>Ga0070739_10005544_pt1 | contig 14324 bp, 7 predicted proteins | sample Coa_R1_7_FD_66445 | JGI IMG/M metagenome (GOLD analysis project Ga0070739, IMG submission 66445) | Surface soil microbial communities from Centralia Pennsylvania, which are recovering from an underground coalmine fire - Coalmine... | ecosystem: Environmental > Terrestrial > Soil > Unclassified ... | reverse complement strand
GACCAGCGCCCACGCTCGGTGGGTGCCGCGGGCTGTGAGCGAGAGCGGTTCATGGACACCTCCTTGCCGGGGCATCATGCCCCCAAACCAGTGTCCAAGAAAACCGGGGACCGGAGGACGAGGGGCGTTAGCTCGCTGCCATTGGCCACCAGCCCCCTGCGCCATCGCATGAGCTGTCGGGCCAGGCCCTGGCTGCCCGGCTCGATGACGGCTACTACCGCCTCCTCTGCCAGATCGTGGAGTGACGCGGTGACGTGTTCCCGCGCGCGGTCGGACAACTCGTTCAGCACGTTGCCCAGCACGATTAGGTTGCCACACATGTCCGAGGGCAGCGGGGCCGCGTCGAGATCGTGCGGACGCCAGGTCGATTCGGTGGCCCAGCCCTGGATGCGCGCTAGCAAGTCTATATCAGCCGCCGCCGTATTGGAGTCTTCCACAACGGCCCGCCCCTGGATTCGTCGCGCCAGCGCCGCGGCATACGCCTTAATGACCTGCTCCGCACGCCTCAAGCTCCCTGCGCTGCGATCGAAGCCCAGCAGACGCACGCTGCGGACGGGAAAGGGGTGGCCGTGCAGCGCGCAGCTCTGGCCTGCGAGCAGGAGGAAGTCCAAGAAGGCGACCGCTGTCGTTCCGGTCCCCACTCCAACGTCCACGAGGCAGATGTCACCGCTCAAACGGCCCGCGCACAGGAGATCGAGCAAGACCAGCTGCACCTTCGGGACGTTGACGCTGAAGTAATAGGCCGGGTAGGCGTCGAGGAAGGCGTCCTCGCTGTAGTCGTTCGCTCTAAAGTCCTTGCCTTCCCGCACGAAGCGCGACCAGCGCTCGGCCATCCGCCTGATCTTCTCTCGATTGGCGCCTACGATCGCCCGCGCTGATTCCACATGCTGTTCATTGTCTGGGGCAGTTCCAAATAGCACTTCGAGTTGAGCCGACTCGACAAACGGCGAGAGACGCGAGCGTTTGCCCGGCACCAGAGCCGTCTCAAGAGTAGCTAGCACGGGCCGATCGAGCACTTCGGGCATTTCTATTCCCATGGCGCTCAAAGCTGCTGTGCGCGGTCACGAAAGCGGCGGTGATTCGGGTTGGCGTAGCAGTAGATGCAGGAGTAGCCGCATTCCTGCGCGACGTAATCGCCGACATCGGTGTGCAGCGTGCAGCCGCACTCCTCGCGCCCCTTCATCTTCATGTCGGTGGCTGGCGCCGTCGAGACCCGTCGGCCGCATGCTCCGCCAAGCAGGGCGCCGTCGATGCAAGCTCCCCTCCGCAGCCCGCGGGCGGTCAGGCTCGACTCCGTACAGGCAACGAGCCGAAGGCCGTAGTGTGCCGCCACCTGCCGCATATGCGTGGCAATCGTGTCCAGTTCTTCCGGCTGTGGATCACGCAGTGCTACCCTCGGCATAAACCGACGAATGCGCCGCTCGAACTTCGGATAGCGGTCAGCGACGCTCGTGAACGCCTGGCGTATGCCGGTGTGGGCGAGGGCGCGGCACATCGCCTCAAAGAACTCGGCGTCCCAGCTGCACTCCGCTCGTCCGTCCCGCTGCCAGAAGACCAACGGATCGTACCGCCATGCGACCATTTCGGGGGCGTGCAGCCCGGCCAGGAAACGCACCTGGCGTAACGCCTCTTCCAAGGGTGGCACATCGGGCTCGAGCCAGGCGAGATCGGCCCGCCGCGGGTTGATCGTGAATTGGAAGTACTGCACGGGATAGCGGGCGAAGGCCGGGTGTAGCCGCTCGTAGACGGCGTAGTTCTTGGACCACCAGACGATGGCGAGCACGTGGTCGGGCTGCAGCGACACGTGGGAGAGTCGCTGCAGTGGATCGGAGGCGCGGCGGAACATGGGGTTGGGCACGTCCACCCAGCCCTGCTCGCACCGCTCACGGAACCAGTGCAGGTAGAAGGCAGGGATGTCCGTGCGCTTGCTAGCGGAGATGACGCGCGGCCGTGGAGCGGGCACACGGCCTAGCTCGCCATGCGGGCAGGCAGGCACTGTCGCAGGCGCGGCAGCATCGAAGGACACCTGCAGCGGGGGAGGCGGATCAGGACGCGATACCAGCTTGCCGGCTCCCTTCAGAATCGCCAGAGGCCTGCTGCCCACCAGTGTATTGACTTGGTCTTTTATGCTAGCCAACCGATTTCACTCCCGCAAACGGCGCGGCCCGCATTCAGTGCGGCCCAGTCGCGCCGACCCCGATCCCTGTGAGACGGCGGTAACGCTTGGCCGCCCACCCGGACGAAGGCTAGGCATAGGCATCCGATGGTGCCCGGGGCGCCGTGCTCGCTGCGGCAGACGAGGGGCGGGGTAATACGACGCGCACCCCAGGCCGCTACGGTAGCACCGATTACCAGGTGGTGATAATTCCTGCTACGGCAGGAACATCCCCGACTGCCGACGGGGTGCTTCCACAAGTAGCTTAGCTGGCACCCGAAGGGCTCGCGCTGTGCGCGTGGGCAGTCGGCTGGTCTCCCCCAGAACCCTGCTGATGAACCGGCCAGTTCGCGAGCCGCCCGGCCACTGGCGCGAGCAGCGGCACAAGCGCCTGGCATCTTACTCGGACCGCGGGGGGCCAACCCCGCGCTGTCGCCCAAGAGACACCTATGGCGGGTTCCCGCCGGTATTCTCTAACGCGCTGGCTGGACGTCGCAGCAGATGGAATGGGTTCAGCGGCGCCGGTGGCGCATGATTGGGATACTCTGCCCGGGCAGTCGCGACGGCCTCCTGCCACGCGGGGTGATCGTCCCGCCAGAGCGGGTGCCGCTCGATGAGGACGCGGCGCAAGCCTGAGTTAACGTAGCCGCGCAGCGCCCCGAACCGGACTTCGCCCCGGTAGCCGAGCCGACGGAGCAGCGCCGGCGCCGGCGCTCGCAGCCCGATGCACAGTCGTTGCCATGGGTTCTCGCGCTCTCCCCAGGACGAATCCAGGTCGAGCACGGTATCTGGGTCGCTAGCCAACCGCGCCATATCGAGCGCCAGCCGCCAGTCGAGGAGCCCGTGGTACGCCAGGTTGCCGAAGTCGCGCAGGCAACGATTACACGATGTGTCACATTCGATGCCGTGCGGAGTAGGTTGGCCTGGTTCCTCCGCCACGGCCACCCAGCGCGCGCCGATGCTGTCGGGCATGCTCAAGTCGGCCTGGCGGAGAAGCGCTTCGAACTGGTCCTCCCGCCCCAACTCGCGGCAATAGCCGGCGCCGTTCTCAAGTTGGTCGCAGAGGAACGCCTCCCCGATGGGTCGCCCATCCTGCGCACGGGAGCGGAACCCGGCCTGCAGCTCTAGCGGGTCGACGTCCAGGTGCGCTCCCGCGGCCAGGCGCAAATAGTAGGCGAACGAGTACCAGGCGGCCCGCCCCTCGACTGAGCGCGGGTCGGCGAACACGCCTGGCGGCCAGGCGCGTATGCCCGCCAACAGCACGTCGGTGCGGCGGCGCGACAGTAGCGCGATACGCCAGGACTCTCCCGAGACGGTGACATGTCCGCTTGCAGGCGGTCCGTCGTCCGTATGGTCGGTCACAACCGCGTACGCGCCGTCCTGCGGCCTGCCATACACCCGCGCTGGCTGGAAGTCGAACCCTCCATCGCCGCCGTTGTCGTTCACCGACAGGATATCGTCTGAGTCGGCGACCACAATTGCGTTGGCCACACGCCGTGGTGTGGCGCCGGCCGCATTGACGCTGAGCGTGGGGCGCGTGGCGCGCGGGGTCCATTCGAAGCTGCCGTCGAAGTCCTCCGGCTGGAGGTTGGTGAAGAAGCCCATCGGCTCGCGCGTGTCGAGTACCCGGACGGACGGCTCTGGCGCCTGACACACGCCGCAGCGGACGAGCTCGGGCACCTGCCCACCCCTGGGCGGGGCAGACAGCGGCGGGACGGGGACCACGGCCTGGCACTCGGTGCAGATCCCGAGCGGGTGGTCATTGGCGCTGGGCAGCGGCGGGAAGAGGCCTGGACCAGTGAGCGGACCGCGTGGACCAAGACGCAGCTCGACGACGCCGACGGCGGTGTGCAGCGCCTTGTCCTTGACGATCTGGGAGCCAGGTGCGAACTGACTCAGGGCGATGTCGAGATCGCGGTCGACGGTTCCTCTGTCGGCGTCCCACTGGGTGTAGAGCAGGCGGACACGGGTGGGGAAGCCGAACATCGGCAGCAGGCCAGCGTTCGCCAGGCGCTCGCTCAGCGCATCCTGGGTGTAGGCTCTTTTTTCGACTACCTGCCGGATCAGCCCGGTGAGCTCGGTGCGCAGCCACTCGACTGTTTCCTGACGTCTTGCCGCCTGGTCGGGCCCATCCCACGCGGTCTGAACGGCCAGGGCCTCCACCACTCTGAGAATGGCCGGGGTGTTGGCCGGGTTGTCGAGCCAGGCCTGGATCACTGGCTCGTAGCGGTCCCAGTGGGCCGCCAGGCCGAACTCCCCGTGGACACTGTCGGTCCGGCCACCCACCCCCGTGGGGAAGCAGTCGGCGAACGCCTGGCGCAGCACTTCCTTGGTCACGACCCGCTTGAAGATCTCATAGCTGGTCACGTCCACGTAGGGCGCCGGCGGTGGGTCGCCCGTGATGCTATCCGGGCGCTGGAAGTAGAAGTCGTCGTGGCTTCGGCCGCGGCAGAAGGTGATGGCCAGCGACACGCCTCCGGCGCGTCGCCCCGCCCGACCTACCCGTTGCTGGTAGTTGAAGCGGCGCGGCGGCATGTTCGCCATCATGACGGCGTTGAGGCCGCCGATGTCGACGCCGGCCTCCATCGTCGTGGTGACGCTGAGCAGGTCGATGCCTTGCACGCGCGGCACCTCGGCTGCCACGAAGATGTTCTGGAACCACCGCTGGCGGCGCGGTCGTACGTCGCTATCGGTCTGGCCGGTCAGCTCCTCGCAGTTGAGCCGGAAGTTCGCCAGGTCCGGCTGTTGGACAAGCTCGGTGTAGTAGTCGAAGTCCACGCGTGACGACGCGGGGACCAACGGCACGCCCGTGTCCTCGGGCTTAGCCGTCAGGCATTCGGGGCAGATGCCCACGTCATGGAGGTAGAAGGCGCTGCACTGGGGACAGCGGAAACCCCGCGGCCGCCCCTCGCCGTCACGCTCGGTGACGGGTACCAGCCGCAGCCCATCCGGGTCGAGGAACAGGCCATCCCGCGAGGGAACGCCTGCCCGTGAGCGAAGGAGCTGCTGCTGTACATCCATGGGCTCCAGGCCCCGCTTCTTGATGTACCGCACGGCAACGGTCCGCAAGTTGTCGCGTAGCTCCGACTCCGTGGCGGTGTGGAAGCGCTCGGTATCGAGCTTGTGCAGCCAGCGCCAGCCGAGCTGGCGGATCACCGCGGCGGTCGTGTGGAACAGGACCGGCGGCGGGTTCTGGTAGGGCTGATAGCTCACCCAGCCCAGCCCCAACCCCTCAAAGGTCCGCGCCATGTGCGGGAAGAGCGCGTACATGACGGCGTTGGCCAGCAAGTCTTGCATCGCGGCCACGTGCTGGCGCTGGTACGGGGAAGCGTGCGGCAGCTCCGTGGGCAAGGCGCTGCCGTCAGACCACTCGTAGCAGCGGAACCACGGCTGCACCACGGCCTGGCGTCCCTGGCCTTCCCGGTAGTTCTTGGCGTGCCACGACGACCCGCCCGGGCAGATGCCGCGCTCCAGCAGCCGGTCGTAGACTGTGCCCAGCAGGTCGCGTAGCGGCACGTCGCGAGGGTAGCTAGCGAGCAGCCGCATCCAGTCGTTGCGGAGCTCCTGGCTGGCTGGCGGTCGTCCCCGTTCCCAGCGATAGATCTCGTTGATCAGCGCATCGGGGGTGGAGCTCTCGAAGCGGCGCTCGGCCTCGGCATCGCCCGGTTGCACCGGCTGGGCCACGGCCTGATAGAGGTCTACATTGAGCTGCTGAAGCTGTGCCAGGCGCTCGGCGTTGCCTTCGAGCAGGATGCGCAGGAACCCGACGAGGTTCTTCCAGTAGTCGTTGAACGCCTGGACTAGCGCCAGGCGGACCATGTCGCGGTAGTGGTCGAGCTCCATCCCTGCGGCGAGCTTCGCCGCATCCTGGCGGCTGTCGGAGAAGATGACCAGCTTCCGCTCCGGTCGGTTTGGGTCGTCACCGCCGGGCCCGGTCATCTCGCGGAACAGCGCGCCGGCTAGAACCTGGGCAGCGCGCTGGAAGCCGGTGCGGTGGCTGCGGAGAGGCGTCGGCAAGCGACGGCGGCGGCGATAGTCCGCGTCGCAGCGCGGGCACTTGCCGGGCATGGCGAACGCCGTGTCCTGGGTCGGCGGCCGTGGGCCGCCGCTGATGGTGTACAGCCAGCCGGGCACCGCGCCCGGCTCGAGCTTACCCTTGGCGGCCTGCAGGCAGCCGGTCGCACAGTCGAGTTTCGCTTGCGTCCAGCGATGCGTGCGGCCGCCTCGCTGCCACTCGCGGTCAACGGGCTCCGTCGTCCAGGGCGCCTCGTCGTGCGGCAGCGGCCAGAACACCGCGTACTGGCCGTGGTTGCGGCTGAGGCTGGCCTGGTCCGGCAGCTTGTCCAGGTCCGGTTGGTCGGCGGTGAGAATGGCCCCACCACTAGCTAGCGGGGCCTTGTACCCGCCCAGGAACACCTCGCCGCAGACCTCACAGACGATCAGGTCGAGCACCCGCGCGCCGCAGTCGCAGGCCAGCCGGTGCTCCTCGTAGAGCGCGCCGATCGGCGGGCGCTCTCCGGCCGGCCGGGCCCGCCGGGCATGCACGTGGACGCGCTGGTCGGCCCCATCGCCCGCCTCGCAGTCGGGGTTGCAGCAGGCCCACAGGTTCTGCAGGTTGTGGAAGAAGAGGTGGCCCCGCAGCGGCTGCGGTGAGCGGCCCGTCTCGCGGCGGCGCGACATCCCAAGCGCGAGCAGCAGCCCCCGCATCGCGTCGGACGGCGCGAGGGCGTTCGGTCGGGAGGCGCCAGGGAAGAGCACGGCGTCGACGGCTGGGGCCCGGGCGGGCCGCACCCGCTGGTCGCTCGCCACGGCGCGGCAGGCGTCGCGCAGGGCCTCCGCCGCACCCACGGCCTCCAGCGCCTCACCCAGCTGCTCGCCAGGATCGCGACCGCCGCTCGTGCGACTCAGTTGCGCCGCCAGCGCGGCCATATGATCGCCGACCTCGCGGCTTTGCTGGTTGGGCGGTCCCGCATCGGAATCGGGCTGCACGTCGCGCGCGAACCGCTCGAAGGCCGCTCGGTAGTCGCCTAGACCAAAGCGGGCACCCGGCGTCGGCTCGCGCTCGGGCTCACCGATGATCTCGAAGGTGTCGCGGCCGAAGAACTCGCGGAGGAATCGACGGCTCTTGGCATCGTCATCTAGACTGGCGGTCGTCGTCAGGATGCGCAGCTTGGGAGAGTCGGGCGTGAGCCCCAGCCGGGCGAGCAGCAGCCGCAGGATGTACGCGACCTCAGTGCCGGGCGTGCCGCGGTAGGCGTGCAGCTCGTCCACGATCAGCGTGAACTGCCGCTCCGGGTGGTCCGGCTCGGCCAGCCAGTCGCGCGTCTTGGCGAAGATGTCGTTCTCGATGCTGCGCATCAACATGATGTTGAGCATCGAGTAGTTGGTGATCAGGATGTCCGGCGGCGTCTCCTGCATGTCCCAGCGCGACCACATCTCGCCCCCGTCGAGGCCCGGGAAGTGATAGACGAGCTCAGGGTCGAGGGAACGGTCGCGCTCGGTGGCCTCGCGGACCTGCCGCCGCTGCTCGTCGAGCTCCCGGAGGATGCGGCGCAGGCGGTCCCTTCGATCGCGGGTCTCGGGGCCGGCGACTGGCGTGAGGCCGGTGTAGCGGCCGAAGGTGATGCGGTTCCCGCCGCGCTCACGGTCCAGCCAGGCGTGCACGTCCGGATGGTCGAGCGCCATGCGCAGTCGCCGGAGCTGGTCCTCCACGAGAGCGTTCAGCGGGTAGAGGATGACCGCGCGTAGCGCCATTGGCCGCTGGACGTGGCTCCACTGGGACACTCGCGTGGCGCTTTCGTCCTGCCACCAGGCGCGGCGTGGCGGCGGCGGAGCAGCCGCCGGCCAGGTCGCCGAGTCTCGGGCGAGCTGGGCGAACAGTGGCAGCAGGAACGCCTCGGTCTTGCCAGAGCCCGTGCCGGTGGTCACCACCACGTCGCGGCCTGCGCCAATAGCGGCGCGCAGGCTCTCGCGCTGGTGGCGGTACAGCTCGATGCCCCCACGAAAGAGCTGCTGCGCGAGCATCGCGAGACCGGCGTAGGCGGGTCCCAGCTCGGCCTCGGCGCCCGCGAGGTTGACCCCGGACGAGGGGTACACGGGCACCGTTTCCAGCAGCGGCACCTGCGTCAGCACGCCAGGGCGCTCAAGGAGGATGTCGCGCTCCTTCACTAGATCTGGATAGCGCAGCGGAAACGCGCTCTTGATGTACCACCGGTAGAGGCGATCGAGGCGGCGGTGAGCGCCGAGCAGGTCATGCATCGGGCGAGTCCTCCAGCGAGAGGTGGAGTTTGGCGGCCAGCGTGTCCACGACCGACAGCTCGACCTCGGGGTAGCACAGCCAGCCCCCGCGCCGGTCTGGTAGGCGGCCGGAGCAGAGCACGAGCGCGCGCTCGTATAGCTCGGGGGGGCGGAATGCCTCGGGAATGGCGAGGCTGGCGGAGAGCAGGTCGTAATGGGCTGAACAGCGCTCGCCGTCATGCACCCGCGCCAGGTAGCGTAGGCCGTACCAGTCGCCGGCCAGCCACCGGTCGCGCGCCGCGTCGTAGAAGAGCCGGTAGGCCGGCCGCTGCGCCCGAGCGCCCCGGCCCTCGCGCGGCCATAGCTCGTAGAACCCGCTACGATCCACGACCGTCTCGACGAACGCCGCTTCTTCGTAGCGACGCGCATCGTACTGCGCCGGCCGCACGTCTGGCACCACGCCCAGCGTGGACTGCCACTGCTCCAGCGGCGGCAGGGCGTCGGCCAGTCGGGCCGCCGCGGCCTCGACGCGGAGCTGGGGCGCGACGCCGCTGACCCGCAGCTCCCCAGCCAGCCCTTCGACATCCGCCGTCATGACGCAGACTCGAGCGGGAGCCGCCCCGCCGGGTTGCGGCTGTTCGTCCACGGCCGCCACGCGCCGCAGCGCGCCCAGTAAGACGTCGTCGCGGGCGCCGCAGAGCACGTAGCGCGCCTCCCCGAGCGCGCTCGCCACGCGAGCCAGGACGGGTGGGGCGATCGCCCAGCGGTTGCCGTCCGCCGAGCGCTCGACGTGGCCCAGCAGGCGGAGGCGCCGGAGGATCCGGCCGGTCGCCGAGCCGTCGCGGTCGAGGCCCAGCGCCTGGCACGCCCGTGCCGCGACCGTCAGACTGCCACTCCCCGCCGCCGAGAGCCACAGCAGCAGCCGGTCGTAGCGCTGGCTGCGCGCCAGCAGCTCGTCGGCCGCGGCCTCGTCCGCCGCATCGTCGGGCGGGAACGGATCGGCAAACACGGGCGGCTCCAGCAGCGGCTTCGCCAGCCGACGCGCGTAGTCCTGCACACTGATCTCGCCCCCCACCATTGTCTTGATCTTGTCGAGATCGAAGGCAGCGAACCGCGCACCGTCGTCGCCCGGCAAGAGGCCGCTCAGGATGCGGTGCTGGCTCAGCTTGGCCAGCTGAGGTGGCAACTCACCTGGAGTGTCGCTCTCGATGGCGAGGAAGACGTAGAACTGCCCTTTCGCGCCCCGCTCAAAGCGAATAAGCGGCAGGACTTGGCCCAGATCGTTGTGGCGGACGAGCGCAGCCACATCCTGTGCCAGGGTGTCGGCTCGGCTGTACCCGTGGGGGCGGCAAGCTGCATACCAGCGAGGCATCCTGCTCTCCATCGTCAGTCCAGCGCTGCGCCGCACAGCCGGTGCCCGCCGAGCGCAATCCATGCCTCCTCGGCGGGCGCGCTCAGGCGCAGCTCGTCCCAGGCTGCGATGGTCACCGCGCGGCGCGCCTCCTGGCCGGCGCAGCGCCCAAGCACCTGGTACGCTCCCGGGCCCGGCCAGGGAACGGGAATAGGTTCGCCCGTCCGCTGAGTGCGCTCGAGGATCACGCGCTCGGTCCGCACGTCGGTGATGATCACCTCGGACTCGGGGGCAAAACCGGACACCGTGACGCTCGGACCGGCCCCATCGAGCCAGCCCGGGCGGCCGGGCAGGCGCAGCCCGCCGGACACGATCACGTTGCACTTGTCGGTCGGCCGCAGCGCGTCATACAGCTCGGGGTTGCTCAGATGGGCGCCCGACCAGGCCTCGGAGACGACGTAGCAGTCGCGCAGCTCATACCAGCTACCATCGAGCACGGGCACCGCCTCCCCCGGGCACTCGACGAGCCGCTCCTGCACCAGGTAGTTGAACTGGGCAAGTATCGGCTCCTGGCAGAGGAGGATGAAGGGCTCGCCCAGCTCGGGCCGGCCCCAGGTCGCGTGCACGCCCGAGTCGGGCATCTCCGGATCTGGCACCAGGATCCAGTAGTCACGCGCTGGGAGCACCAGCTCCCGCAGTTCGGCTGGCTGCTCGATGGGGTACCGAGCGCCGGCCGCCAGGGTAGCGCCGTCCACCTCGGCTACCGGGTAGTACCAGCGGGAGTGTTCCCGCTCGGGCCGGAGCGTCTCAACGCGATCCCCGATTCGAACTCGTAGCTCCTCCCCGCCGCCGCGCGTCAGGTGCGGATAGAGCTGGTAGCAGACCGTGCCGCTCAGCGGGTCCGCTTCCCGGTAGAGGCCGGCATAGAGCGTCCGTCCGCGCCCAGCGCGGCCCATCGTGCCAGCCGGGTCGAGGCGCCAGGCCTCGTACAGCTCATGTATCGCGTCAGCAAGAGGAACGAGCCGCTGGCTGTCTGAGGCGAGCAGCTCGCGCAGGTGCACGGTCAGGACGTGCGGCGGCTCCCGTCGAACGCGGAGAAGCAGTGACTCAGCGTCCAGATCACCGCGCCAACCGCGGGTCTGAAACAGCTCCCGCAGCTTGTCCTTATCCGCGTCGCGTAGCAGGGCTTGCGAACGCGCGTAATGGATGTAGCGCTGCGGGCCTTCGGGGCCGGGCGTGGCAGTCGGCAAGTGGCCCTGCACCTGCAGCCAGAAATTCCACGACTGCCAGAGCGGCTCCTCTGCTCCTCCCTCCATCCCAGGCGGGCGGCCTCGGCCCGGCAATCGCAAGATGTCGCGGAGGCGCGTGAAATAGTTCACGTCGTCGATGTCGCCAGTATCACGCATCCGCGAGGCCGCCAGTACCAGCGCGCAGAGAAAGGCGGCACAGCGTGGCTCGTCGTTCACGCCGCTGCCCATGACCGGAGCCAGCACGACGCGCTCGCCGGGGCCGACCACCCGCGCCCGTATGGCGCGCTCAAAGTCCCGCACCGGATCGGTGGCGGGCGCTGCAGGTGCGCTCTCGATGAGCCGCTCGCCCACCAGCGCTACCGTGTCGTCGTCGGCCGTCAGAAACACCGGCGCGCCCGGCGGGCTGCCCGCGACGAAGTAGGTGATGAGCGCGTGATTCCAGGCATCGTAGTCTGGCATGGCGTTATGCTCCCCGGGCGGGTGGCAGCTTGTTCAATAGCTGTTCCCGCCCAGCCTCCAAAGTGCGACAAGGTGCTGAGGACGACCGAGGGGCCGGCACGGGCGCGCTTCCGGTCCTCCGGGACGCAGTCAGCGCCCCTAACGGGTAATAATCCACTCTACGTAGTCTCCGCACTCGGCCGCGGCGGCTTCGAGCGCGCTGCGTACAGGGGAGGCCCCCTGGTCGAGCTGGATGACGAGCGTGTCCATTGCCCGCGTGAGCGGGATCATGAGCCAGCGCGCAGCGTAGCGATCGGCAGCGCTGGCATCCCCGGTGAGCATGCCCGGCTCCGCCGGCGCGGCGGCGCCCTGGGCCCGCTTGGCCACATAGAACCGGTCGAGCGCGAAATTGACCACGATCCAGCCTTCCAGGCCGCGGCACGACTCATACTGAACGATCCGGAGCTGGGCGACGTCGGTGGGGTAACCGTCGCGCACCCGGTCGGACGCGCCGTCCCAGGTGGGGTAGCCCCACTGCTCGAAAACGGCCGCAGGCGTGGAGCGAGCCTCACCATCACGGCCCGTGATTACCATGTCCGGCGGCACGCAGAACAGCATGTCCACCGGCTGGTTCCGGTCATCGGCATTCTGCTGCAAGAGCCGCTCGTGCAGGCTGCGATCGCGCAGGTACGGCCCATCGACGACGAGGACGTAGCCACCGGGAAGCTCCTCGTTGGGCTCCCATTCGTCCGCTAGCAGGCCGAGGTTGCGGGCCATCGCCGTAGCGAAGCGCGCCAGCCCGGCCTTCATCCGCAAGCTGCAGCGAAGCGCAACGACTTGCGCCTGATGCGACGCCAGGTGTTGGCGCCAGTTGATCGGAGCGGCGCTACGCACGAGCTGGTCGATCCCGTCGGCTACCGCGACGCGCGAGAACGGGTAGAGCTGGAACAGCAGGTCGCGCTCGTTGGCCGGCCAGTCCTGCCCCTCGTCTACGAGGACGTACTCCCAGTCAAATGTGTCCTGGTCTCGGCTGAGCAGTGAGTCGAGGTCGGCGCGGGTCAGCGCCCCTTCGCCGAGCAGCGCCAGCGCCTCATCCTTCAGCTCCTCGTACCGATCGAGGAAGGACTCGTCCGGCACTGCGGTAACGCCCAGCGCGGTCAGAAGGGCGTAGAGAAAGCTATGTACCGTCTGAATGCGGATCGTGCCGCCTGTGATGTCGTCGGGGATGCCGAGAATCGTCAGCAGGCGTCGCACGTCGGCTACCAGCGCGCGGTTGTAGGTGAGGATGAGCACGCGGGCGCCCTGGTCGGTGGACAGCCGATGGGCCACTTGGATGAGCCGCATGGTCTTGCCTGTGCCACCCCGGCCCCGCAGGATGAGCAGCCGTTGGCCGAGCGTCGGCACGAGCGCATCGATGTCCGCCCCACGCTGGGTAGCTCGTTCCATGCGGAGGCGGTCAAGCCGCGTCGGCTGGAGCACTTTCGTGAACAGTTCCCCGATCTGCAGGAGGCTGCTCCAGCCGCGGCTAGCGTCGTCCGCCTCCAGCAGCCAGGTGCCCTCGGCTTCGACGGGCGGCGCTAGCTGCGCTACGACGTTCACCAGTAGCTCCCAGCTCAGTGGCGTGCCGAGCAGCGAGTGCGGGCGAGGGGGAAGCGCTGCGTCAGGTACGTTGCGCAGCCAGAGTAAGCCGGTGAGGTAGGGGGCGGGCAGACGGTGGTAGGCCAGGTAGCGCCGCACGGCGTGGACCTGTTTGTCGTTCTGCTCGCTCGCATCCTTCCAGCCGTCGGCGTAATACACCTCGACGCGGGTGCCGACGAAGCGCACATCCTGCGGGCGGTGGTCCTTGACCTCGATGACCAGTGCCAAGCTGCGGACCTCAATGCGGCTTGGCGGTCCCGCGCGACCAAGTGGGCCAGTGAACGGGAGGGTACGGCGCACGGACACGCCCGGCGCGAAGCGGGCTAGCAGCAGCACATCAATATCGCGCGTCCGTTGGCCGTGGCACTTGGCATTGGCGACCACGACTACCTGGTGTTGTGGATTGTCGCGCACCTGCGGCAGGGCGTCAGCAATCATGTCGCCCAGAGCCACCGCCGCAGCGTACTCGCTCGTACCTTCGGCGCCGACCACGCGTAACATTGGGCCGCTGACCTCATCTGCCCATGGGGCGGTCGGCAGGGCCGCAGCCGCCCGGGGCCAGTACTGCAACAGGTTGCCGGCGCGTGAGGCTGATCATGCCGCCATCTCGTCAGGGACGGGCCGCCGCTGAGCCCACAGGCAGCATCCAGCAGTTGAGGGCGCGGCGCCTGCCGGCCTCCCGCTCGGCCAGCCGAAAGCCCAGTCGGGCGTAAAAGCCGTTCGCCGACAGATCGGCCGGACACTTGAGGCGGATCTGGGCGGCGTTCCGCTCGCGAGCCCAGTTGACTAGGTGCGTGACCAGCAGGCGGCCAGTGCCCTGGCCGCGCGCCGCCCGCGCGACCACGATGCTGTACAGGACCACCACCCCATCACGTCGTGCCCACCAATCAATCGCGCCGAGCACCTGGCCGCCGGCGGTCGCCACGCATAGCCAGCCTCGCTCTTGCGCCTGCCGCAGCGCGGGCAGCGGCACGAACCCCAGCTCAGCGCGATGCGTGTCTAGTAGCGCTTTGATGGCCGGCAGATCTGCCGGGTCCGCAGTCCGGATGCGCACCTCTCCGCTCAGCCATGACCTCCTTGTATCTTGGCTAGTGGTGACATCTACTGGTGAACGGGGCGCGACAGGCCGGTCCTCAGCGAAGGTCGTCGCGCCCCCGGTTCCCTTGAGCCCGAACAGTTGCCCGGGCCGGCCGAGCCCGCATCCCGCAAGGTCGGGCCGAGAGGGAGGAGGCTCCGATGGCATCGACACCCGTCA
>Ga0070739_10005543_pt1 | contig 14325 bp, 13 predicted proteins | sample Coa_R1_7_FD_66445 | JGI IMG/M metagenome (GOLD analysis project Ga0070739, IMG submission 66445) | Surface soil microbial communities from Centralia Pennsylvania, which are recovering from an underground coalmine fire - Coalmine... | ecosystem: Environmental > Terrestrial > Soil > Unclassified ... | reverse complement strand
CGGCTCGCGGCACCTACCGGTAGGTCCGGCGAGCCGAGCCGGACCCCCTACAACAGCCTGTTAGGCGCTATAGTGGAGGGGATTCATGGTTTGCTCCTTCACTTGGTCTGCGGTAGAGTGAAGAGACATCTCCGGCGGCGCGCAGACCGAGCGCCGGGGCGATGCCGGGCCGGTGCGGCTTCTGCTTGGCGGCGAAACGCACCGGTCCTTTTCTGGAATCAACGATTCAACTCTGTCCGCTTCGTCAGTATGGCCGAAGGCTTTTGCCTGTCAGCCCCGAGTTGCTGGTATTCCTTCTCCAGCCGGTGCAGCACGGCCGTCGCTTCCTCAAGATGGTCGGCCAGGAGATCCTTGGCTATCTCAACGATATACTGGTAATTTCTCTCCGTATCGGAGCTATTGCCACTTCGCTTCCTCGATAGCTCCATGAGATCGTCGGGGTGTTCGCCATCCAATTCCTCAAAGTGTGCCAGGGCCTGACTCAGACTGCACCGATGAGCGATCAGTTCATGCACTGTCTCCACCCGAGCGCCGATCCGATGAAATGTGGGCCCACGCGACTGCTCCAGTTTCTCGTTGAGGCGGGCCGCCTGTATTATTTTCCGCAAGTCTGCCGAATTGCAGCCGAAGCGCAGTCCCAACAGACTGACAGCAAACGGGATCACGACCAGGACGACGAGGGCTTGTCGTAGCACGGCGTTCATTGGTGTGCTCTCCCAAAGTCCCGGAGAGTCAATCGAGGAGACTCTCGCGGGATGCTGGTCCGCGTTGCCATGACATAGCGGTCCTATCCGGCGCGCAGACCGAGCGCCGGCGCGGCTTCTGCTTGGCGGCGGAACGCACCCGCCGACTTGATTTCAACAACCGAAGGAACCTGGGTTCCGCGGTTCACTTGTTCTTGTTCTGCGCATCCGCGGCTTTCGCTAGGCCCAGCAAGGCTGTGGCTTCTTCGCGGAAGCGTTTCAGTTCCTTGTTCTGCGGATTGTGTTTATTCATCCAGGAAACGGCCTGATCGTACCAGACGCGGGCCTTGTCCCTGTCGTTCAACTGCCAGTGCGCCATGGCCAGGAAGAAAAAGTCCGTACTATCGCCCCCCTTGCGGAGTTGGACAGACTTGTTCAGAGCGGCGACGGCTGCCTTCCAATCGCCGTTGCGGTACTGCGCCATGCCCAGGGTATTCCAGCACCCACCATCGCTGGGTGCCAGTTCAACTGCTTTCTTGGCGTTTGCGACCGCCTGTCCGGCGTCACGGAGCTTGAGATCTGGGCAAGTCGCCAGTAGCCGAGCAAGATGGTTGTAGAGCTGGGCATCGTCCTTCTTGAGGCGGATGCCCTTACGATATTCGGCGAGGGCTTCGTCCAGTCGGCCTTTTTCTTGGAAGGCATCTCCGAGGTTGCCGTGGACCTTGTAGGCTCCTGGGAAGTCGCTCTTGAGGGCCTCGCGGTATTCGGCGATAGCATCGTCGAGTAAGCCCTTGGCTTTCAGGGCATTTCCGAGGTTGAGGTGGGCATTAGCGTAATCCTTCTTGATTTGGATGGCCGCGCGGTATGCGTCGATGGACTCGTCCAGCCGGCCCTTCATTCCCAGGGCGATGCCGAGATTGAAGTGGGCCTCGACACAGTCCTTGTTGAGGCGAATGGCCGCACGGAACTCGTCGATGGCCTCATCCAATTGGCCCTTGAAGCCCAGAGCAGTACCCAAACCATTGTGGGCCTTGTAGGCTCCCGGGAAGTCGCTCTTGAGAGCTTCGCGGAGTTCGGCGATGGCCTCATCCAGCTGGCCCTTATCCAGCAGAACACGGCCGAGGTTATCGTGTGCCTCGGGAAAATTCTTCTTGATTCGGATGGCCTCGCGGTATTTGGTAATGGCCTCGTCCAGCCGGCCCTTGCCTGCCAGGGCATCGCCGAGCTGGAGGTGAGCCTCGGCGTAGTCCTCCTTGAGTCGGATGGCTTCGAGGTACTCGGGGATGGCTTCGTCCAGTTGGCCGTTGTTATGCAGGGCTAGGCCGAGGTTGTAGTGTGCGCCGGAACTTTGCGGCCGGAGGGCCACGGCAACACTGGCATAGCGGATCTCTTTCTCCGGCCGTCGAGGCTGCGAACGGTTGAGCAACCTTACCAGCGACTGGTTGATCCAGAAATCGCCGGGATGCCGCTGCTGCGCCCGTTCCAGCAGCGCGACTACTCGCTGGGCCGAGGGTGTCGCGCGCGCGCGCCTGGCTAACAACTCCAAGGTCTGAACCGGCCATTCCTCATCCACACCGGCCGCAGCGAGTTCCTCCACAGTTTTCGGATCGTTCCCTTCTAGTCCATCTCGCAGCCGGTTGCGCCACGGATCCTCGTCAGCGGCGCGGGCCACCGCCAGACGCTGCCTCCACCCCTCCGCTTTTAGAGCCTTCAGGATCGAAGCCCAGTCGTCCAGCGCTGCCACTAGTTGTCGGTGGATAGGTCGCGCCCGGAGTTGCTCCGCCACCACGTGCGGGTCTGGCCCATCCACGTCAAGCCCATACTCGCGGAAGGCATTTGCATAGACCATCGCACCCGCTTCGATATCGAATTTCCCGTCTTTGACTGCCGTTATGCGCAACCGCGCCTCTTGCAGCTTGCGGGCCATCTCCAGGTCCCCGATGAGTATCTTGATCTGCTGACGTAGGTCCGCATCGCCCCCCACCCCGGCGAGGACGCCTTCCGCCCGTTGCGCAGCGCTGAGCGCCTCGGACCACTGTTCCGCCTCCAGATGCTCCTGGGCTTCCAGAATCGCTACCCGCGCTGCGCCCTCGGCCCCTGCTCGCTTCTGGAGCCACCACAGCCAACTACTCGCTCCCAGCAGCATCGCTAGGAGCAACACGGCCGCAACGCCCAATCCCGCCTTGCGCCGCCGTACGAATTTCCCCAGCCGATAGAGCTTCGACGGTGGGCACGCCAACACCGGCTCGTCGTTCAAGTAACGCTGCACGTCCGCGGCGAAAGCGCTGGCCGATTCGTAACGCCGGTTGCGATCCTTCTCCAACGCCTTCATAACGATCCAGTCCAAGTCGCCCCGCAACTGCTGGTTCAATCGACGAGGCTCCAATCCACGCTTCTGGGCAATCGTGGACAGCGCCGCCTGCTCCATCGTGTTCACGCGCGTGCTCGGCCGGGGCGGCTCCTCCTCGCGGATGATGCGCCGCATCTCATCGTAGTCGGCTTGCTTCAGCGTCTCGCTCTCGAATGGCGTGGCACCGGTCAGCAACTCATAGAGCAGCACCCCCAGCGAATACAGGTCGCTGCGTGTGTCCACGTCCAAACTGCTCAAGCCGGCTTGCTCGGGAGACATATACAACGGCGTGCCCACCAGTTGGGAAACGCATGTGTATACGGTCTTCTCCGTTAATTTCTGTCCGGTAGCCTTGGCAATGCCGAAGTCGATAATTTTCACAACCGGACGAACGTCATGGATTTCAACTAGGATGTTGGACGGCTTGAGGTCGCGGTGGATGATCCCCTTCTGATGCGCGTGCCCAACGGCATGGCAAACGTCGAGGAACAGCTCCAAGCGCTGGCGTATGCTGAGGCAGTGCGTGTCGCAGTAATCAGTGATGGGCGAGCCCCTGACGAATTCCATGACGAAGTAGGGCCGTCCTTCCGGCGTGGCGCCGCCGTCATGCACCTTGGCGATGTGCGGATGATCCATTAACGCCAATGCCTGCCGCTCTGCCTCAAAGCGCGCAATGACCTGCCGGCTATCCATGCCCGGCTTGATGATCTTCAGCGCCACGCGACGCTTGACCGGCTGCTGCTGCTCGGCGACGAAGACCAGTCCCATGCCGCCTTCCCCAATCTGTTCCAGCAGCTTGTACGGACCAATGGTCGTGCCGGGCCGTTCGCGGATGGTATCTTCACCAGGAGCGGTCGGGCCAGACTCGCGTTCGCTCAGGAAGGAGCCGGCTTCCTCATAAGCCCGGAGCAAGGATTCGATTTCGGCCTGTAATGCCCGGTCGCCGCCGCAAGCCTTTTGCAAAAACGCCGTGCGCTCCTCAGGCGAAGCCGCCTTCAAGGCGTGGCCGAAGATGCTCTTGATGTCTCCCTTGGTGGTGTCCATCTGTATGAACTCCGATAGGGCAGCCTGCGGCGGTGGTGAAAACCGATTGGCAGTTCGCCACCGCCGGCTCGCGGGTGGAGTTAAAAAACTCTGCCCAACAATTAAGCTGCAAGGAACTATGGACCCTGAACGGTAATGGACTCGCTGGTGCAGATCTTCGTGCCGTCGATGCAGGCTTGCAAGGTACCCGTACCGATCGGGCTGTTCTGAAAAATTGCTTTCCAGGTGCTGCCCATCACGCCGACCGAGTTGGCCGACGTGCCGTTCAAGGTGACCGTCACCCGGGAGCCGGGAGGATTGACCGTCCCGGAAGCCGGAAAGTTCCGCGGCACGGTGGCATGGGGTGGAGGCTGGGTAATGGAAATGGAATCTGCCATGGCGTTCTCCTTGAATGAGACTTACCTTTCTCTATGTTCGATCACCATTGATCGAAACGATGCACTTGATCGGTGAGCAAAGAGTCTCCTGACCACGCCTCGGCGTAGTCAGAGCGGTCCGTTAAATCGAGAATGCTCTTGAGGTCTCGCTTGAAGGCACGCACCTGTTTACCCTCTGCAAGCCCCTCTATTATTCAGTGCGACAACGGCAGCCTGCGACTGCCAAAAAAAATTCGAGATTCTCAGACTTCGGCCGGCGGCTCGGTGTTGCAGAGCGCACGGTAGAGCCAGGCACGGGCGAAGGCCCAATCGCGGTAGGCCGTGCGCGCCGAAAGGCCGAGAGCCTCCGCCGCTTGTTCGATGGATAGGCCGGCGAAACAATGCAAATTCACCAGCTGGGCCGTCTGCGCATCGCGTTGGGCGAGGGCTGTCAGGGCCTCATCCAGGGGGAGCAGATCCGCGATGGGCATTTCGACCGCCAACTCCAGGCCGGCGAGCGTTACGCGCCGGTGGCTGCCGCCACGCTTTTGCCGCCCCTTGCGGCGGGCTTGCTCGACGAGGATGCGGCGCATGGCCTCTGCCGCCGCGGCGAAAAAATGGCCGCGGCTATTCCAGTGCGGAACCTGATCCGAATCGACGAGGCGCACATACGCCTCATGGACCAGCGCCGTCGCTTCCAGCGTTTGGCCGGGCTTCTCCCGCGCCAGTTTCCGCGCGGCGAGTTTGCGCAACTCGTCATAGACCAAGGGCAACAGTTGCTCGGCGGCCTGCGAATCGCCGGCTACGATGCCGGACAGGATGCGAGTCACTTCACTCATGGGCGTCACCAAAGGACTTGCAGGCTCCCGCGCAGCTTCCCCTCAGCCTCCTCAGCGTACCGGAGAATCCTTGGCTCCCGTGCGAGTCGAACCCTCGGAGCCGTCCGATCTTTTTCCCTCTCTCCGGGATTGCCCATGAGTATAGCGTTTCCTGGCCAAAATGGGAAACATTTTCGGCGCACCGCTCATCATCGGGTGCATGCGCCGATTCTGGTAGTCAATTCAGGCGATGCTTCCCATAGGGAGTCCAGGTGTCACCGTGGAATGTACAGCACAACCTCGCCATCCGCTTCGCTCTTCGCAGCCGCCAGCGTGCCCCCCTCTGCTTCCTGCGACGACCGATTACCTGCTTGCACGCACCTTCGCCCAAGCCGCTGCCGAGCTACTGACCCAACGCCAACCGCTCCGCGTAAGCCAAGCTCTCCGCACGACGCGCCAAGCAAGCCATCCCCTCCGCCAACGCCGCACCCTTACGGGGCCAACGCACCGCCGCCCGCTCCGCCGCCACGTAGGTCTGCACCCCGCTGGCCCCCTGCTGCAAAAGCCGCTGACGAGCCGCATCCACCCAACGTTGCGCTTCGCACGCCTGCTCGCCGTAAAGCACCCCGGCGCAGTCCGCCAAGTGCTTCAAGCCGTGGTAGCTGTCCAGCAGCAGCTTGGCAGCGGGCAACTGCTGCTGGACTGGATGGCCAATCCAGTCGGCCGCGTTGCCGTTTGGCCAAGACGCCCAAATGCATCTCCGGCCAACTCTCCCCGGTGTTGACCCTGCTGCCATCGATCTGCAACGCGCTAGCGCCAGCGGCAGCCGCGAAGCTGGCCCCGGCGGCCTTGTCCGTGTGCAACCCGTCGGCTAGCAGGCCGGCCTCCTGGTAACAGACGACGCGGATGGTCGGATCGCAGCTGCGCAGGCCACAGTATTCGGCCAAAGGTTCGGCGGCAGCCGCCAACGACCAGCGGACGCCGGCCAGGCACAACAGTTTGCGGGCGTGGGGGCGGACCAAACCGCAGAGGCCCAGACGGTCCTCGAGAGCATAACGGCTGGTGCCGCAGCGGGGGCAAACGCGGTAGAGCCGTTGCAGACGCACAGCGCCAGCATTCGCGCACCCAAGGCCACCCAACGCCGGTTTCTCACAACTGCACTTCCGGAAGATCCGGCCCTTTTTCACTGCGCCGTAGTTGCTCAATCACTGTTGCCGCCAGCGTCTGATACGCCTTGGCCACGCCGCTATCGGGATACTTGTGGACGATCGGGTCGCCCTGATCGCCACATTCCGAGACCCGCGGATCAATGGGGATTTCGCCCAGAAACGGCACGCTGGCCTCGCTGGCCAGCTTCTGACCGCCACCGTGGCCAAACAGATTGACGCGCTTCCCATCCTCGCCCTGGAAATAACTCATGTTTTCGACGATGCCCAAGACCGGCACGCGCACCTGACGAAACATCTCCAGTCCCTTGCGTGCGTCGATTAGCGCCACGTCTTGCGGTGTCGTGACGATCACTGCACCGGACAACGGTGCCGTCTGCGTCAGCGTTAACTGGGCGTCGCCGGTTCCCGGCGGCAGGTCGATAACGAGATAATCGAGCTGGCCCCAGTTGATGTCGGTCAAGAACTGCACCAAAGCGCGATGCACCATCGGGCCGCGCCAGATGACCGCCTGCACCGGCGGCACCAGAAAGCCCATCGACATCAGTTTCAGACCATAACGTTCCAGAGGAAACGGTGTCGTGCGCTGATCGACGACATCGCGAATGCCCATCATGATCGGCACGCTTGGCCCGTAAATGTCGGCGTCGAGCAGACCGACGCGGGGGCTGGTCTGAGCCAAGGCCAAGGCCAGATTGGCGGCGACGGTCGATTTACCGACCCCGCCCTTACCGCTGGCCACGGCAATGACGTTCTGAATGTTCGGCAAAGCGATCTTCTGCGGCGGACCTCCGGGAGGCTGCATGAGAAACTCCTTAATGCAGAAGTCAGAATGCAGAATGCAGAATGAAAACCTATCTGTCTTTCATTCTGCATTCTGCATTCTGACTTCTGCATTGCATTGGGGACATTGACAGAGTGAACGCAGATGTTCCAGGGTGTAAATGCCGGAATCGTGACCGTCGCTCCAGACGATTTTGTAAGCGTACCGGCCAACCGGCGGCATACTCACGGGAGCAAGTGGACCCAACTCGTTGGGCTTCAAGATGCGGAACGGATCGGGCGGTTTTTGTCGCTCCTCGCGGCAACCAGCACAGGGGCAGTTAGCGCGAAGATGCTGCCAGGTGTAGACGCTGCGGTGCCCGTCGCTCCATTCGATAATCAAGCGTTCGGGGCCGTCTTTTTTCAGAGACAACGGCATGAGTGGTTCCATATCGCCATTATAGTCGCCGACATGGTCTGGAAAGTATTTGCAATCCCCTGTTGGGCGTGATAGCTTCAAAGCCCAGGTGCCTTTTTCAAAAGGAGTTGACACATGAGTCTCAGATGTATGCGCTTGGTCCTCGCCCTCGCTGCCATCCTCTTGCTCGCCGCGCTTGGTTGGCTCGTGCCGCTGTCCAGAATCAGTGAGGCGGCGCCGGCACCGGTCAGCGATGCTGCTTTCAAGGGAAAAGTGCTACTCGTTAACACGAACAATATGATGAGCACTTTCCTCTTGGAGAAGGCGCAAGTGCAAAAGATCGGCGATCAGTCGTTCTTGGTGGGCAAAGGAACGGCGGACGGTCGAGTCGGAGGTTGGTACAAGGGCCGAACCGTCCGGGTTCACATGGAACACATCGTTTCCATTACCGAATTCGATGATCTCAAGGAGGCGAAAAAGGCGTTCGAATCAGGAGGAGGCCCGTCTATCGGGGTCGGAGTATATCCTGCGCCCGGTGCAGTAGTGCCGCCGGGGGGCGCGGTGGAGGAAGCAGTCCCAGCAGTTCCGGCAGCACCCGCCGTGCCACCGCCGCCACCGGTACCAGCCGCACCCGGCAAACAATAATTCCTCTCTTCTCCACAGCGCAGGCGAAGGAATGATTTATTTTTGCTTGCGCTGTGGGCTGACAAAATCTGAAAGCTCGCTCTAGATGAACGCAACGAGCGGCGACAATTCGCCGTTCAGTTGGTCCAGCAAATCGAGTCGCGGCGCGAGGCGTTCGCGCTCTATGCGCTTGACTAGATCGTAGACACGACGATTGAGCAGGCAAGGCGTATCGCCGGCCAATTCGAGAAGATGGCCATTGTAGTAATCGATTTCGGTGCGTCCCGCCGGCAAATCCCCGGACATCGAGCAATAGGTGCCGCGTAAGCTCGGATAGAAAGCCCAGGCGAGCGAGTGAGCCAACCACGGTCGGCGCAGGATGGCGGCCACGGTGGAGGGATGAAAAGGACCGACTTTGCCCAACGTGATGTCGGCGCGTTCAAGAATGGCGTGATTCTCGCGCAGGAGATTGAAAAACAAGGCGCGGGCACGCGGGAAGCGAAGGAGCTGGCCGTTGTCGATGCCGGCGGCGGAGGCCAGCGGGCTGATGGCCGCGTTGTACATCAGCTTCGTGTACTTATACGGGAGAATATCCTCGACCATCTCGACGCGGATTCTTCGGCCCACAATGCGCCGCTGGCGGATGAGCGTGGCGATACAATCCGGCATCTGCGGACGTTGTTTGATCGCAGGAGAACGATAACCGAAATGCAAGCGGCCGGCCCGCGTAATGCGCGTATGCGTCCGGTGCGGCAGGCACTCGGAGACGAAGGAGGCGATACCTTCAAGAGCATGACCGCGAACGTGCAGCAGCGGATCGAATCCGTTTTGAACGGGAATGAGCGTCGCGGAGGCGGGAATGCGTTCGAGGACGGCTGCGTTGTCGTAGCACTTGGTACAGAGCAGAATCACAGCGTCAGCGGAAGGTGACCAGTCGTCGAAGGCGATGAAGGCAGCTGGACGCGGTGGTAGGGCATCGATGGCGACGCCGTAGCGCCGTCCCCAATCGATCTTGGCAGCATCCGCATCCACAAACAAAACCGACAAACCGGAGACACAAAGGCCATAACCAACGGCACAGCCAATGCCGCCGGCGCCGACAATATGCACCGCATCCATGCCAGGGCTCCTGAGAGCAAATCGACCCTTCTCCTTGCTTCGTCTGCTTAGCGTGAGCTGCGCAATCGCTCTAATTCCGCGCGCAGACGCTGCACTTCTTCTTCCGCTGTTTCGGCGCGGCGCGTCATGCGGCGCAGTTGCTGGCGGGTTTCGTCCAAATCGCGTTGCAGATCCGCCGGCAACGGAAGCAACTCGCCCTTGTACCAAAATCGCACCCAATCCTCGAGCAACGCCACTTCCAAGTCCAACTCCGGGATGGCATGGCGGCCATGCTCATTTGGCGGCACAGCACGATACTTGCGGCCGCGCAAATGGTAAAGCGACATATCGTCGGCATCCGGATAAAACAGCAGATAATAAGGAACTTTCAACTCCCGTTCGTATTTCTGCATGTTGTCTTCATAATCCTTGCGGTGGTTGTACTTGGAGACATACTCCAACATCCAGAACGGGCCGACCGGCTGAAGTGGAAGGTCGTAACTGCCGCTGACCCGGATCGGTTCGGGCCAGATCACCACCATATTGTCGGGCACCACCTGGCCGATTTTCTGCTGTCCGCGAAGCGGATATTGCACCAGCAATTCGTTGAACACTTGCACATCGGGACGGCGTGCTCGGACCAGAGCAAGGCTTTCCAACGTGATTTCCCGTTGTTTTCCTTGGGCGGCCGCTTCCATGAAATGCCTCAGCTTCAGTCTTTTCAGATACGCCTCCGCTGCATTCTCGTATTCGATCCGCAGCAGCGTCCGGGGTTTTTGCGTAGACATTCTTCCTGCTCCTGGAAAAGTGCTGAGACCGGGCAACAGCCTACCTTTTTGCGTGCAATCGCGAAAGTGCAATCGCTCATCCTTGTTGCCGTTTCCGCCGACCGCGCGGTTTCTTGACTTGCGGCGAAGCAACCGGCTCGCCCTTCAGCTTGGCGATTAGGTCGCGCAGCTTGGCGGCATCCTCATAGCGGCGCTCGTCGGCGGCCTTGAGCATCTCGCGGTGCAGTTCCTCAACCTCTTCTTCGGTTGTGACATCGTCGGACTTGCCCGCCGCTTCCGCCGCCAGTTTGCGTGCTGCAATCTCCTCTTCGATGCCCATGCTGATAGCGGTGCGGACTGTCTCCGGCGTGATGCCGTGTTCGGCGTTGTACTTCAATTGCAACTCGCGGCGGCGGCGCGTTTCGTCGATGGCTCGCTGCATCGACTCCGTGACGCGATCGGCGTAGAGAATGACCTCGGCGTTGACGTTGCGGGCGGCACGGCCAATCGTCTGGATAAGCGATGTCTCGGAGCGGAGAAATCCTTCTTTGTCAGCATCGAGAATGGCCACCAGCGAAACTTCGGGTAGATCGAGTCCTTCACGCAACAGGTTAACGCCGACCAATACATCGAAGGCCCCCTCGCGCAGTTCGCGCAGGATCTGCACGCGCTCGATGGCGTCCAACTCCGAGTGCAGCCATTTGCCGCGCAGGCCGGCATCGTGGAAATAATTGCTCAAATCCTCGGCCAGCCGTTTGGTCAGCGTCGTCACCAGCACGCGCTCCTTGCGAGCGGCGCGTTTCTTGATTTCCTCAATCAAATCCGGTACTTGGCCGCGCGCGGCGCGGACGTGCAGTAACGGATCGACCAGTCCCGTGGGACGAATGAGTTGCTCGACCACTTCGCCGCCGCAGCGCTCCAACTCGTAAGGTCCGGGCGTCGCCGACATGAACAGCGCTTGTTTGATGCGCTTCTCCCACTCGTCGAACCGCAGCGGCCGATTGTCCAGGGCGCTGGGCAGGCGAAATCCATGCTCGACCAGCGTGAGCTTCCGGCTGTGGTCCCCGGCGAACATGCCGCGCAGCTGCGGCAGCGTGACGTGCGATTCATCGACGATCATGAGAAAATCGTCGGGGAAGAAATCGAGTAGTGTATACGGCGGCTCGCCGGGCTTGCGGCCACTGAACCAGCGAGCATAATTCTCAATGCCGGGACAGTGGCCGACTTCCAACAGCATCTCCATGTCGAACCGCGTCCGCGCTTCCAAACGCTGTTTTTCCAACAATTTGCCCTCTTTTTTGAACTGTTCCAGGCGTTCTTCTAACTCGCCGCGGATGCCCTCCACGGCCTGGCGCACGCGCTCCTCTGGCGTGACGAAATGCTTGGCCGGGTAGATGTACAATTCGTCCAGCGCTTTCAGCGTCTCACCGCTGGTCGGATGGATGATGGCCAGGGCATCGACTTCATCGCCGAATAGCTCGATACGAATGCCGAACTCTTCGTAAGCCAGCCACACTTCGATCACATCGCCGCGGACGCGGAACTTGCCGCGCGTGAAGGCCACGTCGTTGCGTTCGTATTGGATGTCCACCAAACGCAGCAGAAGATCGTCCCGGTTGATCGTGTCGCCCTTGACCAGACGGATCATCATGCGCTTGTAATCGCTAGGTGACCCCAAACCGTAAATGCACGACACACTGGCGACGATGACAACATCTTCGCGGCTAACGAGAGCGCTGGTCGCGGCCAGGCGCAGGCGGTCGATGTTCTCGTTGATGAGAGCGTCTTTTTCGATGTAGATGTCGCGCTGCGGGATGTAGGCTTCAGGCTGGTAGTAGTCGTAATAGCTGACGAAGTAGTGGACGGCGTTGTGCGGCAAGAAACCCTTAAATTCCTTGTAGAGCTGTGCCGCCAGGGTCTTGTTATGAGCCAACACCAACGTCGGCTTATTGACTTGCGCAATCACATGAGCGGCTGTGAATGTCTTGCCGGTGCCGGTTGCGCCCAGAAGCGTCTGAAAAGGCCGGCCGTTGTGATATCCTTCGACGAGCTTGGCAATCGCTTGCGGCTGATCGCCGGCAGGCTCGAACGGACTGACGACTTCAAATTTCGCTGCCATCCATTGCTCCACTTAGAAGAGGATCCGCCTGCCCGCCGCACAGACATGGGCGGCACTTGGGGGCATGACGAGTTTGGTTCGATGAACGGCTTCGGCATTCGCCTATACCTCCGTTCATTGTACTATCCATGCCGTTGGGTGAGAATGCTCAGGTTGGGATAATGGCAGCAAAGCGGAGGTCTGGTCAGGCGGCGGCAGTACGAGTAAAATCAGGATGGTTGGGTGAGTGCTTATCGATACGAGCGTCTTCGCAGCGGCTTCTGGCTTGACATCGATTCGCTTTTTTCTCCCCTCCAGTAGCGATTGACCTCCTAGCGAGCGCTCGCTAATATGCGCCCGAAGGTTTCTGGCCCCTTAGCCAAGTGGAAAGGCAACTGATTGCAAATTAGCCAGCCATAGCCCATCTATTCTATAGCATTTCCCGAATAATACGCACAAACCATTATACGCCATAGCTTTGCGTTGAGCGTGTTTTAGTCAAGTTTAGGCAGAGTTTGGCTGTAAAAGGCGAGGTTGGGCAAAAAAAGTGACCCAGAATTGACCCAGTTTATTCAAGGTTGCTTATGCGTTCGCATTTGCGCCATCAGCGGCTCCTGGCTTTCGGTTTGCCGCGCTCCACGCGCTTCTGCCAGCTCGGGCCGAGTTCCTCGAAAAAGGGGTCGTTATCCGGGTCGAGCAGGATCGGCACCTCTACGCAGGTCATTCCCTCATGATCCGCCAGGGCCACGATCTGAAGCTCGGCGGCTTTCTTTCGCAGGTACGACATGCATTCGGAGATGGAGCCTGCGAAGTATTTGTTGGCGGTAGCGCGGAGGCCGCGTTTGCCCAATTCCTTCATGTAAGGGCGGCCGTAGCGCTTCAGCGTCTCCTTTCCGCCCTTGCTGCCCGCTTCCTGCCGAGACATGCCCATGCGGCTAATCGTCGAGGGCGGCAGTGACGGTTAGCCGCTTCTGAATGTGCCGCAGCGTCTCGTCGTGGCTGAATCTCTGGGATAATTCGGTCATGCCGGCTCCCGCACTCGCTCGGCGTTGGCCTTGGCCTCCTCCGCCAGTTTCCGCTGCCATTTTTCTGCGTGGTTGGCCTCGGCTTCGTTTTCGCCGCCAGCGGCGCGTTCTTCGGCCCGGCGGCGAATGCGGGCCGTCACCGGCTCCTCAGCCGCAATGGTTTTGGCTTCCCTCTCCGGGGCCGGTTCCACGCTGTTCTGGCTTCGCAGCGCCTTGATCTTCTCCGCGATCTCCGGCGCTGACTCGCCTTCCTCGGCCTCGGTGCCGGATAGGGCAATCCTGAGTTCCTCTCGCAATGTGGATAACCGTTTCAGGTATTCCTCGTGCGGGAATGCCGCTCCCTGCCGGGCCTGGAAGTCCTTGTACTGCGATTCGGCCATTTTCAATTCCTGCCGAGCGGATTGCTCGGCTTCCTCGTAGCCATCGGCCATGCGTCCCAAAGCATTCATCACAGCCAGCCCCCTGGCATCCCGGCGAATGGTTGCCCGGCGGATAGCCTCGCCCTGTAGATAAAGCTCACTGCCGCCCAGGGGATGCAGCACGATGCCGAACCTCAGTCCCCGGTAAGTGCCAAGGTCGGTGTACCGGCTCTCGGAGACATTCAACGGCAAGGTATCCAGCCGGTCGCTTAGGGCCATTACGGCATCGTCGCCGTAACAGGTGTTTCTGCCAAGCGTGATGGCATGGTCGCGGTTCGCTTTCAAGGTGGCGATGTCTTTCTTCAATCCCTCGGCTCGCTTTTGCGTCCGCTTGATGTCATCAGGGAGGTCGCGTAAGCGGCGGCGGATAATGAACTGCTCGTCATGGTGGTTCTTGCGCAGGATCGAAAGCCGCTGGATTTCGGCATCAGCCTCGGCGAGCGTCATGAAACAGGGGTTGCCGCTGGCAATGCTCTTGACCGTTGCGTAATCCAATTCCTGATTGCCGATATCGTCCGCTTGCCGAAGGCTGCTCTTGCCGCTCATGATCTGGTTGATGAAGCGACTTTTTGTTTCGAGCGTTTGATCGGGTAGCAGGACGGCATTGCTGCCGTCCCGCCCCCTAAGAACTGTGCGTGCCAGTTTCCCGGCACACAGCTCAAGCCTTTGCCTCGGCCCGTTTGCGCGGACCCGGCAG
>Ga0070739_10005542_pt1 | contig 14325 bp, 9 predicted proteins | sample Coa_R1_7_FD_66445 | JGI IMG/M metagenome (GOLD analysis project Ga0070739, IMG submission 66445) | Surface soil microbial communities from Centralia Pennsylvania, which are recovering from an underground coalmine fire - Coalmine... | ecosystem: Environmental > Terrestrial > Soil > Unclassified ... | reverse complement strand
CGGAGGCCCTGACTTCGTCAAAAACTTCGCCCAAATGGCAGCTTGAATGGAGCAATCAGCCCTCAGCTTTTAAAGGTAAAAAACATTTTCCTTATTAGCTGACCGCTGAGAGCTGATCGCTGACCGCTGCTAGGCGAATATTGAAGCGTAGCCATGGGGCTGAAAGAATACGCGCGCAAGCGCCATTTTAACCAGACGCCGGAACCCAAACCCGCCGAGCCGCGAGCCAAGGGTAAAACCTACGGCGGCTTCTTCTGCGTGCAGCGGCATGATGCCACTCATCTCCACTACGATTTCCGCCTCGAAGTTGGCGGTGTCCTGGTGAGCTGGGCTGTGCCGAAAGGTCCAAGCCTCGATCCGGCGCGAAAAGCGCTCGCCATGAAAGTGGAAGATCATCCACTCGATTACGGCGCCTTCGAAGGAAACATCCCGGCCGGAAATTACGGCGCCGGAAGCGTGATGCTCTGGGACAAGGGCACCTACGAAGTACTGGATGACCTGCCCGCAGAGCAACAGCTCGAGCGCGGCGACTTCAAATTCGCGCTGCATGGCGCCAAGCTGAATGGCGCCTTTGCCATCGTTCACATGAAGCGCGCCGGCAAGGGCAACGAATGGCTGTTGATCAAAAAGAAAGACGAGTTCGCCGTCCCCGGCTACGACATCAATCAGTTCGCCTGGAGCGTTGCCACCAAGCGCACGCAGGATGAGATCGCAAACGAAATCGAGCGGTTGAAAATAGCCGCTCTGCCGGGCGCAAAGAAAGCCTCTCTTCCGGCAGAAATGGAAGTCATGAACGCGACGGCCGTAAGCAAGCCGCCAACCGGCTCGCAATGGCTATACGAGATTAAATGGGATGGCATTCGCGCACTTTGCTTGATCCACAACGGCAAGCTGCAGATTCAATCGCGTCGCGGGAATCGCTGCGAAGGTCAATACCCGGAACTCGCGGATCTGCCTGCGCAAGTCAACGCCAAAACGGCTTGGCTCGATGGTGAAATCTGCGTGCTGGATGAAGAGGGGCGGGCGCGATTTGAACTGATTCAGCCGCGCATCGCTGCCAACGCTTCGGCTGTGCCCCGGCTCGCCGAAACCACTCCCGCCGTTCTTTTTCTCTTCGATGTTCTTTACGTGGATGGCTATGACGTGCGCGGCGTCGCACTCGAAGATCGCAAGCGCTTGCTCGCAACGCTCGTCACGCCCAACCAGCACATCCGCATCTCCGAAACGTATGAGACCGGCGGAGAGCAGATGTTCGAAGCCGCGCAGAAGATGAAGCTCGAGGGCATACTCGCCAAGGACCGGCGCAGCACCTATCAGGCTGGCCGCTCCACCTGCTGGCTGAAGGTAAAAGTCGTCAATGAGCAGGAGTTCCTTATCGCCGGCTTTACCAAGGGCGAACGCGAGTACTTCGGCGCGCTCGTGCTTGCGTTCTACGAAAACGGCAAGCTGCGCCATGCCGGCCAGGTCGGTACCGGCTTCGATCAGAAAAAAATGAAGGCGATTTATGAGCGCCTGAAGCCGCTTGTGACAAAGACGATGCCGTTTCCCGAAAAACCCAAAATTCGCGAAGGCCTCAAGGACGTGACTTGGGTGAAGCCGGAAGTCGTCTGCCAGGTCCGCTTTTTGGAGTGGACACGCGACGGCGTGCTGCGTGCCCCTGTGTTCATCGGATTGCGCGAGGACAAAAAGCCCGAAGAGGTAAGTCGAGAGTTGCCGGCCGATACTGCCGCGCTGCCCGAACAGCCAAAGACTGCTCTCGTAAGAGAGACTCATTCGCTCGACTTGAGCGGGCGTGAAGCAATCGTCGAAGTTGATGGCCACCGGCTGAAGTTCACAAATTTAGACAAGGTCTTCTTTCCCAAAGACGGCTGGAAGAAACGCGATCTGCTGGCCTTCTACGATGCGGTTTCGCCCTGGCTGCTGCCGCATCTGGCCGGCCGGCCGCTTTCAATGAAGCGCTACCCGAACGGCATCGCCGAAGAATTCTTCTTCCAAAAGAACGCGCCCTCTCATTTTCCGGATTGGATGCGCTGCGAGCCGATCACCGAACATGGTTCGAAAGTGAATCACTATCCGATCGCCTCAGACCGCGCCAGCCTGCTTTACCTGGTGAATCTCGGCTGCATCGATCAAAACCCGTGGATGAGCCGCGCCGGCAATCTCGAACATCCGGATTGGATTCTGCTCGATCTCGATCCGGTCCACACATCCTTCGACCAGATCATCGAGGCCATGCTGCTCGTTCGCGAAGTACTCAACGACGTCGGCCTGAAAGGCTATCCGAAAACCACCGGCGGCGATGGCATGCACATCTATGTGCCGGTTGATCCCGTTTACACCTACGAGCAGGTGCGCAGCTTTGCAGAACTGCTGTCGCATCTGGCGCTTGACCGCGAGCCGGACCTGTTCACCACGCCGAGAAGCGTCGAGAAGCGCAAGAAAGGCAGAGTGTATTTCGACTATCTCCAAATCGGAATCGGGAAAACAATTGCGGCCCCGTACGTTGTGCGCGCTTACGACGGCGCGCCGGTCGCCACGCCGCTCGATTGGAAAGAAGTGAAGCGCGGGCTCGCTCCCACCGATTTCCGCATCGATAATGCAATCGAGCGCTTTCAGCGCGTCGGTGATCTCTTTGCTCCCGTGCTTCAAGGCGGCCAGCGGCTCGAAGATGCGCTGGAACGGATCGGCGCTTCCGATGCTGCTGCCGCCGCGCAGGCCAAGCCCGCAAAACGGCCGCGGAAAAAGGCGGCGAAATAAAGACGGCTACGGCAGCGTGTACCGCAGATTCACGTAGATCAGATTGGAATGCGCCTGCTTGGGACCTCCCGCCGGAATCGACCAGGGATCTTTCCAGAGATACGAATATTGATTGATCAATGCGAGCGCGCCGTAGTTCCGGTTCTTCCATAAAGTCTGAATCCAATCGAACGTGATCTCCTGGCCGCTGCGGGCTTGATTCGAACCTGGATAACCGTAGCCGGCGTATACCGGCCGGCCGGCAGTATTGTCGAAGACAACATCTCTGCCGATATACACGCCGCCGTAGTAGGCTGCGAAGAAAGACTTCGGCGTCACTTGTGCTTCAAAGCCGTCCACCGTCGATCCTGCGTGTAGCGGCGAAATGCTGCCGTCCGGACGAACTACCAAATCGGGCGCCGCGCCAAAGATGTAGCGCCCGCCGCCCTGCGTCCAAAAATTATTTGAAACGACGCGGAAATTCTTCACGAGTTCGAGGCTGAAATTCACCTCGCCGCCAAAGCCGATCGCTGTGTGCTTTCCGGAAACAGCCGTCGTGATTGTGCTTGGAACGTAATCCTGAAATCCAGTAATCAGGCCGGCGGCCTCCACGTGATCCAGCTTGTCTCCCGCATGCCCGTCGTAAGCCGCTTTGACGATGATGTCCGGAAAAAGATTCGGAATCCCGGCCGTACTCTGCCCTGATTGGAACTGGCTCGCAAGCGCGCCACTCAAGTTCGCGGGCAATGTCACTGTCGAAGATCCCGCGCCGCCGCCGATATATTGTTGCGGGTTTTCGAGCGCCACCCCGAATGCAAAATCATCGCTCGGATGCGCGATGAAGCGGAACTGAGGAGCCCGCGACCAGACCAGGCCCAACTGGTAATTCGTATCTATATCCTGCGTGTAGAAAATATCGCTCGGGAGCGGCGACAGCCCTTTTCGATTCGGCGTGAGAAAACTCCAGTCCTGCCCGCCCAGCACTTCGAATCCGCCCTTCTGCACATCCACAAAGTAATTGCGCAGGCGAAGTCCCGCTGAGTTGCTGGTCACCTGAAAACTGTTCGAATTGTTGTTGAACAGAAAGTCAGCCTCGAGATAGCCCAGCACTTTCGCGCCCAGCACATTCGAATCCGCGCGGAACCCCACGCGTGAGTTCTGCGCTGAAAAGTTTGTCTCAGACAGTTTGCCGCCGGCTGCGTTGTTGTACGGAATACCGAAGAAGTTTGTACCGATGCCGCTGCCTACGTTCGTCGAGCGCGCAAAGAATGTCATGTCCATGAATCCGAGCGGCGTCAGTTCGGTGTTTCCCAAACGGATTGCAAGCGGCGAAGGCGGCGCAGCTTCTGGCTTTTGAGCGCGCGGCAAATTGTATGCTACCGGCGCCACGTTCACCGCCGTCGCTGGAATTGCAGATAATGTCGCCATTGCTTTGTCGAGCATTCGCTGTTGCTCTTCGAGTGACGCTTGTAGTCTTTTGATCTCTTCCTGCTGCTTTGCAATCTGCTCGCGCAGCCTCTGCAGATCTTGCGCCCCCGGCACGGCCGCGCTATCGGCGGCTAGCATTCGCATCGCCAGTAGCGGCGCGCAAAATAGAAACAGGTTTATGGTTTTCGCCATACTTTCCCAAAGGTTATTCGAGAGCTGTTGCAACTCTATGAATTTGTCGTTACGCAATGGTTCCGCACCGCTAAACTATAAGGGAGATCCCCCGCTCGCCTAAAAACTGAAAGCCGCATGTCCGAACGTCCGTTCGTTCACCTCCACTGCCATACTGACTACTCTCTGCTGGATGGCGCTTGCGATATCAAAAAGCTGATGACGCTCGCCCGGCGCCAGAATATGCCGGCCATCGCGATGACCGATCACGGCAATCTGTTCGGCGCCATCGAGTTCTATGGCGAAGCGAATGCCAACGGCATCCATCCCGTAATCGGCTGCGAAGTGTATGTCTCGCAGCAGGGTCACAAGAGCCGGTCCGATAGTGATCGCTATAACCACCTCGTCCTGTTGTGCGAAACACAGGAAGGGTATAAGAACCTCATCAATCTGGTCTCGACCGGCTATCTCGACGGCTTTTACTACAAGCCGCGCATCGATAAAGATCTGCTGGCGAGGCATTCAAAAGGCTTGATCGCCATGTCAGCCTGCCTCCGCGGTGACATCAACGAAACGCTGCTGGCGGGCAAATACGAAGCGGCGAAGCAGCTCGCCAACGAATACGTTGACCTGTTCGGACGCAACAACTTTTTCCTCGAACTGCAGGACCATGGCCTCGATGCCGACAAAACGGTGATGCCGCTGGTTCACAGGCTTTCCGCTGATACCGGCATCCCTCTCGTGGCGACCAACGATGCGCACTATCTCACGCACGACGATGTGCGCGCGCACGAAATTCTTCTCTGCATCCAAACGGGGAAGACCATGTCGGACCCCAACCGCATGCGCTTCGCCACGCCCGATTTCTTCGTAAAGTCGCGCGCCGAGATGATGGAGCGGTTCGGCGAGGTGGAAGACGCGCTCGACCGCACCTGGGACATCGCCCAGCGCTGCCACGTCAAGCTCGAAAAAGTAAAAGACCCGTTCCCGCGCTTCGATGTTCCCGAAGGGCACACGATCGATACCTATTTCGCGTATGTCGCGCGCGAGGGTTTCCAAAAGCGGCGTCCGCGTCTGGAAGCGCTACGGGCCCAGGGCCGGCTCAAGCACGATCTCCCGGAGTACATCGAGCGGCTGGAACTCGAAATTCGCATGATCCAGCAGATGAAGTTTTCCGGCTACTTCCTGATCGTCTGGGACTTCATCCGCTTCGCCCGCCAGAAAGGGATTCCGGTAGGTCCCGGACGCGGCTCGGCAGCCGGCAGCATTGTGGGTTACGCGATGGAGATCACCGACATCGATCCGCTCGAATACGGGCTGCTGTTTGAGCGGTTTCTGAATCCAGAACGCATCAGCCTGCCCGATATCGATATCGACTTCTGTACCAACCGCCGCGGCGAGGTGATCCAGTACGTAACCGAGAAATACGGCCGCGAACAGGTTGCGCAGATCATCACCTTCGGCACGCTCGCCGCCAAGGCCGCCATTAAAGATGTGGGCCGCGTGCTCGATATGAGCTTCGCCGAAGTGGACCGCATTTCGAAGCTCGTTCCCAGGCAGCTCAACATCAAGCTCGAGCAGGCAATCGAAGATCCTGAGCTCAAAGGGGTGATCGCCAAAGAACCGCGCGTCAAAGAAGTTCTCGATATCAGCATGAAGCTCGAAGGTGTGTGCCGTAACGCCGGCATGCACGCCGCCGGAGTCGTCATCTCTTCCGTTCCGCTGCGCGAGCTGGTGCCGCTATTTGTCACCAACAAGCAGGAAATCGTGACCCAGTACGACATGCTGGGGCTCGAAAAACTCGGCCTGCTGAAGATGGATTTTCTCGGCCTCACCACCCTGACCATCGTGGAAGAGGCGCAGCGATTGATCGAGAAACACCGGGGCGTCAAAATCGATTTGCAGGATCTGCCGCTCGATGACGCGCAAACCTACGAAAAGATCTTCAGCACGGGGTTCACCAGCGGCGTCTTCCAGTTCGAATCTCCCGGGATGCAGGACATCCTGCGCCGCTACCAGCCGAACCGCATCGAAGACCTTTGCGCGCTGAACGCTCTCTATCGTCCCGGCCCGATTCAAGGCGGCATGATCCCCGATTTCATCGATCGCAAGCATGGCCGCAAGCCAATTGTCTACGATCTGCCGGAGCTGAAAGAGATCCTCGAGGAAACATACGGCGTCATCCTCTATCAGGAGCAGGTGATGCAGATCTCCAATAAGCTCGCGGGCTACTCGCTCGGCGATGCCGACATTCTGCGACGCGCCATGGGCAAGAAGAAAGCCGATGAGATGGCGCAGCAGCGCGACCGCTTCATCTCCGGCGCAACCGCCAAAGGTTTTCCACCGAAGAAGATTGCCAAGATTTTCGACCTGATGGAGCAGTTCGCCGGCTACGGCTTCAACAAATCCCACTCCGCCGCGTACGCCTATCTCGCCTACGTCACCGCCTATCTCAAAGCGCATTATGCCGTCGAATTCATGTCCGCCCTGCTCACCTCAGAAGCCGGGAATATGGACAAAATGGTGAAGTACATCAACGAGTGCCGCGAGATGGGCATTCGCGTCCTGCCGCCCGACGTCAACCAAAGCGATCTTCACTTCACGCCTGCCGGCGATGCCATCCGCTTCGGCCTGGGGGCGGTGAAGAACGTGGGACACGGAGCCATTGAGGCCATCGTTGCCGCGCGTCAACAAGGCGGCCCGTTTCCATCGATCTATGAATTTTGCGAGCGAGTCAACCTGGGCAGCATCAATCGGCGTGTGATGGAAAGCCTGATCAAAGCAGGCGCCCTCGATTCCACTCGCGCCAATCGCGCGCAACTTTGGGAAGCGCTCGACCGCGCCATTGAATCCGGCCTTCGCGTGGGTCGCGACCGCGCTATGGGGCAGCATGGGCTCTTCGGCATGGCGCTTGAAGAGGAAAAGCATGAGATGCCGCTCGCCAATCTGCCGGATTGGACCATGGAGGAAAAGCTCGCCGGGGAAAAAGAGATGCTCGGCATATACGTCTCCGGCCATCCGCTCGACAAGTACCGCGACAAGATCGCCGATCTCGCCACGCACTTCACCGACAAGCTGGAAGATCTCGAAAAGAACACGCCCGTCGCGCTTTGCGGCCTGCTGACCAATATTGTTCGCAAGACCAATCGGGATGGTAAATATTGGGCCTCGCTCAAAATCGACGACGGCCGCGGCACGGCCGATGCCATGGTCTTCGCCAACCGCTATGAGGAACTGCTGCCGGCCCTCAAGGAAGACACCGCAGTATTCGTCCGCGCCAATGTTCTGCCGGAAGAAAGCGGCCCCCCGAAACTTTCTATCCAGGAAATGGTCAAGTTGGAGGATGCCCGAGTCAATCTGCCCTCGCTCATTTCGATCCGGATCTGGCTCAAGGACGAATCGGCGGAAAAGGCGACCGCTTTGAACGAGCTGTTTGTGCGCAAGAGCGGCACTACGGAAGTCAGGCTGCGGCTCGAAAAACCCCGCGACTTTTCGGTAATACTGGATGTCGAACGCAAAGTGCGCCCCGACCGCGAGTTTAAGGCGGAACTCGAAAAGATTTGCGGCCCGGAATGCATGGAAGTTCTGGCGAGCTGATTCATGGCTGACGAACAAACCTCCGAATATCAAAGCGACGCGCCGGCCCCGGCTACCGATTCTGCCGCCGCGCCGCTCGACAACCCCAGTTGGCAGCGCGTCCAGCTCGCGCGTCACCCGAAACGCCCGCATACACGCGATTACATCAACGGATTGATCACCAGCTTCGACGAGCTCCACGGCGATCGGTTTTTTGGCGACGATAAATCGATCATCGGCGGCATGGGCTTCTTTGAGGGCCGGCCGGTCATGATCATCGGGCAGCAAAAGGGCCGCGATACGAAGGAAAAACTTCTTCGCAACTTCGGCATGCCGAAGCCCGAAGGCTATCGCAAGGCTTTGCGGCTCATGCGGCTGGCTGCGAAATTCCGCCGCCCCATTGTCACTCTGGTGGACACGCCCGGCGCCTATCCCGGCATCGATGCCGAAGAGCGCGGCCAGGCCGAGGCCATCGCCTACAATCTGCGCGAGATGGCGCGCCTCGAAAGCCCCATCATTACGTTCGTCATCGGCGAAGGCGGCAGCGGCGGCGCGCTGGCGCTCGGCGTCGCCAATCGCGTCTACATGCTCGAGAATGCCTACTACAGCGTCATCGCACCGGAAAGCTGTGCTGCTATTATCTGGCGCGATTCAGGTAAAGCGCCGCTAGCGGCGGCCGCGCTGCGCATGACCGCCAGCGATCTACTGGAGATGAAACTGATCGATGGCATTGTTCCGGAGCCGCCCGGCGGCGCGCATCTTCAACCCGAAGCGGCCATTCAGGCTTTGCGCGAGACGTTGAGAAGCGCTTTGGCGGAGCTTACGCCGATTTCGCCCGAAGATCTCATTGAGCAGCGCTACGAAAAATTTCGCAGTATGGGCAATTTCTTTACCGAGGCGGCCGCGGTCTGAAAATCGGCATCGTCGTCGTACTTTTTATCGCTGCTTTCCTTGCCCTCATCGCCTACTCAACGCTCCACGGGCCGCGCTATCGCGTAGAAGTATGCATGGCATACCAGGGACGGACTGCGTGTAAAACGGTCTCAGCCAGAAGCGAAGATGCGGCGCTGCGTTCAGGCCGCGAAAACGCCTGCGCCGATATCTCATCCGGCGTGACCGATACGGTCCGCTGCCAGAACAGCGATCCCCAAAGCGTCAAGTGGCTGGCTCGCCCGCAATAGGTACCCGGTGAAGTGATTACTGAACCGGCGCCGCCGTAAGCTCCACCTGCATCTGACCTTTATCTGAAACGTGATCTGAGGAAAAGATCACGGTCGGCTTGTTTAGCGGAATCAGAACGCCTGCGTTCCAGCGGTAACTTCGTATGACGGGCCGAGCTGTTGCAGGGGTCTCCTGCGCGATGCCGGATGCATCTACTGTGACATCCATCGACAGCTCATTTTGTATCGGCCGGACGTTGCGACAATCCACGTTGGTTCCCACATCAAAGATTTGGGTCATGCTCTCCACGGTAATCGGAATTTTTTCACCTGACCGGATGGAGTTATTCGACGTAGTCGAGACCAGCATCGAATAGCTTCGCGCATTGACTACTTTGCCTCCGTCCATTTCCTTGACCACGAATGTGAGCTTGTAGAATTTCGGTTCGGCTTTAACGGCCTTCATATCCTTCAGCTCTTGGCGAAGTTCGAGCAATTCCTGCGCCTGCGTGAGCATGTCCTGCGTCTTTTTGTCCTGCTTGTCTTGCTTGTCCTGGGCCAGGCATACGCCCGACGCGGCCGCCGCAATCAACAGACTCAAACCGATTGTTCTTCTAATTTTCCGCACCTTTTCCCTCCGCATCCTTAGTATTGGAATCCCCGCTCTCTAACGGCACAATCTGGATCGGTTCAATCTGAATCGGCTGTGCCGCTTTTTGTTGCCAATCGGAAAGCAGCTTCACGGCTTCCTTCGGTGACTCGCTCACAAACTGGAGCAGCGCTCGTTCTTCAGCCGTCAAGGGAGTTCGTGAAGGAAAATCCGGGAGCTTGGGCAACTCCCTGCGCGCTGTCCTTCTTCTTATTGGGTGATAATGCACGTCGAAAGACCATCGCACCGGCGGGGTCGCAGTAACCAGCGGAGCTACGGCGGGCTCGAATGGTTTCGGTGTTTTCCCGTTGGTCGGCACGTAGAGGCTAGCCACAATCGCCAGCACCGCCGCGCACGCAACCGCCCAGATCCAACCTGTCGCTGCCGAACGTTTTGCGGCACGAACTCGCTCTAGAATCCGGCCGTCCAATCCCTCCCGCGGCTCGGCATCGCAATAACGGCCCAAGGCTCGGTCCAAGATTTCGTCAAGCTGATTCCGATCAGACATGATGGCCCTCCATCAATACGGCCAATTTTTCTCTCAGAAGCTGTCGCGCGCGGGCAATCCGGCTCCGCACGGTGCCTTCCGGAATCCCCATGATTTGCGCAATCTCATGGGAGCGCAGTTCTTCTACAGTCGATAACGCGAGCGGCAGCCGTAGCTGCTCGGGCAGGGCATTCACCAGCGCCTGAACCATGGCATCCTGATTGGCGCGGATCGCCTCTTGTTCCGGTGTTTGTTGCGGCGAGACGTGTTCCGCGGAACCCTGCCCGGCCGGCTTCGCCCGCGCGCGTTCCACCGCCAGGCGCCAGGCCACCCGCGCCAAAAAAGCCCGCTCATCGGCGATGGTTTTCCAGGCACGCCTGCGGTACAGCTTCAGAAATGTTTCCTGTACGATGTCGTCGGCATCATGCGCATTCCGGAGAACCGAGTAGGCGACCCGAAAGACGAAGCGCGATTGCCGCCGGACAAGCGCCGCGAACTGCTCTTGCGCACTGTCGGTTGCATCATCGAGGGCCAGCGTGGGCTCTCCTAAAGCAATCTGCTGCACCATTTCCGGCATTCACGAGCGATCTTCACACACAAAGACCAGCGAATGGACTGAATCGTTGAGATTTTTTAGGGGGTAAAGAGCCGGGGCGTTATCGCGAGTCGCCCGCTGCGTTCGCGGCGGCCACGGCCGGTTCGTTCCTGAGCGCCTGCAACTCCGCGAGAAGCTGCTTCCATTCTCTCTTTTTCTTCTTGGTCGCAATCGGCGCGTCCAGTTTGCCGTAATACTCCAATAGTTCTTCCTTAATGGCGGGCGTTATCGTGGTGAAATTCTTTTCCGCCAGCTTATGCAGCCAATACGCCTGAATATTGTCTTCGAGGCGATAGGTTCCGGCGGGTGTGACCACGCCTACGTCATAGTTCCTGTTGTCCAGATGCAGCGAACTGGCTTGGTTTTGATCCAGCACCGAGTGGTACTGAGAGGTTGCGCGGACGAAGCTCTGCATGAAGAGATTTTCGACCGGGGGTGTGGGCATTTTGAAGCGCAGAGCTTTCAGCGGCCCAATGGGCGGCACCAGCTTTAGGATAAAGGCGAGAATGCGATCGCCGAGCGTAGGCCGGTCATACTGTTTACCCCAATAGCGCTCGTAGCTCGAGCGGCTCATGACGAAAACGAACCGGCGGCGGGTCATGCCCGGCTCCGCTTTTTTAATTTGATCCTGTTTCTGGGCCCAGGCGACGCGCGTGGCCGTGGGGATCGTTTTGCTCACATTGCGGCGGTAGGATTCTACGGCGCGGTCGAAATCTTTAAAAACATCCTGCAGCTCGAGCCCGTAGGTGTCACGAAAACCCTTCTGCAAGACCGTTTTCGAAACATAGAACCCGATGAAGTCGTGATAAGCCTGCGGAGCGAAGTTGCCCTCGGCCACTTGCAGGACGTCGAATCCGAACTCGGTTTTCAAATGCGCCGGCGGGTTCTGTTCATAAGTAATGAAATTGCCGTACTTCTTCTGCAAATTCGGATAGAGCATTGGCTCGCCCACATTGGTGGCGAAGCGGTGCCCGTCGAGATCACCCATATAGTGGGAGAGCGCTCCCAGGGCGAACGCCAGCTCATTTAAATCCTGGGAATCATTGATCAGCGCCACGATAAAATCGCCCGTGCGCACGTAGTGCGTCAGGTCGCTGAACTCGGGGCTGCCGTGCGGGTAGTAGCCCATGTCCTGAATAATGGCGCCCCCGTAGGCAAAGCCGTGAGCTTTCTTCAGCTCGTCCGGAGTGGCATTGGGAAAGCGCGCAAGCAGTAACGGGCGCAGCTTGACGGACCAGAGTGCATCTACCAGAGCCTCGTGCGTCAGGACGGAGTAGGAAAGCAGCGGTTGCACTGCCAGAAGGCAAACCAGAAGCGCGAGGCAGAATTTCAGAGACGTGGACGTGGCGTTTCCTCCGACCATATATTATGATCGGCAGGAACCCTGGCAAGGTTTCGAGGCGGCAAAACAAAAGGCGCGCCACGGTTGGGTAACCGTGCCGCGCCGGGCCACTGCTTAGTTATTATTAATTTCGACGTTGATGGTCTTCGGCTTGGCCATCTCCTTCTTGGGAAGGGTAATGGTGAGCACGCCATTCTTGTAGTCGGCCTTCACTTTCTCGCCGTCAATCGTATCCGGCAAGCTGAAGGCGCGGGTAAAGGTGCCGTAGCTGCGCTCGATGCGATGAAAACCTTTTCCGTTCCTCTGCTCTTCAAACTTGCGCTCGCCTTTTAATGTCAGGGTGCCATTTTCGAGCTGGATGGACACGTTCTTGGGATCGATCTCCGGAACGTCGGCCTTGAGCACCAGTTCGTTATCGGTTTCGAAAATGTCTACCGGAGGGGTCCACGGCCGGGAAGCTGGCTCGCTAAATAGTCGCGAGAGCGAGTCCTGGAACAGGCGAAGACCGGGATACTCGTCTGTTTCGGTATTGAAAGGGTTGTAGCGAATCATTGGCATAGGGTTTGAAATCCTCCTGATCCATTCCTGGATACATCTTCATCATAGAATATGCGCGTATCGTTGTCAACTAATTTTATACGTTTATCATCATCAATCCGGTGCGCTGCGCGAAATTCCGCAAAACTCCGACTTCCAGCCGATAAGACTCCTGATTTCCGGGATGGTGAGAGCGCGCTCCAAGCCGGCCTACTACTTCAATGGAATGGGAAGCCTGCGGCAACGACCCGGCGGCTGGCGGCAACGAAAACAGCGTGGTGCGTCGCTGTTGCTTTTTTCCTTCCTGGTGACGCTCGTACTCCTCCCGTTGTTGGGCCTGGCGATTGATGGGGCAGTCGTTTTTTGGGTTCGAACGAAGCTGTCTTCGGCGGTGGATGCTGCGGCCTTGGCGGCCGGCCGCTCCATTAACGTCTATGAAACTCAGGCGCAAAATACGGGCACGGCAGTAACTGTCGCCCAGGAATGGTTTGCCGCCAATTACCCGAGCGGATGGCTCGGGACCACGGTGGTAGGCGGCACGCCCACAGTGACGGTCCAGCCGACGCAGACGGCGACCCAACAGGTCAACGTGTCGGCTTCGGCGGTGGTTCCGTTGTACTTCATGCGGCTGCTGGGCAAAAACTCCATTACGATTTCAGCCGTCGCCCAGTCTTCGCGAAGAAACTTGAATCTGGTGCTGGTCCTGGATCGCTCGGGTTCTATGGGACCGGCGCCTACGGGCAGCAATGCTTGCCCGACGATGATTGCGGCCGCACAAAACTTTGTGAGCATGTTTACGGACGGATTTGACACGCTCGGGCTGGTTACTTTCTCGACTACGGCGAATACCAACCCCATCGATTACGCCCCGACCACCCATTTCAAGAGCAGTAGTCCCAGCCTGAGTTCGGTAATCGGCACAATATCTTGCACCGGCGCGACCAGCACTGCGCAAGCGCTTAACGTTGCTTATCAATCGATTCAAAGTACCGGTTTGGTCAGCGCGTTAAACGTCATTGTGCTGTTTACGGACGGCCAGCCTAATGAGATTGTGGAAACCAGTTGGCCGATCAAAACGCAAAGCGACACCCGAAGAAGCTTCTATTCGCCCTGGTCCTCTACAACGGTGAATGCCAGCACGTGCGGGACCTGGAGTTGGTGGGGCGGTCAGAATTACAACGGTGTGACGCTTGCGGGCGGCTTCACCATTCTGCTGTCACCCGGCTCAACGCCTAGCAGCACCGGTTATACGGGTGGGGTCTACGATACCGCCGACAGTGTGGCCATCAATTCCGCTCCCGGCTTGATCAGCGGCGGCGTCCTCAATAACTGCGCTTTCAACACAAGCGGATCGATTTACGGGCGGCAGGACGTGGCCTATATCCCGACAACGGACGCTTACGGAAACAGTACATCGAGCGGTTACAAAGGCACGCCGGATACGTTCACGAGCGGCCCGTATGCGGGGCAGATCCGTAATGACGAGCAGATTCCCGGAGTCATGGCGGCCGCCTTCAATGCCGCCGATAACCAGGCAACCACCATTCGCAATGATCCGACGTACACCATCATGATCTACACGATCGGTTTGGACGGAGCGCCGGACGTGCCCATCGATTCTACGTTCCTCGAGCGCGTCGCCAA
>Ga0070739_10005538_pt1 | contig 14329 bp, 12 predicted proteins | sample Coa_R1_7_FD_66445 | JGI IMG/M metagenome (GOLD analysis project Ga0070739, IMG submission 66445) | Surface soil microbial communities from Centralia Pennsylvania, which are recovering from an underground coalmine fire - Coalmine... | ecosystem: Environmental > Terrestrial > Soil > Unclassified ... | reverse complement strand
GCGTCGGCCGACCCGAGTGCCCAGACGGCTGCGATCCGGCACGTCCCCGTGCTTCCCCCCTCGGTCTATGCGGCTGAGAGCGGCCCCGGACGGGCGTTCGGCAGCGGCGCGGCCCCGTACAGCGCCGATCCGACCCCATACAACGGCGCCGGCGACACCGACGCCGCGGCCTCCGGCAGCCTGCTCTCCCGCCTTCCCCGTCGCGGGATCATCGCCGCCGGAAGCGTCCTCGCCCTCGCCGCGATCGGCGGCGTGGCTGCCGCGGTCACCGGGGGATCCGGTGGCGGCAGCAAGAACAACGGCTCAGGCACCGGCACGGGCAGCGTCAACGGCGGCGCGGGCGCGGGCGGCTCCAGTCCGTCCCCCTCGCCGACCTACCCCGCCCCGGCCTTCACCACCGTCCCGGCTGACGGCAGCTCGAACGTCGACCCGTCAAAGGCGGTCACCGTCTCCGTCGCGAACGGGACCATCACCTCGGTCCAGCTCTCCGGCGGCCAGGAGACCAGCGGCACGCTGTCCGACGACAAGTCCAGCTGGACCTCCAACGGCGTGCTCAACCTCAACACGTCGTACCAGATGCAGATCCAGGCCACCGACAAGGGCGGCAAGTCGGTCACCAAGACCGTCTCCTTCACCACCCTCAAGCCGAGCGCCACCATAGGCGTGCTGGAGATGTGGCCCGGCAGCGACGTGAGCGTCGGCGTGGGGCAGCCGATCCGGGTGCAGTTCACCAACTACGTGCCCAGCTCGTACCGCGCGGACGTCGAGAAGGCCTGCGTCGTGACGACGAACCCGCCGGTCGCCGGGGCCTGGCACTGGGTCGACTCGGACATGATGGACTGGCGGCCGCAGGACTACTGGAAGACCGGCACGCAGGTCTCCGTCGCGCTCAACCTCACCGGGGTGCGCGCCGGCACCCACCAGTACTTCGTGAAGAACCACTCGCTGAACTTCACGATCCGCGACACCGACCTGCGGCTGATCGTGGACACCAAGGCGTTCAAGGCCACCGCCTACCAGAACGGCCAGGTGATCCGGACCTTCCCGATCGACACCGGCTCGAACGACCCGCGCTTCATCACCTGGAGCGGAACGCTGGCGGTGCTCGGCAAGGGCAACCCGGTCGAGATGAAAGGCGACTACGGCAACGGGGATAAGTACGACGAGTTCGTGAACTGGGCCACCCAGATCACCTACTCGGGCACCTACGTGCACGCCGCGCCCTGGGACGGCCAGATCGGCTACGTCAACTCCTCGCACGGCTGCATCCACGCCCGCACCTCCGACGCCACCTGGTTCTACAACCTCGCGCATGTCGGCGACGTCGTTCAGGTCACCGGCACCAGCAAGACCGTCGCGGTGACGAACGGCTTCGGCGACTGGACCATCGGCTGGTCCTCGTGGCTGTCCGGCTCGGCCTACGGCGCGACGCTCGGAGGCAAGCCGGTCTCCGGCTAGCCGTGAACATCACCCTCCGGTCCTGTAGCGCCACTGCCGGTTCCTGGTTACCGTTCGGTACAGGGGAGACGGCGCCAACCGGGAAGCAGGAGCGTCAGGAATGGGTACGTGGCAGGTCGGACCGTTCGACAACGACGACGCGATGGACTTCTTCGACGAAGTCGAGGAGACGCCTGACGCCCAGGTCCCGCCCAAGCTGCGCGAGACTCTGGTCGCGGTGGTCGAGCGGCCGGGACAGATAGAACTGGCCGAGGGCCATGTCGCGGTGGCCGCCGCCTGCCTCGTCGCGGCCGGCCGCTCGCGGGCCGCGGCCACCGGGAACTCCTCGGTCGACGCCTGGCTCTCGGCACACCGCCCGGCCGTCACCGCCGAGGACCAGCGCGTCGCCCTCGCCGCCCTCGACCGGGTCACCGGCCCGGACAGCGAGTGGATGGCCCTGTGGGCGACCTCACCGTCCGGCGCCGCGGTCGAGGAACGCATCGCGACTCTGCGTCAGATCCTCAACGCGTAGACGAGACGACCCGCTCACGCACCATCAGCTGTCCAGGCGATGGTTCCTGATGATGCGTGAGCGGCGTGCGCCTGCTTGTTACTTGTCTGCTTGTCCGGTTGCTTTGCCTTAGCTCAGACCGTCCGGGTGGTCGCTTCGATCCAGCGGTCCAGGCTCGCCTGGGCGGCGCCGGAGTCGAGGGCTTCGTTCGCGCGGGCGATGCCGGCCGCCATGCGGTCGTTCAGCGGCGGAAGCTCGCCCTTCGCCACCCCCAGGCCGTCAAGGGCGGCGAGCGTCGCGCCCGCGCTGAGCAGCACTGCGTCGCGGACCGGACCGCGCTCACCGGACAGCAGCTTGCGGACCACGGCCGCGTTGTATTGCGCGTCGGCGCCGCGCAGCGACTCGATCGGCGCGTATTCGATGCCTACGTCGCGCGGGTCGAACGTCGCCTCGGTCACCTCGCCGGCGTGCGCGATCCAGACCGACGAGGTCGTGGTCACGGTCAGCTCGTCGAGGCCGTCGTCGCCGCGGAAGACCAGTGCCGAATTGCCGCGCTTGGCGAGTACGCCCGCGACGATCGGGGCCATCCGCCGGTCCGCGACGCCGATCGCCTGCGCCTTGGGCCTGGCCGGGTTGGTGAGCGGGCCGAGCATGTTGAACGCCGTCTGCACGCCCAGTTCGCTGCGGGTCGGCCCCGCGTGGCGTAGCGCCGGGTGGAAGACCGGGGCGAAGCAGAAGGTGATGCCCGCCTCCTGTGCGACCTCGCCGACCCGCTTGATCGGCAGGTCGAGCCGCAGGCCGAGCGCCTCAAGCACGTCCGCGGCGCCCGAGGACGAGGACGCCGCGCGGTTGCCGTGTTTGACCACGCGGGCCCCGGCTCCTGCCGCGACGATCGCCGACATCGTGGAGATGTTCACCGTGCGGGCCATGTCGCCGCCGGTGCCGACCACGTCCACGATCGGACCTGGCACGTCGAGGGTCTGCGCGTGCTGGTACATCGTCGCGACGAGGCCCTCGACCTCGTCGACCGTCTCGCCCTTCGTGCGCAGCGCGATCGCGAAGCCGGCGATCTGCGCGCTGGTCGCGTCGCCGTTCATGATCTCGTGCATCGCCCACGCGGCGGCCTCGCCGGACAGCGCATCGCCGCGTACCAGGGTTCGAAGAACCGAGGGCCAGGTGTGCGTGCCCTCCGCCGCGTTGCCCGCCGTCGATGACGTCATGATCCTGGCCCTCCTCCCGCGCATTGCCGGTGCGGCCGGGGATCCCCGACCGCCGCGGCTCAGGCTACCCGCGGGCGCAAGAGCGCGGCGGCCACATCCGCCAGCCGGACCGGGTCGATCGGGTGCGGCACGATCGCGTCCGCGCGCGCCCAGGTGGCCAGCCAGCCGTCCTGCGCGCGGCCGGTGAGCACGAGCAGCGGCGGGCACTGGTAGATCTCGTCCTTGAGCTGCCTGGCGATGCCGATGCCGCCGGCCGGCACCGCCTCGCCGTCCAGGATCGCCAGGTCGATGCGGCCGCGGCCCCGCGCGATGCCGTCCATCGCCTCGATCACGGCAGGCTCGGTGGCCACCTCGCGCACTCGCACGGTGGGCAGATCCGGCGCGGGCTTGGTGCCGAGCGCCGCACGCACCGCGGCGCGCACGTTAGCGTCGTCGCTGTAGACGAGCACGGTCAAGCTGACAGGGGGCGCCGGAGTGGCGACCGTGTGGTCGACGGTCGACTGGCTGGACATGGGCCACTCCCTCGTGACATATCGCGCTTGTGACGTAACCGCTGTGCCGAAGCCGATCGTAGTGGCAGCGCCAGACGGTGTGAATCGAGGGCCGGCAGCGGGTGGATCGAGGCGCCCGGCGAGTGCCCGAGCCGCGTCGCGCCGAGGCGCATTAACGATTGGATTACGGGGCGAGATTGCCGACGGACATCGCATAACCAGACGTCCGAACGGCGTTGCAGCCCTTGCTCAACGCCGCGAATCGAGCCCAATGTCCGATTCGACCCGGGGCGACTACTCCATTCTGACGTAACCTCACCCCGCCGAACCGGTAACCCGGACCCCCTGCGTCAGGCCGATCGGGGCAGGGACCATAATGGCCGCCGTGGCGACTGCAACAGCAACCCAAGCCGCACCCGCGCACCGGGTGCCCAACCGGCCGAACCTGGTCAGCGTCGGGACGATCGTCTGGCTGGCCTCCGAGCTGATGTTCTTCGCGGCGCTGTTCGCGATCTACTTCACCCTGCGCTCGGTGAACGGCGACGAGATCTTCCGGGCGAACGCGGCGCACCTGGACGTGCCGCTGTCGCTGGCGAACACGATCATCCTCGTGCTGTCCTCGTTCCCCTGCCAGTTCGGCGTGTTCGCTGCGGAGCGTCACCAGGTCAACCGGAGCGGTTCGATCCTGAACGTCATGCGGTACGGCATGCGCGAGTGGTACGCCCTGGCCTTCATCATGGGCGCCATCTTCATCTCGCTGCAGGTGTACGAGTACTCCTCCCTGGTCAAGGACGGGCACCCGATCTCGGAGAACGCCTGGACCAGCGCCTTCTACCTGGCCACCGGCTTCCACGGGCTGCACGTGACCGGCGGTCTGTTCGCCTTCCTCATGGTGATGATGCGCACGTACAAGGCCCGCAGGTTCAGCCACGACCAAGAGGTCGCGGCGATCGTCGTGTCGTACTACTGGCACTTCGTCGACGTGGTGTGGATCGGCCTGTTCAGCGTCATCTACGTGATCAAGTAACCAACGGACGCAAGCCTGATGAGGGAAACCAAGTCGTGAAATCGCTCTCCACGCGGCGACGCCACCCACTGGCAGCGTTCGTCGTCCTGGCGCTCGGGCTGGCCTTCGCCGGCGCGCTGTTCGCCGCCTTCGTCTCCCCAACCGCCAGCGCGGACACCGGGGAGAGCGCGGCGCAGCAGATCGCCAACGGCAAGGCGCTGTACACCTCGTCCTGCTCGAGCTGCCATGGCAAGGCCGCCGAGGGCACGAACCTCGGCCCGTCGCTGATCGGCGTCGGTTCTGCCTCGGTCGACTTCCAGGTCTCGACCGGGCGGATGCCGGCCAAGCAGCTCGGCGCGCAGGTCGAGGCCAAGCCGAACATCTTCAGCACGCAGCAGATCCAGGACATGGCCGCGTACGTGCAGTCGCTCGGCGGCGGCCCGCAGATCCCGGCGCCGTCCCAGTACGCCTTCGACCAGAACGCGGTCGCCCTCGGCGGCCAGCTGTTCCGGGAGACCTGCTCGCAGTGCCACAACTTCGCGGGCGAGGGCGGAGCGCTGACCGACGGCAAGTTCGCGCCCAAGCTCACCGGCACCTCGCCGCAGCAGATCTACGAGGCCATGCTGACCGGCCCGCAGAACATGCCGGTGTTCAACGACAAGGTCATTCCGCCGTCCGAGAAGCAGGCGATCATCTCCTACCTGACCGCCAGCCGTAACGAGCCGAACTACGGCGGCGCGGGCCTCGGGCGGCTCGGGCCGGTCTCGGAGGGCCTGTTCATCTGGACCGTCGGGCTGATCGCGCTGCTGCTGTGCGCGGTCTGGATCGCGGCGCACACCACGAAGGCCTCCGCGGAGAAGGTCGCCAAGGCGGCCGCTGCCAAGGCGGGGAAGTGATCGAGAGCGATGACTGCTGACGAGACGAACCACCCGAACCTCACTGAGCTCGGGTACGACGAGCACAGCCCCGTCCGGGTGGACGAGCACACCGACGGGCACGGCCACGAGGTCGCGCTGCCGCAGGACCCGTTCGCCGACCCGGGGCTCGAGCCGCACCGGCCGCGCGCCTCGGACATCGACGAGAAGGTGGCCAGGAGCAAGGAACGCCTGATCGCGGCGCTGTTCACGCTGTCCGCGCTGTGCACCATCGGCTTCATGGTCGCCTACACCGAGGTGCCCAAGACCGCCACGGTGAACTTCTTCCCGATCGGCGCGGTCTCCGCGTCGAACTTCGCCCTCGGGCTGCTGCTGGGCGTCGCGCTGTTCTCGCTGGGTGCCGGGGCCATCTACTGGGCCAGGACCCTGATGACGGACGTGGAGTTCCCGCAGGAGCGCCACCCGCTCGAGTCGGACACCGAGACCAAGGCGCAGGCCGCGGCGGAGTTCCGGCAGGGCGTCGAGGACTCCGGCATCAAGCGCAGGCCGCTGATCCGCCGTTCCCTGCTCGGCGCGCTGGCCGTGCTGCCGCTGCCCGCGCTGTGGATCCTGCGCGACCTCGGCCCGCTGCCCGGCGACACGCTGCGGCACACCGCGTGGAAGGCCGGCGAGCGGATCATCAACGACATGACGGTGTCCATCGACGGCACCACCGGCCAGGGCATCAAGCCGGAGGACATCACCATCGGCTCGCTGGTGCAGGGCCGGCCGCTGGCCGCGCTGACCGCCGGCGAGGACCTGAACAACATGATGGCCAAGTCGGCGATCCTGTTGGTGCGCATGGACCCGGCGGACATCAAGTCGCAGAAGGAGCGCGACTGGGGCTACCAGGGCATCGTGGCGTTCTCGAAGATCTGCACGCACGTCGGCTGCCCGGTGTCGCTGTACGAGCAGCAGACGCACCACATGCTGTGCCCCTGCCACCAGTCCACCTTCGACCTGTCCGAGGACGGCAAGGTCATCTTCGGCCCGGCGGCCCGCTCGCTGCCGCAGCTGCCGATCACGGTTGACGCCGACGGCTACCTGGTCGCCAAGAGCGACTTCGACCAGCCGGTCGGCCCGAGCTTCTGGGAGCGCGGATGACCGCCACGACCCCGCACTCCGCCGAGTTCTCCGACGGCGTGGCGCCGACCACGTTCGGCGGCAAGGCCGCGGACTACCTGGACCAGCGCCTCGGCATCGCCGGAGCGGCGAAGAAGCAGCTGCGCAAGATCTTCCCGGACCACTGGTCCTTCATGCTCGGCGAGATCGCGCTCTACAGCTTCATCGTGCTGCTGCTTTCCGGGATCTTCCTGACCCTGTTCTTCACCCCGTCGATGAACGAGGTGACGTACAACGGGTCGTACACCCCGCTCGACGGCATCCGGATGTCCGAGGCGTACGCCTCCACGGTGAACATCTCGTTCGACGTGCGCGGCGGCCTGCTGATGCGGCAGATCCACCACTGGGCCGCGCTGGTGTTCGTCATGGCGATCACCGTGCACATGCTGCGCATCTTCTTCACCGGAGCGTTCCGCAAGCCGCGCGAGCTGAACTGGATCATCGGCTTCGGCCTGTTCGTGATGGCGCTGCTCGAGGGCTTCTGCGGCTACTCGCTGCCGGACGACCTGCTGTCCGGCACCGGCCTGCGCATCGCCGAGGGGGTCGTGCTCTCGATCCCGATCGTCGGCACCTACGTCTCGTTCTTCCTGTTCGGCGGCGAATTCCCGGGGCACGACCTGGTGCCGCGGCTGTTCACCATCCACATCCTGCTGGTGCCCGGCCTGATCCTGGCGCTGATCACGGTGCACCTGATCCTGGTCTTCTACCAGAAGCACACCCAGTGGGCCGGTCCCGGGCGCAACAACGAGAACGTGGTGGGCCTGCCGCTGCTGCCGGTGTACACCGCGAAGGCGGGCGGGTTCTTCTTCCTGGTCTTCGGCATCATCTCGCTGCTGGCCGGGCTGGTCTCGATCAACCCGATCTGGACCTACGGGCCTTACGTGCCGAACGAGATCACCGCGGGCTCCCAGCCCGACTGGTACATCGGGTTCCTCGAGGGCTCGCTGCGCATGATGCCCAACCTGGAGTTCAACTTCCTCGGGCATACGCTCTCGCTCAACGTGCTCATCCCGGCGTTGATCGTGCCGGGCATCCTGTTCACCGCGTTGGCGGTGTACCCGTTCATCGAGGCGTGGGTCACCGGGGACAAGCGTGAGCATCACATCCTGGACCGGCCGCGCAACGTGCCGACCCGAACGGCGTTCGGCGTGGCGGGCTGCACCTTCTACGGCGTGCTGTGGTTCGTCGGCGGCAACGACCTGATCGCGACGCACTTCCACCTGTCGCTGGAGTCGATCACCTGGACCGGACGGGTGCTGATCTTCGTCGGCCCGGTGTTCGCCTTCTGGATCACCCGGCGCATCTGCTTCGGGCTGCAGCGCGCGGACCGGGATAAGGTGCTGCACGGCCGCGAGGCGGGCATCATCATCCGCTCCCCGGAGGGCGAGTTCTCCGAGGTGCACACCCCGCTCTCGGACGGCGACCGGTTCAAGCTGACCTCGCACGACGTGCACCGGCCGCTGAGCATCGCGCAGACCGCGGACGCCAACGGCGTGCCCGCGCCGAAGCTGCGCCGGGCGAAGCTGCGCGCGAAGGCGACCCACTTCTTCTTCGGCACGCGGATCGAGAAGCCGTCCGTGGAGGAGTACCACGAGTCGATCACCAGCGGCCACCACTGACGGCGACCGCGAACCGCTCCACCACCGCGCAGCCCTCCCGGCGTCCGGCCGGGAGGGCTGCGGCGTTTCCGCGTCAGGCGCCGACCGCGCCGACCGCCAACGGCCGACCGCCGCCTTTACTCGCCGACACCGAGCGCGAAGGCCGCCTCAAGATCGTGCGAGGAGTAGGCGCGGAAGGCGATGTGCGTCTCGGTGCGCACGATGCCCGCGACCTTGTTGAGCCGTCCCGGGATCACCTCGGCCAGGTCGTCGTGGTGCCGCACCCGTACGATGGCGATCAGGTTCCACTCGCCGGTCACCGAGTACGCCTCGCTGACCCCCTCGATCCCCGAGACCTCCTGCGCGATCTCGGGAATCCGATCGACTTCCGTCTTGATCATGACAATCGCTGTGACCATGCCGCCACCCTAAAGCCGTACGGGTCCGATGGGCCGCGCGGGCCCCAACCCGGCGGCGAGGCGGCGCGCATGCGCTGCCATTCCGGGGGTGGCGGCGGCGCCGGCGGGCCGGGTCTACGGCGGCCGGTCACCGCCATCGCGTACAAGAAGCCCGCGATGAAACCGGCGACGTGCGCCACGTACGCCACCGTCGTGTCCGTCGGCACGCCGAGCAGGTGCTGGATCGACGGCAGCTGCAACACGAACCAGGAACCGAGCACCAGCCACGCCGGGAAGCGCAGCGGGATGAAGAAGAGGAAGGGCACCAGGCTGGTGACTTTCGCCTTCGGGAACAGATAGAGATAAGCGCCCAAAGCAGCAGCGATGGCGCCTGACGCACCGACAAGTGGCGTTACCGCACCCGGGTTGAGAAGGGCGAACGCGTACGTCGCGATATAGCCGCCGACCAGATAGAACAACAGGAAGTGCAATCGGCCGAGCCGATCTTCCACGTTGTTGCCGAAGACGTACAGGAACAGCATGTTCCCCAGCAGGTGCAGCCACCCGGCGTGAATGAACATCGCGGTGAGCACCGATACGAACGGCACCTTGTGCGGCAGCGCGGTGAAAATGCAGACCGCTCGGCCCGCATTCGTGTCCACCACGATCCTCGGTTCCTGCGCCGGGGTGAGCTCCTGATTGTGGATCAGCTCGTACGGGATCGCGCCGTGTTCGACGAAGTAGCGCTGTTGCACGCAGGCCTGAGTGGGCGAGGGGCTGCCCACCACCGAGGCGCTCGGACCGATCAAGAACACCACGAAGTTCAGCGCGATCAGCGCGTACGTGACGTAGGCGGTCCGGCGCACCGGATTCTTGTCGTGAATCGGGATCACCACGCCCCTGAGTCTGCCCACTTTTCCGGCTTTGAAGGCGCTTTTCGGCGCTCTGACTGCACGCGGCGCGCGCGGGGCGCGTGACGAAGCCCGCGTCTGGGAATCCACCCTCTACCCTTGAAATGTGAGAGGAGCTGACGTGGACGGCGAGGAGCGGGAGGCGCGGACCTCCGGTTCCGCCGAGCCGCCGTCCCCGGACTCCTCGCCGATCGAGCCCGCCGACGGCTCCGACGTGCAGGAAACCGTCGCCTCGCCGGATGGGCCGGTCGACCCGGACGGCCGTGTCGCGGTGCCGGCGACCGCCGAGCGGCTCTCCGCGCCGCTGAGCGAGGCGGTACGGCAGCGGGTCGTCTCGCTGGCCGCGGAGACCGCCGGGCTCCTGCCTCCGTCACAACTGCCGACGGCGCTTCGGCCGTTCGCCCGCTTCGCCCCGCCCAAGCGCGCGAAGCTGGCCGCGACTCCGCTGGCCGCGGCCGTGGAGACCGACGCGGTGTTCCGCGAGCGGATCGCCGACCGGGTCCGCGACGCCTTCCCGGAGGTCGTCGAGGCGTTCCACGCCGGCGTGCTGCCGGCCGCCGCCGATCCACGGGACGTCGCCGCGCTCGCCTACCTGGTGCGCCCGGCCGGCTGGCCCGGCATCGTCGAGGAAGCGGAGCTGGCAGCCCGCGCCGCTGAACGCGCCGTCGCCGACGAGCACCTGGGCGACGAGGTGGCGCGCCTTAAGGCAGAGATCGACGCGTTACGCGACGCCGCCAAGGCGGATATCGAGCGGTTGAAGGCGGAGATCGTCGCGGAACGCCGCGAGGGCGACTCGCTACGCCGCCGCAACCGGCAGCTGGAAGCCGATATGCGGCGCGCGCAGGCCGAGGCGCGCCGGGCGCAGGCGGAAGCTCAGGAGGCCCGCACGGAGGCCGCAGGAGCCGTCTCACAGGCCGACAGCGAGCTGCGGCGGGTCCGCGCCAGGCTCAACGACGCCGAAGCCGCGCTGGAGGCCGCACGCCGCAGTGTGCGCGAGAACCGCAGTGCGGGGGAGGTCCGGCTGCGGCTGCTGCTGGAGACCATCTCCGAGGCCGCCACCGGCCTGCGCCGCGAGCTCGCGCTCTCGCCGACCGAGCAACGTCCGGCCGACACCGTCGACGCGCTGCGTCCGGTTGCTCCCGGAACCGGCGACATCCAGGGCAAGGCCCGCTCGCACGACGACCCTGCGGTTCTAGACCAGCTGCTCGCCCTACCGCGCGCTCATATGATCATCGACGGTTACAACGTCACCAAGACGGCTTACCCGACCCTCTCGCTGCACGAGCAGCGGGTCCGGCTGCTGCGCGGCCTCGGATCGATCGCGGCGCGCACCGGAGCCGAGATCACGTGCGTGTTCGACGGGGCCGAGCTGGGTGGGCCAGTGCCCGTACCGCAGCACAAGGGCGTGCGCGTGCTGTTCTCGCATCCCGGCGAGATCGCTGACGAGCTCATCCGCCGGCTCGTGGCCGCCGAGCCGCAGGGGCGCCCGCTGATCGTCGTCTCGTCGGACCGCGAAGTGGCCGACGGGGTACGCCGCTCGGGCGCCCGTCCGGTGCCTTCGGCGATGCTGGTGCGCGCTCTCGCTCGCGGCTGACACGGCGTGAGTTACCGCTGGCTGCCGCAGTTATCGCCAGTTATCGCGCTCTCAGGTACCCACGCTCTTAACCGCCACTTCCTGGGCGGTGTCCCGACCATGGCGTACTGATCTGATCGAGTGACAGACCGTTGCCCTTAGCGTCACCGGCTCGCTACGTTGCGCATTCGGCCCGCCGAATCGGGGGCGGCCAGAGCGACAGCTCTCTTGGGCGGACGGGCCGCAGCCGAGCGAGAGGAGTGACGCCGATCGTGGCGTCCCACAGACGCGTACGCTGCCGCCCGGGCCTGATGCGCGCCACCGGACTGGTGGCGGCCACCGTCGCCGCGGCCGGCCTGGTGCCCGCGGTAGGCCACGCGGAGCCGGCCCCCGGCTCCGGCGCCAACGATCCGGCCCTCGGCGGCCAAGGCGCGGCGAATGGCGCCCCCGTCAACGCGGGCCTCGATGCCGCCAAGCAGGAGATCGCGCAGCTCTATCAGCAGGCCGAGGCGGACACGCAGGCTTACGACGCGACCGAGGAACGCATCGCCCGGCTCCAGGCCGCCGTCGCGAACTCGGGAACACAAAGCGCACAGCTGCGTGCACAACTCGCCGCAGCTAGTGGCAGCCTCGGACGCCTCGCGGCCGCGCAGTACCGCACCGCGGGCGTGAACCCGTCGATCGCCCTGGTCTTCTCCGCACATCCGGACAGCTATCTCGCGCGCGCCGGAATGACCGACCGCATGGCTGACATCGAGCGCGAACGCGTCCTTACCGCGCTACGCGCCCAGCAGGCGCTGGACCAGCTCGACCACGAATCCGCCTCCGATCTCGCCGACCTGCGCGCGGCACAGTCGCAGTTGGCCGTGCACCGCGCCGATATCGAGGCCAAGCTCTCCGCCGCGCGCGACCGCCTCGCCGCGCTCGACTCGGCCGACCGCAGCCAGGTGGCCGAGGCGCTCGCGGACGGCGGCGGGCTCGGCTACGGCGGACCAGGCGCCGGCGGGCCCGGAGACGGACTCGGCTCGATGGTCAAGGCGGCCGCTCCCTCACTCAAGTCGCTGGTCTCGGCCATCGCGGCGTCCGCGCAGTCCGTCGCGGCCTCGAGCCCCGGCGCGATCCCCGCCCCCGACGTCAGCCGGGCGATCACGGCCGTCTCAACCGCGTACGCGGAACTCGGCAAGCCGTACGTGTGGGGCGCGACCGGCCCCGGCGAGTTCGACTGCTCAGGCCTCACCCAGCACGTGTGGGCGGCCGCGGGCGTGCAACTGCCGCGCACCTCGCAGGAGCAGGCGGAAATCGGCCCGGGCGTCCCGGTCTCCGACATCCGGCCGGGCGACCTGGTGATCTACTTCTCCGGGCGCACGCACGTAGGCATCTACGTCGGCGAGGGCATGGTGATCCACGCCCCGCGGCCGGGCTCGGTGGTGCAGTTCACCCCGCTCGCCTCGATGCCGATCGACAAGGTGGTCAGGCCGACGCAGTAGCTGCGCCGCGGTGTGGGGCCTCGCGGCCCTCGATCACGCCGGCACCAGCGACCAGAACACGCTCACGCTGATCTGGCCGGTCGACGGATCGGGATCGCTATAGATCTCCCAGCGTGCGCCGGTCACCGCGTACCCGTTCGCCTTGCTCCACGCGGTCACCGCGGCATGGGTCTCGCCGATCGCCGCAATCGGGCCGGTGTGCGTCGCGGTGGCTACCAGCCCGCCCGGGAGTGTCGACGCGACGACGTTCCCGACGGGCTTGAACGGGCCGTTGACCTGGACACCGATTTCGACATTGGGGACATCGTCCTTGTAGAGCATGATGTTGTGGCCCCGCTTGTAGAGCCCTGCCGGAGCGCTGCCGCGCAGAAAGGCCCATACCTCGTCCAGCATCGGCCGCCACGCCTTCGGGAACTGTGCCCACGTCGTGGTCGCGGCGACCACCGCAGTCGGGGTCGGTTCTACGGTCGTGACGGTCACCTCAGCGGTCATGGCGCGGACGATACGCCCTCTGGAGCGACCGCGCGGCGTAGCAGTCGTGCAGCCCACAGTGCCGCGGCTACGAGCATCAGATTGCGGCCGGTCACGAACCACGGCGCCCAGCGTCCGCCGTGCACGAGCCGGGAGAACAGCAGCGGGAACTCGATCTGGGTAAGTGAGATCGCACCGAGCAGAAGCCAACACGGTCCGGTTAACGCACTGTCCGGCAGCGTCAGGCACAGCGCGATGAGCGCCACCACCCACACCAGATACTGCGGGCTGAGCACGCGGCTCGTCACGATCGCGATCAGTACCGCAGTGAGTGCGGCGTCGTAGTACAGCGCCGTCGACCAGCGCCCCGGGACCAGATCCGCGCGCCTGCGCCACCACAGCAACCAGGCGAACCCGGCTACGGTCAGTACCTCGCAGCAGAGCAGGACCGCGCCGATGCCGGGACCGGTGATCTCGAACGCGCCGTACTGGTGTCGGATCACACCCGGGTAGCCGAGATGCCTGGCGATCAGGAACGGCGTCGCCAGCACCGACTCGACCTCCAGGCCGCGGTTTTGCTGACCAGCCAGGAAGCCGAACGCTCCGGGAAATGCGGCCGCGAGCGCGAGCGTGGGCAGCAGCGCGGCGATCCCCGACCAGAGCAGCGCCCTGCGGCCGTCCACGCGCTTGGGCAGACCCATCGCCAGCGCGGCGGGCCAAAGCTTCATGACCGCCCCGAGGCCGATCGCCATGCCGCGCAGCCGCCATGTCGACATCGCGCTGCTGGCAGTCACCACCAGGGCGAATGCCGCAGTCATCGCCACGATGATGTCGTAGCGGCCGTACACGATCGGCCCGAGCAGGAAGATCGCGAACACATACGCCCAGGCTCCGGTGTAGTTGATCGGGCGCTTAGCCACGGCCGTACCCGTGTTCCGTTCAGCCGTGTACCAGCATCGGTACACCACCAAAAGAAATGTGATCAGATCAGCGAGCAGCGCCATCGCGTAGAACGTCGAGTAGTAGCTCAACCCGGTAACGCCTCGCACGATGCGCGGCAGCGCGATGACGACGGAGGCGCCGGGCGGATACTGCCATACCGGGTCGTGTAGCGGGAAGTGCCCTGACGTGAACGCCTGCGACCAGCGGTTGTACGTCTTCACGTCGCCGACGATGTCCCCGTGCGAGAT
>Ga0070739_10005535_pt1 | contig 14333 bp, 15 predicted proteins | sample Coa_R1_7_FD_66445 | JGI IMG/M metagenome (GOLD analysis project Ga0070739, IMG submission 66445) | Surface soil microbial communities from Centralia Pennsylvania, which are recovering from an underground coalmine fire - Coalmine... | ecosystem: Environmental > Terrestrial > Soil > Unclassified ... | reverse complement strand
CGCGATCGTGACCTCGTCCCCGGAGACGCGGATGCGCGAGGGGAAGAACCCCGCCAGCGCCGGAACCCGGTAGCGCCGGAACGTGCGCCCGCCGTCCCGCGTGACCCAGAGGGAGACCGTCCCGCCCCTGCCGCAGGCCGGGCACGAGCCGGTGAAGTACGCGCCGCGTGGGCTCGTCAGCGTCCACGGCCCGAGGTACGAGTCCAGCTCGTGCGGCGCGTCGACGCCGAAGTAGCTCTCCGCGAACACGAGCCGCCAGGTGCGGCCGCCGTCGGCGGAACGGGCGCCGACGTATCCCTCCTGGCTCGCTGCCGCGCCGTTGTTCCAGACGACCCAGACGGTCGACCCGCTGCAACGGACGACGTGAGGATGGGGAAAGCTCCGCGTCCAGTCGCCGGGCTCGCGGTAGACCGTGCGCCCGGCGGAGTCGACGATGCGCATGTTCGCGACGCGGACGCCGCACGCCTCCCCGCTCTCGACCGCGGCCCGCGAACCACCGGTCTGCGCGACGGGGGAACTTCCGCCGGTGGCGATCGCATGGACGACGAGGCCCGCACCGGCGAGGACGGCGACCCCTGCCGCCGCGAGCAGCCTACGGCGCCGCTGCCGCTGCCGGGCCTCGCGAAGCAGCGCTTCGAGCTCCTCCGGCCGCGGGCGGCGCGGCGGAGCGGCGAGGCTCACCGCTCCACCAGCGGCGGGCTCACGTCGAGGAACCCGCCGGGCCGGCCGCAGTTCGGCACGGGCATGCGCGTTGCGATCCCGGAGACGGCGAGACCGGCGAAGCGGAGCCCGAAGCGCGGATCGAAGCTCCAATCCTGGAGCCGCTGCGCGCAGAACCAGCGGTCGAACCACTGCATGAAGACGCCTGCCGTCGCGCCGGGGGCGAGCACGCGGGCGCGGTGCCAGGGCGGCGCGGTGGAGGACGGCATCGGCCGCTCGCGAACCGGCCACGTCCGTCCGCGCCAGCTCACCCGGACGGCGGGGCGTGCCCGCGGGAACGTGCACGTCGCTCCCGACGTGTTCGTGATCCGCGCACCGCCGAGCATCGTCTGGGTCGCGCCCTGGAAGAACATCGTCACCGAGAGCTGCGAGGCGCGACACAGCGGCGGCGGCGTGCCGGCCTGCGCGACCGGGGTCCTCGGCGCGCCGTCGCCGAGCAGGAGCCCGTAGACGCTCAGCCCGACCGCCGCCGCGATCGCGACGGAGGCCGCTCCGAGCAGGCGGCGGCGCAGCTGCCGCTCGCGCGCCTCGCGGATCAGAGCCTCGCGCTCGTCCTGCGGCGGCGGCGGGGCGACGACGGTCATCGCTTCCGGTGGCGAGGGGCCCGCGGGCCGGCCGGCGTCCAGTGAACGCCGCCGTCCGTTGTTCGTACGAGGACGCTCCTGCGCTCGGGGCCGGTGAAGATCGCCCAGCCGAGGTTCGGGCTCGTGAAGTCGATCGACGCGATCGTCCAGCCTGCGGGCAGGTCGACCGGCTGCACGGGCTTCCAGGTCTGTCCGGAATCGGTGGTCACGCCGAGCTCTCGCCGTGCGGCCAGGAACCAGATGCCGGGCCTGACGGCGGAGAGGTCGTTCCCGTGCCCGTTCGAGTACGGGGTCAGGCCGCTCGGGAGCGGCGGCCTCGCTGTCCAGGTCGTTCCTCCGTCGTCGCTGACGTACGGGATGGAGCGCCAGTCGCCGGGATACATCTGCTTGTCGAAGTCGTGCTCGGCGATGAGCACGAGCCGCCCGCCGGCCCGCTCGACCGGAGAGCCCACGATCGTCGGATTGCCCGCGGCGGGCGGCGCACCCGAGAGGAGCGGGGACGTCCAGTGCATCCCGCCGTCCGAGGTCTGGAGGAACCCTCCGTCGAGCATCGCGACTCCGTGCCGTGCGTCGAGGAAGATCAGCGGCGAGCCGAAGAACCTGCCACCGACGGCGTTCCACGTCGCGCCGCCGTTCCGCGTTTCGTAGAGCCGGGAGCTGCCGGCGAAGAAGCCGACGCGCCGGTCCAGGAACGTGAACTCGCCGCAGCAGCCCCTCGGGGTCGAGCGGTGCCACGTGCGGCCCCCGTCGCTCGTCGTCTCGAACACCGCCTGGCGCGTCCGGGCCGGTAGCCCGCCCACGTCCTCGGCGAGCAGCCACCCGTGCTGCCGGTCGAAGAAGCTCACCTCCGGAGCGCGCTGCCACAACTCGCTCCCGTACGAGCCCACCCGCCTCAGATCCGACGGCGTGGAGGCACGCCAGCTGCGGCCGTCATTGCGAGACAGCCACATCCCGTGACCGTTGATCGCCCACGTCACGCCGCCGCTCGTGCCGAACGCGGTGATCCGGACCCGGCCGGAAGCCTCGATGCCACGGGCGGCGCCGGCCCGCGGGGCTCCGGACGGCTTCGCCGCTCCCCCGCCGCGGCCGGGGATCGCGGCCCAGACGCTCATCCCCGAGGCTGCGGCGAGCGCCACCACCGCCGCCGCCGTCCACTGCCGCCGCCGCTGCTGTTCGCGCGCCTCCCTGATCAGCAGCTCCGGCTCGTCCTGCGGAGGCCGCGGCGGCGAAATCATGGTGCTAGTATGAGTAGCGCAATGCTTGGTGTCAAGATCGACCGCCGCGAGCAAACCGACCTCTATCTGCAGGTCGCCGCCGAGATCCGGCGGGCGATCGCTGACGGCGAGGCGAAGCCGGGCGAGCGGTTGCCGCCGGCGCGCGATCTCGCCGCCGTGCTCGACGTCAACACGAACACCGTCCTCCGCTCGCTACGGCTCCTGCGCGACGAGGGGCTGCTCGAGTTCCGCCGCGGCCGCGGCATCCACGTCGCGGGCACGCCGGAGCAGGGCGCCGTCCTCAACCAGGCGCGCGAGCTCGTGCGCTTCGCGCGCGAGCAGGGCTACCGCACCGACGAGCTGGTGCGGATCATCGAGAGCGTCGGTTGAGCGTCGCCACGCCTCCGCACGTAGATGGGCCCGACCCGCTCGAGGCGCTGATCAAGGAGGCGCGCGAACGCCAGCGGCGCAGGCGAATGCTCGTCGTCGGTTCGCTCGTGCTCCTCGCCGGGCTGGCGTACGGCATCGGCCAGGCGGTCGGCGGCGGTCCGCCGGCAAGACCTTCGGCGGAGGGCGACGCGTCGCCCGCCTCAAACGCGCGCTGGTGCCAGGCGGCGGCGACGGCGCCGTGGCGGTCGCTGACGACGCGGAACGCCGTTCCCCTGCCGCGGACAGAGGCGGTCTGGCCGTTCGCCGTCGGCTCCGACGGTCGCACCTTCTTCGCGACCGTCCACAGCAGACACGGCTTTTCGGGCGTGGCACGGATCGACGCCGCCACCGGCGCGACGACCGAGATCAAGGCGTTCTCCCGCGGCAGTCTCCGACAGGTCGGGGGCTCGTTCGACGGCCGCTGGCTCGTCTGGATGACCTGGCCGGGCCAGACCGAGGCGGCCGTCCCTTGGACGGTCTGGGCGTGGGACTCGCACACCGGCCGCATCCGGCAGATCGGCGCGGCTCGGCGGCGGAGCGGCATCTGGGACAGCAGTTGGGTCGACGTGGACGTCAGGGACGGCGTCGCCGCCTGGGCCCAGGGCTCTCGAGGGATTCATCTCTACGACCTGCGCACGCAGCGGGACGTGTACATCCATCCGCGGCATCTCGGCTGGCCGCGGCTGTTCGCCGGCGGCCTCGTCGCGTGGTCGGGCGGTGCGGGGCGGCACGCGAGGACCTATGCCGTGTCGGCGCTGACCGGGAAGCCGATGCCGGTGCCTCATGCGCTCCACGACGCGACCAACCTCCTCGCTGTCGGGACCGATGGGCACGCCACCGTCTTCCCGGACGGCAAGCCACGCTGGCAGCACGGCAAATCGCTGTGGTGGTCGCCTTCCCTGAGGCGGACGCCGCAGCAGGTCCTCACCGTCCGGAACTACCACTGGATCGACTACCCGCTCTCCACCGGGGGCGGCTACTTCGGCTTCGGAGCCGAGCCCGGACTCTTCGTCGGCGATTCGCAGGTGCACCGCTACGTGAAGATCGCCCAGGGCTACGGGCGGGTGCTCGCCGGCCCGCGCGCACTCGTCGTCATGCGACCGCTGGGGAACGCGAAGTCGCCGTACGCACCGATGGCGATCTCGTTCGTCCCTCTCGACGCGATGCCGTCGATGGCGTCCTGTGCGGCCTAGGGCCCGAGCTCGCGCTCGACGTCGTCGACGAGCGCCTCGTGGGCGTCGACGATGCGCTCGAAGAACCTCGTTGCGATCAGGAGGTACTTCGTGCGGTGCGGCAGCTCGGTCGCCGAGACCCGCATCTCCGCGAGGCGGCCGCGCAGATCGTCGAGATCCTCCCGGAGGGCGGAGAAGCTCTCGCGCGTCGCCTCCTCGCCGACGATGTCCGCCGCGAGGAGCCGGTCGGCCGCCTCGATCTTCAGCTGGGTGAAGCGGAGCGGCGTGCGGCCCCACTCCCTCAGCGCCTCGACGCCTTTGTCGGTGAGCGTGTACACGGTCCGCTCGCGCGTCTTGCCGGGCTCCTTGCGCGTCTCGAGATAGCCCAGCCTCGCCAGACGCTTCGGCTCTGCGTAGTACTGGCTCTCGCCGGCCCAGTCGACGATGCGGCCCTTTCGCTCCATCTGGCGAAGGTCGTGCGCGCTCGCGCCGCCGCGGCCGACCAGGCCGAGGATCTCGTACGAGAAGAACGTGAGGTCGTCGCTTGACAAAACTGTGTTTCGTAGTTTATATATAACTACGTTCCGTAGTTTAGCTTCCAGGAGGGTCTGCCATGTACGACGCCATCATCGTCGGAGCGCGCGCCGCCGGCTCCCCCACCGCGATGCTGCTCGCCCGCAAGGGCCACCGGGTGCTGCTGGTCGACCGGGCGAGCTTCCCGAGCGACACGCTCTCGACGCACTACATCCACCAGCCCGGGATCGCTCGCCTGCACCGCTGGGGCCTGCTCGACCGGCTCGTAGCGACGAGCTGTCCGCCGGTGCGCGCGCTCTCGTTCGACGTGGGCCCGTTCGCCCTCTCCGCGCCGCCGCCGCCTGCGGACGGCGTGGCCGAGGGCTACTGCCCCCGGCGCACGGTGCTGGACGAACTGCTGCTGGAGGCGGCGGCGGAGGCCGGCGCCGAGGTGCGCACGGGCTTCGCGGTCGACGAGCTCCTGTTCGAGAACGGCGCGGTCGTCGGCATTCGGGCCGGCGGCAAGGAGGAGCGCGCACGCATCGTGGTCGGCGCCGACGGGCGGAACTCCTTCGTGGCGCGCGCCGTGGACGCGCCCGCGACCGACGCCCGCGAGGGACGAACCTGTGTCTACTACAGCTACTGGAGCGGCGCGGCGGGCGACGGCGCCGAGCTCTATCCGCGCGACGGCCGGATGATCATCTCGGGCCCGACGAACGACGGTCTTCAGATCGTCGTCGCCTTCTGGCCGCGCGACGAGTTCCACGCGGTGCGGGCCGACGTCGAGCGCAGCTTCCTCGACGCGGTCGCGCTCGCACCCGCACTCGCGGAGCGGCTCGCGGCGGGCGAGCGCGTCGACCGCTTCTACGGGACGGGCGAGGTGCCGTTCTACTACCGCCGGCCGTACGGGCCCGGCTGGGCGCTCGTCGGCGACGCCGGCTACCACAAGGATCCGATCACGGCGCAGGGGATCAGCGACGCGTTCCGCGACGCCGAGTTGCTCGCCGGCGCGCTCGACGCGGGCTTCGCCGGCGAATCCCCGCTCGGCGACGCCCTCGCGGAGTACGAGCGCGTTCGGGACGCGGAGACGCGCGGCCTCTACGAGCTCACCTACGAGCTGGCCGGGCTCGCGCCTCCGCCGCCGGAGCAGCAGGCGCTCTTCGCATCGCTGCGGGAGAGCCCCGAGGGGACGAGCCGCTTCTTCGGCGTCATCGCGGGCACCGTTCCGGTGCACGAGTTCTTCGGAGCCCCTGTGCCTGCCTGAGCCGTCAGCGGCGGCGGCGCTTGCCGGCCCAGTGCGTGAGCTCGCCGAGAGCGATCACGCCGATGAAGATGCCGCCGACGGCGAGCATCATCAGGATCACCTTCTTGCCCTGCTCGGCCGCCGTCTCGACGGCCAGCAGGTGCAGGAACAGGGCGGCGAGCACGCCGGGAATCTAGCTCACCCGCCGCGCTGCGTGCGCGGCCAGCGCCTGCTCGACGGCCGCCTCTCCGGCGGCCGACCGCGCCGCTTCGGCGAGCGGTGCCGGGTCGGCGTGGAGACGCAGCGCGGCACGCGGCTCGTCGAGCCGTCCCTGCCCGAGCAGCGCGGCGGTCGCCGCCCAGAGGGGCCCGTCGCCGTCCGTGTCCTCGGCGCGCAGCTGGCTGCAGAGCGAGATCAGCTCGGACAGATCCGCGACCGCGGCGACGTCGTCGCCGGCCGAGATCCGCACCAGCCCGTGCGCGTAGAGGTAGTCGCCGAGCAGAAGGGCCGTGTCCTCGTCGGGCGGCGCGAAGAGCCGCGGCCGGCCGTAGTGGACGAGGTAGCCCTCGTAGATCGTCTCCAGCCCGAGCGCGTGCCTCTCGTCGCCGAGCCGCGAGAACACGGCCTGCCGCTCACGGCCGTCGTCGGGGAGCAGGCAGTCGCGCCAGAGCTCGCTCTCCGCGGACGCGTCCCCGGCCATCTGCTCCCAGAGATCAGGCATGGAAGGCCGACACGGCGGCGATCGTGCGATCCGCGGCGTCCTCGTCGTGCGCGGTCGACGGGAAGAGCGCCTCGAACTGCGACGGCGGCAGGTAGACACCCTCCTCGAGCAGGTGCCGGAAAAGCGCGCCGTAGCGCTGGGTGTCGCAGCGCTGGGCGTCCTCGAAGTTGCGGACCGGCGCGTCGGTCATGAAGAGCGTGAGCAGCGCCCCGACCCGCTGCACCCGGCCGTGTGGCGTCAACCCTGCCTCCAGCGCGCCGGCGCGCCGCTCGAGCTCGTCGTAGACGGCCGGATCGCGCAGCCGGCGGAGGACGGAAAGCCCGGCCGCCGTCGCGAGCGGGTTCCCGGCGAGCGTGCCGGCCTGGTAGACGGGCCCGACCGGGGCGAGCAGGTCCATCACGTCCGCCCGGCCGCCGAACGCGGCGAGCGGGAGGCCGCCGCCGACGATCTTCCCCAACACCGTCAGGTCGGGCCGAACGCCGTAGCGCTCCTGCGCGCCGCCGCGCGCGACGCGGAAGCCGCTGATCACCTCGTCGAAGATCAGCAGCGCCCCCGACGCGTCGCACAGCCGCCGCAACGTCTCGAGATAGCCGCGCGCCGGCGGGACGACGCCCATGTTCGCCGCGACGGGCTCGACGATCACGGCCGCGAGCCCTTCGCCGTGCTTCAGCACGGCCGCCGCGGCGGCGTCGGCGTCGTTGTACGGGACGACGATCGTGTCGGCGGCGACCGCGCTCGGAACGCCGGGCGAGGCCGGGATGCCGAGCGTCGCGAGCCCGGAGCCCGCGCTCGCGAGCAGCGCGTCGGCGTGGCCGTGGTAGCAGCCTGCGAACTTGAGGATCCGGTCGCGCTTCGTGAACGCGCGCGCCAGCCGCAGCGCGCTCATCGCGGCCTCCGTCCCCGAGGAGACCAGCCGCACCTTCTCGACCGACGGCACGGCGTCCGCGATCTCCGCTGCGAGCTCGACCTCCGCCTCGGTCGCCGCGCCGAAGCTCGTCCCCCGCTCCGCCGCCTCCCGCACGGCCTCGACCGTCGCCGGGTCGGCGTGGCCGAAGAGGAGCGGCCCCCAGGACATGACCCAGTCGAGCAGGCGCCGCCCGTCCGCGGTCTCGATCCACGCGCCCTCGCCGCGGCGGACGAAGAGCGGCTCGTCCAGCCCCACCGCGCGCATCGCGCGCACGGGCGAGTCGACGCCGCCGGGAATCAGCTGGAGCGCGCGCCGGTAGAGATCCGAGCGCTCGCTCAGAGCCACGCCGGCAGGTCGCGAGTCCAGTAGCTGACGATCAGATCGGCGCCGGCGCGCTTGATCGCGGTGAGCGACTCGAGCGCCGCGGCCCGCTCGTCGAGCCAGCCCGACTGCGCCGCTGCCTTCACCATCGCGTACTCGCCGGAGACGTTGTAGGCGGCGAGCGGCGCGTCGAACGCCTCGCGCGCGGCACGGATCACGTCGAGGTACGGCAGCGCCGGCTTGACCATGATCGCGTCGGCGCCCTCGGCGAGGTCGATCTTGCACTCGCGGATCGCCTCGCGGACGTTGGCGGGGTCCATCTGGTAGCCGCGCCGGTCGCCGAAGCTCGGCGTGCTGTCGGCCGCCTCGCGGAAGGGCCCGTAGAAGGCGGACGCGTACTTCGCCGAGTAGGCGAGGATCGGCGTGGACTCGAAGCCGTGGTCGTCGAGCGCCTCGCGGATCGCGGCGACGCGGCCGTCCATCATGTCGCTGGGCGCGACGACGTCGGCTCCGGCATCCGCGTGGCTGACCGCGGTGCGCGCGAGCAGCTCGAGGCTGCGGTCGTTGTGCACCTCGCCGTCGACGACGACGCCGCAGTGTCCGTGCGACGTGTACTCGCAGAGGCAGACGTCGGTGAGGATGACGAGCTCGGGGAAGAAGCGGCGCAGCGTGCGCAGTGCGTGCTGGACGACCCCGCCCTCGTCCCACGCGCCGGTCGCCTCCTCGTCCTTCTCCCACGGAATGCCGAACAGCATCACGGCGCGGACGCCGGACGACGTGAGCCGCTCCACCTCGTGCGGCAGGTCGTTCAGGCCGAAGCGCGCCATCCCCGGCAACGCCTCGTTGTCGAGCGACCGGGGCGCGACGAAGAGCGGCATCACGAACTGATCGAGCGAGAGCCGCGTCTCGCGGACGAGATCGCGCAGCGGCGCAGTCCGCCGGAAGCGGCGGAGGCGGGTGACCGGGAACGTGCTCACGCCGGAAGAGTACGCCCGGCGCTCAGGCGATCGGCGCCGGCGGGGTCTCCGGTGCCGGCTCCTCGCGCACGACGTCCACGGAAACCGCGAGCGGCGCGTCCTTCGGCCAGGGCTCGAGCTCGACGCGCTCGGAGAAGAACTCCCACGCCGCCCGTCCCGCGGCGAGAAGCGGCAGCGCGACGAGGATCCCCGGGAAGCCGTAGATCTCGCCGCCCGCGAGCAGCCCGAAGATCACGAGCAGCGGGTGCAGCCGCAGCGAGTGGCCCATCACCTTCGGCACGACGACGTGCCCCTCGAACTGCTGGATGGCCAGATAGAGAATCGCCACCCAGAGGGCCGAGAGCGGATGCTGGACGAGCGCATAGAGCAGCGGCGGCAACGCGCCGAGCCAGGGGCCGACGTACGGGATCAGCTCCGTCACGCCCGCCCACGCACCGAAGGCCGCGGCGTAGCGCCCGCCGTTCGGCATCAGCCCGGCCATTCCGAGGATCCAGAGCCCGAGGCCCGAGCTGACGCCGATGATCAGCGACAGGAGGAACTGCCCCTTGACGTAGCTCGCCACCGCCTGCTCCATCCGCACGATCAGTCCCTCGCGGCCGCGCGGCGGGAAGCGCCGGTTGACCGCGTCCGTCAGCCGTTGCATGTCGAGCAGCATGTAGATCGAGACGACGGCGACGAGTACGGCGTCGAAGAGGAGCGTGACGAGCGCGACGCCGGCTCCCTCCGCCCACTTGAGCGCCCGCGAGGTGTACTTCTGGACGTCCTTCGTCCCGACCTGGTTGAGGAACTTCTGGCCCTGCTTCTGGAGGTGGACGCTGCCGAGGTGGTGCCGGTCGAGCCAGGTCTGGAAGCGGGCGAGGTCCTGCACGGCGCCGGTCCGCCGGGGGTATCCGGAATGGACCGTAAAGTAGGCGTCCACCCGGTGGGAGGCGCTGCGCGTCTGCTGCACGACCACCGTCCCCAGCGCGAGGATCGCCAGTGCGAGGAGCGCCGCAAACGCCAGATAGACGAGAGCGACCGCCGGCCCGCGCGGTAGGCGCGCCCGGCCGAGGCCGCGCACCAGCGGGTTGAGGAGCAGGGCGATCAGCAGCGCCACGAGGAAGAGGAAGAGCACGTGACGCACCGCTCCCGCCACCGCCCAGGCCAGCAACAGCAGCAGCGGCAGCATGACGAGCTGCACCCAGCGCGGCACCTCGATGCGGACCGGGGCCTGGGGCGGCATGCGAGCGATCGTACAGCCGTGCTCGCACGGATCCGGAGCGCCGAGCCGTGGACGCAGGGCGCCTTGGCGCTGGAGATCTGGGAGGAGTTCGATAGGCTGCCGCCCGACATGCCGTCCTCGCGCCCCAACGGGAGGCGGCGGGTCGAGCGTCGGGAGGCGCGGACAACGCGGCGGGCCCGCAGGTTCGCACTCCTCATCCTCCTGGCCGCCGTCCTCGTCGTGAGCCTCCTCTTCACCGCCTTCGGCGGGAGCAGCGCGCATGCGCCGCTCACCTTCACGCCCTCGAGCGTGAAGTCGACGCCCACGCAGACGCGGCCGTCCCCGGAGATCGTCGCGATCCGCGGCGACGTCCGCCTGCAGCTGCCGGTCGCGCAGCAGCGAGTCACGGCGATCGGCTACCACGCGGCGAACGACGGCGCGCTCTCACTCACGCCCGCCGGGCACCAGGCGAACGAAGGGCTCGTCCAGCGCGTCGTCCATACGATCTTCGGCGGGAACGGCGGCGGCAACCCGCGCTGGTACGAGCTCGGCGGCGGGACGTCCGCGCTCGACGTCGGCGCCGCCGTCGGCACGAGCGTCTACTCACCGGTCGACGGGACGGTCGTGGCGATCACGCCGTTCGTCGTCGAGGGCAGGCGCTACGGCTCGCAGATCGACATCGAGCCGCAGAGCTCTCCCTCCCGCGTCGTCGCGGTCACGCAGGTGCACGCCGACCCGTCGATCACCGTCGGCAGCTCGGTCGTGAGCGGCGCGACGCGGATCGGGAGCGTCGTCGACCTCGCCGCCGTCGAGAGCCAGGCGCTCTCGCGCTACACGACCGACTCGGGCAACCACGTGACGATCGAAGTGCGGACGGCGGCCACCCTGCCGACCGCCTAGCGAGCGCCGGCTGAAGATCCTCTTCCTCGCGGACGTCTTCGGCGCGGCCGGACGGCGCGCCGTCGAGGAGCGGCTCGGCCCCCTGCGGGAGGAGCACGACGCCGACCTCGCGATCGTCAACGGCGAGAACATCGCGGACGGCGCGGGCATCACGCCGAAGCTCGCGGAGCGGTTGCTCGCCGCCGGCGCGGACGTCGTCACGCTCGGCAACCACACGTACCGGCGAAACGGGATCGGCCCCTACCTCGCGGCCAGCGACCGCGTGATCCGGCCGGCGAACGCGGGGTCGCAGACTCCTGGTCGCGGCCTGGCGGTGGCCGAGGCGCGGAACGGCGTGCGCGTCGCGGTGCTCAACCTCCTCGGCTCGCTCTTCCTCGACACGCCGGTCTCGCCCTGGGAGGTCGTCGACGAGCTCGTCGAGGAGGCGCGCGCGGCCGCTCCGGTCGTCGTGATCGACTTCCACGCCGAGGCGACGAGCGAGAAGGTCGCGCTCGCGACCTGGCTCGACGGACGCGTCACTGCCGTGATCGGAACGCACACCCACATCCAGACGAACGACGCGCGCGTCCTCCCCGGCGGCACCGCGGCGGTGACCGACGCCGGCATGACCGGTCCGCACGACTCCGTGATCGGCGTCCGCGCCGAGCTCGCGATCGCGCGGATGCGGACGAGGCTACCCGTCCGGTTCGAGCCGGCCGAGGGAGGCGTCCGGCTGGAGGGCGTTCTGCTGACCTGCACCGAAGGCGGGCGCGCCGAAGCGATGGAGCTCCTGCGCGTTCCGGTCTGAGGCGAAGACGCGCCGCGCGAGCGGAGCCGCCGGCGCGAGCAGCGCGAAGACGGCGAAGGGGTAGAACCACGGGATGTACGTGTAGAGCCAGTAGGTCACGACGAGCTGGAAGCCCGCCAGCAGCGCGGCCGTCAGCGCGGCGAGCTGCAGCGGCGACTTCCGCCGGGGGAAGAACGCGGCGACGACCGCCCCGAGCAGGAGCAGCACCTGCAGGACGCGCTGCACGGCGTGCAGGTCGGGAAGGCCGCGCGCGTGGTACTGGCGCCAGTCCCAGAGCGAGAACGGCGAGTCGCGGCTCATCTGCCACGAGACCGTCCTCTGCCAGAAGACGTGCAGCTCGTGCAGCGGGTGCGGGTCGAGGAAGACGATCGAGAACGCCGCGAGGGTGGCGGCCGCGAAGCCGGCCGCGAAGCGCCAGCTCGGCCTCCGGCCGGGATACGTCAGCCAGAGCGGGACGACGATCAGCGACGCGAACTTCGTCCAGCCGGAGAGGGCGGCGAACACGCCGCGCGTCGCGGGCGCGGTCAGGAAGAGGAATCCCCAGACGAGGAAGCACGGCATCAGCACGTCGTTCGTGTTCGAGTTCGAGGCGTACTGCGTGAAGGGGTAGGCGGCCCACGCGAACGCGAGCGTCGCCGCGAGCCGGCCGCCGCCGAGGCGCAGCCCGACGAGCCAGAGCCCGAGCAGCGTGAGGAGGTCGAACGCGATCGAGGTGAAGTGCGCCGCGGGCAGGTCGTCCCACTTGCCCGTCCAGCCGAGCGCAAGGTAGCCGGGGATGTACGCCTCGTACGCGGTGGGGCCGTACGTGTCGCCCTGCGGGTTGGCGCTCTCGCAGCGGCCGTCGGCCTGGATCCGGTCTCGGATCTCGCCCGACGCGTCGGCCGGGCCGCACGGCTTGAGCGAGTCCTCGACCGGGAAGTGGCCCCACGGCGCCTCGCCGGTGACGATCCGCTCGGCGCCGATCACGCCCGAGTAGCCGACGTCGATCACGTTCGACTGCTCGACGTTGAGGCCGATGCGGAAGCCGGCGAGGAAGACCGTCGCCGCGAGCAGGATCCACACCGGCCAGCGCGTCTCTCCCGGCGTCCCCCGGCCGGTCGTCCCGATCCACGTCGCGCGCAGCACGACCCACGCGAGCAGCGGATAGAAGAGCGGCACCGCCGTGAAGATGTCGCCGTGGTTGAAGAACCAGAGCGACCCGGTCGGCGAGAGGAGGAAGAGCAGGTCGAGGTTGCGGAGCGAGAGCGGGCGGCGGAAGTCGGCCAGGCCGAGCAGGAAGACGGCGCAGAAGGCGCCCCACACCCACGGGTCGTTGATCGCGGTGCCTCCGAACGCGCCGGGCGAGCCGCGCGCCATCCCCCAGGCGACCTGCGGGCCCGTCCACGCCTCGCCGACGAAGCTGCTCGCGTCGTCGACCGTGCCCTGTGCGATCTCGCCCGCCGCGCCCCACCAGATCTTCACCGTCCACAGCCCGGTCGAGGCGGAGTAGGTCTCCTCGTCGACGCGTCGCTTGCGCGGGTAGCGCGTGAGCCAAGCGGCCACCTTCGGGTCGCGCTCGAAGACGAGGAGCGCTCCCTGCTTCGTCAGCCGCGGTCCCGTCCTGTGCGGGACGAGCGGCGTCTCGACGAGGTGGCCCTTTCCGTCGAAGACGGGCGCCGTCGGCGTCGACGCGGCGGCCGCCGCGGGCGCGAGCACGGCGGCGGCGAGGGTGGCGGCGAGGAGAGCGCGCCTCAGCACCGAGGCTAGAGCACCTGCGCGCGGCGCTTCGGACGCCGGAACGACCAGAGCTTGTTGCCGACGAAGTTGAGCGGCGTGACGACGACGATCGCCGCGGCCTGCGCCGTCAGCTTGCCGAGCCCGCCGTAGCGGACCAGCACGTGGAGCACGAGCAGGTTCGCGCCGAGCGAGGCGAGCGAGACGACGAGGAAGCGGAAGCCCTGCACCGCGACGCCGCCCTTCTGGTCGCGGAACGTCCAGTGCCGGTTCAGCGTGTAGTTCGAGCTGACGGCGACGAGGAACGAGCACGTCGCCGCGGCGAGGTAGTGCACGCCCTGGCGCAGGATCAGGTCGTAGACGGCGAGGTTGATCCCGTAGCCGATCGTGCCGACGACGCAGAACATCGCCAGCTGGCGCCAGTTGCGCCCGGAGCGAAGCGACGCGGCGACCCGGTTGCGCGGCGCCGCGGCCGTGGCGGCTGGCCGGTCCACGACGGTCGAGGGTACCGCACTCATGCTCACGCGGCAGGGACGCGGGCGGCCCCGAGCGTCACGGTTTCTGGGTCGACCGTCTGCCGCCGGCCGTTCCGCTCCGCGACGATCCCGTCGACCGAGCCGTCCGGCAGGAGAAGGACGTCGGCGAGCTCGCCGAGACCGCTCCCGTCCTCGGCGACGGAGCCGCCCAGCAGGCCGCGCAGCGAGCGAGACCGCTTGCGGTAGAACGCGACGTCCTCGAGCAGCAGCAGGGCCGAGCCGACCACGATCTCGTCCTCGCCCGGCTCGGCGGCGGCGAAGGCGAGGAAGCGCTCGGTGTCGTCCCCGCAGCGTACGACGAGGCCGAGGACGCGCCAGGCGCTCTCGTCGAGCAGCAGGTCGACCGGCTGGCCGAGCCTGATCCCGTGCAGGCGGACGGGAAGCTGCAGCAGCTC
>Ga0070739_10005534_pt1 | contig 14333 bp, 15 predicted proteins | sample Coa_R1_7_FD_66445 | JGI IMG/M metagenome (GOLD analysis project Ga0070739, IMG submission 66445) | Surface soil microbial communities from Centralia Pennsylvania, which are recovering from an underground coalmine fire - Coalmine... | ecosystem: Environmental > Terrestrial > Soil > Unclassified ... | reverse complement strand
AGCGCCAATGGACGTCCTCGTTCTCATCGACAAGCTCGACGACCTCGTGCACAACGCGAAGGCCGTGCCGCTCACCGACCAGGTGCGGATCGACCGCGAGGAGATCTACGACATCCTCGATCAGATGCGGGCGACGATCCCCGAAGAGATCAAGCAGGCGCGCTGGATCGTCAAGGAGCGCCAGGAGATGCTCGCCGAGGCGAAGCGCGAGCAGGACCGGCTGCTGCAGGAGGCGCGGGAGCAGGCGGTGCGGGAAGCCTCGCAGACCGAGATCGTCAAGCTCGCCGAGCGGCAGGCGCAGGAGATCATCGACGAGGCGCGGCGCCAGGCGCGCGAGATGCGGCTCGAGATGGAGGACTGGGCCGACGGGATGCTCGCAACGCTCGAGACGAACCTCGACAAGTTCCTCACCGCGGTGCGGCGTGGCCGCGAGCGGCTGCACGAGCGCTCGCAGGAGTCGGTGGTCGCCGGGATCGGCCCGGTCGACCTCTCCGACAACGGCTCGCAGTACTAGGCGCGTACCCCGCGAACCTGGCTCGTCGAAGACGAACCAGGTTCGGGAGTCTCCTAGAGCGGCGACGCGCCGTCGTTCTGCCAGTGGCCGAACGGCGCGTAGGCGTCGGCGCCCGACGTCGTCTCCCGGTCGACGCTCGGTGCGAGCGGTGTCGGCGAGTAGCGCACGTCGTGGGTGACTCGGGCTCCGACCTTCAGCAGCACGCATGGACCGTCGCCGGCGCCGACGAACGTGTGGCTCGTCCCGGGCGGGCAGTGGACGAAGTCCCACTGGCTCAGCATCCGCTCCTGCCCCTCGATCACCGCGCGGCATTCGCCCGACAGCACGAGGAAGTCCTCCTGGTTGCCGGGCTCGCAGTGGTACAGCGTGCTCGGCGCGCCCGGCTCGAAGACATGGAGGTGGATCCCGAGCTGCTCGAACGTGAGCGGCTCGAGCCCTTCCTGCGAGCGCGCGACCGGCCCCGCGGTCTCGAACAAGCATTGCCGCCCGAAGGTGGGGTGGCGAATCCACGCGGCGTCGCGCGCGTTGACGACGAACCAGCCGTCGGTCACCGGCGTGAGCCCGGTGACGACGTGCTCCAGGCGCGCTTCCTCGGCCACGGCCGACACGCTACCGTGAACTTGGTGTGCTGTCCGGGGAATACGGCGCCGCCCTGGCGGCTGCAAATCTGCGCCAGGCCGCGTCCTCGGTCGCGCCGATATGCCCGCATATCAGCGCTCCCTGCGTCCTTGCCTGGCTTGCCTTTCGCTCGCCAGGATCAACACCGGATCCCCCGGACAGCACACCCATGACGAGCTTCAACCTGCGTCGAGTGAAGCTCCGCGCGGGGGAGCAGCTTCACGACGAGCTCGAGGTCGAGCTGCCCGCGTTCGAGTTCGGCGGGCAACGCTACGTGCCCGTCCCGGAGGAGGTCCCGGCGGAGCTCGAGGTGACGCGCGCGACGACCGGAACGATGTTCTCGCTCCGGTTCCGGGCGCGGTTGCACGGCCCCTGCTACCGCTGCCTCGGCGACGCCGTGCTCGACCTGCCGATCGAGGCGCGCGAGTACCAGGACTCGTCTCCGGAGGACGAGGAGATGCGGACGCCCTACGTCGTCGGCGACGAGCTCCACGTCTCCGCGTGGGCGCGCGACGCGGTCGCGCTCGCGCTGCCGGACAAGATCCTCTGCCGCCCTGATTGCGCCGGGCTCTGCCCTGTCTGCGGCGAGAGCCTCGGCGACCGCCCGCACGTGCACGAGGACGCGGAGACGGATCCGCGCTGGGCGGCGCTCGAGGCCCTGCGCAAGCGCGGCTGAGCCGTCACAGCTCGATCCGCCGCGTCGGCGCGACGCGCTCGAGGAAGCGGCGGTCGTGGCTGACGACGACCAGGCAGCCGTCGTAGCCGCCGAGCGCGAGCTCGAGCTGCTCGATCGCCTCGAGGTCGAGATGGTTCGTCGGCTCGTCGAGTACGAGGCAGTTGACGCCGCGCGACACATGGAGCGCGAGCGTCGCGCGCGTCCGCTCGCCCGGCGACAGGGACGAAGCCGGACGCAGGACGTCGTCCGCGCCGAGCGCGAAGCGCGCCAGCAGCGTGCGGGCCTCGGTGGTTGCGAGGCCCGACGCAGCCACGAAGCCGTCGAGCAGCGTGCCGGAGAAACGGTCGCGCGCCTGCTCGAGCTCGCCGAAGACCGCGGCAGGTCCGACGTGCCGCGTGCCGGCGGCGAGCGGCAGGCGGCCGAGCAGGGCTTCGAGGAGCGTCGTCTTCCCCGAGCCGTTCGGCCCCGTCACCGCCACGCGGTCGCCGTGACGGAGCACGGCGTCGAGCGGGCCCAGACGGAAGCCACCGCGCTCGACCACCGCCGAGCGGAGCTCGACGATCGTGCCGGCGGGCGGGCTCGGGGGGAGCTCGAGCCGCAGCTCCCACGGCGACCACGGCTTCTCCGTGGGCTCCAGGCGCTCGAGCTGCCGCTGCGCCTGCGCGACCTTCCCGCGCAGCGCGTTCGTCGCCCGGCGCCCCGTCTGCTTCGTGCCGAGCGACCGCGCCTCTGTCCGGCGCGCGCCGAGGAGCGACGTGAGGTGAGCGCGCCGCTCGACGTAGTCGGCGTACCCGGCCTCGTCGGCGGCGCGCTTCCGCTCGTGCGCCGCGGCGTAGTCGCTCCACGTGCCGCGGTACTCGCGCATCCGTCTCGTCTCCGCCTCCAGCTCGACGACGCGGGTGATTGCGCGATCGAGGAAGGCGCGGTCGTGCGAGACCAGGACGACGCCGGCGGGCGCGCGGTCGAGGAACCGCTCGAGCCAGGCGATGCCGCGGAAGTCGAGGTTGTTCGTCGGCTCGTCGAGCAGCAGGAAGTCGTGCTCGGCGCGCATCAGCGCGGCCAGCGCCGCACGCGCCGCCTCGCCGCCGCTCCGGCCCGCGACGTCGGGCTCCTGCGGGAGGTGCCCGCGGCTGCCCGAGGGGGTCACGCGGCCCGAGTCCGGCGCCTCGACGCCGGCGAGGATGCGCAGCAACGTCGACTTCCCGATCCCGTTCGGACCCACCACGCCGACGCGGTCGCCGGGCGAGACGACCAGCGAGAGACGGTCCAGCACCTGCACGCCGGCGAAGCTCTTCGAGATGTCGCGTGCCACCAGCCGACCGGGCACGGGCGGTCCTCCTTCGAGTCGAAAGGGCGAAGACGCGTGTGTTCGACTAGAGGACGCGCATGGGACGAGCCGAAGGGCTCGCGGCACAGGTTAGCTAGACTGCCCGCGCTCATGGCCGTCCCGAAGAGGAAGACGTCGAAGTCGCGCCGCGACAAGCGCCGCGCGCAGCACTCGCTCGAGACGCCGCGCGTCAACACCTGCCCGCAGTGCGGCTCGCCGAAGCGGCCGCACCGTGTCTGCCCGACCTGCGGCACCTACAAGGGCCGCGAGGTCGAGCCGCTCCGGATCCAAGCACCGTAAGTGCCTCGCGTCGCCGTCGACGCGCTGGGAGGGGACAACGCACCGCACGAGGTGGTGCTGGGGGCGCTCGACGCAGCCGCGGACGGCATCGACGTCCTGCTCGTCGGCCCGCGGGAGCTCGAGCGGCACGGCCTGACGATCGTCGAGGCGGCCGAGCGCATCGAGATGGCCGAGAAGCCGGCGGACGCCGTGCGCGCGAAGCCGGGCTCCAGCCTGGTCGCTGCGGTGCGCGCCGTCGCCCAGGGCGACGCCGACGCTGTCGTCTCCGCCGGCAACACGGGCGCGATGCTCGCGGCGGGCCTCCTCCATCTGCGGCGGCTCCCGGGCGTCCTCCGCCCCGCGATCGCCGTCCCGATTCCCGCTCGCAACGGGCCGAGCGTGCTCCTCGACGCCGGCGCGAACGCGGACGCGCGGCCCGAGCACCTGCTCCAGTTCGCCCACATGGGCGCCGTGTTCAGCCGCGAGCTGCTCGACGTGCCCGAGCCGGAGGTGCGGCTGCTGTCGATCGGGGAGGAGGACGAGAAAGGGAACGCGCTGACGCTCGAGGCCCACGCGCTGCTTCGCGCGAGCCCGCTGCGCTTCGCCGGCAACGCCGAAAGCCGCGACCTGCTGCGCGGCGCCGCCGACGTCGTCGTCACGGACGGCTTCACGGGCAACGTCGCGCTGAAGCTGCTCGAGGGGACGATCAGGGAGCTCCTGGACGCGTTCCGGCAGGAGATCACCGCCACCGCGACCGGCAAGCTCGGCGGGCTGATGATCCGGCCCGCGGCCCGCCGGCTGCGGACGCGGCTCGATCCCGACACCTACGGGGGCGCCTACCTGCTCGGGCTGCGCGGGCTGGCCGTCATCGCGCACGGGAACTCCGGCCGCCGCGCGATCGCGAACGCGATCAGGCTCGCCGCCCGCGGGGTGGAGAACGGCGTCGTGGAGCGGCTCGCCGAGCTGGTCCCGGAACGCGTCCGTGTATGATCGCGCGGTTTCTCGCCCAGAAGCAATCGACCCCCCATCGAAGACCAACGAGGTGACATGGCAGCGTCGCGTGAAGAGGTGTTCGAGCGCGTCAAGGAAGTCCTGACGGAGCAGCTCGGCGTCGAGGAGGATCAGATCACCGAGGAGGCGTCGTTCCAGGAGGACCTGGACGCGGACTCGCTCGACCTCGTCGAGCTGATCATGGAGCTCGAGGACCAGTTCGGAATCAAGATCTCGGACGAGGACGCGCAGAAGATCACGACCGTCGGCCAGGCCGTCGACTACGTCACGTCGCACCAGTAGCGAAGAACGACCGGCGGCACCTCGCGTCGAGGCGCTGCGGCGGCTGGTCGAAGGGCTCGATCCGCAGCGGACGGCGCAGGCACTCGCGCACCCGTCGACGACGCCCGACCGCGCCTCGTCCTACGAGCGGCTGGAGTTCCTCGGCGACAGCGTGCTCGGCTTCTCGGTCGCGACCGCCCTCTACGAGCGCTACCCGGAGCTGAGCGAGGGCCAGCTCAGCCGCATCCGCGCCGACGTCGTCTCGCGCCGCGCGTGCGCCGAGGTGGCGCGGCTGCTGGGGCTCGACGGGATGCTGGCGGAGCATCTCGGCGACGGCGCGAGCCTCGCGCGCAGCACGAACGTGCTGGCGGCGGTGCTCGAGTCGACGCTCGGCGTCCTCTACCTCGAGTGCGGCATCGACCCTCTCCGCGGCCCGGTCGCCGACGCGTTCGCGTCGATCGCGGAGCGTTCGCTTGCCGCCGGGCCCGACAGCAAGACACAGCTGCAGGAGCTGCTCGCCCGCCGCGGGCTCACCGCGAGCTACGAGCTCGTCGCGACGGAGGGGCCTGCTCACGACCGGCGGTTCAGCTGTGCGGTCGTGATCGATGGCGAGACCGCCGGCGTCGGCAGCGGCCGCTCGAAGAAGGACGCCGAGCAGCTCGCCGCCGCGCAGGCCCTCGCGACGCTCGGCGACGCGGACGCCGCGCCCCCGTAGCTCGTGGGGCCGTCCGTGGCGCCCGCGATACTTCCGGCCCGTGCACCTGAAGACGATCAAGCTCCGCGGCTTCAAGTCGTTCGTCGACCCTGTCGAGATCCGGCTCGAGCCGGGCGTCGCCGTGGTGGTCGGTCCGAACGGCTCGGGCAAGTCGAATGTCTCCGACGCGATCCTCTGGGCGACCGGCTCGCTCAGCCCCGCCGAGCTGCGGGCCGAGCGGCCCGACGACGTGCTGTTCGCCGGTTCGGCCGGTCGTGCCGCCGTCGACCACTGCACGGTCGAGCTGCTGTTCGACAACGCGGACGGCGCCTGGCCGGACCTGCCGTTCGCCGAGGTCGCGGTCGAGCGGAGGCTGCAGCGGGGCGGCGAGGGGCAGTACCTCGTCAACCGCGCCGGCGTGCGGCGGCTCGACCTCGTCGAGCTCCTGTCGGACGTGGGACTCGGCGGCGGGCTCCGGTCGGTCATCTCGCAGGGGCGTGTCGAGACGGTGCTCGGCTCGAAGCCGTCCGAGCGCCGCGAGCTGGTCGAGGAGGCGGCCGGCCTCGGCCGGTTCAAGCGGCGCCGACATCGCGCCGAGCTGAAGCTCGCGCGCGTCGCCGTGCAGGTCGAGCGCGCGCGCGACCTGGAGGAGGAGGTGCGCATGCGGCTCCGGCCGCTGGCGCTGCAGGCGACGGCCGCGGAGCGCGCGGAGAAGCTCGGAGTCGAGATCGCCCGGCTGCAGGCGGCGATCGCCACGCTCGACCTCGCCCGACTCGCGACGCGCCGCGCCGAGGCCGAGGAGCGGCGGGAGGCTGCGGGAGCGGAGCGAGCCGAGCTCGACGCTCGCATCGCCGGTGTCGTCGGCGCGCGCGAGCGGGCCGAGGAGGAGCTGACGGACTCCGCGGGCGCGCGCGAGCAGGCGACGGCGGCCCTCTACCGGCTGCGGGCGGGTGCCGAGCGCGCCGCGCTGCGGCGCGAGTCCGCGGCCGGGCTCGCGGCGACGCTTCGTGAGGAGCTCGAAGCCGCGCGCTCGCACGACCCCGCGTCGTCCGCCGAGCTGGCCGCGGCCGCACGGGCAGCGTCCGCGGCCGCGCAGTCGGCCGCGGCGGAGCGCGCGCGGCGGCAGGTCGAGGCCGAGCAGCGGTGGGCGGAGGCGGCCGCCGCCGAGCGCGCAACGCACGCCGGCCTCGTCGCCGAGCTCGAGCAGCTGCTGGCTTCCCGGGCCCGGACCGAGCGCGAGCTGACCGGCGGCGGGCGCGACGCGCTCCTCGCCCTGCGCGGCGCGGCACAGCGGCTCGGCGTCCGGCAGGAGTCGGCCGAGCGACTGCTCGTCGAGTTGCGGGATCAGCTCGAGGAGGCTGCCCGTCGTCCTGCCGGGCCGACGCCGGCCCAGCTCGGACGCGCCGCCGACGCCGCCGACGCCGCCGCGCGCGTCGCCGTCCGCGAGCACGAGGATCTACAGAGCCGGCTCGAGCTCGCGCGCGAGCGGCTGGCGGCGCTCGAGCTGTCGCTGTCCGAGCGCGAGGGGTTGCCGCCGGCGGCGCGGGCGCTCGCGGAGTCGGGGGAGCGCCTGGTGCTGCAGCAGGTCGAGGTCGAGGCGGGCCGCGAGCGGGCGGTCGCGGCGGCCCTGGGCCACCGGGCGTCGGGCCTGCTGGCCGACGACGCCGAGACCGCGCTCGGCCTCGTCACGCGCGCACAGGAGGCGGGGCTCGGCTCCGTGCTCGTGCTCGTCGGCCGCGACCCCCGCTCGCTCGCCGGGCTGCCGGTCGTCCCGCGGGAGGAGCTGCTGCGGTCGCCGGTGCCGGCCGTGACGGAGGACGGCATCGGCTGGGACCCGCAGCGGGGGGAGCTGTGGTTCGCCGGCGAGACGGCCGAGGCAGTGCTGCTCGAGCTCGATTCGCGCCGCCGCGCCCTCCGCACCGAGGTGGAGGAGCTCGCGGGCCGCGTCGAGAGGGCCGCCGCGCTCGCGACGGAGGCCGCGGAACGGGCGGCCGAGGCGGCGGCCGCATTCGCTCCGGTCGCGCACCTGCGGCGCGTCGGCAACGCCGATCCCGCGCGCCTGGAGCGGCTCGCGCGGGGCGCCGCTCGCCTCGACGAGACGTTGCGCATCGCGGCCGCAGCGGCTGTCCGGCTGGAGGCTCCGCTCGCGGAGCGTGCGAGCCGGCTGGCCGGCGACCTCGGCCGCGTCGCGGAGCGCGAGGGCGAGCTTCGGCGCGCCGTCGCGGAGGTGGATGCCCGCGCCCTGGCGGCGGAGCGGCGGGCGGGCGGACGGGCGGCGGCCGCGGGCGGAGACGCCGTCGCGCTACGTGCCGACGCGGAGCGGCTGTCGAGCCTGGCCGACGAGGCGTCGGCGACCGCGGACGAGGCCGCCGAGCGGGCACGGCTCGCCGCGCGCGCCGTCGCCGACGCGGATCCGACCGCGGGCCGCAGGCTCTCCGAGCACCTGCTCGCGCGCCTCGTCACGGACGCGGAGCGGCTCGAGGAGACGCTGGCGGTCGAGGCCGAGCGCTTCGAGGCGCCGGTGCGCGAGCGTGCCGAAGCGCAGGCGGCGCGGACGAGCGAGCTCGGCGCGGAGCTTCGCCGCCTCGCGGCGGAGGAGGTCGAGCTGCGCCAGGCGGCGGCCGCCGTCGGCGAGCGGCTGGCGGCGATCGACGTCGAGCTCGCCCGGACCGACGCCGAGCGCGACGAGGCGCGTCGCCGACTCGAGGCGGCGGGTGCCGAGCCGGCCGACGGCGACGACCGCGACGAGCTGGCCGAGAAGCTGGAGCGCTACGAGCGGCGTCGCGTGCAGCTGGGGCAGGTGAATCCGCTCGCGAAGGAGGAGTACGCCGCCGAGAAGGAGCGGCTCGAGGAGCTCACGACCCAGCGGGCCGACCTGGAGCGGAGCCTCGACGAGCTCCGCAAGCTGCGCGACGACCTGACGCGGACCGTCGAGACGCGCTTCGCCGAGACGTTCGCCGCCGTGCAGGAGCACTTCCACGACGTCGCCGCGACCCTCTTCCCGGGCGGCGAGGGCCGGCTGCAGCTCACGGAGCCCGAGCCCGGGGGAGAGGACGACGGCGACGAGCCGGGGATCGAGGTCGAGCTCCGTCCGGCCGGCAAGCGCGTCACGCGCCTCAGCCTGCTCTCGGGCGGCGAGAAGGCCTTGGGCGCAATCGCGTTCCTGTTCGCGCTGTTCCTCGCGCGCCCGAGCCCGTTCTACCTGCTCGACGAGGTCGAGGCCGCGCTCGACGACACGAACATCGGCCGCTTCACCGAGCTCCTGCGCCGCTACGCCGACCGGGCGCAGTTCATCGTCATCACGCACCAGAAGCGGACGATGGAGGCCGCGGACGTGCTCTACGGGGTGACGATGGGGCCGGACGGCCTCTCGCAGATCGTCTCGCGCCGGCTGCCGCGCGAGGAGCAGGCCGCCGCGGGCGCGTAGCGGCGGGCTAACGTCCGCCCTCGTGGCGCGGAGCTGGTCGCAGCTGCTGCAGGACGAGGCGGGGCCGGAGGAGGCGCCGGAGGAGCAACGGGGCTTCTTCTCGCGGCTCCGCGACTCGCTCGGCAAGTCGCGGCGCGCGCTGACGGAGCAGCTGCAGGTCGCGGCGTTCGACCCGGCCGACGACGCGTCGTGGGAGCGGCTCGAGGAGGCCCTCATCTACGCCGACGTGGGCGTCCGCGCGACCGCCGAGCTCGTGCGGCGGCTGGAGGCGCGCCAGGATCTCGGCGAGCTCGGCGCGGCGCTCGCCGAGGAGGTTGCGGCGCTGTTCGGCGAGCCGCCGACCCTCGACGTCCGGCACGAGCCGGCGGTGATCCTCGTCGTCGGCGTCAACGGCACCGGCAAGACGACGACGATTGGCAAGCTGGCGCACCGCCTGCGCGAGCACGGCCGCTCGGTGACGCTCGGCGCCGCCGACACGTATCGCGCCGCCGCGGAGGAGCAGCTCGAGATCTGGGCCGAACGGGCCGGAGCGGCCTTCGTCGGCGGGCAGCGCGGCGCGGATCCTGCGGCCGTCGCCTACGACGCCGTGTCGGCCGGAGGCGACGTCGTGATCGTCGACACAGCGGGCCGATTGCACACGCAGTCGAACCTGATGGACGAGCTCGCGAAGGTGCGACGCGTGATCGCGGGACGGCTGGAGGGGGCCCCGCACGAGACGCTGCTGGTCGTCGACGCCACCACCGGCCAGAACGCGCTGCAGCAGGCGCGGCTCTTCGGCGAGGCGGTCGGCGTCACCGGGGTCGCGCTGACGAAGCTGGACGGCTCGGCCAAGGGTGGCGTCGCCGTCGCGATCGCCTACGAGCTGGGGCTGCCGGTGAAGCTGATCGGCGTCGGCGAGACGCTCGACGACCTGCGGCCGTTCGACGCGCACGACTTCGCGCGCGCGCTCGTGTCCGGTTAGGTTAGGACGTGACCGGTGTCTGACACCTCATGGTGTCAGACACCGTGAAGAATCACGCACGCGATGACGCGGCCCAGAGATTGATCTCGCTGTCGGTCGCGTAGCGGTCGATCTCGTCGAGCTCGTCGTCGGAGAAGTCGAGGTTGTCGAGCGCGCGCAGCGAGTCCTCGAGCTGCGCGACGCTCGAGACGCCGATCAACGTCGACGTCATCCGCGGGTCGCGCAGGGTCCACGCGAGCGCCGTCTGCGCGAGGCTCTGACCGCGGCGCTGCGCGAGCTCGTTCAGCGCGCGCACCTTGCCGAGCGTCTGCTCCGTGAGCTGGTCGGGCGAGAGCGAGCCCGGCCGCGACGCGCGCGACCCCTCCGGCACCCCGTCCAGGTACTTGTCGGTGAGCAAGCCCTGCGCGAGCGGCGAGAAGCCGATGCAGCCGATGCCGAGCTCCTCCAGCGTGTCGAGCAGCTCCGGCTCGATCCAGCGGTTCAGCATCGAGTACGACGGCTGGTGGATCAGGCACGGCGTGCCGAGGTCGCGCAGGATCGCCGCCGCCTCGCGCGTGTGCCGCGGCGAGTACGAGGAGATGCCCACGTACAGCGCCTTCCCCTGACGCACGGCGCTGTCGAGCGCCCCCATCGTCTCCTCGAGCGGCGTCTCGGGATCGAAGCGGTGCGAATAGAAGATGTCGACGTACTCGAGGCCCGTCCGCCGCAGCGACTGGTCGAGCGACGCGAGCACGTACTTGCGCGAGCCCCATTCGCCGTACGGCCCGGGCCACATGTCGTAGCCCGCCTTCGTCGAGATCACGAGCTCGTCGCGGTACGGGTGCAGGTCGTCGCGCAGGACCCGCCCGAACGTCTCCTCCGCCGAGCCGTAGGGCGGCCCGTAGTTGTTCGCCAGGTCGATGTGCGTGACGCCGAGGTCGAACGCCCGGAGCAGGATCTCGCGGCTCGTCTCGAGCGGCCGCTCGCCGCCGAAGTTCTGCCAGAGCCCCAGCGAGATCGCCGGCAGCTGCAGCCCGCTGCGGCCGCAGCGGCGATACCGCATCTGCGCGTAGCGGTCGGCTGCTGCGGCGTACGGCACGAAAGGACGATATCGGGCCGCCGGTACCATGCGCCCTCGTGTTCGACAGCCTCTCGGACAAGCTCCAGAGCGCCCTCGGCGACCTCCGCAAGCGCGGCCGGCTCGACGAGGAGGCGATCTCGCGTGCGATGCGCGAGATCCGCCTCGCGCTGCTCGAGGCCGACGTCAACTTCACCGTCGTCCGCGACTTCGTCGCCCACGTGCGCGAGCGTGCGCTCGGCGAGGAGGTGCTGAAGAGCCTCACGCCGGGGCAGCAGGTCGTCAAGGTCGTCCACGACGAGCTGACCGAGCTGATGGGCGCCGGCGCGTCCGGCCTCGCGCTCGGCAAGTTCACGGTGATCCTGCTCGCGGGCCTGCAGGGCTCCGGGAAGACGACCGCCGCGGCGAAGCTCGCCCGCCACCTGAAGGCGGAGGGCCGCAAGCCCGGCCTCGTCGCCGCCGACCTGCAGCGTCCGGCGGCGATCGACCAGCTCGAGCAGCTCGGCCGCCAGGTCGGCGTGCCGGTCTACCGCACCGAGACGAAGGACGCCGTCGAGGCGACGCGCAGCGGCCTCGAGCGCGCGCGCGCCGACAACCTCGACACCGTGATCGTCGACACCGCGGGCCGCCTGCAGATCGACGAGGAGCTGATGGCGGAGCTCGAGCGCGTGCGCGACGAGGCGAAGCCGCACGACGTGCTGCTCGTCGTCGACGCGATGACCGGCCAGGAGGCGGTGAACGTCGCGCAGGCGTTCCACGACCGCATCGCGTTCGACGGCGTGATCCTGACGAAGCTCGACGGCGACGCGCGCGGCGGCGCCGCGCTGAGCGTGAAGGCGATCACCGGGAAGCCGATCAAGTTCGCGTCCACCGGCGAGAAGCTCGACGCGCTCGAGGTCTTCCACCCCGACCGGATGGCGTCGCGGATCCTCGGCATGGGCGACGTGCTCACGCTGATCGAGCGCGCCGAGGCCGCCGTCGAGGCGGACGAGCAGGCGGAGATGGAGAAGCGGCTCCGCCAGGGGCAGTTCACCTTCGACGACTTCCTCCGCGCCTACAAGATGCTGCGGCGGATGGGCCCCCTCCAGGGCGTGCTGAAGATGATCCCCGGCCTCGGCGCGCAGATCGGCGAGGTCGACCTCGACGATCGCCGCCTCGGCCAGGTCGAGGCGATCGTGCTGTCGATGACGCCGCAGGAACGGCGCTCGCCGATCGTCATCGACGGGAAGCGGCGGCTGCGCATCGCACGCGGCTCGGGCACCAGCGTCGAGCAGGTCAACCAGCTGCTCGAGGGCCGCAAGCAGATGGAGAAGATGATGAAGCAGCTCGGGCGTGGCAAGATGCCGGGCCTGCCCGGACTCCAGGCGCCCGGCGCACCGTCGGCCACGCGGAAGGCGTCGTCGAAGCGGAAGAAGAAGCGCAAGGCCGGCAGGAGATAGAGCGGAAAAGGAGACGTATGGCAGTCAAGCTCAGGCTCACGCGCGTGGGCTCGAAGAAGAACCCGATCTACCGCGTCGTCGCGGCCGATGCGCGCGCGCCGCGCGACGGCCGGTTTCTCGACATCGTCGGGCGCTACAACCCGCGTACCGAGCCGTCGACGATCGTGCTGGACGAGGCGAAGGTCCGTGACTGGCTCGGCAAGGGCGCGCAGCCGACGGAGGCGGTCGCCCGCCTGCTGAAGACGCAGGGCATCTCGAAGTAGCGAGGAAGAAGGAGCGATGAAGGAGCTGCTCGCGTATCTCGCGCGCGAGCTCGTGGACGATCCCGCGGCAGTGCGCGTCGAGGAAGAGGAGCGCGACGACGTGCGGGTCCTCGTCCTCCACGTCGCGGCCGACGACGTCGGCAAGGTGATCGGCCGTCAGGGTCGCATCGCGCGCGCGCTGCGGACGCTCGTGCGCGCGAGCGCCGCGCGCGACGGCCGGCGCGTGCTCGTCGAGATCGCCGACCCGGCATAGCGGATGCGCGTCGCGGCGCTGTACGACGTGCACGGCAACCTGCCCGCGCTCGAGGCGGTGCTGGCTCAGCTCGGCGATGAGGACCTGGTCGTCGTGGGAGGCGACGTCGTCGGCGGTGCGTTTCCGTCGGAGTGCGTGGAGCGCCTGCGCGGCCTGGGCGCGCGCGCGCTCTGGCTCCGGGGCAACGCCGAGCGCGAGCTCGTCGAGCCCGCCGCAGGCCCGGCGGGACCGCCGCCGGAAGAGCTCGAGCGCATGCGCTCGGCGCTGACCCGCGAGCAAGTCGACTTCCTCTACGGGCTTCCCCCGCGCGTCGAGCTCGACGTCGACGGCCTCGGACGGGTGCTGTTCTGCCACGCGACGCCCTGGAACGACCTCGACATCGTCACGCCCCTCACGCCGGACAGCCGGCTGGTCCGCATCGTCGAAGGAGTCGAGGCGGACGTCGTGGTGGCCGGCCACACGCACATCCAGGACGACCGGCTCGTCGGCGGTATCCGCTGGGTCAACGCCGGCAGCGTCGGCATGCCGTACGAGGAGGCGGACGGCGCGTTCTGGGCGCTGCTCGGCTCGGACGTCGAGCTTCGTGGGACGGTCTACGACGCCGGTGCGCTCGGCAACTACGAGTATCCGCGCGCGCTGCGGCAGGAGGCGGCAGAGTACTTCGAGAGCCTCGTGGGTGAGTGACCGCGTCCGCATCGGGCGCGTCGGCCGCCCCCACGGCCTCGACGGCTCCTTCGTGGTCGAGCACGCGTCCGACGACGACCGCTGGTGGCGTGCCGGGACGCGGCTCGCCGCGGGCGGGGAGGAGGTCGAGGTGGTCGCCGCGCGCCGCGCATCGGGGCGCCCGGTTCTGAGGCTCGACCGCGCGGTGGCGCGCGGCACGTGGCTGGAGGTCGAGCGCGCGCGACTCCCGGCGCCGGAGGAGGACGAGTTCTACGTCTTCCAGCTCGTCGGGCTCGCGGTCGTCGAGGAGACCGGGCGGCGGCTCGGAACCGTCACCGCCGTCACGCCGGGCGTCGCGAACGACGTGCTCGAGCTCGACACGGACCTGCTGCTCCCGATGGTCGAGGACTGCGTGCGCTCGATCGACCTCGACGAGCGGCGCATCGTGGTCGCGCCGGGCTTCGCCGACTGATGCAGCTCGACGTCTTCACGCTCGTTCCGCACGCCTACGCGTGGCTCACCGAGCAGCGGCCGGTGGCCACCGTGCTCGGGCGCGGGCTGGACCTGCGGCTCTTCTCCTACCGGGATTCGACCCCCTTGCGAAACGGGCAGGTCGACGACGAGCCGTACGGCGGCGGCGCGGGCATGGTGCTACGCGTCGACGTGGTCGCGGCTGCGCTCGACGCCGCCTACGGCGGCGACTTGCCGCCGCGCGTGATCGCGCTCACCCCGCAGGGCCGAACGCTCGAGCAGCCGCTGATCGAGAAGCTCGCGCGCGAGGAGCGGATCGCGCTGCTCTCCGCGCGCTTCGAGGGCTTCGACGACCGGATCGTCGAGCACCTCGCGACCGAGTCCGTGTCGATCGGACCCTACGTGCTCTCGAACGGCGA
>Ga0070739_10005533_pt1 | contig 14334 bp, 10 predicted proteins | sample Coa_R1_7_FD_66445 | JGI IMG/M metagenome (GOLD analysis project Ga0070739, IMG submission 66445) | Surface soil microbial communities from Centralia Pennsylvania, which are recovering from an underground coalmine fire - Coalmine... | ecosystem: Environmental > Terrestrial > Soil > Unclassified ... | reverse complement strand
GAAGGAACACTGCTCGCGACTGAACAACTCAATGCCAAGGGCGGCGTGCTCGGCAAAAAGATCGAACTGCTCACCGAAGACGACCTTTCCAAGGCCGGGGAGCCGGCCAACGCTGTGAACAAATTGATTTCGCGCGACGGCGTCGTGGCAATCCTCGGAGAAGTTGCGTCCAGCCGTTCGTTGGAAGCAGCGCCCATCTGCCAGGAAGCGCATATCCCGATGATCTCCCCCTCCTCCACCAATCCGAAGGTGACCGAGACCGGCGATTACATTTTCCGCGTTTGTTTCATTGATCCTTTCCAGGGAACGGTGATGGCGAATTTCGCGACGAAGACGCTCAAGGCAAAACGCGTCGCCGTGTTCACCGATGTGAAGAGCGATTACAGCATTGGCCTGGCGAAATTTTTCAAAAAACAGTTCATCGCGAATGGCGGGCAGATTGTGGCAGAACTCGATTACAACGGCGGCGACAAGGACTTTAAGGCGGAATTGACGGCCATCAAGGCCGCCAACCCGGACGCGGTTTTCATTCCCGGTTATTACACGGACGTGGCGTTGATTTGCATCCAGGCGCGCCAGCTTGGACTGAACGTTCCGCTGTTCGGCGGGGACGGTTGGGAATCGGACCAGTTGGTGAAGATCGGCCAGGATGCGGTGGAAGGAACTTATTTCTCGACGCATTACGCGCCGGATATTTCGACCCAAAACAGCAAGGACTTTGTCGCGGCTTATCAAAAACGTTTCAACGGCAAGCTGCCGGATGCCATGGCCGCGCTGGGTTATGATTCGATGATGATTTTGGCCGATGCCATCAAGCGGGCAGGCACGACCGACGGCCCGAAAGTCCGCGATGCGCTCGCAGCGACGAAAGATTTCGACGGCGTTACCGGCAAGACCACCATTAACGAGAAGCGTGACGCGACCAAGGCGGCGGTGATTTTGCAGGTGAAAAACGGGAAGTTCAAATATGTCGAAACTGTGAATCCATGAGGATGGAAATATCCAAAGACCCAATGTCGAAATACCCAAAGAAATCCCAAGCACGAATTCTTAAAACCGCAACGTGCCCGGGCCTGCGCAAGTTTGGTGCTTGCCATCTGGTGCTTCCCTGGGTGTTTGGGTGTTTGGATGTTTGGGTATTTCTTGCAAGATGACTTCTTTTGCCCAGCAACTCATCAATGGACTCGCGCTCGGCTCCATCTATGCATTGATCGCCTTGGGCTACACGATGGTTTATGGCGTGCTGGGGTTCATCAATTTTGCGCATAGTGACGTGATGATGCTCGGCGCGTTTTGCGCTTATTTTGCCGCGCCGGCGATTGCGCATCTCTTTCCGGCGGAATCCTATTCAGGCGCGGTGACCATCGTTCTGCTTTCCGGATTGGCGTGCGCGATTTTGGGAATTTTGATCGAACTGCTGGCGTATCGGCCATTGCGCGCGCGGGCGAAACTGGCGGTGCTCATCACGGCGATCGGCGTGTCATTGCTCATCGAGAACACCTGCCAGCACCCGGCTGTGTTCGGCGCGGAGACGCGGCCATTCCCGAAGTTGTGGCCGCAGAAAAATTTTCAGCTCGGCGCCTTGAGCGTGGACAGCACTGACATCGTGGTGCTGGTTGTCACAGCGCTTTTGCTGGCGATGCTGTGGTTCATCGTTCAGCGCACCAAAACGGGGACGGCAATGCGGGCGGTGTCATTTAACGACCGTGCCGCGGCGTTGATGGGCATCAATATCAATCGCATCATCAGTTTCACTTTCGGGCTCGGCTCGGCGCTGGCGGCGGTGGCGGGAATTTTTTATTCGATGCGCGCGCCAGGCATCGACCCGCTCATGGGCATTCAACCGGGCTTGCGCGCGTTCACAGCGGCGGTGCTGGGCGGCATCGGCAACCTGCCGGGTGCGGCGCTGGGAGGATTGGTTTTGGGATTGCTGGAAACATTTGCCGGCGGCGTGCCGGGCTTGTCGAATTATCGCGACGGCATCTCATTCGCGATTTTGATTTTGATTCTCCTGTTCAAACCTGCCGGTCTGCTCGGCAAAGCGCAGGTGGAGAAAGTGTGATGCTGCGCGGCGCAAAACGATGGTTGCTGTTGGCGCTGGCGGCGGCCTTTGTCGTTTCTTATTTTTCAAAACAATTCAATCGTTACTACCTCGGTATTGCGATTGATGTCGGCATCAACGTGATTCTCGCCGTCAGTCTCAATCTCATCAACGGCCACACCGGCCAGTTCAGCCTCGGGCACGCTGGCTTCATGGCAGTGGGCGGTTACACGGCGGCCAAATTCACGCTGGTGTTTTCGCCCCAGATCGCCGACAAGCTGCATCCGGTTCTTTTTTTGGTCGCGCTCATTTTGGGCGGGTTGATGGCGGCGGTCGTGGGCCTTGTGGTTGGCGTGCCGTCGCTGCGCTTGCGCGGAGATTACCTGGCCATTGTGACACTTGGGTTCGGTGAAATCATCCGCGTGGTCTTCCAGAACATGGACTCGGTCGGCGCGGCGAGCGGCCTCAAGGACATCCCGAACTACACAAACTTGTTCTGGGTTTGGGCGGCGGCGGCGATCACTGTATATGTCATCGGCTGTCTTGTCCATTCCACCTACGGACGCGGGTTCATCGCGGTGCGCGATGATGAAGTCGCGGCCAGCGCCATGGGCATCAACCCGGTGCGTTACAAGGTCATCGCGTTCGTGGTGGGGGCGTTCTTTGCAGGCATCGCGGGCGGCCTTTACGCGCATCACAAGCAATTTTTGTCACCGACCGGTTTCGATTTCATGAAATCGATCGATATTGTGGTGATGGTGATTTTGGGCGGCATGGGACGGACGGCTGGGGTGATTCTTGCGGCGGTTTTGCTGACGTTGCTGCCGGAATATCTGCGCGGCTTTTCTGATTACCGCATGATCATCTATTCGTTCCTGATAATTATCCTAATGATGGTGCGGCCGCAGGGGTTGTTTTGGTTCCCATGGCCTTTGGGACCTGCCGCGACCAAACCGGCAGGCAAATATGTTCCTGATGAGCGCGATTGAAAATTCCGGCGCGGCGCTGCTGAAGGTCGAAGACTGCACCATCCGCTTCGGCGGATTAACGGCGGTGTCGGCGCTGAATCTGCAAATCTGCCCGAATGATTTGGTCGGATTGATTGGCCCGAATGGGGCGGGGAAAACCACGGTGTTCAATCTCATCACCGGCGTGTATCAACCGACGTTGGGAAACATTTTGTTCAACGGTCGCTCGATTTTGCGGCACAAGCCGTATCAACTCGCCGCGCTCGGTTTGGCGCGCACCTTCCAGAACATCCGGCTGTTCCCGAGCCTGACCGTGTTTGATAATGTTCGCGCAGCGCTGCAATTGCACAGTTCGCACGGCGTGCGCAATGCGTTGTGGCGCGGCAACCAATTCCGCCAATGTGAAAAGGCGATTGCTGATCAAGTGATGGAAATGCTGGAACTATTCAAGCTGACGCGTTTTCGCGATGAAATCGCCACGAGCCTCCCTTACGGCGACCAGCGGCGGTTGGAGATCGTTCGGGCGCTGGCCACGCGGCCGAAATTGCTTTTGCTGGACGAGCCCGCCGCTGGCATGAACCCGACGGAAAAAGTGGATTTGATGAAGTTGATCCAGTTCGTGAAGGACAAGTATCGAATTGCTGTCTTGCTGGTCGAGCATGACATGCAAGTGGTGATGGGCATGTGCCAGCGCATCGCGGTTTTGGATTACGGCGTGAAAATCGCCGAAGGAACGCCGGAGCAGGTGCGGAAGGACCCGAAGGTGATTGAAGCCTACCTCGGAGAGGAATTAAAAATCTAAAATTTGAAATTAGCATGAAACAGAAAGCGCATGACCGATTTTCCATTTTAATCATCTTTTTTAATTTTTAATTTTCTTCCGGATGCTGGAAATCAAAAATTTGACCGTCAACTACGGCGCGATCAGCGCGTTGCGCGGGATTTCGCTTGAAGTCAAACAAGGTGACATTGTGACCCTGATCGGCGCGAACGGCGCGGGCAAGACCACCACATTGCGCGCAATTTCAGGATTGCTCAAGTCGCAGGCGGGCGAGGTCATTTACGAGGGCCGCAACATCACGAACTTGCCAGCGCATCAAATCGTCAAGCTCGGCCTTTCACACGTGCCCGAAGGCCGCATGGTGTTTGCCAATCTGACCGTCATGGAAAACCTGAGGATGGGCGCTTATCTGCAGAAGGACCGCAATGCCATCCTGCAGGAATTGGATTACATCTTCGGCATCTTTCCCCGATTGCAGGAGCGGCAGAAGCAGGTCGCGGGGACGCTTTCCGGTGGCGAGCAACAGATGCTGGCGATTGGCCGCGCAATGATGGCCAAACCGAAATTTCTGATGCTGGACGAACCCTCGCTGGGCATCGCGCCGCTTTTGGTGAAAACGATTTTCGAAAAAATTGTCGAGATCAACCGCCAGCATGGCATCTCGATCCTGCTCGTGGAACAAAATGCGAACCTCGCGCTGGAAATTTCCACTTACGGTTATGTGCTCGAAACCGGGCGCATCATTTTGCGAGATGCTTCCGCGGCTTTGCGCCAAAGTCCGCAGGTCAAGAGCGCCTATTTGGGTGGAGGTTAAAGGCATTTTCTCTGGGTGTGCCTTCAAACGCACACTTCCCAAGGGGTCACTATTTTGATAAAACCCCACAAACGGAAACCCAATAACCCGACTCTACGTGACATGAATCAGAAGTGTCTTGTGTTTTTGCGTGCAGAACGGCCAACTGCGCGTGAATAAACGGCTGCCATCGTTCAGCGTCATCGCCGTTATTTGTTTGCTCGCGACGTTGCAAGTGCGAGCTCAATTCACGACGAACAATTTCTTCAATTGGGAAACGCCGCCAGTGCATCCTGTCGCGCTCAGTCCCGATGGCACCAAACTCGCCGTCTGCAATCTTCCCGATGACCACGTGGAAATCTTCGACGTGACCTCCGGCACGCCCGTTTCGCTGGCGAGCATCGCTGTGGGGATCAATCCGGTGAGTGTTTGCTTCCGCACGACCAACGAACTTTGGGTCGCCAATTACATCTCCGGCACGCTCAGCGTCATTGATATCAGCACGATGCGCGTGTTCAACACCATCAACACCACCAATCAGCCGTCGGACATCGTTTTCGCCGGTTCGCCGCAACTGGCTTATGTTTCGTGCGGCCGGCCGAACACGGTTCAAGTTTTCAATCCGCTCAATTCGCAAGTCGTGACCAATCTTACCATTGACGGCAATCGCCCACGCGCAATGACGGTCAGCCCCGATGGCGGCAGAGTTTATGTGGCAATTTTTGAATCGGGCAACGCCTCGACCATCATCAGCGATGGGATTTCTGATCTGAACGATGCCCCAAAACCGAGCGCCGTCACTTTTCCTGACGCACCATCGCACGGTCTTGATCCGCCACCGAACAGCGGCACGAATTTCGTCCCCGCAATCAATGCTGTTCTCACAAATCCGCCGCCGCGCACCGGGTTGATTGTCAAAAAGAACAGGGCGGGCCGCTGGATGGACGACAACAACGGCGATTGGACAGAATACATCCGCGGTACCAACGCGGCGTTCACCGGACGCGTTCCCGGCTGGGACATGCCCGACCATGATTTGGCGGTGATCAACACGACGAATTTTTCCATCACTTATGCATGCGGGTTGATGAACATCTGCATGGCCACCGCAGTGAATCCGGCTTCTGGAAAAATCTGTGTGGTCGGCACGGATGCGATTAATCAAACCCGGTTTACGCCGGTGTTGAATGGGATTTTCGTGCGTGTCGAGCTTGCGCAAGTGGATCCATCCAGTCTGACCAACACGGTGGTGGACTTGAATCCGCATCTCAATTACCAGACGCCGCAGGTGACGGATACCGAACGAGACATGAGCATCGGCGATCCTCGCGGGATTATTTGGAGTTCGGATGGCACCCGCGGGTACGTCACCGGGATGGGCTCGGCTAATTTGATCATAATCGATGCGCAGGGCAATCGTGCCGGGGTCAATCCAACCATCAATGTCGGCCAGGGACCGACCGGGCTTGCATTGGATGAAGGACACAATCGCCTGTACGTTTTTAATCGTTTTGACAACAGCATCTCGACCGTCGATACCGTCGGCCAAACGGTTGTTTCCACTGTGCAACTCTTCGATCCCACGCCGCAAGTGATTAAGTTGGGCCGGCCATTCCTTTACAACACGCACCTGACATCCGGCCTTGGCCAGGCAGCTTGCGGTTCCTGCCATGTGGATGCGCGTTTTGACCGGCTCGCGTGGGACCTGGGCGACCAGACCAGCACGATGGCGTTCATCGATCACACGTTCAATTTCGCCAACAACCCGCCGAACCCAACGAACAATTTTCATCCAATGAAAGGCCCGATGACGACTTTGACGCTGCAAGACATCATCGGGCACGAGCCGTTTCATTGGCGCGGCGACCGTGAAGGCCTCGAGGCGTTCGGCCCGACCTTCACGAACCTGCAGGGGATGCCGAATGGCGGGCTGACAACAAATCAAATGCAGGAGTTCAAGAGCTTTTTGGCAACAATACGATTCGGGCCGAACCCGTACCGCAATCTGGACAATTCGCTTTCCACCAGCCTGCCGATTCCCGGGCATTTCGCGCTTGGCCGCGGCGCGCTGCCTGCCGGCGCCCAATTGCCAAACGGCAATGCCGTCAATGGGATGAACTCCTTCCGGCTTATCACCACGCCCGATTGCATCGTTTGCCACACGCTGCCGACCGGCTTGGGCACGGACATGAATTTCATCACGAATCATTGGGTATCGCTGCCGGTGAGCACAAACAATTCGCATCATATAGCGATGATTGAACTGCCGCGCTCTTCTGAATTGCCATTCAAAATTCCATCGTTGCGCAACCTGTTCGACAAACTGGGAATGGATTTGGGCCATACCAACAGCCGCGCCGGATTCGGCTTCTCACATGACGGCAGCGCGGATACCCTCGTGCGTTTTTTGCAGGACGGCCTGTCGTTCACCAATGACCAGCAAACCGCCGACATGATTGCATTCCTGCTTTCGTTCACGGGTTCGGATTTGATTCCAGGAGTCACCAACGACATCAATCGTTCGCCCGGATTGCCGAGCCAGGACACCGCGGCAAGCGTCGGAAAGCAAATCACCATCAACAATTCCAATTCGGTTGCGCTCATTAACACGATGATTTCGATGGTGACCACCGGAACAAACCGCGTGGACCTGATTGTGAAAGGGATGGAAAATGGCGCGGCACGCGGATGGTTTTACGATACGAACAGCGCCATGTTCCTCTCCGACAGGCCGGGCGAGAACTACACGCCCGCGGCGTTGCGCGCGCTGGCTGCGCCTGGCAGCGAGCAAACTTACACGCTGGTGCCAGTCGGGACAGGAAGGCGCATGGGCATCGACCGCGATTTGGACGGCATTCTCGATGGACAATTGTTGTTGCGCGGTTCGAGCGTGACCAGTAACGGGCCCGCAATCGCCTGCACGTCTGTCGTCGGTTTGACTTATCAACTTCAATACAAAAATCAACTGACCGATGCGAGTTGGAGCACGGTTCCGGGCAGCGTCGCGGGAACAGGCAACACCATTTCGCTCCTGGACACGACGCTCGGCACGAATCAGACGCGGTTTTATCGCGTGACAACCGTGGAATGAACTGGATGCGCCCAATCAATTTGATTTCGAGCAACCCGCGTGAAGAGGTTTTGATATATGGGGGTGGGGATATCAAAGCCTCTTCACGCCGGCTGCGGCAAAAAAACGTTTGGAGCGGGCGATTCATCGTCTCGCTGGGACTCATTTTTTCATTCTCCATAAACATTTTCGCTCAGCGTAATTTCAGTGTCTCGCTCACGCTCACCAACCAAAATCACGCGCTCATCCGTTGGCAAGCGCAGTCGGTCACGCCGGTTGGCGACACGGTGCTCGTGCCGCAATTTCAATTGCAACGGAGCATGGATTTGAAGACGTGGACGAACATCGGCAGCCCGATCACCGGCGCATTGCATCAAACCCTTGGCGTGCTGGATACGAACAGCACGGGTGGATTTTATCGCGTGCAATCCATCATTGACGAGGAATACGCGCAAATGGACAACTCGGCGCTGGCGTCCGGCCAGCTTGTCGGGGCGGATTTCTTCGGGGCTTCGTTGTTCGGCGCAAACCTGAAATCGGCCACGCTGCAACGGGCTATTTTTGCCGGGGCCGACGTGCGCAACGCCAATCTCACGGGCGCGGATTTGACGGCGGCGGATTTGTTCAACGTGAATGCCATCGGGACAATTTTCGACGAGTCCGAAATGACAAATACCGACTGTAGTTTCGGCGATTTCAGTTCCGCGACTTTTTTTGGCACGGATTTGGGCGGTGCGGACATGAGTTCGTCCATCCTGACCGGGGCGAATCTGGATTTTACCATTTTTAAAGGAATGAAGATCGACGCAGACACGGCTTTGGATGCCAAACCGCTGCTGGCGTGGAAACTCGTCAACAACGGGCCCACCAATCTCGTTTTCACGAACCAGGACCTGAGCGACACGTTCCTCGAAAATGTGAATTTGAACGGCGTGAATTTGAAGGGAGCGAACATGGCGTTCGCCGACTTGAGCGGCGCGGATTTGCGCGGCGCGAATTTCACCAACGCCAACCTCGCATTTGTCGAGTTCAACAACACGCTGATCAATTCCAATACGGTGCTGAATGCGCAAGCGCTTCTCGTCTGGCAAATCCTCAATCAACCCGCGACAAACCGGAGTCTTAACCTTGCCAGCTTGAGCCAGGTCAGCCTCATCGATGCCATTTTGGTGCGCGCGTCTCTCCAGACGGCTAATTTGAGCGATTCGGAATTGTTCGGCGCGAATTTCAACGGCGCAAACTGCAGCCACGCCACGTTTGGTTCGTCGGACTTGACCGACACGACGTTCACGAACGCAAACCTGACTTCTGCAAACTTGAGCTTTACCGTCCTTGCCAACGCAAACTTTCTCAATGCCGTCACCAATGGCTGGAACATCACCGGCGCGACCTTCACCAACACCATCATGCCCAACGGCACGATTCGGAATCAGTGACGAAGTATTGCGTGATGTGTGTTTTGCGTCGAAGCAATTGCGGTTCGTTTGGGCGCCTCTCATTTCACAGTGATATATTTTGGCAATGATTCCAAAGGAATCGTCCATTGCCCATTCTGGCTTTGGACCTGAAAACGTTCTCCAAGTCCTGTGATGCCGGCCAAATTGTGCGCACCAGCGTTGGTCGCTTTTATTTTCACCGGATACGGTTCGCCGGTTGTCCACGCGACGATTTTATTTTTGCCGAACGGTCTCGTGCACAGCAGAACGAAATCATTCTTGTCCGTCTCCAATCGCTTATTGATTCGATACCCGGCGAGTTCATGCGTCATCAGCTTGATGGCGTTGTAGGCTGGTTTCGGTGCGAGTTTATCAGTCACTGTTCCGAAATTGTCCTCCACTTCGTGCGGGTTCGTGCCGTCGTTTTTCCAATCATACCAGATGGAAAGTGGAACGCCGTTGAGCAGATTGAACAATTGCTGGCGCACGAGATACGCTGCCTGCATTTCCAATGGAAGTTCGCCAGCCTTTGTCGAATAACCCCATTCGCCGCAGATGATCGGCAGATTTTTTTTGTTCGCTGGAGCGTATTGCTCGATCTCCTTCCGCAAATTCTGATATCCACCTTCCGCGGTTTCCGGCCATTCTTTCCAGTTGCGATACGGGTGCACGCTGACAGCATCCAGATATTGAAGCACACCGGATTTTAAAAACGTTTCCATATACGGCGGTTGAAATCCCGAAAGCGCCGGGCCGATGACAGTCGCCTTCGGCTCCGCTTCGCGAATGGCCTTGGCGGTTGCAAGCGCGAGAGCGGAATATTGTTCGGCGTCCGGTTTTGGTTTCCAGAAAAAGCCGTTCGGTTCATTCCAGATTTCCCAGATGATGCGGCGCCCGTGAAAATGTTTGACTGACGCCACCGCCCATCGCGCATAAGCGGCGATGCTCTCCGGATGCTGCGGGGACGCGGTGTCGCGCTGCTCGATGGAAGTCTTGAGCGCGTTGTGGCTGTCCACCTGCTGCTCGTAAAGCGGGTTGGAATAATCGAAAATGTAAATCGCGCGCAAACCGTGCCGTTCCAAATTGCGCGTCAATTCATCGTAAACTGACCAGTCGTATTCGCCCTTGTTGCGCTCGATGGCATGCCAGTCGAAATCCATCCGCACGAACTTGAATCCCGCGGCCTGGATCAAATCCAAATCGCGCTGATGCCCCTGCACGAAATGGATGTTCACGCCCACGCCCGCGGGAATGACCGGCTTCGGCAACTCGGCGGAAAAAGCGACGAGAGGAAACAGAAGTAGAAGTGCGGCGCATCTCAACACTGTTTTTAAAGAGGAGGTATGGTTCAGCATGGACAGGCGACTGGAAAGTCGCCTGAACCCGCAGGCTGGAAAGCCTGCGCTACGTAGCGCACACTTTCGAGTGTGCGGGTTCTGGGGACTTTCCAGTCCCCAGTTTGAGAAAAGTGTCAAGATGCGCCCTATAAATGCCGCAAGTTTCATTTGGATTCATTTTCGGTGGTTGTTGTTTGAACTGGAAGGCTCACATCTTGTTGTGTATGATGTGGGTGACAGGAAAGACGTTTATGAGTAACGCTGCCCAAACAAAAGCCAAAGCCCGGGAGAATTGGGCGATTCTTAACAAACAGCTTGCGCAAGCGAAAACATTGTTGCGTGAGATGCGCGAAACAGTCGCGGACATCGAGGACGCCCGCACCATCGAGCGCGCCAAAAAGGCGAATGGCAACAAACCTCGAATCCCTTGGGCCCAGGTTAAACGGGAACTGGAGCTGGACTGATTTTCTCATTACAAATTTCTACGGTTACTCGAGTCTGCAATACGCCGCCAGTCCCTGAACTCCGCCTTCCCGACCGAAACCGCTTTCCTTGTAACCGCCAAAGGGACTGGTCGGGTCGAACTTGTTGTAGCAATTTGCCCAGACCACCCCGGCGCGAAGCTTGTTCACGAGCTTGAAAATCTTGCTGCCCTTGTCGGTCCAAACGCCCGCGCTGAGGCCGTATGGCGTGTTGTTCGCGCGCTCGAACGCTTCTTCCGGCGTGCGGAACGTCATCACGCTCAACACCGGCCCAAAAATTTCCTCCTGCGCAACTCGATGCGACGCCGTCACGCCCGTGAGAAAACTCGGCGGATACCAATAGCCGCGCTCCGGCAACACGCAACGCGGCTGCACAAGTTCCGCGCCTTCGTTCACGCCACTTTGCACGAGCTGGCGGATTTTGGTCAGTTGCGCGCGCGAATTGATCGCGCCGATGTCGGTGTTTTTGTCGAGTGGATCCCCCACGCGCAGCGTCTGGATGCGGTCCCGCAGCTTGCGCAAAACCGGTCGGACAATTCCTTCCTGCACCAGCAACCTTGAACCCGCGCAACAAACATGGCCCTGGTTGAAGTAAATTCCCGAAACGATGCCCTCGACTGCCTGGTCAATCGGCGCGTCCTCAAAAATGATGTTCGCCGCCTTGCCGCCGAGTTCGAGCGTCAATTTTTTTCCCGTGCCCGCGACGGCTTTGGCGATCATTTTTCCAACTTCCGTCGACCCGGTGAACGCGAGCTTGTCCACACCGGGATGTTGGGCGATGGCTGCGCCGGTTTCGCCTGCGCCGGTGACGATGTTCACCACGCCTTCGGGCAACTCCGCCTCTTGAAAGATTTGCGCCAGCCGCATCGCCGTGATGCTCGTGGTCTCGGCCGGCTTGAGCACGACCGTGTTGCCGCAGGCCAGCGCCGGCGCAATTTTCCACGCAGCCATCAGCAGCGGAAAATTCCACGGGATAATCTGCCCCGCCACACCGAATGGACGCGGAGTTCTTCCAGGAAAAGCATATTGCAGCTTGTCCGCCCAGCCGGCGTGATAAAAAAAATGCGCGGCGACCAGCGGCAAATCGATGTCGCGGCTTTCCTTGATCGGCTTGCCGCCATCCATCGTTTCGAGCACGGCCAGTTCGCGCGATTTTTCCTGGATGATGCGCGCGATGCGATAAAGATACTTGCCGCGCTCGCGTCCGGGCATCCTGCCCCAAACTTTATCGTAAGCGCGCCGCGCCGCCCTCACCGCAAGGTCCACATCCCGCGCATCCGCTTCGGCGATCTCCGTCAATTTCTGTTCCGTGGCCGGATTGATGGAATCGAAATATTTTCCGGATGAAGGGGCGACGAATTTGCCGTTGATGAACAATTCGTGCCGCGGCGCGATGACATAATTCTTCGAGTCTTCCGGCGCGGGCGCGTAATCCCATTTATCGCCGTAGATTAGATGCCGTTCGCGCAACGGAACCACGGGTTGCGTGGCAAGGCGGGCCACCGCGCGTTTGGACGAAAACTTCGTGGGTTTCAATTTGGATTTTGCGGCCATATTGGGAGACTAGGCACAAGGATTGTGGATTGCCAGACCTGAATGCGTGGATTCCACGCATGAGCAGGAGGTCGTGCGACAAAAAAAAATTTCTAAATTTTATCGTGGTTTAGCGTGTTTTAGCGTGGTGTAAGTGCAACAAGGTGCGACAAGGTGAAACGCCTGCGACCCTTGTGGAACAGATATGGAACAAAAAATGCGCCAAATGGCACGGATTGTCCCGAAGCACCAAATGCCAACATCCAACCTCCATTGAAACACCAATTCCCAAGCACCAGACCGGTGTGCACGTTTGCAAGGAGATCGTTTGGTGATTGGCATTTGAACATTCGCTGGTGCTTGGATGTTGGTATTTAGTGCTTTACGAATGGCTGGCCGTTGCCAAATCGAGATTTCGCGCTTCATAGACACCTCTTCCAATTTTTTCCCCGTAGCTGCAACAAGCCGCAACAAGCTGCAACCAGGTGCAACACCCTGCACCCGATTGGGCGTTTTTTGAGCAGAAACGCGATAAAAAGTGCCGCAAGCGCGCTTCATGGCGGAGCGGACGTGCCAGGCAAATGGGCTGGTCAGGGCAAAAGAATGGTTCCGGCGCAGGAATGGCCGTTTCTCGCAGACACCCAGCGGTGTCCTCTGTTGCGCCCCTTGTCGCAAGCGGGTTGCAGTATGGCACGGGAAAACGGGTTGTCGAGTTTTTTCAGAGCGGATAATCGAAAAATCGACACAATTTCACGGCAGCGAAAAATAATCCAAACTCTGATAATTGCCTTCGACGGTTTTCACGATTTGCTGGAGAACGTCATTGACCAACGTGCTTGCGCCGAAGCGGAACAAATCGGGCGTGAGCCAGTCGTCGCCCAGCGTTTCCTTGAGCATCACCAGATAATGCAGCGCCTGCTTCGCGTTGCGGATGCCGCCGGCGGGTTTCATGCCGATGCGAATGCCCGTCGCATAAAAGTAATCGCGAATGGCCTCAAGCATCACGAGAGTGATGGGCAGGGTGGCCGCAGGCGTGACTTTGCCGGTGCTGGTCTTGATGAAATCGGCGCCCGCTTCCATGGCAAGCTGGCTGGCGATGCGCACATTGTCGTAAGTGACCAATTCGCCGGTTTCGAGAATCACTTTCAGATGCGCCGGGCCGCAGGCGTTTTTCACGGCGGCAATTTCATCGAACACCAGCGCGTGATCGCCCGCAAGGAACGCGCCGCGATTAATCACCATGTCAATCTCATCCGCGCCGTCGCCGACTGCGCGACGCGTCTCTTCCAAACGCGTGCGCAAAGGCATCTGGCCGCTGGGAAAAGCCGTTGAAACAGATGCGACATGCACCGGAGAATCCTCGCCCAGGAATCTCCGCGCATATTTCACCATGTTCGGATAAACGCAAACCGCCGCGCAGGACGGAACGTTGTACTTCGCATCGAGCGGCTGCAATGCCTTCTGGCAGAGATAAGCCACTTTGCCGGGCGTGTCCTTCCCTTCCAACGTGGTCAGGTCCATCATCGCAACGGCCATCTTGAGTCCGGCGAGCTTGGAAGTGGTCTTGATGCTGCGCTTGGTGAACGACGCCGCGCGTTCCTCGACCATCACCTGGTCCACCGTGGGTAATGCATTGCCGGTCTGACGAGACACTCTCTCGGCGATGGTTCGCATGCACCGAAGTTGGCCGAACGAGTTTAAAGTTGAAAGTTCAAAGTTTCCATGACCAGGCGACTGGAAAGTCGCCTGAACCCGCAGGCTGGAAAGCCTGCGCCTGGAGTTTGGCCCTGACTAGTTAGGCCTAAGGCGAGGCTTATTTTTTTGCTTGTTATATCTAGTTATATGACTAGTATTTATCCCTATGGGCTATCCCACCAAAGTTCAACTCATCCA
>Ga0070739_10005532_pt1 | contig 14334 bp, 17 predicted proteins | sample Coa_R1_7_FD_66445 | JGI IMG/M metagenome (GOLD analysis project Ga0070739, IMG submission 66445) | Surface soil microbial communities from Centralia Pennsylvania, which are recovering from an underground coalmine fire - Coalmine... | ecosystem: Environmental > Terrestrial > Soil > Unclassified ... | reverse complement strand
CATTGAAGAAGTTGGAGAGCTATACAATTGAGGTAGTATTGGGGAAAATGTGATCTCCTTGGGAAGTAGCCGTTCACGCTCACAGGTGCTCAGCACCTGCGAGCGTGAACGGCTACTTCCCAGCGACGGCTAAGAAAGAGAGTGCCTATGCCCAGCAACGACTGGAATCCATCACTGTACGACCAAAAACATGCTTTCGTCTTCGAATACGGCAAAGACCTTATCTCCCTGCTCCAACCACATCAGGGTGAAACGATTCTCGATCTGGGATGTGGGACGGGTCATCTCACCAAAGCCATTGCTGCATCGGGAGCCAGAGTCATAGGCATCGATAATTCAGCGAAGATGATCGAAACAGCACGCAGCACCTATCCAGAGATAGAGTTCCTTGTGGCAGATGCCAGGGACTTCTCCTTTCCCTTTCCCTTCGATGCGATTTTCTCAAATGCCGCCCTGCATTGGATTCCTGAAGCAGAACAAGTCGTGCAGTGTATCGCAACATCCCTAAAAACCGATGGTAGGTTGGTTGCAGAATTTGGCGGCAAGGGCAACATCGCACATATTATCACGGCAATCCAGCAATCCATGCAGGAGTTACTCCAGATCGAAGTCGGTGCCGACTGGTATTTCCCATCAATTGGTGAATATGCTACATTGCTGGAGAAGCATGACTTAGCCGTGAGTAGCGCTTTGCTGTTTGACCGACCAACGCAATTGGAAGATGGCGAACGAGGCATGAGAAACTGGATCAAGATGTTTAAGGAGAGCATGTTTCTTGCCATTCCAGATGACGCTAAAGAGAAAGTGTTAGCTAGAGTAGAAGAGAAGCTACGACCTGTACTCTTCAGAGATGGATACTGGTTCGCCGATTACAGGCGGTTACGCATTGTTGCCTATAAGGACGTGCCTGCAAGTTGAGATGGATGAGCCAAAGTTCTTGCGCAGCAGAAAAAGTGATGCTTGATTTTTTGTTTCTTCCATCGTTCTACTAGCGGGAGTTCATTTCTCCCGTGTAGACAAAACCGAATGGAACAAAGGAGCTAGCTATGACAGGTATCCGTAACGTCATTTCAACCCTCACTTCCGATGGACAAGAGGTGATGGGGCCAGAGGTACTTCTCTGGCACTACCCTGACAACAATATCATGAACGGTTCCCTTCTCACAGTTGAAAGTAACCATTTTTGCGTCCTCAAGTCACGCGGCGCAATCTTGAATGTCTACGAAACTGGCCAGTATACCGTTCAAACACCCGACCGCCCCATCTTTGGCTCTCTTCAGCAGGCTTTCTACGGCGGTCAAAGCCCCTGGCAATATGAGGCCCTCTACGTTAATCGGGCTAAGCTCGTCCTCAAGACAAGTGGCATGGCTCTTTCACGTGAGATGGCCGAGATGGTCTATAGTGTGGATTACTACATCCACGTCGAGACACGCGAGAATGCTGTGCAACTGGTACAGCACATGCCCTATCGTGGTCACAGCTTGACAACCCAGGAGGTGAATACCTACGCTAGTCCGGTCATCGAGCAGGCTGTCAATCAGTTGGTGCAGGTCACTCCCCTGGAATCGGTGAACGAAAAGATTCACGACCTGTCGCAGATTGTCTACCAACACTTGCAGCAATTTCTTGCGGCCTACGGTATCTCACTCAGTACCGTCAAGGTTCTCGTTTTCCCTCGCGACGAACGAATGAAGGCGCTCATCTCCCTCAAGGCTTTTGGCCTCACGGAGTTGGACGCTGTTCGCTACTATACTGCGATGCTCATGGCAGAGCGAGGCGTCGTATCTGCTCCCAACATGGCAATTGGTCAGCCCTTCCATATCAACGGTGTGCAAACCACCTCTAGCACAGACCGCTATACGACGAACTCGCAGACAGCAGTACCACCACATGTACCATCAACACCTCTTCCACGCTAAGGCATTTGAACAGGATAATCCGAAATTGTAGTGATTGCTGGGATCAATGGAGCACTGGAATGAACTCCATTGATCCCTTACGGTTCAATAAGCGGAGGCACGCAATGAGTTCAGGGCCATCGAACAATCCCGTAGCACAACAGCTACAACTACTGCTCACGGGCTACGGCTACAACTTCTACAATTCGACAAATCAAGCCAGAGCTGATGATCTGTTGGTACGCGAACGAGCAAGTTATCATCTAGCGCAAGCAGCCGCTATGCTGGCAAATTTGCGCGGTGAATATCAAGTTCGCTTTATTCCTCCACTTACGCGGGCAAATCCTGATCCTCCACAGGAGGCTATGGCTCAGATACGCCAGATGGAAGCTGTACAGCAAGAGCTTTCTGCTATAGAATCGCATATTCGCGGCATGTCCGTGCCAACCCAGGACCGTATATGGCAGCGCTTCCGTCAGGAGCAGGGCTTGCTAGAACAACTCCTGAATTTTGACTTGACCCTGGTTCGTGCCTGCGAGCAAGTGTACCAGTACGTAGCACAACTGATACCCGAAGATTGGAATAGCCAGGGTAGCAGCCAGCTACGACACCTGCTCCAACAGGTCAAGCAAGTGGTAAGGGACAGGGAGCATCTCCTGCTGCTGCCAATGTAATCCTGGCGTGTTTACCTTACCCGCGCACGATGGTAATCCCTCGCGTCCGATAAGGTGCCAGCACCTCATCGGGGACGGATCGCTCGGTCACTAGATGCGTCAGTTCGCTGACCGGTCCAATAATATATGGTGAGGCCGTGCCTAGCTTCTCTGAGGAGACCAATGCCACGACCTCAGCGGCGCTTGCGATGATGGCACGCTTCACGTAGGACTCTTCAAGGTCGATAGTGCTGATCCCGACATCGGGATGCATACTGTATATGCCCAGAAAGCAAAGATCGGCACGGATGTTATGAAACGCTTCAACGGTTGCTGCACCGACGGCTACCATAGAATGCTTGTAGAGCTTTCCTCCGACCACGATGACCTCTATCGCAGCATAGTCCGCCAGCGCTTGCGCAATCGGCGGACTATGCGTGATCACGGTTGCACGCAGATCTTGCGGAAGATGCTGTGCCAGCTGCAACGGAGTAGTGCCACCATCCAGAATAATCACCTGATTCTGTCGGATGAGCTGAATGGCTGCCTCCGCAATAGCAGCCTTCGCTCCGGTAGCCTGCTGCTGGCGGGTGGTGAAACTGGCCGCCGCTGGCGAGCGAGGCAGCGCCCCTCCATGAACACGCTGGAGCAGCCCAGCAGCGGCCAGTTCGCGCAAGTCGCGCCGAATAGTATCTTCTGAAACTCTCAATGTCTTGCTCAGTTCTGAGGCAAGCACCTTACCATCACGCTGCAGAGTCTGCATAATTGAACGTCGTCGTTCTGCTGTCAACATAGTACTTCTCCTTTGAATTGCTTGGTACACCTTGACATTACACGAAATTTCGTGTATTATCTTGATAGTGCAGTATACTGCACGAAATTACTGATTGTCAATACGTTACGATTACGTTGAAAGAACAACGTCACGAAAGTGAGGTTTTCATACATGAATCAGAGTTTTCGACAGATAACGATACATCCACCCTTGCCATGTGTCTATCACGGTTGTGATGGACAGGCAACGGTTGCCATTGCCTATGAAGTGTCAGAGCGAGAATGGCGTATGGTACCAACTTGTGAACAGCATACCGTACCTATTCCTGAGCGTAATGACCGACTGCTCGATGCAGCTCGTCGGTAATCAGAATGAACCGAGGCCCAACAATGGATACACCAAAGAAAATTGCTCTCGTAGCACACGACGATAAAAAACATGATCTGCTGGAATGGGCAAAATTTAACAAAGCTTTGCTTATTCAACATGAACTCTATGCAACCGGAACTACCGGTAAACTCTTAGAGCAGGAGCTCGGCGTCGAGATCCACAAGCTCCAGAGTGGCCCGCTCGGTGGTGACCAGCAAATTGGGGCAAAAGTTTCAGAGGGAGAGATTGATTTGCTGATCTTCTTCTGGGACCCCCTCACAACGCAACCACACGATTCGGATGTGCGAGCACTCCTACGAATTGCTGTCGTTTGGAATGTTCCCATTGCCTGCAATCGAGCCTCCGCCGATCTCATGATTTCGTCGCCATTGCTGTCCAATACCTATGAGCGTGTTTTACCCGACTATCACGGATACACACATCGGATGGATGATGATCTTATAGATCAGGAACAGGAAGCTCTGGTAGCCTGATAGTACTACAAGGTCTTCGTTGAATAGGAACAGTGCTGCAGCACACTGAAGGAATTCTTCTCGCTCAGGTAGCAATCGAACTAGTGGATAGCAGGGCGATGCTCCTGAGCGAGGTTCCCTGATCAAGTGAGGTGATTTGTGTCTAAGAAAGGCCCAACCTTTCTTCAAGTATATGTCATCCCAGTACTTCTTCTAAACCTGCTTTTAGTCGGCTGGGACATGGTTGCCGTGAATTTAGCATCCAGTTTGTCGACCTACCTCGGACAGGCGGTGATCGTCACTGTTAGCTTGTACCTTTACCTGATGTATCTGGATCGCTATCTACATTTGTCTAGTAAGCACCCTGATGAGGGCATGGAACGGTGAATCCGCAAGCAATCTTGAGTGTCGTTGACCACCGAACAAGTCCTCTTCCCAAAGGACCCTGGGTGATGACGCAAATATGGCATGAGTTGCTCTTTGCGCACTGGCCCATTTCGCCAGAGATATTGCGTCCACTGATTCCACCCGTTCTTGCCCTCGATACTTACGAGCAACAAGCCTGGGTTGGCATTGTACCCTTTCGCATGAGCTACGTCCGTCCTCGCGGCGTTCCTCCAGTCCCCGGGTTGTCAGCGTTTCCAGAACTCAATGTGCGTACCTATGTGACAGTGAATGGCATCCCTGGTGTCTACTTCTTCAGTCTAGATGCAGGTAACTCCATCGCTGTCGCCCTGGCACGCACTTTGTTTCACCTCCCCTACTTCAAAGCCACCATGAAGTGTCATCGTGCATGCGATGTTATTCGCTACTATAGTCACCGTACCCATCATAACGCTCCACCAGCGGACTTCATTGCAGTATACGGACCCATCGGACCGGTTACCTACTCTCGACCCGGTACTCTCGTTCATTGGTTCACCGAACGCTACTGTCTTTACACTGTAGTAAAGAAGCATGTCTATCGAGGTGATATCCACCACTTGCCCTGGCCGATACAAGCCGCTGAACTCGAAATAATCCGCGATACAATGGCACGCTCACACAATATCCAGCTCCTTGACACGAGTCCTCTCCTTCACTACGCTAATCGACAGGAAGTGCTAATCTGGCCGTTGCAAGCTCTATCATGAGCAAAAGCTCGTTGAAGGATACCTTGTGACACACTCAGACCTTTGCTATACTATGCGCACTGTTCCTTGGAGTCGCGAAGAAAAAGAAAGACGGAATCATGATACTTACTACCGATCGCCTCCTGCTCCGTGAGTTTGAGGAGAGTGACTGGCAGGCCATACTTACGTACCAATCTGATCCCTTATACCTACAGTACAACCCGTGGACATCTAGAACAGAGGAAGATGTTCGCCATTTCGTGCAAACATTCATCTCCTGGAGTGAAGAGCAACCGCGCAACAAGTTTCAGTGGGCGATCGTCTTGCCAGCGGAAGGACGGCTCATTGGCAATTGCGGTATCCGTATGAGGTCCTCCTATGCTATGGACGCAGACATTGGCTACGAGTTGGACAATCGCTATTGGGGAAATGGGTATGCGACCGAAGCTGCACACGCTCTACTTGCATTCGGGTTCAGAGAACTGAGGGTGCATCGTATCTGGGCGCACTGTGTGGCTGAGAATGTAGCCTCTGCCCGTGTCTTGGAAAAGATCGGTATGCAGTGCGAAGGGCGTTTACGCGAGAACGAGTGGATGAAAGGTCGCTGGTGGGATACTTTGCTCTATGCTATCCTTGAACAAGAATACCAGGCAACCCTATAGCACTATTACAATTACAATTTCCAAGAGCCTGAAAGCCCCCTGGATGAGTGAGGGATGATATGTGGCCAGTATAGAAGGTTGTGAGCGTAGTGGCGTTTTCGGCCATGGACTTTTCTCCGTTCGTCTCTATTTGTAGAAATCGCTTCGTTGAAATCCTTCGTTTCTTGTTAGTCTATCACAAGAAGCGGTCTTCATAACGTACACACCCAGCGTGCTGCAAAAGTTTTTTGTAGTACGCTGGGTTCCACTTCTTATTCCCACGAAACAGCTGCAACGAGCGCAACGAGGCCGATAACACCGGTAATATCTCCCAGGTCGTTAAAAAGATACTGAGTAAGACTGGGAGCAAAGGAGTGCTCCAACGTCATCAAATAACCGACGCTGAGCAAGAAAAACGAGGCACTCATGAGGAGGCTGAAGCGTGTTGGCTTGCTTGTAAAGGCCGAAAAGTAAGCGAAAAAGATCATAAAGCAGATGAGACAACGAGAGCCATCCAGCACTGCCCGCTCCACCGCATTAGGAATCCCTGGTAGGACAGGTGACAAGAGCAGAAGAAGCAACAGGAGAGGGAAGGCCACGATATTCAGACGCATGAGGATGCGCAGATAGTTCTCAGAGTTCCGCATCAGGCTGAGCAAAATAAACAAAAAGCCTACGGCTTGACCGATGTACAAAAACCAATCTGTGTTCAGGGTCACGACTCTGACATAGCTGGCAGTGAAATCAGCGGCGGCAGAGAGCGAAACAAGGGCCATCGACAATCCCAGAATAAAGAGACGCAGTTGACGAAACTGAGCATACACGTCGAACGAGCGCACCGAGATGAAAAGGGCCACAAGACAGAGCGACACGTCAATCAGGTTGGGAATAAGTCTGGTATCCATCAGAGCAGTTTCTCCTTACTACTTCCACCGTTACTGAAGAACAGTCAGCGATTTTTGAACAGCAGCGCCACATCAACTGGCCGACCGTCCAGGGTATATATCTCAATACGTTGCAAGGTCAATAACGTCTGCAAAGCCGCCAGGGCTTCTTGCTGGGGCATCCCGGTATTACGACAGAGTTCGGTCACTGTTTTACGTCCATCTATAGCTGCATAGAGGCGGAGAGCTTGCTTATCCGCAATCGTTGCAGAACTGGCAAATGGACTGCTCGACACCAGGAGACGAGCATCCTGTTTCAGTCGAGGAATAAGGTTAGGGAGCGTTGACAGCGTCTCTTGCGCAGGAGTCTCTTGCACGAGGACGCTTTGAGGCGCTGGTAAGCGACCAGCGGTGCCTGGAACAGGCAACAAAAGATGACGATTCTCCGCTATAACCACCGCTTGCTCCAGGATGACACTGAGAGCGGGAACAAGGTCGCGACGTGGATAGCTTCGTAGAAACAGCAACTCTACGAATATAAGTCCAGCTGGTACCCTCTCTTGAGCCAGTGCATATTCTGTCGAAGGCAGCCGTACATTTCTGACAAGCGAAAAGTAGGCACAATACCCGAAGCCAAAGCGTTTCAGGAGAGATGCCTGGTACTGAGAAAACACCTGCTCGACTCCCCTCGGATTCGAGATACGTTGTCCCATTGAAATCCGCTCGACTGTCATCGCCACCTTCTCATTGGCGACGAGTTGCGCCGGTAGAGAGGCATCCTGATAAGCCATAGCCTGCAACTGTGCAGAAGGTTGACCTGCTCCTCTGCTTTCACATGTCCAGAACTGCACGAGCGGCACATCGAAGCGTTCCACGATAATAGAGGCCAGCCACCGAAACACCTCATCAGGACGATGCATCGTATCAACCGCATGCATCAGTTGTGTGGCAATGGTCAATTGATCTCCCCCTTGTGCTTTCCAGCAAAAAAGTGTCACCCGCCCGTACCATACAGCTTTATAACCTCTTCCTTTTCCCTGGAGGAGGACTCCCTGGTTCGTGGGGTGTCATACCGTCCCGTTTATTCTACAGTAGAAACCTATCACCTATGCGATACTGTTAAGCAAACTTCACGCTTCTTACTCTTGAAGAGAGTATCAAATAATAAGAAGCGGTTCAATAAAATAGCAATAATGTACTAGAGAACATGCCATCTACACGAAAACAGAGTATACTGCTTGACTCCCACTACCATCCTCAGATCGTTCGATGCTTCCCTCACCTTCTTTGGAGAATGTCACTATCACTCGTGTACGTCCCCTTCGTTCCACTCCTTACAAAATCAGGATTTATAAGCTGTTGTGCATAATCCTTACGCTCCTCTCTGTAAGATGGGGTACTAAATAAGTAGAAAATGTCCAATAAAATAGTAATAATGTACTAGAGGACGTGCTCTAGCCAGGAAAAGGGGGTATACTTTGAGCAGTACGTATCCAATCTGTAAGTCTGTTGCGCTACAAGTACTCGTTGCAGTAGAATGTCTACTACCAGAAGGATTTTTCGATGGCATCTGATACCCTGACCATTCCAGAGCTTGAACGAGGCGTGGAGAGACATGGCATTGAGCGCGTCTCTCCGAGCACTCGTACACACATTCGTACCTTCGATAACTGCACCATGTGGCTCTCCGCCAATACGGTGATCTCTACTATTGCACTGGGAGTGCTCGCTCCTTCCGTTTTCGCACTTGGATTCTGGGACAGTGTGATGGCTATCATTATCTTTAACGTGCTCGGCACACTCCCTCTTGCTTTCTTCTCAACACTCGGCCCCAAACTGGGCCTCCGTCAAATGACCATTACGCGGTTCTCGTTCGGTTGGGTTGGTGCGATGGTGATGGTACTCTTCAATGTTGCAGCATGCATTGGTTGGTCGGCTGTCAACGTGATTGTGGGTGGACAACTGGTAGATGCGCTCAGTGGAGGAGCTGTTCCCCGACAGGTCGGCATTCTCGTCATTACAATAATGACGACGCTTCTTAGCATCTACGGCTACAAGCACATTCATCGCTATCAACGCTTTGCCTGGATCCCGATGGCTGTCATTTTCTTCATTCTGTTGGTCACGGCAGCACCACGCATGTCTATCATTCCTACCCCTGCATTGACCATAGCCGAGGTAGCCTCCTTCGTCTCCTTCGGAGGTGCTATCTACGGATATGCCATCGGATGGTCTGCCTATGCTGCAGATTACAGTGTGAATCAACCCGAAGAAATACATGGCAGTCGCGTATTCTGGTTTGCCTTTCTAGGTAATGTCATACCCTGCACCGCTCTAGAGATACTTGGCGTGGCGTTGACCACCGCCTACAAAGGGCTGGGGGGCGGCGATCTTCTGGCAGCAACTGCTAAACCTCTAGGTAGTTTCGGAACCTTCCTGCTCATACTGCTTGCCTTGAGTACCGTTGCTACCAATATCCCGAATGATTACAGTCTCGGCCTCTCCATACAAGTGCTTGGCAGAACCTTCCAGCGCCTCAACCGTGCCGTCTGGACGCTCATCGGGGCTGTGCTCTACGTGCTTATCGCTGTACCTGCTGCTGCCAATTTTAATGAAACGCTCACCAACTTCTTGTTGCTCATTGCCTATTGGATCGGTCCCTGGTCCATCATCCTGGTCCTGGAACACTTCATCTTCCGTCGCGGACGTTACAATGCCGATGATTGGAACACCGCAAGTAAGCTTCCCATCGGATGGGCTGCTCTGGTCTCTCTAGTCGTTGGCTTAGGAGGAGTTCTGCTGGGAGCCGCACAGCTCTACTACGTTGGTCCCATCGCACGCCTGTTCAACCCTCCCTATGGGATGGACATCGGCTTCGAACTAGGCCTCATCTTTGCAGGGATCACCTACTTCTTCTTGCGCCGTGTCGAACTGGCTCAGACGAGAAGATAGGCTTGTGTAAGAATCGTGTTGGCGACTTGTTCATTCACGAACGAACAAGTCGCCAACACGATTCTTACAGCCGTACTTACCATATCATACCATCTCTATCCGTCCCTCCATCACCTCGGCGTTCCTATCAATCGAAAATACTCTGGCATAGGGCGGTTCAGGATAATGCCTATGGGAAAATATGAGGTAGAGGTAGCCGCTATGCTTAGCCCACTCTCTGTCGCGGGGGGAAGGATAGGCTTCGGAGTGAGGATGGGAATGGTAATAGATCATCTCGCCATCGTAGGTGTCGATATCGTTAAAAATACGCACGAGGTCAGCCTCGGCAATAATTGAGAAGTCGTCTGGATGCTGGGCAGCGTTGGCGGTTGGATAGTGTTTGACTACCTGTCCACCGACGCTGCCAAGCGCACCGCAGGCTTCATTAGGGTGGCCCTCGATGACACGGGCCACCATTTCCTCATAGATCGACTGAGGAATACGCACGACAAAAGGTGCTACCATAATATCTTTGCCTCTAGATCGTCTTCGAGTTCATCCAGTTCGCGGGTCCACAGATCTTCGCTCAGGTATTTCCAGCCGCCATCAGCTAGAATGACGACGATTTTACCCCGCTGCATGCTTGCCGCAACACGCAATGCTGCATGCAATGCCGCACCGCAAGATGGACCGGCGAAGATACCTTCTTGATCTTTGAGCTGCCGTGTTCGACGGATCGCGTCTCCACCTGTGACAAGTATCTTGGCGTCGAGGCGCGACTGATCCAGGACGGGCGGTACGAAACCATCTTCAAGACTTCGTAGTCCCTGCACTCCATCTCCTTGGAGAGGTTCGGCTGCGACGACTTTGATCGCGGGATTATACTCTTTTAATCGGCGTGCATTTCCGGTGAGCGTACCACCGGTGCCTAGACCGGCAACGAACACATCCAGATCTGGCAGATCTTTGATGATCTCTAGTGCAGTACCGTCGTAGTGCGCTCCAGGGTTCGCGCTATTGCCATATTGGTAGAGCATGACGTAGCGCTCATCTTCCTGTGCTAGTTTTTGTGCCAGTCGGACCGCGCCGTTGCTACCCTGCCTACCGTCAGAGAAAACGATTTTTGCGCCATAGAGTTCGAGCATCTGGCGACGCTCTTTGGTCACGTTGTCCGGCATGACCGCGACGAATTTATACCCCTTTACGCGGGAGATCATCGCAAGGGCAATTCCCGTATTGCCACTGGTGGGTTCCAGCAGAATAGAACCGGGTTTAAGTTTGCCGCTAGCCTCGGCCTCCTGAATCATCTTGAGAGCAATGCGGTCCTTGATGCTACCGGAAGGGTTCATGCCCTCTAACTTCGCAAAAATCTGCACGCCAGGACGTGGACTAAAGCTCTTGAGTTCTACGAGGGGTGTATTGCCAATAGTCTCCAGAATACTCCCGTAGCGCATAGGTCTCTCCTAGTGTCCACCCGCCATTGCAGGTAACAGGATGATCGTGTCGTTGGGACCAATGGCTGTCTCCAGCCCCTGCAAGAAACGTACATCCTGATCGTTCACGTAGACGTTGATGAAGCGACTGAGCTCCTGGTCCGGCTGAATCTGCTCTTTCAATGAAGGATAGCGCTGGTACAGATCAGACAGCACCTCAGTAAGGGTACTACCCTGAGCACTTACCTGTTTAGAGCCACCAGCATGTGCTCGCAGAACAGGCGCTAGACGAACAGTTGCCATAGATATCTCCTTATACACAGTGCAGAGGTACCATGTGTGCTACCTCTACACCGTTCTATTCTCTCATAGTATTGATAATGCTTCCTTGTTCTCGTTACAAGGAGCGAAGGAATGTTAGGCAGGAACCGCACACACCTCTGCATACGTCGGAAGGTCCTCTGGATGGGCGTTTTCGCCACAAGCCGGACATTTCGGGTCGCGGAAGAGACGCAGTTCGTTGAATTCGCCGACCAGCGCGTCATAGGTCATCAAGCGGCCAACAAGCGGATCACCGATGCCGAGCAGCAATTTGATCGTTTCAGTTGCCTGCAACAGACCAATGATCCCAGGCAGCACACCTAACACACCTGCCTCGGCACAGCTTGGAGCTAGCGCGGGAGGAGGCGGCTCTGGATAGAGGCAGCGATAGCAGGGTCCCTCGTGTGGTTTGAAGACGGTCAACTGGCCCTCGAAGCGGAAGACACTACCGTGTACCACAGGCTTATTCTCAAGAATGGCTGCGTCGTTCAACAGATAGCGCGTGGGGAAGTTATCGGTACCGTCGAGGATCACGTCATAATCGGCAATGATGCGGCGAACGTTGGTTTCGTCGAGACGCTCGATGTACGTAACAACTTTGATATCTGGGTTAAGCGCCTCGATGGTCTCACGTGCCGATTCGGCTTTGTATTGGCCGACACGCTTGGTATTGTGCAAAATCTGACGCTGTAGATTGCTCTCGTCCACTACGTCAGCATCGATAATACCAAGTGTTCCGACACCGGCGGCGGCAAGATAATACGCAGCAGGAGAACCCAGCCCACCAGCACCAATCAGCAGCACTCGCGAATCGAGTAGTTTGAACTGTCCTGCTTCACCCACTTCTGGGATAAGCAGATGACGGCTATAGCGCTTGGCCTGAGCTTCAGTCATAACACGTGGCTGAGCAAAACCGTAGCCACTACCTTTCCATTGCCCAAAGCCACCCGACATCGAGACCACATCCTTATAGCCCATCTGCTGTAGGGTGCTACCTGCTATAAGCGAGCGTACACCACCAGCACAATAGAGCACCACAGTTTTCGACTTATCGGGGACCGCTTCTTCTATCTGCAACTCAAGGAAGCCACGTGGAACATGTATCGCGCCAGGAATATACCCCTCGTTCCACTCGTGCTTCTCACGCACATCTACCAGTACAATATCCTGAGTATTGGAGTCGCTCCCCTTTTGATGAGCAAGAACGTCACGTACCTGCGCGGGTGTCCATTCTGGCACCTGTCGCCGTGCGCGGCGCATAATCTCGCGGGATGCATCACCCATGTTTTCTTCCCTCTCGGATTGTTGACTAAGTTAATCAATTTACTTTCTTTAGTAGCTAACAAAAGCTTACCATGCATGTTTTTCATTTGTCAAGGAAAGCTCAGTTGGTTAGAGGTGTCTTTTTATGAAGACGTTCATAAGGTGAAACATGAGTACGCGGGAAATTATTCCATCGCATTGCCAAATCATCCCTCATCGCCTGTCCTGGTCACACTCTTACATACATTTGACTTTGCCCCCATTATATGGTATACTTAGAACAAGATTTCAATGTACTTCGTACACTAATGCAGAGTTCTACCTAAACATTCTCCCTTGTAATATTCGCTGAGGTAGCAGGCAGAACGTTATATAGAGCAAAAGATGGATGTGCTGGTAAAGGAAAGAGGCCAGGAACATGAGTATTATGCAACTCACCCAGACAATTCATATTCTTCCTTCTACACCGGGAAGGGTAAGCAAGCGGCTTTCGCAACTTATGTTGCCAGGAATGGAGCCAGAAGAGGCTGCACCGATCAGAGTAACCAACCGCCAGATCGCCGAGGTGCTCTCAAACATCGCCGACCTGTTAGCATTTCAAAACGGCAATCCTTACCGTATTCAAGCTTATCGCAATGCGGCACGCGGCATCCTTGATCTACCAGAGCCAGCTGCAGACATTCTAGCGCGAGGAGAGGAACTGCCTGTGCCAGGGCTGGGTGAGCGTCTACGCGCACGCATCGCTGAACTCGTCGAGATCGGCACCATGACCATTCAAAACGGCATCTGTATGCAAACGCTTCCTCAAGGCGTTCGCACCTTGATGGCAGTTGAACATATTGGCCCCAACATGGCTATTCGCCTGTACGAGGAACTGGGCATCGACACACTGGAGAAGTTATGGTGGGCAGCCCATCAGCAACGCATCCGCCGTCTGCCCGGCTTTGGAGCACGTAGCGAGGCACGCATCAAAGAGGCCGTCGAGAAGTTGCTCAAGGGCCGACAAAAAGTTCTGACGCAAGGGGCAGCGTAAGAATTATATCGAAAGAGCCTGGAGAGCCATTCCACATAAACACCCTTCCGTCGGCGACGGAAGGGTGTTTATGTGGAATGGCTCTCCAGGCTCTTTCGATATGGTTAGTCGGCAACAGCTAAGTTGGCTGCTCTCGCAGCATCATCGAATATGATAGAATTAAAAGAAGCGGTGTGAACATTGCCCTCTTCTGCCAGGCAATGCAACTTCCAAAATGAGCAGAATGTACTGTCTTCCCAGTCAGGAGGCAACCTATGACCAACAATCCTTCCTATCTGAACATCCCAGGTGCCAAATCACAGGAGCTTATGGCACGGCGACAACAGTTTGTTGCACGGGGTGTTGGCGCAACGATGAGCGTGTTTGCGGCGAAAGCTGAGGGAGCCATCATAGAAGATGTTGATGGAAATCGCTTCATCGACTTTGCAGGCGGCATCGGCACCATGAATATCGGGCATACGCGCCCAGAGGTGACACAGGCCATCATCGAGCAAGCAGAGAAATTCACTCATACCTGCTTCAGCGTAATGATGTACGAACCTTATGTC
>Ga0070739_10005531_pt1 | contig 14335 bp, 14 predicted proteins | sample Coa_R1_7_FD_66445 | JGI IMG/M metagenome (GOLD analysis project Ga0070739, IMG submission 66445) | Surface soil microbial communities from Centralia Pennsylvania, which are recovering from an underground coalmine fire - Coalmine... | ecosystem: Environmental > Terrestrial > Soil > Unclassified ... | reverse complement strand
CGCGAGGAGAATGCTCTCGGTAAGAAGCTGACGCAGGATGCGTGCTTCACCCGCTCCCATTGCGATGCGAATGGCAAATTCCCGACTGCGGACTGTGGAACGCGCCAGCAGCAGATTGGCGACATTCACACAAGCGATGAGAAGCACAAAGATGACGGCTCCAAGGAGCACAAGCAGCACCGGACGCATGTTGTGACCTCCGGGTGTGCCGTCGGCGCCCACAATCTCGTCTTCAAATCGCACGAGATAGGCTTGCTTTGAGCCGTTCACGTCAGGATAGGCAGCAGCCAATTCCCGAGATACGCGAGCCATGTCTTCCTGCGCCTGCTCGAAGGTGACTCCAGGTTTCAGGCGACCGATGGCATCGAGCCCCCATCCGGCTCCGCGATTCTCGTGAAAACGAGGTTCGTTGTATTCCCCAACTGGAACGTACAACTGGTTAGCTTGCTCACCGCGCTGGAAGTTCTGGATGTGCAGATGGAAGCTGGAAGGAACGACTCCGATGATCGTGCGGCCAACTCCGTTTAGTTCCATTCGCTGACCGATGATCTTCGGATCGGAGCCGTACTTCCGCTTCCACAGGCCTTCCGTAATCATGACCGTCGGATTGGCCCCGATGCGGTCTTCGTCCGAAGAAAACGTTCGTCCCAGAATGGGATTCACCCCGAGAATCTCGAAGAATCCGGCAGAAACCATCTCGCCGTGCAGCCGCTCCGGTTCGCCGGTACCCACAAGATTGAAACCATCGGAGCGATATGCGGCCATGGCGCTGAATGTCCGGTTCATCCTGCGCCAATCTTCAAAGTTCGGGTACGAGATGGATCCGTTCTTGAAATTCGGCATTTGCGTAAACAGCGAGACAATCTGCTCCGGATGCGGGAACGGCAGCGGGCTGATCAATACAGCATTTACAACAGAAAAAATGGCTGTGTTCGCGCCAATGCCTAGCGCAAGTGTAAGAATCGCAATCGCCGAAAATCCTGGCGACTTGGCCAGCATGCGAACGCCGAAACGCAGATCCTGCAAGAACGTTTCCATGAACACTCCAGACGCTTCTACACGAAATGAGTTAGCACTCGTTGTGCCGTGAAATCTCCCAGCGTTTGTTCAGCTTACGAGTGCATCCGGGTTGAACGTGTGTTCGGGGTCAGCATTGAGTGTTCGGAAGCGGACAGGAAACCGCCACGGATCACACGGATTTTTACGGATTAGAGGATTTGAAAACGATTTATCTAGCAGCCGCAGCTTGGCTCTGGTCGGGCTTTCTTTCATTGTCGAACAACAGCCTTTTGATCTGAGCCGTTGGTCCAAAATTCAGCAGAAGGCCTACTTCGACATTCGTCGCCCGCAGATAGTTGAGCAACTGACGTTCGTGTGCTTTCTCTAGGTCCGCTACTGCCTTCAACTCAACAATCACCAGCGATTCGACGACTAGATCAGCACGGAAGTCACCCAAGTCAACTCCCATGTACACCACACGGATGGATTTCTGTTCCTCGAATTTCAACCCATTCTTCGCTAAATGCAAAGTAAAAGCCTTCTGATAAATGCTCTCCAGAAAACATGCCCAAGATCGTTATAAACGGAGTAGAAGATTCCAATCAGTTTCTCAGTCAGTGCTTCGTGTTTCATTCTGTTCTCTCTGTGTGATCCGTAAAATCCGTGCGATCCGTGGCGGTTTCTATTCAATTCCCAGGCTCTTCCATTTCTTATCTACCAGCGCCTTCACTTGTGCATCCATGCGAATCTCATGCGGCCAGGGGCGGGAGAAGCCTTCAGTCCTCCATTTGCGCGTCGCGTCGATACCCATTTTGGAACCGTAGTTAGGAAGACGGGAGGCGTGGTCCAACGAGTCAATCGGACCTAACGTGAACTGGATATCGCGTTCCGGATCGATGTTGTTGAAGACTTTTAGCGTGACTTCGCCGATGTCGTGTACGTTTACGTCTTCATCGACCACGACGATGCACTTGGTGAACATCGCCTGGCCGAGCGACCAGATGGCGTTCATGACTTTTCGTGCATGTCCCGGATAAGACTTGCGGATGGAAACGATCATCAGGTTGTGAAACACGCCTTCGACTGGCAGATTCACATCCACGATTTCGGGAATCGTGAGTTTCATTAAGGGAAGGAAGATTCGTTCGACGGCTTTGCCCATCCAGGCATCCTCCATTGGAGGCTTGCCTACGATCGTCGTGGCGTAGATGGGATCTTTGCGGTGGGTGATGCAGGTGACGTGAAAAACGGGATAGTCATCTTCGAGGGTGTAGAAACCGGTGTGATCGCCAAAGGGTCCTTCCGGACGCAGTTCGTCGAGTTGGACATACCCTTCGAGAACGATCTCGGAATTCGCCGGTACCTCCAGATCGACGGTTTCGCATTTCACCAGCTCGACCGGCTGCTGGCGAAGGAAGCCGGCGATGATGAATTCCTCCACATCGGGCGGCGCAGGAACGATCGCAGAAAACGTGAGTGCGGGATCGGTGCCGATCGCGACCGCAACTTCCATCTTTCCTGACGGACGATCGCCTTCGGCGAGCATGCTGCCGCCGGAAGAGCGCGCCATGATGTCCACCGCTCTGCTCTTTTCTGCGCCGCTGGATCCAGCGGCCGCGCCCAAACGCAGCCGTTCGCGGTAATGCTCGGCAGCGACCTTCTGCCGCTGCCAGTGCATGCCCGTGGTGCGCTCGTCATAGACCTGCATGCGGTACATCCCAACATTGCGCTTGCCGGTCCGCGGATCACGCGTGATGACACAAGGCAGAGTGATGAAGCATCCGCCATCCTGCGGCCAGCATTTCAAAATGGGAAAGTCGAGCAGCGAGAACCTATCGCGCTGAATGACTTCCTTGCACGGCCCGGTCGGAACCAGCTTGGGAAAAAACTTGCCCATTTCCGCGAGCAGGGGCAGCATCTTCAGTTTTTCCAGAAACCCTTCCGGAGACTTCAGATTAAGCAGCTCGCGGATGCGGCCCGCGATTTCATCGAGCGAATCGACTCCAAGAGCCATCTGCATGCGGCGCTCGGAGCCGAATTGATTGATCAACAGCTTCGAACCCGGATGTCCGGCCAGATTTTCAAAGAGGAGTGCCGGTCCGCCCGGCTTCGGGATCTTTGATTTTGAGACACGATCCGCGATCTCGGTGACTTCCAGGATGGGATCAGCCTCGACGCGGATGCGTTTTAACTCTCCGGCGCGATCGAGCGCGGAAATCCAGTCACGCAGGTCTTTGTAGGCCAAAAAGAAGCTCCTAAGCTGCTGAGCTCCTAAGCTTCTGAGCCTCAGCATTTGAATGACACGAAGAAGCTCGATTATACGAATCAGTGCTTTTGGACTAAGAAGCTTAGGAGCTTAGCAGCTCAGGAGCTGCCTACTCCCGTCCAACCACAATCCAGCAGCACACATCCTACATTTCGAAATCATTACAGCGAGGTGTTGCGCGCCCGATGTCCACAAAGATCAACCGCGAAGCAGAGTACCTGAATGCACTCTTCACCCTTACCTTGAACCCAGTGCAGGGGGCCCGGGCGACGGAACTGGTGGGATCTCTCACTCCCGTCGAGCAAACCGAGTTTTTGTCGCTGGCCGACTCTCATCATGTCGTGGTGCGTGGACTCAACACCGTCCTCGATTTTGCTACCCGCAGTGGAGACACTCGCCTGGCTGGCTGGGCCGCAACTGAACTGGAGAAGGAACATAAGCGGATTTCTACTGCGCTGGTCTATCTCCAGGAGATTTGTAATGAGCTGGAGGCGGCGAATTGCCCTACAACGGTGATGAAATCGCTGGATCATTATCCCGACCTCGGCAACGATCTCGATCTCTACAGTACCGCCGACGAGAAATCCATTTGCAAGGTGATGACCAGCAAATTCAATGCTCACATCGAGCCGCGGAGCTGGGGTGATCGGCTTGCAAATAAATGGAATTTTGCCGTGCCGGGGTTGAAGGAGTCGGTCGAAATTCACGTCCAGCGGCTTGGGCAAACCGGCGAGCACACGGAACTCGCTCGCAGATTCGTCACGCGACGAGTGCTTAAAGTCGTAGAGGAGAAGACGTACCACGTCCCCGCGCCGGAAGAGCGCATAGTAGTTGCGACTCTGCAGCGGATGTATCGCCACTTCTACTTCCGCGTCTGCGACATCGTAAATTCGGCGGCGATTGTGGAATCCGGCGAATTGAACTTTGACGAGCTCAAGCGCTCGACGGAAGCTGCGGGTATCTGGCCCGGCGTGGCGACTTATCTTGCCGTCGTTTCAGATCACGTAAAACAATATCGCGGAATTCCTTTGGCGCTGCCGGAGTTTGTGCTCTCGGCTGCGCGTTTCGGCGGCAATGAAATCAAGCCGCGCGCACGCTTCCTTCGCGTCCCAGTGCTTCCGCATGGAGCCGCGCTGTACACGCATCAGGTAACCCATGCTGCGATGCGCGGAGACGTGCCGGGAACCTTCCGGCTTGGACTGTTGCCGTACCTTGCCTCTGCTGCTGCGGTGGCGTACAAGATCACGGGCAGCGATAAGGGAGTCTGGTAGGGCGAAGCTAGAGCTTAGCCTCTCGATGCGGACGAGTGCGGCTCTTTCTGCGGCTCGTGCTCGTCTTTCCGCTCGCCGCCTTCTTTGCGGGCACTGCTTCGCTTGGTGTTCTTTGTTTTGGCGCCTTTCTCGGCTGGCATCCGTTGACCGCCCGTTTTTCTTGCGATGCTGAGTGCCGACGCAATTTTGTCCTCGATCTGCTGCGAATAGATTGAAGACTGAAGTCCATCCCAAGCTGCTGATAACAATGATGTTACGGAAAACTCCGGACAGCCATGCGGCATCTATTCCTATGTCGCCGGGTACTCTCCCCTAAGCTGCCACGGCCGAGGAACAGGACAATGGCCAATAGATGGTGGAAGGATCGTGAAGAGCGGGAGAGGAATCCTCGTTTTGTAACCAGGAACATGCTCACACGAGACGAGCGCGAGAATCACGAAGGCGCTCGCATCAATCGCTGGCTGGAGCTTGCGGACAAGCTCCTGGGCAATTCGGATGACGACGATCCAGAGCCTTCAGCGGCCTGAAAAACGTGGAGCGGGCGCTCTCGCCCGGGTGTTTGTTTTTGACTCTCCAAACAGCTTTTTCGAATAATTGGGTTTGTAAGAACCGAGCCCGAACTGCAAGTGCATCTTTTGTTTGCTCAACCCCTCCAAAACCCAGGCGAGGGTGCCCGGCTCCACGTTTGGGAACTAAGCGACTCGCCTCAAACCTACAATAGCGGTATTCACCGGCATCGCGTCGGGCCTTCCGATACTGGAATACATCAATCCCGCCTTCGCCATCTGCTCGGGACGGTAAAGGTTGCGGCCATCGACGACTACCGGATGGCGCAGCTCCTTACGCAGCCGCTTTAGATCGAGGTTGGCAAACTCCTCCCAATCCGTGAGGATGAGCAGCGCGTCGGCATTATGCGCAGCATCGTAGGCATCTTCTGCAAAGCGAATTGAAGAGGACGTGAGGACCGCTTTCGCCTGGCTGATCGCTGCTGGATCGTACGCCGAGATGCGGCAGCCTTCATGGAGAAGCGCCTGGATAATCGCAATAGCCGGCGATTCCCGGATGTCGTCAGTACCGCCTTTGAAAGCCAAGCCCAGCACCGCAAGATTCTTGCCGCGTAAGTTCCACAGCGCGTTTCGCACCTTTCTCAGAAAGCGCTTACGCTGTTGGTGATTAATCGCGCGCACCTCCTCCAACAGTCGAAAATCGTATCCGACCTCGGCTGCCACTGCCTGGAATGCGGAGACGTCTTTGGGAAAGCACGAGCCGCCATATCCAATGCCCGGACGCAGAAATCGTGCTCCAATACGGGAATCAGAACCGATGCCTTCGGTCACTTGCTCCACGTCAGCCCCGACCTGCTCGCAGATGTTTGCAACGGCGTTCACGAAGGAAATTTTCATTGCGAGAAAAGCATTGGAGGCATGTTTGATCAGTTCTGCGCTTTTCGCGCTCGTCAGAATCAGCCTCGCAGGGATCGTTGCCTTTGCCGGTCGCGGAATGGCGAGCTTGTCTTCGTAGTAGCGGCCGGACGTAAGCGGCAGGTAGATTCGGCGAAGTACCTGGGCAGCACGTTCGCTGTCGGCGCCAATCACGATTCGATCAGGGTAGAGAAAGTCCGTCACCGCAGTTCCTTCCCGCAAGAACTCCGGATTCGAGACCACGCTGAACATATCTTCCGGAGCGCCGTTCAGGACCATTGCCCGACGAATCCACTCATTGGTGTACACGGGGACGGTGCTCTTCTCGACCACAACCTTGTAACTGTCGATCGCGCCGGCAATTTCGCACGCGACCTGCTCGACATACGAGAGATCTGCATCGCCTTCTTCCGTCGGAGGCGTACCCACTTGCGATAAAGATTGCATCTGAGGCGCGAACTGCTGAAGGCAGATCCTGGGTGAATGCAAGCCGAGCACCCGAATGTTTTGTAATTAGCTCGGGCAGAAACTCTTCGTGGATCGGAACCTTCCCATTCCGGAGAGCAGCGATCTTCTTCTCGTCGCTGTCGATCAGGATGACTCGATGTCCGATTTCTGCGAAACACGCGCCCGCTACCAGTCCAACGTAGCCTGAGCCCACAATGGCAATATTGAGAGATTCTTTTCGTCTGTCGCTTTGATTTGGGTGCACTTGTGTGTCGATGCGAAGGTAAGTAGCGTTAGTTGCACTTTTCGCAGAGTGTGCGTGTGCCGAAGCGCGCCAATGGCTGTGACGCCCAAAATGTTCGGTCAGAAACCTGCGTTCAATTGCGAATCCAGCTCCGACCAGATTTCCTGCAGCGAAAATCGGGCAGGCACATCCAATTCCGGTATCCTGCTCAGCGCAAATGAAAATAGGAATTACGTGCTATCCCACTTACGGCGGCAGTGGAGTCGTCGCGACCGAGCTCGGGATCGAGCTTGCCAACCGTGGGCACGAAGTCCACTTCATCTCCTACTCGCAGCCGTTTCGCTTGACGGCGCCTCACGACAACATTCGCTATCACGAGGTAACGGTCTCGCAATATCCGCTGTTTGAATATCCGCCTTACGACCTCGCGCTGGCTACGCGAATGGCCGAGGTAGCGGAAATCTACGACCTAGATCTGCTGCATGTACACTACGCAATCCCGCACTCCGTCAGCGCCATGCTGGCGCGCCAAATGCTTGCGAAAGCAACTTTCGCCCGCCACTTACCGTACGTAACTACCCTACACGGCACCGACATCACGTTGGTTGGACAGGACGCCTCGTATCTCCCTGTGACGAGATTCTCGATCGAAGAAAGCGATGGAGTCACGGCAATCTCGGATTATCTGCGCGAACGAACCATCCAGGAATTCGCAGTACGAAAGCCGATTGAGGTAATTCACAACTTTGTTAATTGCGATCTCTACAAGCGACCCAAAGATGTCAGTGCCGAGCGATCCGTATTTGCGGAACCAGAAGAGAAGCTGCTGGTCCATCTCTCGAATTTTCGTCCTGTAAAGCGAATCGGAGATGTAATCGAAATCTTCCATCGCGTGCAGGAAAAAGTTCCTTCGCGGCTGATCATGATCGGTGATGGTCCGGAGCGTTCTGCCGCCGAATGGCAAGTGCGGCGTTTGGGATTATTGAATCGGGTGTACTTTCTCGGGAAGCAGGGCAACGTTCACGAAAAACTCGCTATCTCCGACCTCATGCTCCTTCCGAGTCAGCTTGAATCATTCGGACTCGCCGCACTTGAAGCCATGGCGTGCGAAGTTCCAACCATCGGCACGAATGAAGGCGGAATGCCGGAGGTCATCGAGCACGGCAAGACCGGATTTCTTGCTCCTGTGGGAGACGTGGAGCAAATGGCTGGGTACGCGATTGAAGTTCTATCCGATGAGAAGCTCCTACAGGAGATGGGCAAGCTCGCACGATTCGAAGCGCAATCGCGCTTCTGCGCTTCGAAGATCATTCCGCAGTACGAGAAGTTCTATCGACGAGTGCTGGAGCGGGCTTCGTAGATCGCCGACGCCGCAGAAAATTCTCGTTCGGTCTGAAGCAACGGTACTTCAATCGAGATTCGCGTTCCCACACCAGGACTGCTCTGAACCGTCATGTGTGCGTTCGTTCCGTAGAGCACGCGCAGCCGCTCGGCGACGTTGTACATTCCTATGCCCTCGATGTGAGCGTCAGTTTCATCGCCATCGCGGACAAACCTTCTTCGCTCCCCGAACTTGCCATTGCTGGTGGTCATGCCCACGCCGTTATCTTCGATGTCGATACGCAGCCGATGCTCCGGTTGAAGGCGACTGCGCAGGACGATGCTGCCGCCGTCGATCTTGGGCGCTAATCCGTGCTTTATCGCGTTCTCTACGATCGGCTGCAGCATCATGCTGGGCACGATAACGTCGAGCGTCTGCGGATCAAGATCTTTGACTACGCGCAGCTTATCTGAGCCAAAGCGCGCGACTTCGATATCGAGATAGTTGTCGATGAACTCGATCTCATCACGCAGCAGAACGAATGCATCGTGCTTTTTGAGAAGCGAGCGGAGGATGTTCGCGAGTTTCACAATTAACTCGCGCGCCTGCTCCGGCCTTACTCGCACCAGGGAAGAGATTGAATTGAGCGTATTAAAAAGGAAATGAGGATTGATTTGACTCTGAAGCGCATCGAGTCGAGCTTGCAGCAAAAGACGTTCCTGCTCCTCGAGCTTCAGTTCAATACGAGTCGCATTCCAGACCTTTATGGGAATGGCAACAGCCGCAATCGTGCCGGCATAAATTGCAACTTCCACCCAGAGATTGTTGCTGGTCAGGAAGAAGACATGATTGGGAAACGCGCGTCCGACCTGCTCGCGCAAGAACTGGAGCAAGAGGATTCCGACGAAGAACGCGACCTGCCAGTCATGTCGTGGTCGCGGAAAATTTCGTCGGACCCAGCGATAAATGCTGAGATCGACCATCGGAGAGAACGACCAGATGTCCTCGCGATTCGCCGCGAATTCGCGAAAGGCTCCCGCGACATATCCGGCCAGAGCGTTGAGAGGAAACGAAAGAAACTCATGCAGCCACAGCTCTGGAACGGCGCATAGCGCTGCAAGTCCGACTCCGGCAAGCCGGCCACCCATCACTCCGACAATGATCGCGCTCTCGAATGCGACATCGGCAGCGAAGAAGTTGTGTACCATCGCGCGCACCCACACGCCTAAGGCCACAGGGACGCCGACGAATAGGACAATATTGATCTGCTGGCGTGCGCTGCGAACTTCATTACGAAACAGAACGGACTTGAAGTAGCGCGATCGCACCACGGCGCTGGCAATGGCAGCCACAACGCCAAGGCGAATGAGCAGCGTGATAAGAATCAGCTTCTCGTCCACGAGTTAAGCGTAGCAGGAATCACTCGCTATAATTCGAGAGATGAGCAACTCTCCAACGCGAATTCAGGCGACCAAGCGCGCCGAAGCTGACTTTCCTACTCAGTTCGGCCACTTTCGCATTCTTGGATTCGAAGGCAATGAGCGCGATCCGGAGACTTGCCGCCCGGAAGCTGCGGTTGCTGTTGTGATGGGAGACGTTCATTCCGCGTCTCCTCTGGTTCGCATTCATTCCCAATGCCTCACGGGAGACGTCTTCCATTCTTTGCGCTGTGACTGCCGACAACAGCTCGAACTCGCTCTGCGAATGATCGCCGATGCCGGGGCAGGAATTCTGCTTTACGAACAGAAGGAAGGTAGAGGCATCGGACTTATCGCCAAGCTCCAGGCCTACGAACTTCAGGACCAGGGACTCGACACCGTCGAAGCCAACGAGAGACTCGGCTTTAAGGCTGACCATCGCGAGTTCGAATTGCCTGCGGCTGTCCTCAGAGCAATGGGTGTGAGTGAAATCAGACTCATCTCCAACAATCCTCAGAAGGTCTCCGCGCTCGAAGCTGCCGGCGTGCGAGTGATCGAGCGTGTTCCCTGCGAACCGGAGACGAGCGCACATTCTGCTGCATATCTGAGAACAAAACGAGAGAAGCTGGGTCATTTACTCGGCAGCAGCGAGTAAACGCTTGTGATGACATCTATGCGCCACAGTGCGTCATCACAACATCCATGCCTTTGAGTCGTAAACGTCGCCTGACCCTCGTGCGCGAGGGTGAGGCCTCGGGCCGCACGCTGGAAATCTACGAGGAGATCAAGGCTGCGCTCGGCGTTCCGCATGTGAACGTCATCTTTCAGGCTTACGGCGGTTATCCGGCTGCTCTGGACGCGATCTGGAAGGCCCTGCGTCCGTGCGTTGAAACGAATGAGTTCTTTCGGTGCGCCGAACGATTACGGGGAGAGGCATACACCAGGACCCACAATTACTTCGCAGTGCCGGATCTCTGCGCGAGCATCCAGCAGGTACATTTTTCACCTGGAGCTCAGCACGAACTCACCGATCTGGTGGAACTTCTGCACTATAACAATCCTCTGCTGCTCTTGATTGCCGCTGCGCAACTGCAAGCATTTGAAGATGGTCCTCCGGTAAGCCGAAGTGCAGAACGCAATGCAGAGCACCCAGTTTTTAGTCAGCAGCCGATCAAAATTTCGGAAGAAGAAGCTTCGGCTCCAATTCGGAAAATCTATGACGACATCAAGCGCACGTTAGGAGTGCCAGTCGTCAACACCGATTACCAGGCGTTCGCGCGATTCCCGGATTTCCTCAATATCTATTGGTGCGCGCTCAAACCTGTCGTGTCCTCGCCGCTGTACAGCGAGAATCGGCGTGCGCTGCATGATTCGGCTCTCACGCTGGCAGGCGATCTCCCCAATGCTCCACAGCTCACAGTTGAGCGCATGCAGGAATCGGGCCTTGGCACCGAGGAGATCAGTGCAGTCATTCACATCACAGAGGAATTTCTCGATCTGCTGTCCGGCCTTGTGCTGAACATTGCATTCGCCAAAATTTCCCTTGAAGGGGGGAACACGGGAAAGACCGGCCCGAGAACAGAATTCCCAAAACAGGCGGCGTGAGAATGCTTGCCGGAATTCGTGACATTCACCTCAGCAGCTCTTGAATCATATCCGCCAGGCGAACATCAATTCCGTTCTTGAGTGTCGAAAAAGTGAGCATGCGATTGGGGAACTCAACACCGGTGCTCATCTCCGCATCTGTATTCACAACTACCGCGTGAGCACGCGCGAGTGGTTCGCTGGCGGAAGCTTTAATCTTATCGCTGGCAGGATTCACGACCAGGAGGAATAGATCTGGCGCGAGCAACTTCGCGCCGGCTGTTGACTCCACAATCGCGGCTCCGCACGCAGAGAGTTCCATCTTTAACGCTGCGCAAGCTCGGGCCAGGCTCTCTGATTCAGCACAGAGGAACAAGGATCGCGTTGCTCCCGCGTTTAGATATCGCGCCGTGTCCACTCGGCTATCGCCCGCGCTCTGCTGCCACATTGTCCAGCCTGGTCCCGATGCGACGCGGACGCACTGTTCGGGATCGTGAGAATGCGACGTGATCTTCGCTGCCGTCCAGCGGACATTGCCAAAGTGGCGGATAATCTCGCAAACGAGCGTGGTCTTTCCCACGTGCTTCGCCTGCCCACCGACCACGATCAACGCCATGAGCAGCTACTTCGTTCCTCTACGGCTGAGACGCGCGAGCGTGGCGAGTTCCTTTAGATAATCTTTCAGAGGACGAGCCGGTGTTCCCCAAAACACGATTCCTTTTCCGCGCAGGATCTTCCCGCTCAGAACGCCACTCTGACCGCCGAGGATCGTGCCGCCTTCCACTTCAGCGTGCTCGCCGATGCCTACTTGACCGCCGATGACCGCTCCCGGCCCGATTCGGGAACTCCCGGAGATTCCGGTCTGCGCAGCGATGATGGCGTTTTCGCCAATCTCCACGTTATGGCCCACATGAACCAGGTTGTCGAGCTTGGCGCCACGACGGATGACTGTCTGATCGAGCGAGCCGCGATCGACCGTGCAGTTTGCGCCAATCTCGACGTCATCCTCGATCAACAGCCCGCCGATCTGAGGAAATAGTTTATGCCGGTCGTACTCGTCCCGAACGTAGCCGAATCCGGTCGAGCCTAGCACGGTGCCGGCCTGAATGATCACGCGATCACCGAGCTTGACGCCAGCGTAGATGGTGACATTCGGATCGATGCGGCAGTGAGTTCCGAGGCGCACATTTTTCCCAAGAACGGAATTCGCCCCGATTCTCGTGTAGTCGCCAATGCAAGCGCCTTCTTCAATCACCACGCCCGGACCGACGAAGATGTGCTCGCCGATTTTCGCCGTGACATGGATTTGAGCGCTCTCAGCGTGCCCTTCAATCGCGGGCTCATGGCATAGCTGCGCGGCAATTCGCGAAAATAGAAGTTTGGGATTATCGGAAATTAATAAAGGCTTGTCGCGGCGCGCGGTGTTTGCAAATCGGCCAGTGACGATCGCACTCGCGCCTGAGTCCAGCGCTTGTTGAAATCTGCCTTCATCGGACGCAAAAACCAGATCTCCTTGTCGAGCGGCTGCGATGCTCGCCACACCGTTTACCAACGTGGCGGCATCACCTTGCAATTGCGCGCCGAACCGCGCGGCGAGGTCTCCAATTTGGTAGCTTTCGCCTCTCATGATGCTTTGTAAATGGAAGGCTGTCCTGGTGGACGTGTTTTCCAGCGACGATGCACCCACAACCACTGCTCGGGATATTTAGCGGCGTACTCCTGAATGACGCGAGCGAATAGCGCGGTGTTTGTAACTGCATCGGCATCGTCATCGCCAGTGGAAACGAGCTGCAGTGCTGGATCGAAGCGAACACGATACTTCTTCAACCGCTGGTCCCAAATTGTGAATGCCGGAACCACCGCTGCCCCGGAGCGCAGCGCCACGCGCGCCATTCCCGAGGCAGTGCAAGCGGGTACGCCGAAGAAATCGACGAACACTCCTTGCGGAGGAGTCATATTCGTGTCCATCAAAATTCCCACCGTCTCGCCTGCCTTCATCGCTGCCAGCAAGCCGCGAGCGAATTCTTCTTTGGCGAAGGTCTCGTTGCCATGTAAAGTTCGATAACGATCCACCAGCGCATCTACTTTGCGGTTATCCAGCCGGCGCACGACAATCTTGATGGGATTCCCAAAAATGGAATGAACAAAGGAGCCGATCTCCCACCCGCCGATGTGTGCCGTCAGCAGCAGCACTCCGTGGCCGGCAGAGCGCGCAGCTTCATAGTTCTCGAAGCCATCATACGTCGCCACCTTGCGCGCGTTCTCAGCTGTATATCGCGGGAACATGCAGAACTCGGCAAGCTGCCGCCCCAAGCCTTGAAAGAGCTGAAAGACAATTCGCCTTCGCTGCTTCTGCGTCATTTGTGGAAATGCGATCTGAAGATTGCGAAGCCCGACTTTTCGCAGCCTGGACATCACGGCATAGGCAAGGAACCCGAGGAACTTGCCCGCGCCAATCGCGATTGGCCTCGGCAGCGCGCCAATGATGTGAACAAACGCCCAGACCAGTACGTATTCGAGGTTCTCGCGCATGCGAATCGTGACGCTACCATTCGACTGCGAAGACTTGCAACGTACTCAGAACCCGCCCACCGGTCCCCGCGAGCCTGAAGTTGGCTCGTGGGGTGGTGGTGGCGGGCGCTCTTTACACCAAGGATAGAGGCCGTCCTGTTCTAGATGAGCACTCTAACGAGCCTTCTTGGCCTCGCCAAAGTCCTTACGCACAGCGGATAAGAACCCCTCGGAGCCCGCCGGCGGCCTTACGGTTCCGCCCAGGATGGTACGGAAGTTGATGTCGCGACCGTAGAACGTCCGTGTATCGCCGCCGTTCTGCTCGATCCATGCACCTTTTAGCGAGATTCCCGCGAAGATACCTCGCGAGCGAGAGTAAGTGAGAATTTCGGTTTGCAGCGCGATGTTCGTGTCCGCCGCTGCAGTCCTTCCAACAGGTCCGGCCGATGCAGACGCATCAGCTCCAATCTTTATCTTGTGCGCGAGCAAAGAATGTACACCTTTGTCGTTCATGAAAAGCATGACGAGATCGACTGCCTCACCACCGATCTGCAACCCAAAGCTCCCACCTCCCAAACGATAAAACGCTGGAGCGCTCCACCCGTGAGCGGTGCGGCAGGTCACGACTCCTTGTCCGTACTCCCCGCCGAATCCAAAGCCCGCCTTCATCAGCGAGGGAATGACGCCCACACATTCGGCGTGCGCCAGTATCTCCTGCGGAATTCCTTTATCGGGAGCGGCGGTCACCTGATTCAAAATCGTTCCCGCCTTTTCCAGACGCTCCTGGAGCTTCGCCCGATCGCCTTCATCCTTCGCATAGCTGAGGCCAGGAAAACAGAACACTGCTAACAAC
>Ga0070739_10005529_pt1 | contig 14336 bp, 7 predicted proteins | sample Coa_R1_7_FD_66445 | JGI IMG/M metagenome (GOLD analysis project Ga0070739, IMG submission 66445) | Surface soil microbial communities from Centralia Pennsylvania, which are recovering from an underground coalmine fire - Coalmine... | ecosystem: Environmental > Terrestrial > Soil > Unclassified ... | reverse complement strand
GTACGCGACGCCCTGCGCCTGGAGTTCCTCTTCGGTGCAGCCCACGCTCGCGATTTCCGGGTGCGTGTAGATCACGGACGGAATCGCGTGATAGCGGATGCGGTCGCGGCGGCCGAACATGTTGTTTACCGCGACGACGCCTTCGCGCGTCGCCGCGTGCGCCAGCAGCCGCCGTCCGGTGACATCGCCGCAAGCCCAAACGTTGGGCGCGCTGGTGCGGCCTTCCTCGGAAGTGCGGATGCCGCGCTGGTCGAAATCAACGCCAATTTCCTCCAGGCCGAGCCCATCGGTTACGGGAACCCGGCCAGCGGCGTTCAGCACGCACGCAACGCGCAAAGCCTGCGCCTTCCCCGCCTCATCCTGGTAGTGAACCGTCTCGCCGTTCACCGCCGTCACCCGGCACGAAGTCCTGACTGTTACGCCGGATTTCTCCAGACTATCCACCAGCCGGGCTGCGATATCGCGATCCACGCCCGGCGCAACCTGAGGCAGCATTTCGAATACGGTGACCTCGGTTCCGATCGCAGAAAAGAACCCGGCGAATTCAAGTCCGATGTAGCCGCCGCCGATGATCGCGAGAGAATGCGGGATCTCGGGCCGGTCCAGAATCGCGTCAGAGTCCAGCGCAGACTCAATTCCCGGAACCGGCGGCGCGGCGGGCCGGGATCCGGTGGCGATCAGAATATTGCGGGCCTCCAGAACGCGCCCGTCGGCGGCGACCGTCCGCCGCGACGCCAGACGGCCGTGCGCGCGAATGACCTCCACGCCAGCGCGTTTGAGCATCGACTCCACGCCGCGCCTGAGCGTTCCAACAATGCGATTCTTCCGCGCGATCACGGCGGGCAGATCGAAGCTTAAGCCGTCGATTCGCACGCCGTAGGCTTGCGCATTCCGGCAATCGGCGAACAATCGCGAAGAGCGCAGAAAGGCCTTGGTCGGAATACATCCGACATTGAGGCATGCGCCGCCGGTGCGCCCGCGCTCGACCAGCGCTACGCGCTTGCCCAACTGCGCCGCATGCGCCGCGGCCTCGTAGCCGCCGGGTCCGGCGCCAACAACGATCAGATCGTAGATTCCGCTCACGCTTGTAATCCGCTCAGCGACTCGATGCGCTCGATACACTCGCCAACCAGGCGCAGAAAGCGCGCTCCGGGCGCGCCGTCAATCACCTGATGATCGCAGGTGAGCGACAGTCCGATCCGGTCCTCGTATTCCACACGCTCCTGGCGGCGCACAGCGCGCAACTCGATCGCGTTCACGCCCAGAATCGCGACTTGAGGCGGGTTGAGAATCGGCGTGAACGATTCGACGCCGAGCGCGCCCAAATTGCTGACCGTGAAGGTCGCCCCGGCAAGATCGTCTGGCGAGATCGCGCCGCTCAGGGCCAGGTTGGTCAGCGATTTCGCCGCCTGCGCAAGCTCGGCTACGCTCAGGGTCTGCGCATTTCGGATCACCGGGACCATCAGACCGCGCTCGGTGTCGCAGGCGAATCCCAAATGCACGCTCGCGCGCCGGTACAGCTTGCCGTCCCGGAGTTCGGCGTTCAGCTCGGGCATGCGCTCAAGAGCGCGGATCGCCGCAAACATCACCAGAACGTTGATGGTGATATCGGGTTGGCGCGCCTTTTCACGGCGGCGGATGGCGAGCAGCCCGGCGGCCGGCGCGGAGCTGGTCAACGTGTATTGGGCGGTGGCCGCAAGCGATTCGCGCATGCGCTCGGCGATGGTGCGGCGCATCCGTGACAGCGCGACGCCGGGTTCGCCGAGGTCGCGGGCGAGCAGCATGCCGTTGACGCCCGTGCCCGCGCCCGCCGGCTCATACCCTTCAGCCATGCGGCGCCGCGCCAGGCTGGATCGCCGTGGATTCGAATACAACGCCTCGCGGACGTCCTGTTCCAGAATCCGCCGGTTTGGACCGGAACCGCGAATGGCGGCGATTTCGATTCCATGCTGAGCCGCGAATCGCCGCGCGCGGGGAGAGGCGGCCCCGCCCGGCGGCGCAGCGCGTTCAGGCGCTGGCCGGGCCTCCACGTCCGGCTTGGCGGCGGGCGCAGCCGCCGGCGCCTGCGCCGCCGCTTGCGGCGCAAACTCCGCCGCGCTCTCCCCCGGCGTCCCGATCACGCAGATATTCGTGAAGACCGGCACCAGCGCGCCCTCTTCGAAGAATATTTCGAGCACCGTTCCGCTCGCGGGAGCGGGCACTTCGAATGTCGCCTTGTCAGTCTCGATTTCGGCGATGATCTCGCCTTGGGACACGGGCTCGCCCTTCGCCTTGGTCCATTTGGCGAGCAGGCATTCCTCAACCGTATTGCCGAGTTTCGGCATTTCAACTGCGATCGCCATGTGCGCGGAATCTTTTTACCAGACTACTGGAACGACTCCAGCAACTTCCAGCCAGCCTCGGAAAACTGCGCCAGGGTGCGCTGCGTTACCCCGTAGGAGATGAAGTCTTCCGGCGCCATGCCATCCGGCTCGTAAGCCCGCACGAACTCGGGGATCTTCCGCAGGCGGTCGATCACTGCGTTCGCGACCGGGCGCTCGATGCGCTCCTCCCTCGGATAATCGCCATTCACGAACAGCTCCTGATACGCGGGCGCAATGGACATCAAAAGCGCGGCGCCGGCGAGCTCGGTCAGGTGATAGGCTCCGCGCAGCGCCGCCACCAGCAGCTTGGCTTCGTATCCGCGCTCGCGATATATGGCGTAGGCTCGCTTGGTCACCGCCAGCCCGGCCTGCTGAATATCGGATTCGCTAACCGGCGCGTGGTTGTCCTGCGCCACTTCGCGCAAGTAGTCATCCAGCCGCCCGATCATGATCACGGCGAAACATTTTCCTGGCGCGACGTTATTTCGCCGCGCGCGCGCGATTCCCCGCCGGTGGCGCTCCGCGATCGCGAGCGCCTGAGGGACGGTGAAGCTGACGGTCGCAGTCGCGGCGATCCCCTCGGCCGTGCACTCCTCGAGCACGTCGAGTCCGGCCAGGGTCGCCGGAAGCTTCACCGCGATGTTTGGCGCCCATTGATGGAACCGCCGCGCCATCGCGTACATGCAATCTCGATCGCCCGCCCGCGCGGGGTTCACCTGCGCGCACACCCATCCGGACTCTCCGCCGCTCTGTTCGAAACACGGCAGAAATTTGCGCGCGGCGTTCGTCACCACGAGTCGCATCAGGGCCTCTGCCTTGAGCTCTGCGCTGAAGCCCAGGCGGCAAATCGACTGGATTTCTGACTGCCACAGCGACCGGTTCTTTGAGACAGCAAGATTCGAAAGAAAGGGGTTGGTGGTGACGCCGACGGCGCCCCGCTTCAGCCCGCGGTCGAGCTCGGCGTCCTCAGCCGAATCGTGCCACCAGGCGGTGTTCGTATGTTGAATCAACCAGTTCAAATATGCTTCGGCAGGCATTGGTTGCGGGCATTATACCCGTTCCGTACGCGGAAACGCATGGACGGCGATCATCCGCGCTGCTGCGGGTTCATGCGCAGCTCCAGCTCAGCGTACGGCGATGGTCACGCCGGGCTGCGCCGCAAACGTCCCCACCATCAACTGCACGGGCGCCTGATCGCTGGGAGTCGCGCCGTCGGGAATCCGCACGTTCACCTGCAGCAGCCCTGCCGCCATCGGCGCCGGGCCTGCGTACAGCACTGGCGCGGCAAGGCCCTCGATGGCGACCGATACCGGAAGCACGGGCGTCGCCGGCGGTCCGGCAGCGATCCGGCCGGTTGCGGGGGCAGGCTGGATCGCGCCTTCGCCCGTCGCGTAGATGGAAACGATGGCGCCGCGCGCGGCCGGATTCTCGGCGGAGTTGAGAGTTCCATCCTGATTGACGATCGCGCCCTGTCCGGATCCTGAGCCGCTGATTGTAAAAATGCCAGGAGCCGCTTCGCGCAGCGACGCCAGAAACGGCGCCGAGCGGAATCCGCCGCTTTCGACCTGTATCTGCGCGGTGGCTCGGCCCGCCAGCTCGTAGGGAACAATCGCGTTGATCTGGCTGGCTGACACATACAGCAAGGGCGCTGCGATTCCGTCGAACAGCACTCGCACGCCGCTCGCAGCGGTGGGGAGCGCGCCATTTGTGATCGCCGCGGACTCTCCCGGCTGAGGACCAAGCAGCGCGCCCATGATCGAGATGATCTCTCCGGGCGCAACAGGGCCGCCGCTTTGGCTTGCTGCATTCACCACATTCGTGATCGCAACCGTTTGCGGGCTCAATTGCCGCACCGCGCTGTTATCCTGATCGGACAGGTAAATGCCGCCGTCCGCGCCGACCGCCAAGTCGCGAGGGGCCGATAGACTGGCTGCGGTCGCGGGTCCGCCATCTCCGGAAAAGCCGGGCTGGCCATTGCCCGCCACGCGGGCGACCACGCCTGAGGCCGTGACCACTCGAACCACGTTGTTGAGGTAGTCAGCGATGTAGAGGTTGTGGAACCTGTCCAGCGCCAGCCCCGCGGGCAGGTTGAATTGCGCCTGCCTGGCCGCCCCGCCGTCGCCCGCGTACCCGCAGGACTGAGGCTTGCCGGCGACCAACGTGATTGTATTTGCGGCGGGACTGATCCGCCGGATGACGCAATTAAAATAATCCGAGACGAAGATATCGCCCGCCTCATCCACGGCCAGCGCGCGCGGATATCTCAGCTTCGCCGATGAAGGCGGACCGTTGTCGCCCGCATAGCCGGGCTGCCCGCCCGGATCGCCGGCCAAGTTCCTGATCGTGCCCGAACCATCGACGACGCGTATGCGATTATTGGCCGAATCGGCGATGTAAAGATTGCCGGCGCGGTCCAACGCGACCGCATTGGGATTGAATAATTGCGCCTGCACGGCCGGCCCGAAATCGCCCGCGTTGCCCAGTTCGCCTGTTCCGGCGACCGTTGTAATCTGGCCGGACGGCGAGACGCGCCGGATGACGTTGTTTCCGGTATCGGCGATATACAGATTTCCCGCCGGATCGAGCGCGAGGCCTTGGGGATTGTTCAATCGCGCCTGAAGGGCAGGACCGCCGTCGCCGGAATACCCCGCGGCTCCGGCGCCGGCGACGGTGGAAATCACGCCGCTGCCAGAAATGCGCCGGATGCGATTGTTCAGGGTATCGGAGATATAGAGGTTGCCGGCGGGATCGAGCGCCAGACCGCCCGGCTCGAACAATCGCGCGCTTACGGCCGGACCATTGTCGCCCGCCGCCGGATCGGCGCCCGCGATCGTGGTGATGATTCCTTGCGGGGAGACCTTGCGAATGCGGTGGTTGCCCGTATCCGCGATGTACACATTGCCGCTCCCATCCACCGCGACGCCTTGCGGACCGTTCAGCAAGGCCGAGACCGCATCGCCGCCGTCGCCGCTGAAGCCGCTTGCGCCCGCGCCGGCAATCGTCATGATGGCGCCTTGCGCATTCAGGCGGCGCACGCGATTATTGCCCGTATCCGCGATGTAAATGTTGCCTGCCGCGTCCACCGCCACCGAACTCGGCGAGTTCAACGCCGAAAGCACGCCGCTGATTCCGTCCGCGCCCGCGCCGGCAGAGTTGGTTCCCGCAATGGTCGAAATCACTCCGTCGGGGGTGATCTTACGAATGCGATGATTTCCTGTGTCGGCGACGTACACATTGCCCGCGGCGTCAACCGCCAGGCCGCGCGGCAGCGCCAGCATCGCCTGGACCGCGGGGCCCTGGTCGCCGAAATAGCCGTATCCGCCCTGCCCCGCGATCGTCGAGATTTTGCCTTGCGGGGTGATGCGGCGGATCCGGTTGTTGCTGGCGTCCGCCACATAGATGTTTCCGGCGCCATCCACGGCGATGTCGCGCGGCGAGTTGAGCTGCGCGCTGGCCGCGGCGCCGTTATCGCCGGCGAAGCCGGGCTGCCCGCTGCCGGCAAGCGTGGCGATGGCGCCGCTCGCGCTCACTCGACGGAGACGGTTGTTGGCTGCGTCGGCGATCAGCAGCTCGCCGCCTGGGGTCAGCGCCGCCTTGGTCGGAAATGACAACTGCGCCGAAGTTGCGGGCCCGCCGTCGCCTCCGAATCCCGCGACGCTCCCCGCCATCGTCGTCAGCGTTCCAGCGGCTGTAAGTTTCCGGATGCGCGCATTGCCTGAATCGGCGATGTAGAGGTTTCCGGAGGCATCCACCGAGACGCCCGTCGGCGACCACAGCAACGCGGCGACTGCCGGACCGGCGTCGCCGGCTGTGCGAGGAGATCCGGCAATGGTTCGAATCGAGTACGTTGCGGAAGGCTGCGCGCCGGCAACATATCGAAACATCGCGAGCGCCACAAGCGCTCTAAGGCTGAAACGCATCAAAAAGCCGCAGGGATATTGTATCGCGCAATGTCGCCATTTCGGATTTGCGACACTGGTGAATTCATGCAGGAACGCATTTCGCCCGCCGCGGCTGTCAGCGGCACGATCACGCTTCCCGGCGACAAATCGATATCCCATCGCTACGCCATGCTCGCCGCCATCGCCGAAGGCCCGAGCAGGATTCACAACTACTCCACCGGCGCGGATTGTCAGTCGACGTTGTGCGCCGTCGAGGCGCTGGGAGCGCGCGTGGAGCGCAACGTGGATTCGGTCGTGATCCATGGCCAAGGGCTTGAGGGATTGCGCAGGCCCGCGAGCATGCTCGACGCGGGCAATTCCGGGTCGACCATCCGCATGCTGTCTGGCATCCTGGCGGCGCAGCCCTTCACTTCGCAAATCGGCGGCGATGAGAGTCTGGCGCACCGCCCGATGGATCGCATCATAACGCCGCTCAGAGCGATGGGCGCATCCATTCAGGGCCGCGACGGGCGCTTTCCGCCGCTGACGATCGAAGGTCGCCGGCTGAAACCGATCGAGTATGAGCTTCCGGTCGCCAGCGCCCAGGTCAAGACCTGCATCCTGTTCGCGGGTTTGTATGCGGACGGCGAAACTGTCGTCCACGAGCCCGTAACCACGCGGGATCATACGGAAATCGCGCTGCGCGAGTTCGGCGCCGACATCGACGTGCGGCCGCGGCGCATCGCCGTTCGTGGCCGCGCGCGGCTGAAGGGACAGGAGCTGCGCGTGCCCGGCGACCTTTCCTCCGCGGCGTTCTTTTTGGCCGCGGCGCTGCTGGCGCCGGGCTCCAGTCTGGCCATCGCGGGCGTCGGACTCAATCCCACGCGCGGCGCGCTCCTCGATTTCCTCGCGTCCATGGGCGCGCCCGTCCGGACGCCGGAGATTTTTCAGGTCTCGGGCGAACTGGCCGGAAATATCGTGATACGATATAACAAGTTGCGGGGAGGCGTGCTGGAGGGCGCCATGACAGCCGCCCTGATCGACGAAATTCCAGTTCTTGCGATTCTCGGCGCCGTGAGCGAGAACGGCCTGACGGTGCGCGACGCCGCCGAGCTTCGCGTAAAGGAGACCGATCGCATCGCCACCATCGCGGAAAATCTGCGGCGCATGAGCGTTGACATCGAGGTCCGCCCCGACGGCTTTCACGTGCCCGGAAAGCAGCGGTTCCGCGCGGCGACTCTCGACTCGTTTGGCGACCACCGGATCGCTATGGCGTTCTCGATCGCTGCGCTCGCCGCCGACGGCGAGTGCGTGATCGAGGGCGCTGAGGCCGCCAGGGTGTCATTTCCGGAATTTTATAGTACACTCCGTCACATCACCTCCTCGTAAACGGGAAGCTGCTTGAGTGATCCGCGCGACAGATCGAATCTCGCCGTCGATTGCTTGATTCACGATCTGAACAACGTATTTCAAACGGTGATTGACGCCGCCGAGCTGATTGCGTCCGATCCAAAATGGGCGGCAGCCGCGGCGACGATTGTCCGCGGGGTGGAACGCGGACGCCGAATCGTCGCGAGCCTGGCGGAAGCGGACCGTCCCGTTTGCGTGCGCGCCCTTGTCGAATCCGCCGCTGTGTTCGCCAAGGATTTCGCCGCCGCGATCGGCGGACCTGAGTTGCGCTTTGCGATCGACGTGGAGGCGGATGTCATTCTGACAGTCCGCCGCTCCGCGGTAGAGCGGGCGTTGATGAACCTGTTCATTAACTCCGCGCAGGCGGCGCACGCCGCCGGAGCGCGAACCTGCAGTATTTCCGTCTCGGCCGTGCGCGACGGCGGCAGCGTCGCGCTCACCATATCCGACGACGGCCCGGGGATACCCGAGGGCATTCTGTCCTCCATTTTCTGCCCGCACGTCTCCACGCGGCGCGGCAGCCCGGGCCTGGGCCTGCACATTGTGGAAAGCGCGGTCATTGAGAGCGGGGGTTCGGTTCAGGCGCGCAACGGCGACGCCGGAGGCGCTGTTTTCTCTATTCGCCTTCCGGCTGGCGCCGACTCCGCCGCCCGCTCGGAAGTCGCCGTTTCGCATTGAAAAGAGCGAAATTTTCCAGCGAGCTTGCATCTATTTATCGAGGCAGTAATCCGGGGTTGACCCAGGCATGAGATATATTTGCATCCACAGCCATTGTTATCAGCCGCCGCGCGAGAATCCGTGGCTTGAAACCATCGAGTTGCAGGACTCCGCGTATCCCTATCACGACTGGAACGAACGCATCACGGCCGAGTGCTACGCTCCGAACACGGCCAGCCGCATTCTGGACGCCCAGCAGCGTATCGTGCGCATCGTCAACAACTACGCGTCCATCAGCTACAACTTCGGTCCCACGTTGCTTTCCTGGATGCAGACGGACGCGCCGGAAGCCTACCGCGCCGTGATCGAAGCCGATCGCGAGAGCCGGCAGCGCTTTTCCGGCCACGGGTCGGCCATGGCGCAGGCCTACAATCACATGATCATGCCGCTCGCCAACCGGCGCGACAAATACACCCAGGCGCTATGGGGCATCGAAGACTTCCGCAGCCGGTTCGGGCGCATGCCCGAAGGCATGTGGCTGCCGGAAACGGCGGTGGATCTGGAAACCCTCGATATCATGGCGGAACTCGGCATCCAGTTCACTGTGCTTTCACCCTATCAGGCGCGCAGGGTGCGCGAGACGGGCGCTAGCGAATGGCGCGATGTCACCGGAGGCGCGATTGATCCCACGCGGGCCTATTTCATTGGTTTGCCCTCAGGCCGGTCCATCAACCTGTTTTTCTACGATGGGCCGGTCTCGCAGGCGGTCGCCTTTGAGCGACTGCTGGACAGCGGCGAGCGCTTCGCCAGCCGCCTGATGAGCGCGTTCTCCGATTCGCGCAACTGGGACCAGATTGTCCACATCGCAACAGACGGCGAAACCTACGGCCATCATCATCGCTACGGGGAGATGGCTTTGGCCTACGCGCTGCACCACATCGAATCGAACCGGCTGGCGGAGATCACCAATTATGGCGAGTATCTTTGGAAACATCCGCCGTCGCATGAGGTGGAGATTTACGAGAACACCGCGTGGAGCTGCGTACACGGCGTAGGGCGGTGGTCTGAGGACTGCGGCTGCAACTCCGGCGGGCGGCCGGGCTGGAACCAGAAATGGCGCAAGCCGCTGCGCGCTGCTCTGGACTGGCTGAGAGACACCGTTGCGCCCTTATATGAGCAGGCCGCCGCCAAGCTGGTTCAGGATCCCTGGCAGGCGCGGAACGACTACATTCACGTGATTCTGGACCGGTCGCCGGAAAACCGCGACCGCTTCATGCAGAGGCACGCCTTCCGCAAGCTGGAGTCCGGCGATGAAGTGCGCTTGTGGAAACTTCTGGAGCTCCAGCGTCACGCCATGCTGATGTACACAAGCTGCGGCTGGTTCTTCGATGAGTTATCGGGCATCGAGACGGTGCAAGTCATGCAGTACGCGGCTCGAGTGGTGCAGCTCTCCTACGAACTGTTCGGCCGCGCGCTGGAACAGCCCTTCAAGGACCGGCTGGCCGAGGCCAAAAGCAATTTGCCGGAGCATGGAGACGGAGCGCGCATCTACGACCGCCTGGTCAAGCCCGCCATGGTGGATCTGGAAAAGCTGGCTGCGCATTATGCCATTAGCTCGCTTTTTGAAAGCTACCCGGATCAGACCCAAATCTATTGCTATACCGTGAACCGGGCGGACCAGCGCGTCATGGAGGCGGGAAAACTGCGTCTGGCGTTAGGCCGCGCCCGGTTCACTTCCGACGTCACCCAGGAAGCGAGAGAGCTTTCCTTCGGGGTGCTCCACTTCGGCGATCACAACCTTACGGGCGGCGTTCGGCAATTTCAGGGAGAGCAGTCCTATCTCGACCTGGTCAAACACGCCGGCGAGGCTTTCTACCGCGCCGATGTACCCGAGGTCATCCGCCTTCTGGACCGGGGTTTCGGCACCAACATCTATTCGCTCAAGAGCTTGTTCAAGGATGAACAGCGCAAGCTCCTTGATGAAATCCTGCGATCGACGGTTGCGGAGGCCGAGGCTGCCTACCGCCAGGTATACGAACATCACGCCGCGCTTCTGCGTTTTCTGCACGGGCTGGGGTTGCCGACGCCGAAAGTTTTCCAGAATGCGGCCAGCGTGGCGTTGAACAGCATGCTCCGGCATGCTTTCGAATCCCGGCAGCTCGATGTGGAGCGGGTTCGCACGCTGCTCGAAGAGGCGCGCGTCGCCGGAGCGGAGCTGGATCACACGACGCTCGAGTACGCGCTGCGAAAGCGGATCGAGCGCCTCTCGGACCGGTTTTGCGCCGACCCGCTCGACGCCGACGCCCTGCAGCACCTCGATCAGGCTCTCGCTCTTCAAAAGGATCTTCCGTTTCAACTGGTGCTGTGGTCCGTCCAGAACAAGTGCTACGAAATTCTGCAGACTGTCTACCCCGAGATGGCGCGGCGCGCGCAGCAGGGCTCCGCCGAGGCCGAGTTGTGGGTGCACGTTTTTCATTCGCTGGGCGAGAAGTTGCGCCTCTACGTCGAGGTTCCGGAGCTTGAATCCAGCCGGCCGACGCCGGCGGCCTGACCCTAGCTGATGGCTGAGCAACCAGTCGCCACTTATCGCGTTCAGTTGAACAAGAATTTTGGCCTCGAGCAGGCCCGCGCATTGCTTCCCTTTCTGCACAAGATGGGCATTTCTCACTTGTACGCATCTCCCATCTTCGTGGCGCGGCCGGGCAGCATGCATGGATACGATGTAACCGATCCGTCGCGCGTGAACCCGGAGATCGGCGGGGAGGAAGCCTTCGAAGCGCTGGTTTCCGAGCTGAAAACGCGCGGCATGGGCCTGGTGCTGGATATCGTGCCAAATCACATGGCCGCCAGTTCCGATAACGCATGGTGGATGGACTTGCTGGAAAACGGCGCCTCCTCGATGTACGGAACGTTTTTCGACGTAGAGTGGGGACCCACGGCAGACGCGATCGCCGATAAGATCTTCTTGCCGATTCTCGGCTCGCCGTACGGCGCCTCGCTCGAAAATGGCGAGTTTCAACTCCGGCTGGACGCCGAAGGGTTCTTCGTGAGCTACTATTCGACCCGGCTGCCGCTTGACCCCAGCACATACGCGCAAATCCTGGATTACCGTTCCGATCGCCGCCCCGAATCCGACGAGTTCTCGGCGTTGCTGGACATGATCCACCGGCTGCCCGAAAAAAGCTCGATGGCGTGGGAGGCCATCGAGGCGCGCCGACGCGATGTTCCGCTGATCAAGAAGCGTCTCTGGCGGCTTTACGACAGCGATCCTCGCGCACGGGCATTTATCGACGAAAATATCGAGGCGTTCAACGGACGCAAAGGGGACCCTCGAAGCTTTGACGCCCTGGATGACCTGCTGGACCGGCAGGCGTACCGGATCGCGTGGTGGCAGGTGGCGCGCGAGCGCATCAATTATCGTCGCTTTTTCGATGTCAGCGACCTGGTCGGCGTGCGCCAGGAGAACGAACGCGCATTCGCGGCCACGCATGAGACGGCGCTGCGCTGGGTGCAGGAAGGCAAGGTGCAGGGCTTGCGCATCGATCACATCGACGGCCTGCACAATCCGCGCATTTATCTCGAGCGGCTGGCGGCAAACGAGCCGCGGCCGTACGTCGTGGTGGAGAAAATTCTGCTCGGCGATGAATGCCTGCGCGACGAATGGCCGATCGACGGCACCACTGGCTACGATTTCCTGGACATGCTCAACGGCGTGTTGGTGGATGAGAGCAACATGCCTGCGCTGAGCGAGATTTATTCCCGTTTCACGGGGCTGAACTGGAACTTCGCTGAAGCGGCCTATGACCAGAAGCGCTGGATTTTACGGCAGCTGTTTCGCGGAGAATTTTCGGCGCTGGCGCTGCACCTGGCCCTAATCGCCGAAGCGGACCGCCACGGCCGGGATATCAGCCCCTGGGAGCTTCGCCGCGCGATGATCGAGATCACCGCCAGTCTTCCCGTATACCGCACGTACGTGGAAGGCGAGCGCGTTTCGGCGCGCGACCGCGAGTACATCGAGCAGGCCGTCCGGAACGCGCGCGAGCGCAACCCTCATGTCAGCGACCGCGCCTATGAGTTCGCGCGGCACGTCTTGCTGCTCGAATTCCCGCCGACGCTCGGGCCCGAAGGCCGTCGCGAGTGGGTCCTGTTCGTCATGCGCTGGCAGCAACTCACGGGTCCGATCACGGCCAAAGGCGTCGAGGACACCGCCATGTATTTGTACAATCGCCTGATCTCGCTGAATGAGGTGGGCAGCGAAGCGGAGGCCACGCCGCTGGCGCGGTTCCACCAGTTCAACGCAGAACGCGGCCGCGCCTGGCCGGCGACGATGAACGCCACCTCCACGCATGATACGAAGCGCAGCGAGGATGTGCGCGCGCGCATCAACGTTCTCTCCGAGATGCCCGACCAGTGGGGCCGCTGGGTGCGCAGATGGTCGCGATGGAACCGCGATAAAAAAGCTCTGGTGGACGGCCGCCTGGCGCCGGATGCGAACGAGGAAATGCTGCTCTATCAGACCCTGCTCGGCGCCTGGCCTCTGCGTCCGGACGAAGAGTCATCCTTTCGCGAACGCCTGAAACAATATCTCGTCAAAGCGATGCGCGAAGCGAAGGTGTATTCCACGTGGCTCAAACCGGATGAGGAGCGCGAGAACGCCGTTCTCAATTTTACGGACGCGATCCTCGAGCCCGGGACGCGCTTCCGCGAGCACTTTCTGACGGTTCTGGGCCGCATTGCGATGTTCGGCGCGCTGAATTCGTTGTCGCAAACGCTGGTCAAAATCACTGCGCCGGGCATACCGGATTTTTACCAGAACACTCTGTTCTGGGACTTTAGCCTGGTGGATCCGGATAACCGCAGGCCGGTGAACGTGGAGGAGCGCCTGCGCGTTGCCCAAGAGATGGACGCGTGGACGCGCCCAAACTGCGCGGCCGAACTGCTCGAGACGTGGACAGACGGCCGCGTGAAGGCCTTTGTCGCGTGGCATGCGCTGCGGATGAGAAACGCGAATCCCGATCTATTTGCAGGCGGCGACTACATCCCGGTCGCAGCCGAGGGCGAGCGCGCCCGCCATGTGCTCGCGTTCGCGCGGCGCCGCGACGGCGCCTGGTGCGTCACGGCGATTCCGCGCTTCGCTTCGGAGTTTTCCGGAAATCGTTATCCGCTTGGCCAGCGGGCCTGGGGCGACACGCGGCTGGTCCCGCCCGAGGGCTTCGGGCCGTGGCGGAACGCACTCACTGGCGAAGCCGGCGAGAGCTGGAAGCTTTCGGATCTGCTCGCGACATTCCCGGTCGCGCTGCTGGCTGGCGGCGGCTGAGCGGGCAATGCGTCCGTGTTCAGCGGTAATGGCGGCGCCGCTTTCGAACGCCGTCGCGGGCGCACGGAAGCCGCGCTCATATGGCCGACTGGCGGCCCTGATCACCTTGTCCGCTGAGGGTAACAAACCGCATCCGTCGCGGCGAGAGCGGCTTTTCCGGCCGCCCACCGTGCTCCACAGGACGCCGCGTCAGCTGTGATATCCTCAGTTTGCCCGTTGGACTAATGCCGCACCGGAACCCATTCCCAAGCATCTGCATCGCCCTCGGGTTGCCGGACGTGCGCCAGTTGCTCGATCATGCGGAACGCGAGTATGAAGCGGGCGAGCGCTTCCTGGAATTCCGGCTCGATTATCTGCCCGACCCGCGCCAGGGCGTCGCGGCCATTGCCGATTTCCTCGGAACACATCGCGATTGCACGATTCTCGCCACCTGCCGACGCCATCAGAACCGCGGCCGCTTCAACGGCAGCATCGAGGAGCAGATCAACATTCTGGCGGCCGCTGTCGAAGCCGGCGCGCAGGCGGCCGACATTGAAATCGAGTCGGCCGAGAGCGTCGCGGCGGATCTGGATGCGCTGCGTGGAAAATGCCAGTTGATCCTCTCCTATCACAACTACGATGGGACGCCGTCGCTGGACGCGGTGTTCCGTCGCATGACGCGGATTCAGGCCGACGCCTATAAGATCGTCACTACGGCTCGAAAACCGT
>Ga0070739_10005528_pt1 | contig 14337 bp, 13 predicted proteins | sample Coa_R1_7_FD_66445 | JGI IMG/M metagenome (GOLD analysis project Ga0070739, IMG submission 66445) | Surface soil microbial communities from Centralia Pennsylvania, which are recovering from an underground coalmine fire - Coalmine... | ecosystem: Environmental > Terrestrial > Soil > Unclassified ... | reverse complement strand
ATCATCAAGAAGTCATGCATGTGCAGCGGCTATCGAACTTCCGTGATCGCGTGGCGAATGTCGGCAATGATCTGGGGCCAATCGGTACCAGCATCATGAATCCAGATATCGAGTACCACAAGCTTGCGGAATCGATGGGCTGGTGGGCGAAGGGTCCGATCAAAGATCCGGCCGATCTGGGTCCGGCGCTCAAGGAAGCCGTCGAGGTCGTCAAGGATGGCCAGCCGGCGCTCCTCAACGTTTGGACGCAGCCGCGGTAAGGGAGTTGCTGATGAGACTTCTCGCGCGATGGTGTCTCAATTCGGCCGCCTTGGCCGCCGGCATGGCGTTCACGGTGGCAGCCGCGCACGCGGCATCGGCGGAAAATGGGAAGATCGCATTCGTCAAGCACGGCTGCTGGCAGTGCCACGATTTCGAGGGGGAAGGCTCGACGGCGACCAGCGGCGGCCGCGTCATTGCCGATACACAGCTTCCGCTCGAAGCGTTCACTGCCTACGTGCGCAGCCCTGCCGGGGCAATGCCCCCGTTCAGTCAGAAAATCGTGTCCGATTCCGAGCTAGCCGACATTTACGCTTATCTGGAGACGCGGCCAAAGCCGCGCCAGCCGAACGACATTCCGCTTTTGCGGGATTTGCAGTCGCACTGACGCGAGGCGTGCCGCCGACGTCGTCCCGCCGCGTGCAGACGTTCGGGCTGGATTCTTGTACTGCCGCGCTATACTCGTGGCGCTCCGGCACCGAATGCGAGTCAGAGCATTTTTCAACAGGTTACCGAGATGGCGCGCCGCGAAAACTTGACCATTCGCCAGGTGGCGACCAGGGTCGCCGCCGCCCGCGCCAAGGCCGTCATCCGCGGCTCGCCGACGACGATTGTCGACCACATGGAGGAGTGGTTTCGCAAGGACGCTTGCGACGGCTTCAACATCATGCCTCCATTCCTGCCCGGGAGCCTCGATGATTTCGTCGAACTGGTGATTCCGGAATTGCAGCGCCGGAACCTGTTCCGCCGCGATTATCAAGGCAAGACCCTGCGCGAAAACCTTGGATTGGAGCTGCCGCCAAACCGCTACGTCACGGGGGCTGCGCTGCCGCCGTCGCATCGGGTGCGCGCTGCATCGGGAGGCTCACGGTGATCAACGTCCGCCGGTTGGGACACGCCACATTGACGACACCCGATATCGACCGGCAGATCGCCTACTATACGGATGTGGTCGGATTGGCCTTGATCGAGCGCACCAAGGACCGCGCCTATTTGGCCTGCAAGCTTGGTCTCGAAGCAATTGCGCTCGAGCCCGGCAAGGGCAATGCCTTGTCGCGACTTGCATTTCAGGTGGCGCCAGGGACCGATCTCGATGACCTGGCGCGCGCGCTCGCCGAGCATGGCGTCAAGTCGGCACGGCAGCGCGGAATTTCACCTGGCGTGGCGGAAGCGGTGGTGTTCACGGATCCGAAAGGAACAGAAGTCCAGCTCTTCTCGGAATATGTGTTTGCCGCCGATGACGGCCGGACTGCCGGCATCATGCCGCTCAAGCTGGGTCATGTCGCCTATCGGGTGGATGATGTGCAAAAAACCGTCCGGTTTTACTGCGACGTTCTGGGCTTTCGCGTCTCGGATTGGCGGGCCGACGACTTTGCGTTCTTGCGCTGTAACACCGATCATCACACGGTCAACTTCGTGTATGACGACGAGCCGCAACTCCACCACATCGCTTTCGAAGTAAAAGACTGGGCGGAGATCCAACGTGCCGCCGAAACACTCGCCAAGCATGGCATACACTTGGTCTGGGGCCCCGGCCGTCACATCATCGGACACAATATCGCGATCTATCACCGCAACGCCGATAAGGTGCGGGTCGAGTTCTTCTGCGAGATGGATCAGATGAAGGACGAGAGCCTCGGCTACTTCGATCCACGGCCATGGCATCAGGATCGGCCGCAGCGGCCGAAAGTGTGGGGGCCGGAGACCCTGCGCAATTATTGGGGCTACGGCTCGGAGCGGATCATCCGCGGCTATCAGACGATCGAATAAGCGGGCCGCACGATATCGTGAGGGCGACCCCCCTCTAAAGCGGCGAATTTTGATTGGCGCGGCGGCGGCACGCCGGTTTATTCAAGCTATCGCCGCCGCGAAAAGCCGAGGAGAACCATATGACCGGCAATGGAAAGACGATCCTCCAGTCCCTATGGCTTGTTGCCGTTCTCGGAGCGGGCGGGTTCGCGCACGCTGCCGAACCGGCCGTAGTAATTCCTCCCCCGGCCATCGATGAAACAGCGCAGCCTGGCAATCTCGAGACTGCGGTCCTAGCTGGCGGCTGTTTTTGGGGAATTCAGGCGGTGTTCCAGCATACCAAGGGCGTAACGAATGCGGTGTCCGGCTATGCCGGCGGCCAGAAGGAGACGGCCCATTACGAGATGGTCGGCACCGGACGAACTGGGCATGCCGAATCTGTTTCCGTTACTTACGACCCGAAGCAAATTTCCTATGGCAAGATACTCCAGGTCTTTTTTTCCGTGGCGCATAATCCGACAGAACTCAACTACCAAGGCCCCGATTCCGGGACCCAATATCGCTCGGCGATATTTTACGCCAATGACGAACAGAAGCGCATCGCCGGGGCCTATATCGCACAGCTCGACCAAACCAAGCTATTCAGCGCGCCGATCGTGACTAAGCTTGAGCCGCTTTCGGGTTTTTATCCAGCCGAGGACTATCACCAGGACTTCGCGGTGTTGCACCCGAATTACCCATACATCGTGTTTAACGATCTTCCGAAAGTGGAGAATTTGAAGCGATTGTTTCGAGACCTGTACCGGGAGCGGCCGGTCACAGTGGCGGCCTCGAGCCAGCCGAGCCAGTAATCGGCTCGCTCACGCGGCTTCGCTGTGCCGCGATTCGCGCGTGTTCGGGCGTAGGCTTGGACGGGGCTACCTGCGCTCACGGGCGCCTGACAATTTTGTCCACAGAATGTAGCAGCCGCGTATATTCGGCGCAGTGGGCATACTGTGCTGCGCGGCCCGCCCTATAGTATATGGCCTTCAGGCGACGCCTGAAGTATCGTCAGGAAAGGGGAGTTGGGGCAAAAATCCGCTCCAAGGCAAGCGGGAGGGAAGCATGAGCACCGCAACGACGAGCTACGGCAATTTGCCAGCGTCGGAACACAGCGTACAGCTGCGCAAGGCCGTTATCGCGTCGACGGTCGGTACCGCTATCGAATGGTACGACTTTTTTATCTACGGTACGGCGGCTGGCCTGGTGTTTGGAAAGCTCTACTTTCCTCACGAAGACCCGCTTTCCGCAACATTGCTGGCCTTTGGCACCTACTTCGTCGGTTTTATCGGCCGCCCGATCGGCGCTGCGATTTTCGGACACTACGGTGATCGCATCGGCCGGAAGGCGACGCTGATCGCCACGCTCATATGCATGGGTCTTGGCACCTTCCTGATCGCTTTCGTGCCGACGTATGCTTCGATCGGCATCTGGGGAGCGATCATCCTGACTATCCTGCGCGCTATCCAAGGCATTGGCGTCGGCGGCGAATGGGGCGGTTCCGTGCTGATGTCGATGGAGTGGGCACGCACGCACAACCAGCGCGGCCTGGTCGCATCCTGGCCGCAGTTCGGCGTGCCTTGCGGCCTGCTGCTGTCGACCGCGGCGATCGCGGTGTTCAGCGCCTGGTCCGGCGATCAATTCACCGATTGGGGTTGGCGAATTCCATTCGCACTCTCCATCGTTCTCGTCGGTATCGGCTTGTGGATCCGGCTTGGTATTCTCGAAACGCCGGTATTCCAGAGGCTTTTGGACCAGGAGAAGATCGAGAGCGCGCCCATTATCGAAGTCATCAAGAGGCAGCCGAAAGAGATCATCCTGTCGGCTTTGCTGCGCATGGCCGAGCAGGCGCCGTTCTACATTTTCACGGCGTTCGTCTTCGCCTATGCGGTTGGCACACTGAAAATGTCACGCGATTTCATTCTCGCGGCTGTCATGGTCGCTGCAGTGGTGTCCTTTTTCACAATTCCGATCGCCGGTCATCTATCCGACCGCATTGGACGCAAGACCATGTATCTGATCGGCGCTGCCGTTATGGGCGTGTTCGGATTCGTGTATTTTGCAATGGTCGACACCGCGACCCCGGCACTCGTGTTCATCGCCATCGTACTGTCGCTCATTCCGCACGATCTGCAATATGGTCCGCAAGCTGCGCTGATCGCCGAGGCCTTTACCCCGCGCCTGCGCTACAGCGGTGCCTCGCTCGGTTACCAGCTCGCGTCGATCGTCGCCGGCGGCCCATCGCCGCTCATCGCCACCGCGCTATTCGCCGCCTATCACTCGGGCTATGCCATCGCGATCTATATCGCCATTTGCGCGGTCATCAGCCTGATTTCGGCAGCGCTGATGCCGGATTACACTGGCAAGGACATATCCGCCGAATACGACGCCTGAGGGTGCGCCCTCTCCTGTGGGAGAGGGCAACCGACTCGCCACGTCGCCGGGCCAGCTACGGCCGAGATCGAAGCAATCGCTGTTAGCGATCGGATTGGCGCGGTTGTGCTGCGGCCGGCGCTCAGGCTTTGACGCCGCCGGCCGTCACGCCCAACGCCATGAAGCGCCGCAGCGCATAAAAGACCGCAATCGGCGGCAGGGCGTAGAGGATTGCGATCGCCATCATGTAGTTCCACGGCGCGTCATCGTCGTCGAAGAATTGTTCCAACGCCATCGCCACGGTCGTGTGTTTCTCGGATTGCAGCAGCATGTACTGATAGAAATAGTCGTTCCATGCGAACAGCAGCGCGTAGGTGCCGACGGCGGCGAGCGCGGGCGCCATCAGCGGCACGTAGATGCGCAGATAGAGCTGCACCACGGATGCGCCGTCGATGCGCGCAGCGTCGTCGAGCTCGCTCGGAATGAGCCTTGCGTAATGTTGTAGGACCAAGATGGCGTAGGGTGTCGCGAACGTCACCTCGGCGGCAATCACTCCCAGCGGACTGTCGATCAGGCCGTAGACATGCATGATGCGAAGAAACGGGATGATCAGGGTCGACGCCGGGATCACGTAGGTCAAGAGCGCGGCGCTCGATAGTGCCCAATCCCTGGCGAGCCGCATGCGTCCGATGGCGAAAGCGGCCAGCGAGGCGATCACAACGGTCAGCACCATCACCGCAAGGCCGATAAAGATGCTGTTGCCGAATTCCGGCCAGATGTTCCGGATGTCCTCGTCATCGGCGTTCCACAGCGAGGTAAAAATCTGCAGCGTGGGATGGGAGGGCAGGATCTCATAGGTGAATTCGTTGTGGCCTTCGGCATTCAGTGCCACCAGGAACATGTTGTAGACCGGAATCAGCACCCAGATCAGGATAACGGCGCCCAGCAGCAGCGAACCGGCTTCGACCACTGCCCGCCGCAGCCGGTAATGCGCCGGGCTTCTGCGCTTGACCGCGAGAAAGCTTGCGATCACAGCTGCACCTCGGTTGCTTTGAGGCGCTGCATCAAAACGATCATGATCGGAACGAGAAGCGGCAAGACCGACAGGCCGGCCGCGATGCCGAGCGGCGGGTTGGCGAAGTCAAGCGCGAAATGAAAGCCGAGGGTGGGGATGACTTCCGATTCGAACGCCGGCGTGCCCGCCGAGACAAACAGCACGGGGGCGTAGTCGCCAAACGTCCAGACCGCCGAAATCAAGGTGCTGACGATGTAGAGGTTGGCAAGAAGCGGCATCGTAATGTGAACGAAACGACGGTATGGAGAGGCGCCATCGATGTCGGCGGCGTCATAAAGGTCTTGCGGGATCGCCATGCGGCCGCCGAGGAAAATCAGGGTCCACAGCGGCATCCACTTCCATACCGCGGCGGTGATGTCGCAACCGAGCGCGAGCCAGCCGCGGTTGAACCAGAACGGTCCTTCGATGCCGAACAGCAACGAGATCAAATTGTCGGCAAGACCCTGCGGGTAGGCGACCAGCATCCAGTGGAATGACAGATATGCCGGCACGGCGGGCAGCGTCCACGGCAGGATGTAGATGGCGAGCAGCGCCTTGATCCACAGGCGCCGGCGCATGAAGAAACCCGACAGCAGCAGCGCCAGGATCATCTGCACATTCACTGCGATCCCGACGAAGGCCACGATGTTGACGGCGGCACGCAGGTAGCGCCGATCGGACAGTAATTCACCATAGAGTTTCGGATCACTGCCGATCCAAAGCGCGTATCCGAAAGGATAAACCACGAAGGCGGTGAAGAGGACAGCGTAGGGCGCGACGAACGCCAACGACCAGCGCAGGTCCGAGCCGTGCAGGCGTCCACGCCATCGCGGCAGGCGTGGCCAGCCTAGCGCGGCCGGTCCGCTCGGTCCGCTCTCAGCGAAAGCGTCCGAAACACCACTCATGATGCGACCATGGCGACGAAATGCGTCAACCCTTGACGCCGCCCATGGTCAGGCCCGCCGTCATGCGGCGACGGAAGGCATAATACACCGCGACCGGAGGTATCGCGTACACGATTGCGGTGGCCATCATGTAGTTCCATGGCGCCTCGTCGCTGTTGAGGAACTGCGCCAACGCCACCGGCACCGTCATGCTGCGCACCGAGGACAACAGCATAAACTGATAAAGGTACTCGTTCCAGGCGAGCAGCAGCGCATAGGTGCCGACCGCGACCAGCGCCGGCGCCATCAGCGGCAGATAGATGCGCAGGTAAACCTGGAGCGGCGAGGCGCCATCGATTCGCGCTGCCTCATCAAGTTCGATTGGAATGCTGACTCCGTATTGTTGAAAGATGAAGATCGCGTACGGCGTCGCGAACGTAACCTCGGCGAAGATGACCGACCATAGATTGTTGGACAGCCCGTATTTGATCATGATGCTGTAGAATGGAATGGCCAGGAACGATGCGGGGATGACGTAGGTCAGCAACGCCGCGTTGCTCACAATCCAGCCGTTCTTCAGCCGCATCCGCCCGATCGAGAAGCTCGCCAGCGATCCGATCAGGAGTGTGAGGAATGTCGTGGCCGCGCCGACATAGATGCTGTTTCCGAACTGGTGCCAGAAATACTGCAGGTACCAGTAACCCTCGGTCAAAACGACCCAGAAGCTCTTGAGGCTCGGGTCCAGGGGCCAAATGTTGTTTGTGAAAACATCGCCACTCGATTCGAGCGAGACGAAAACCATGTTGTAGATCGGTGCCAGCGTCCAGACCATCAGCACCAAGGCCAGTACGATGGCGGCGGCCTCGGAGAGATTTCGCCGCAGCCGATAATTAGGCCGTCGCCGCTGTCCGTCGGAGAGGGTCATGCTCACAGCTGCACCTCAGTGCTGCGCAGTTTGCGCATGAGGATGATGATGAGAGGGATCATCAGCGGCAGCGCCGACATCACGGTGGCGACGCCGAGATCCGGCCGGGCGACCTGGAAGGCGTCACGGATGCCGAGCGTCGCCAACACGTGGGTAGACAGCGCCGGGCCGCCGCCGGACACGAAGAACACGGTATTGAAGTCGCCGAGCGTAAAGATCGTCGAAAGCAGCGTGCAGATCAGATAGAGATTCGCGATCAGCGGAAAGGTCACGTAGATGAAGCGGTTGATGCCGGTGGCGCCGTCGACGTCGGCGGCGTCGTAGAGTTCCTGCGGAATCGCCATTCGTCCGGCCAGCAGAATCACGGTCCAGAACGGCATCCATTTCCAGATATGCGAGGCGATGACCGATCCCAGAGCGAGCCAGCGTGAGGTGTCGAGCCAGCCTGGCCCGTCGATATGAAACAGGTCCCATAGCGTATTGTTGATCAGTCCCCATTGGCCGTTGAGCATCCAGTGAATCGAGATGAAGGTCGGCAGCGACGGCACCGCCCAGGGCAGCACATAGATGAGCAACAGGCCCTTGGTCCACCAGCTGCGCCGCATGAAAAATCCCGACAAGAGCAGTGCGAGGAACATTTTCAGGTTCACGCCGATGCCGAGGTAGATCACCGTGTTGACGAGCGTGCGCAGGTAGATCGGATCGGAATAGAGTTCGGCGTAGAGACTAGGCTTGTGGCCCATCCACAGCCCGTAGACGACTGGATAGGCCACGAACGCCACAAACACCGCGACATACGGAACGATGAAGGCGATCGCCCAGGTGAATTCCGATCCTTGCAGCCCGCCCCGCCGCGGTCGCCGACGCGCCAGGGTCAACGACGGGGCGGCGAGTGTGCGGCGGACCGCTCCAACGGCTGTGGTGTTCATTGCCGGCCTCCGCAGCGGCCCGCGAGCGCTTAGCTCTGATGAATGGGATATTTTGCCAGTATGGCGGCGTAGTGCTTCAGCGCAGCCTCGGCGGCCACTTCCGGATGCACATTGTCGCGGATCACGCTGGCGTGCGCGGTGCCCCATATCTGCGCGGCGTTCGCTTCCGAGACGCCTGCATTGTAGGCATAGAACCGCGGCACCGTCGGACCCAGCACGCCTTGCGTAACATACGCCAGCCGGTGCGGATCCTTCGGATCGGTCCACCATGGATCGTTGTGAACGATATCGGGAATTGCGGGCAGCCAGCGCCCGAGTCCCGACTTCAGATATTTGCCGGCGACCTCAGGCTGGATCACGTATTTGATGAATTCCTTGGCAACCTCGGGATTCTTTCCGCCCTTCGGAACAAACGCACCACCGACATTGAGCGGCGAAGCGATCGGCTGGCCCGAATTGTCATTCGGCAGGCCAAGCGTCACGGCGTCGTGATACTTCTCCTGATCGTGGATCATCGCCAGTTCGGTCGAGATGGTGCCGTCGTTGTCCATTACGATTTGCTTGGCGTGAAAAGCGTTGTTATCGTCAGGATCCCCCCAATCGAGGGCGCCGGGCGGCACATAACCATCCTTGAACGCGGTCGTGATGTAGGTGATCACCCTGACCACCGCTTCTTTCACTTTCGGATCGTCGAAATGCGCTCGGCCGTCCGGCGTGATGAGGCCGTAGCCGCCATAGGCCGACAGGAAATACGCGAACAGATTGTTGCCGTCGGCTGGGCCGTTGGTGGTCGCTTGCAGGCCGAGAGAGTAGACCCCGCGCATGCCTTGGCCGCGCAGCGTCTTCTGCACCGGCTTGAAGAAGTCAAAGAATGCATCCCAGGTTTTCGGCATATCCGCAATTTTCAAACCGGCCTTTTCAACGAGCGAGCTCCAGAAGTGCATGGGCGACACCGAGGTCTTGAACGGCGCCTGATAAACGGCGCGCGTTTTGGTGACGCTATTGTAATAGTGGCAGGACAGGTAAGCGGTCGGATGCAGCTTCGGCTTCAGCGGTTCAACGATGTCGGTCAAGTCGACGAGCTTGTCCTTCCAGGCGTTCTGCGGGACGACGGTGGCATCCTCGGTGTCATGCGACATGACGTCCGGAACGTCGCCGCTGGTGAGAGATGACACGATCTTTTGCATCAGCGGCCCGGTGGGAATGAGGCTGTAATCGATCTTGTTGCCGCTCTGCTTCTCGTACTCGACAACCATCGCGCGGAATGACGCATCCTCCTCGGGAACGAAGCCCTGATTCCACCATGCCGTTGCCGTCGTGGCCTGCGCGTTTGCGATGTAAGGTCGGCTGAGGGCCCCGGCAGCAGCAATGCCAAGAGAGCCACCAATGAGAGTCCGTCTGCTCAGATGGCGCATCGTGTATCCTCCCAGGTCAGCAGGTCTAATTTGCCGCTTTTTGCGATCATAGCGGTCCGGCACGCCCAGCGAGCGGCTGTCTGACCATTCAATGACCCAGGCGCGGCCCGTCGTCACTGCAATTTGGGAGGCCGACGCGTAAGGCCTGCGTCCCACCATACAACGCCGCAGGTGAACTGTCCTAGGCGTTTTGCAATGCGGCCAACCCAAAATGTCGCAGCAGGCACGTGTCAGCCTGCAGTTTCTAAGATCGTGAGCTGCCGCACGTTCGCGCCGCCTGCGCGGGGCGGCGGTGCCGCTTGAGCGCAGGAAGAATCTAAAGCACTGCGCCGCTTTGCGGATCGATCAGGTGCATGTGGTCCATATTGGCATAAAGCCGCATCGATTCTCCGGGCCCTTTGGCGCTGCCTGGATCAACCCGGGCGCAGATTTCCTGACCATCAACGGTGAAATACACCATGGTCTCCATGCCCATTGGTTCGACCACGTCGAGGGTTGTCGTGAACTCGCACTGCGGATCGCGCTGGCTACGGCGAGGCTCAGTGATGTGTTCGGGACGAAGGCCGAGCACTAGCTCCTTGCCGGTTTGCGGTTGATATCGCGCTGCGCGCGAAGCGGGGACTGGCAAACTGATCTTATCGGAAATACGCACGCACATGCCGGCACCACTTTGTTCGAGGCGGCAGCGCATGAAGTTCATGGCCGGAGATCCGATGAAGCCCGCGACGAATCGAGTCTTGGGGTGATGATAAAGATCTTGCGGCGTGGCGATCTGCTCGATTGATCCGCTATTCATCACGACCACCCGATCGGCCAAGGTCATCGCCTCGACTTGATCGTGCGTCACATAGACGGTCGTGGTCTTCACCATCTGGTGCACCCGTTTGATCTCCGTGCGCATTTGCACCCGTAATTTCGCATCAAGGTTCGACAGGGGCTCATCGAACAGAAACACCTTGGGGTTGCGAACAATCGCGCGCCCCATGGCGACGCGCTGGCGCTGCCCGCCCGACAGCGCCTTCGGCTTGCGATCGAGCAGTTCGGTGATGTCGAGAATGCGCGCGGCGTGGTCCACGCGCTTGCGAATCTCCTCCTTGGGGAATCTGCGCAGCTTTAATCCAAACGACATGTTCTCGAATGCCGTCATGTGCGGATAGAGCGCGTAGTTCTGGAACACCATGGCGATGTCGCGATCTTTTGGCGGCAGGTCATTGACAAGCTCGCCGCCAATGTAAATGTCACCGGCGGTGACTTCCTCCAGTCCGGCGATCATGCGCAAGGTGGTGGATTTTCCGCAGCCGGACGGGCCGACCAGCACCACGAATTCGTTGTTCGGAATATCGAGAGTGATGCTCCGCACGGCCTCGACGTCGTCGAAGCGCTTAACGACGTCACGCAACGCGACTTCGGCCATCGATTAACCCTTTGTGGCGCCCGCGGTCAGGCCGGCGATGTAGTAGTCCATGAGAAAGGCGTAAATGACGAGCGGCGGTGCGGCTGCAAGGAGCGCGCCCGCCATCAGCATGCCCCACTTGTAGACATCGGCGCGGATCAGGCTTGTCACCGTGCCGACCGTCAGCACTTGCTGGTCGGCGGAATACAAGAATGCCATCGGGTAAACGAACGCGGCCCAGGATACCGTGAAGGCGAAGATCATGGCCGCAATGATGCCGGGTAGGGCAACCGGGATGAAAATCTTGGTCAGCATCTGTAGGTGACCCGCGCCGTCGATGAGTGCCGCCTCATCGAGTTCCTTCGGGATGGACTGAAAATAGCCGATCATGATCCAGGTGCAGAACGGCACCGTTAGCGTCGGGTATACCAGCACCATGCCCCAATACGAATTGAGCAGTCCCATCGCCCTCACGATCTGGAACAGCGGGATGAACAGCAGCGTGTCGGGCACGAGGTAAGTTAGGAAAATTCCCGTCGCCAGAATGCTCGAGCCCCAAAAGCGCATGCGGCCGAGCGCGAACGCGGCGAAGACACTGACCACCATGGTAATGGCGACGACGCATAGGGTGACGATGACGGTATTCTTAAAAAACACCAAGAAATCGGTTTGCGTGAGCAGTATCCGGAACTGATCGAGGGTGATGCCGTCGGCGATGATCCACGGATTGGTCGCCATGCGCGCCACCTCCGCGTCGCTTTTGAACGCAGTGACGACCATGTAGTAGGGCGGAATGAGGAAGAAGATCGCGAAGATCACGAGAAATATGTAAGACGTGATCAGCGCCCAGCGCCGGTTGCGGCTGAGACTGGCGCGAACGCTGAAACTGCGGGCGCCTCGAACGGGCAGGGCGGCCGTGCTCATCCGATCTCTCTGCCGCGCTTGCGTACCCCGCGCAAGATGAAAATCGACGCAATGGCCAAGATCGGAAACATGAACAGCGATGTTGCAGCGCCCAGTGGCAAATCGCCGGAACGAATGCCGAGCATGAAGGCATAGGTTGCAAACACGTGCGTCATGTTGCGCGGACCGCCCGCGGTCAAGATTTGCACAATGTCGAAATTGGCGAACGTGACGATCAGGGAAAAAAGAACAGTGATGGCGATGATGTTGCGCATCATCGGCAGCGTAATGTGGGTGAATTTTTGCCAGGCGTTGGCGCCGTCGATGGCGGCCGCCTCATAAAGCTGCTCCGGAACGGATTTGAGCGCCGCCAGATACATGATCAAAAAGAACGGCGCGCCGTACCACACATTGACCAGAATGACGGAAAAACGTGCCCAATACGGATCGCTCAGCCACGGAATCTCGGGATGGCCCAGTCTCGCGAGTACATAATTGAAGGCCGAATGGGTCGGGTCAAACAACCACCACCAGCCGAGCGATGACAGCGCCAGTGGAATGACCCAAGGCACCAGGAGCATGCCGCGCCATTTGCGCTGCCCTTTGGCCGGCAGGTTATTGATGAGGTGCGCGGTCACAAGCCCGATCAGCGCCTTGAAAAAAACCGCACTGATGGCGAAGACCGCGGTCTGCTGGACGACCATGCGGAATACGTCGCGCGACAGCAGAAATCTGAAATTGCCCAGCCCGATGAAGCGGGTCTGTGCCTTATTCAGCATCGACAGGTAGATCGAATAGATCGCCGGATAGAGTATCAGACCCACGACGATGACGATCAGCGGCAGACACATCAGAAAGGCGATTGTCGAGCGACGGCTCAGGAACTTCCGCAATCCGCGGCGCGCAGAGGAAGAACTCAGTGCTGCGCCGTGCAGAGCCGGGTTCCAGGTATGGACAGTATCGGCCATGCTATCGGCCTATCGTGCTATCGTGTTGGAGGCGCTATTTCGCCCTGCATCCGCCGCGCAGGCCGGCTCCTGGAATCCGGCCCGCGTGTTATCGGCCTGACGGCAAACGGGCGTTATGCACGCAAAGTTCCTTCCAGCTCGCTTTCCGCCCATTTAATGACGTCGTCGAGCTTCTCGTTGCCCTGGGTGAACTTGGCAACCATGACGGTGTTGATCGCCTGGTTGTAGATCTGCGCACCCACCTCCGAACGCGCTGGCGCGCCGGTGATTGAGGTTTGTTCATCCCCGCGCGGGGGATAGTTGTAGACCACGCCGACAGGCGGCTCGACGGTCTTCCAGGTATCGAAGTCGTAGAAGCTCTTGAAGGATGGTAGATCGTAGCCGCTCGAGGCGGCGACGAGCTGACGCGCCGAATCCTTCTGTGAAACGAAGAGCAATAGGTCTTTGGCTGCGGACTTGTTCTTGGAGAAGCTCCACAAGCCGTAGAAAAAGGGCAATTGCCCGACGAAGCGGCCCTTCGGTCCTTTGGGCATTGGGTGTTGCCACAGGTTGGCCGCGACGGTGGGATTATCGCGTTTGGCGACTGCCCACGAGCTCGGCGGGTTCATAATGGCCGAACCCTTTCCGGAGATAATCCACCGGTTGTTTCCAGCATCATCCCAGGCATAGACCTCCGGCGGATTCACCGCCATGAGCTTTTTCAGATACTCCATGGCATGGCGGGTTTCATCGGAATTGATCTTGATGTTATCCTTGGCGTCAACCATCACCACGCCGAAGGAATTAAACAAGGCGCCAACCCAATCAACGGCATCGCTGGTCTGCCCCATCGGCAAACCGACCGGATATCCGGCCTTGTAGAGCTTTTCTGCGGAATCGAGATACGCGTCCCAGGTCCATGAATCGATTTTGTTTTTGTCGTATGTAGATTCGTCGGTCGGAAAAATCTCGCGCAGGCGGATGCCGCAATATTTTTCGTAGAGATCGTATCGCGACTGGCAGGGCTTCACCTGGCTGCCGATGGTCGTCGGCACGCCCCGCCACGTGCCCTTGATGTTGGCGAGATATTCGGCGACCGGACTGATCGGGCCGTATTGTTTTATAAGCGTCTCCACGACATCGTTCAGCGGCTCGAGCATGTCGGCATGAATGCGAATGTTCCAGTCGCGGTGCGACATGATGTCGTGGCCGGTTCCGGCCTGCGCTTCCGCCGCCGCTGTCAGCTTATCCTTCTCGCCTTGCGAGGTGATGTAATCGATCTTGACCTCGACGTTGTTCTTGGCGCCCCATTCGTTGCAGAGCTTGGTGAAGGTGTCATTGGCGCCGGGCACCCAGTGATCCCAGACGCCAAGTGTCACGGTGCCCGCGGCATAGCTGTCCTTGACATACGGTGCGGCAATGGCGGCGATGGACCCGAGCGCGGCGCTCTTGAGCAAGCTGCGGCGGG
>Ga0070739_10005526_pt1 | contig 14338 bp, 15 predicted proteins | sample Coa_R1_7_FD_66445 | JGI IMG/M metagenome (GOLD analysis project Ga0070739, IMG submission 66445) | Surface soil microbial communities from Centralia Pennsylvania, which are recovering from an underground coalmine fire - Coalmine... | ecosystem: Environmental > Terrestrial > Soil > Unclassified ... | reverse complement strand
GTTGGCTTTGGCCAGCACTTTGGTGATCGCCGCCGTCAAGGTCGTCTTGCCGTGGTCGATGTGCCCGATCGTCCCCACGTTCACATGGGGCTTCGTTCGCTCAAATTTCTTCTTTGCCATACCTTTATGGCTCCTCCTAACAACTCTGTGCGATCAGAAAGATAATTAAGCCTATAGACATGCAGCAGCCGTCCACTGACCTCTGATCGCCTGCATTGACGCTTCTCCCGTTCTCCTCTGGCTGCTTGAGAGACAAGGACGGAAGCGACGATCTGATCTGTTCAGGAGACGGCAGTGAGAGCTATTTGTACTTCCTGCGTGGATACTCGTGAAGATGTGTGCTTGCGTTTAGTACCGGCAAACTCATCGTCCCTGGGGATATCCTGCCCAATCGAACAGGCAGGACAACCGGGACAGGATAGACATCATCAGATACCACGGGAGCCCGTGATGGGAATCGAACCCATGACCCCAGTCTTACCAAGACTGTGCGCTACCGCTGCGCCACACGGGCAGGAATTCTGGGTGGGCAGTGAGGGATTCGAACCCCCGAAGGCGACAGCCAGCTGATTTACAGTCAGCCCCATTTGGCCACTTTGGTAACTGCCCAGGATGAGAAACTGCTCCGGTCCTTATACTAACATGCTTTCTCTACTGGCACAAGTCTCTAGTACTCATGGAGCGAAAGCCTGACCGGGGAGTAACTCGCCACCCATTGCGCCTCTCACAAGGAGCATAAACACTGCATCTCCTGCGTGATCGACCAGACCATTATAATCAACGCTTTGCGCCATGTCAAGCATTTTTTGGGCTTATGGCAGGCTCAACTTTTCACCGAAAAGCCAGACCGCCTCGAACCTAAACGCAGCCCGAGCAGAATAGCGAACGAGACAGCCATCAAGACGACCGATAGAGCAACCGCCGTCTCTATATCCGCCTCGGCAGCAGTGTACACCGCGATAGGCATAGTCTCGGTGATACCTGGAAAGCTTCCGGCGAAGGTGATGGTCGCGCCCAATTCTCCCAATGCCCGCGCCCATGCCAGACCCGCGCCACTCAACAAAGCGGGTCGAATCAGGGGCAAAACGACGCGCCGGAAGGTATAGAACGGCGAGGCGCGCAATGTATACGCCGCCTGCTCATAACGCCTATCCAGTTGCTCCAACCCTGCCCGTGTCGTATTGACAAAGAATGGCGCGGACACAAACATCTGCGCCATCACCACTGCTACCGTTGTAAAAGGCAATTCAATGCCAAACGGTGCCAGGTATCTACCGATCAAGCCAACCCTACCAAAGGCGATGAGCAATGCCACTCCAGCCACCACTGGCGGCAGAACTGTGGGCATGGTCACAAGCGTTTCCAGGAAAGCGCGTCCTGGCACCCGCGTGCGAGCCAGCACATACGCAACAGGTAAGCCAAAAAGGACTGTCAGGATGGTACTGATCGTGGTGGTCACCACGCTCAATTGCAGCGCCGAAAACGCATCCGGCTGTTGTAACGCTGCCCACAGTGTCGCAGGTGGTTCCCTCACCAGCAAAGCAACCAGCGGAATACCCAAAAAAAGGAAAAACGCACCCGCCAGCAGGCCGACCAGCGCGGCGGTCAGCCTCTGGATGAGTTGACCGCGCCCTGCCCTTATCTGCTTCTCACTTACGTGCTTTATTGGTTCCGGTATGGCGTTCTCATTATTCATAGAGTGAGTATAAAAGGTATGAGGAAGCAGAGTCAAGGAACAGGCAAAGAGCGAGTGAACGGAGAAAGCCAATCAAGATTTAAGCGAGCAATAATATGACCTTAACATCAAGCGGTTACATTACTATCAGAAGATTTTCCCAAAAGATAGAGGGTACATGTCTGGATATTGGCGCGTCAAAATGCGCTGCCCGGCAGAAGAGGATGCCCATAAGCAGATGATTCAGCGTCCTCTACTCGACCTCTACATACTTCTCTCACATTCGTGCGAGGCAGGAATTACTCGCCTGTCTTTCACGCCTCGTCAGGACGACGTACTTAAAAGTATGCTCGTCAGGAGAGCGAGAGGTGCTGTGCCTCGGGGCCTCTCGCTCGGGGGGGAAATACACCATATTAAATGCCACATCTTTCTTTTAAACAATTCCATTCAGTGGAACGTCATAGAAATTGTAAGTGATAAATTCCTATATATCATGCTCTGTATATTCGTCGAGGCAAAATGGAAAATATATTTTGCCACTATTTTAAAGTGAAAGCTATTACTCGTCTATAAAAGTAATATAAAAGCATAAAAATGACTCTTCTATTCTCTAAAATTGCCTGTTTATAATGGCATTGATTAGCCATACCCTGCAACTATATAGTCCAGTAAGAGGTTTTCTCTATGTAACGAGTTCAGTATTGCCAATGAAGTCAAAAATAGAGAAAGGACATAAGCATGCAACAAGAGGAATGGCCAGGACCAGACGATAGACCAGTGGTCGAAGAAATGCTCGCCCATCCTGACTCTCCTCACTGGGAGAAATGCTACGAATTCATACGAAGAGTAGTCCAGCAAATTTCGCTTTCTCGAGAAGAAAAAGAAGACGTTGTCCAGATCACTATGATCAAGATCCACAGAAAGTTATCAGACTTCAAATTTGAGGGCAAGCTAATACACTGGCTGGCTAAAATAGCTCGCCATGCCTCAATCGATGTTATTCGTAAACGAAAGAACAATGACTTATCACTTCAACTTCTTGGCCAATCTTCCTCCAAAGACGGAGAGAAAGAAAATCAAGCTGAAACTAGGGTAGCTGACACCCGGTTAACTCCGGAAAATGTTCACCTTTCTGATGAAAAAGTTCGCGAGATAATGGATAATATTAAGAAATATATCAAAACACACAAAAATCCAGAACAAAACAAGGCGCTTGTGGAACTGGTACTTTTCGAGGAAAAAGCCTGCGAGGAAGCAGCTAGGGAACTAGGCATACCTCCTCCCGTTGCCCACTATTATATTCGTCGTCTTCGGCAATATCTTAAGGAGCAAGAAAACGAGTAGAAGAGGGCCATAACCAATGTTACTAGCGGCGACTAGCTTCTTCTGCCGGTACAAGTAATCCATCCTTGTCTGCCTCACGAATAAGTTTTCGTGTAATTTCTACTTCTTTCTGGCAGACCTTGCAAAGCTTCACATGTTCAGCAAACCTGGGATATTCTTTCCTGGCTGCCCGTCTCCCTAATCGCTCCAGTGTATCTGCATAACCGCTCAGGTCTTCCAGTAACCGCTTTCCATGAAGTATTTCCTTTAACTGGTTAAGAATTGCCTGTTCTTGAGTACCTTTATTCGCAAGTAACAATATGCTAAGATTCTCCAGACATAGAGTACAGGTAGCAATATGATTTTCCAAACGTGCGAACTCCTCTGGTTCCGGCTGCCAACCTTCCTTGAAGAGACGAGTTAAGTCGTCTACCACATGAGGAAAAGAGAACAAATCAAGGTCTGACATTCTAGATGGCCCTCTCGTTTTTCCTTTCATAGCAGTTGTCCTCCTTCTCATCAGTACCAATATACGTTGGCTATCACCAAAAAGTTTTGCCACCTTAATATACTTTTACGTTTTACGTCTTCTCATCGTCTTATACTAAGCGGATACTATCTTATACCAACACTTCTTCGAGGTAGTCGTTCCAACGGCTTTTTTCCTGTTGTTAATAAAATTGACGTCTCATCCTATTGACTAATTCATGTCACTCTTATAATATACAGGCTATCTTATATATCATGTTCATATCATTTCTATACACAAGAAGTAACAAGTCCATTTTCAAATGTTCACTCTGGAAAATGCGCCTTTTATTGTGGGAATGAGAGTAGTATCCCGGGAAATGTAAGATGAAAACAGAGGAACCTCCTGATACGAAAAGAGTATCGAAGGAGATAGGTAGCCGGATTCGACTTGAACGCGAAAAGCGTGGCTGGTCCCAGGAAGAACTGGCTGACAAAATCGGCACCACACAAGTAAATATCAGCCGTTGGGAAAAAGGCTCTACCACTCCTGGGCCTTATTATAGGCAGTCGCTCGCAAAACAATTTGGGAAAACCCTCGAAGAATTAGGGTTTGTGAAAAGCGAAGAAAAAAAGCAAACCATTGAAATTCCCACAACCTCTTCAACTGAGCAGCAAACAGGTACCAGGCACTGGAACGTTCCTTACAGACGCAACCCTTTCTTTACGGGACGAGAAGTATTATTACATCAACTGTATACTATACTTAACACCAATAAAATGGCAGCCTTAACCCAAACACAGGCAATTAGTGGACTTGGTGGCATTGGCAAAACGCAGGTGGCAGTAGAATATGCTTACCGCTATCGAGATAATTACCAGGCTGTCCTATGGGTAAATGCTTCAACTTACGATTCGCTAGTCGCTGATTTCTTTATGCTAGCAGCGCTGCTAGATCTAACAGAAAAAGACCAGGATCAACTCATCGTTGTTAATGTGGTCAAACGTTGGTTCGCGCTTAATAAGAACTGGTTACTGATTTTTGATAATGTTGATGATCCTCAGCTTGTTGAAGGCTTTCTTCCAAGACTGGGAGAAGGCAGTATTCTTATCACAACAAGACAACACGCTCTTGGGTCAATTGCTCAAACTATAGAAGTGGAAAAGATGGAGAGGGAAGAGGGAGTACTATTTCTTATGCGCCGCATCAGGATTCTCAATTCTGACAATACAGCCACGCGCGAGCTAACAAAAGAAGAGCTTGCGCTTGCTCACGAAATCGTTGAAGCAACAGATGGACTTCCACTTGCTATTGATCAGGCAGGAGCATACATTGAGGAGACACGCTGCGGCTTAAAAGGGTATCTTGATCTTTATCAATCCCGGCATAAAGAACTTTTACAGAGACGCGGAATCCTTCCCACAGATCATCCCGAGTCGGTTGCTGCCACATTGTCGCTCTCGTTCGAGCAAATCATGCGACAAAACCCTATAGCAGCCGATTTACTTCGTTTACTGGCTTTTTTCGATCCTGAAGCTATTCCCGAGGAAATGATTATTCTCGGCGTATCCGCACTTGATGCGACCTCTTTGTCAGAAATAAGTGATCCATTTCAATTCAACGAAGCTATTCAACTGTTGATGCGTTATTCGCTTATACGCCGCATACCTGACGAGCAAGTACTGAGTACCCATCGTCTCGTACAGGTAGTACTCAAAGACAGTCTGCCTGAGAACGAACAACGGATATGGGCAGAGTATGTTATTCGCGTGCTTAATCAAGTCTTTCCTGAAGTCGATCCAGAAACATGGTCTAAATGCCAACGTTACATTCCCCACGTTCAAGCAGGCATGGCTTCTATCAAACAACTGGAAGTTGTCATTTCAGAAGCGGCTGATCTGTTCACAAGAGCCAGCCATTATCTGATTGAGCATGCCCAATATGCGCTTGCTGAAGAGCTTTTACAATCTGCCCTTTCTATACAAGAGCAGCTTCAGTTATCAGATAAGCCTGAGACAGCCATTACGGTAAGTGAACTTGGCCTCTTATATCTGGCTCAAGGTAAATATCTACAAGCCAGGCCGCTATTGGAGCAGGGCCGTGATATTCGCCAGCGCACTTTAGGATTGCAAGAACCTGGAACCGCAGCCAGCCTCGACCACCTGGGGCAACTCTACTATGCTTTAGGTAAATATTCCGAGGCCGAAAAACTTTACCGTCAGGCCCTGGATATTCGCCAGAAAGTCTTTACGACGGAAAACCGTGAAGTTGCAGCCAGTCTAGCCCATCTAGCCGAATTAAATAGCACGATGGGATACTATAAGCCAGCAGAAGAACTGTACAAGCAGGCGTTAAGTATCCAGCAAAAAATACTTGGTGATGAACATCCTGACGTAGCTCATACCCTTAATGACTTAGCGTTAGTGTACCGCCGTATGGGCTGGTATTCGGATGCCGAACAATTGTACTGGAGTTCGCACAATATCTTTCTCAATGCCTATGGTAAAGAACATCCTCACATCGCCGAGGTTCTGAATAACCTGGCACGCTTATACCGGGCACAGGCACAATTTGACAAGGCAGAATTGTATTACCGACAAGCTCTTGAAATCCGGGAAAACGTTCTCGGTGTTGATCACCCGGATACGGCCCGAAACCTGGTTGGACTGGCAAAGCTTTACCATTCTCAAGGAAAGTATTCCGAGGCAATAGACCTTAGCGAGCAGGCTTTGAGCATCCAGGAGCAGAAGTTAGCCGCTAATCATCCTGATACAGCAGATACGCTTAGAAATATAGCCAGACTCTACCAGGCGCTTAGAAAATATCCAGAAGCCGAAGCATATTACAACCGGGCTATGGCTATCTGCGAGAATACGCCAGGTAGTAAACATCCTCGCGTAGCTCTCATACTAAGCGGTCTGAGTGAACTATACATGGCTCAAGGCAATTATCAGGAGGCAAAACCTTTAATCGAACGGTCTTTAGAAATTCGCAAAGAAACGCTCGGGCCGGATCATCCTTATGTGGCTTACAATCTGGAGAATCTGGCAAAAATTCATCACGCTTTACGTGAGTATAGCCAAGCAGAGGCTTTGTATAAGGAAGCACTCGCTATTCGCATAAATGCTCTGGGTTCTCAGCATCCTTATACAGCCAATACCAGCAGTAACCTGGCTCAACTTTATATTGATATGCAAAGGTATGAAGAAGCTGAGCCATTGTTGCTAAACGCGCTCAATATCCGGGAAGAAGCTCCTGGCTCCGAACATCGTGATCTAGCCGCCAGCCTGGAGCAGTATGCTCATCTCCTTCGCAAAACCAGGCGAGAACACGAGGCGCGTGCATTTGAACAACGCGCTATGACCACCAGAGCAAGGCACAAGAAATAATCTTCCTTTAGTAACTGGCTCTTGGTCATCAATCAGGCAACGCTATTTCAACACTTAATGAATGGGAGGTCGTATGTATGAAAATCGCCATTGTCGGGTCGCCCGGCGCAGGTAAATCAACGCTTGCGCGACAACTCGGTGATATCCTCAAGATTGAGGTTGTTCACCTAGATTGGTACTTCTGGCAGCAGGGCTGGGAGGGAATACCTCAAGAAGACTGGATAAAGTTCCAGCAACACATTCTTCAAACCGTGAAAAAATGGATCATCGACGGGACATATCTAAACACATCCGATATCCGCCTGAGAGAGGCTGATACCATTATTTTTCTAGATATGTCTCGTTGGCTCTGCCTTTCTCGAGTAATTAAAAGGCACTTCGTCAGACTCTTTCTCTTTTATTTCGGTTGGTCGCTTCCAGATTTTCCTTCCGAATGCAAGGATCGGCTGAACTGGCGTTATATCAAAAAGGTCTTCTGGACATTTCCTGAAAAAGACAGAAAAGACCTGGTTCGAAAAATCACGTATTTTACAGGCAAGGCACCCGAAGACCTGGAGAATTCAACTTTCCCCGATGGAACGTTGGGAGAAATCACGAGTTTTGTTCCCAGTTTAGCATTCGCTCTGATGACAACGTCAATATGGGCATTACCTATGGAGGGATTTCCTTTTCCTATGAGAAAGGTTAGAAAGGATTTTTCTACTTTTGCAGAGCTTTTTCACAGAAAATCGCCCGAACCAGTACTCATTCATCTCCGTTCCAAAAGTGAAGTTAAGGAGTTCGTAAAATTCTGTCGTAGGCACAGAAAAATAGAACAGCAGCCAGCAAAAGTTAAGCAGTCAGATTAATTCCTGCTGTTCGCTGATGCTAAACTAACAGAACGCATTCGCTCAAGGGGGAAGTAGCGAACCATACCGCTCTTATTCCATCTCATTCTTGTGTATCTTCTGCTACATGCTTCCTTGAGCAACTCTCTCTCCCTCACCCATCCATTCCCTTGTTGACTTGCCTTTTCCCCCCACCCCCACCTATACTTCCAATCAAAGCGCACTTCGGTGAAACGCGCACGCTTGCTCGTTCTCTTTAGTAAGGGCGAGGGCGCAATATTTTGTACATGCAGGAGGGCTAGCTACTATGCCTTTAGACAAAGCTACGTTCCAGGTGGCGCTGGTTGGGGCGGGACTGGCGCGGGTGACAAAGGATATCGATTATCTCGTGCGGAACTCTATTCGTCTTCATACAACTGCGGTGGATGAGCAGACTTTGCAGGTGGGAGCATCGAAGTTGGGGGGATTGCCTGATCTGCCTGCTGGAACGGCATGGCCGGAGTGGCAGGGCGTGCCACAATCGTTTATTGCACAGATTCGGCTGGATGAGACGCATCCTTATGATACGCAGAAATTGTTGCCTGCGAGTGGGATGCTGTGGTTTTTCTATGATGCGAAGCAGCAGACTTATGGCGATCAGCCTTCGGATAAGGGCGGCTGGTCTGTTCTTTTCTCGGATAATGTTCAGAACAAGCTGAGCCGCGCAACTGCTCCGAATGCGCTTCCGGCGAGTAGTCGTTTTCATGCATGTTCGATTCGTTTTGCCAGCGAGATTACGGTGTCTCAGCAGCCGGAGCTTGATATTTCGCACTTTGATTGGACGCAGGCAGAACAGCAGCAGTATGAAAAGCTGCTCTCGACGCTCTATTCCCAGCAGGAAATGGCTGAGCCGCATAACCGTATGCTGGGCTTTGCCGATACCATTCAGGACGATATGCGTTCGCAGTGCCAGCTTGTCTCGCATGGTATCACCGATAGCAGCGACCCACGCGCCCAGGACCTTTTAAAGACCGCTAATGACTGGTTGCTCCTGCTCCAGGTGGACTCGGATGAGCAGGCCAACATGCGCTGGGGGGATACCGGTATGCTCTACTACTGGATTACGAGCCAGAACTTGCAGGCAAAACATTTTGACTCGACGTGGCTTGTTTTGCAGTCTGAGTAATGATATATATACTGCGTCGTGACAACACAAGGAGGAACGCTCCATGCATCGTCGTCTTTTCTCTCTTCATTCAGGCACCGGTTCGCGCTTTACCGTTTTGCCCGCGCTTTTTCTGACCTTACTGTGTCTGCTCGTGGCAAGCTGCACCATCAATGTTTCGGGGCCTGGAACCGGAACGGGTATCACGCCCACCCCCACTACAGGTACGCCGCACTGGGGCGTACAGACCAAAACATCCGGCTGTACGGCCCGGGGCGCACTGCAAGACCCTGAATGCACACCCGGCGATATCTTTCCCAATGTTACAAAGGATCAGATCTGCCAGCCGGGCTATTCTCGCTCAGTACGCAACGTGCCGACCAGCGAAAAAAATCAGGTATACGCGGAATATGGCATCTATCATCATTCGGCAGGAGAGTACGAGGTAGATCACCTGGTTAGCCTGGAGTTAGGTGGTTCTAACGATATCTCTAACCTGTGGCCGGAAGCGGCCTCTCCCACTCCTGGCTTCCACCAGAAAGACCAGGTTGAGAACTACCTGCATGACCAGGTTTGCTCTGGCGCAATGTCGCTTCAGGAGGCCCAGGTGGAAATTGCTACTAACTGGTTGGCTGTCTATAACCGCATGTCACATTGATTTTCCTGACATCCCAGGAGAGGGAACGGAAGACATCCGCAAGGGGATGTCTTCCGTTCCCTCTCCCCGCAAAAGTCTAACGCTCACCCGTTTTGTGATGTCCTCTTGACCTTTCTAATTTTTTCATATTATACTTATCAATTGATAAGGAGAAAGCAATATGGTTAGCAAGCAGCGCAAACAGCATGCCCAGGAAGAGGCAGAGGAAACGCGGCGCACCATCTTGCGCGTAGCGCAGCAGTTATTCATGGAATATGGTTATAGAGCTATTTCTACACGGCAAATAGCGGATGCCTGCGGTCTGACTCAGCCCGCGCTCTATCACCACTTCAAAGATAAGCAGGAGCTATATGTGGCGATGGCACTGGAAGAACTGAGCAAAACGCAGGTGGCGTTAGAGCGCATCGCGCGGCGGAGTGACACGCTTGAGGAGCGATTGCGTCGTGTTGCTCTTTACCTGCTGAGCAGCACGCAGCACGATCATACCTTGATGCTGCATGATATTCGACACGAACTCTCGCCGGAAGCCAGGATGACCTTGAGCAAGGCCTTCCAGGAAAGCATTATCGCGCCCATTGCCTCACTCTTTCAAGAGGGACAGCTTAGTGGAGAGTTACGAAATAGCAAACAGCAGGGCAGCGATCCCAGCATAGCCGCCTTTCTCTTTATCAGCATGATCTCCACCCTGCTCCCGCGTGGTCATCGCGAATTTATGCAATTAAATGATGGCGAACTGGTCTCGCTGGTGACACAAATTATCTTTCATGGCTTAGCCAGGCCTGCCGAATAAGCAGAAAACACTGATAAAATTACCCGTTTTTTGCTCTTCATTTATCAAGTGATAAGGAAGAGCAATAATTCTGAGGAGGTTAATGATGGCAGCAAATACGACTGAAAATACGCGGAGTACGGCAACCAGTTCCGACCCGAATTATAAATGGAAAGTGCTGATCTCAGTGGTATTTGGCACATTCATGGTGATTCTGGACTCCACTGCCGTGAATGTGGCTATACCAACCTTTCAGCGCGTGTTCAACGCGAAGGTAGACCAGGTAGACGGCATTCTGACGGCCTATGTGCTGGCGCTGGGTATTGTGACCCCTCTGGCAGGTTGGTTCTCGGAACGGTTCGGCATCAAGCGCGTCTACCTCGTTTCGCTTGGCCTGTTTGTCGCGGGGTCGATTCTGTGCGCCTTCTCGCCTTCGCTGCCTTTCCTGGTGGCCTTCCGCGCTTTGCAAGGGCTTGGCGGCGGCATGTTGGGACCGCTCGGCATCTCGCTGCTGTTTGGAGCTTTCGCTGAAAAGGAGCGTGGTGTGGCCTTTGGTCTCTACGGTATTCCCTTGATCGTTGCTCCTGCCAGTGGGCCTGTGCTTGGCGGCTACTTTGTGCAATACCTGGACTGGCGCTACATCTTTTTCATTAATATTCCTGTAGGTATTGCGGGTATCCTGCTTGGCAGTTTCTGGCTTCGCGAGTCGCGGCGCGGCACTGCTGCGCGCCTGGACATCCCCGGCGTCCTGCTTTCCACAATCAGCTTCGGCACACTGTTGTATGCCATCCAGCGCGGTGGTAGTGATGGCTGGACATCACAGCGCATTCTGATCCTGCTTGGCGTAGGTATCGCTGCCTTCATCGCCTTCGTCATCGTCGAGTTGCGCGTCAAGGAGCCTCTGCTTGATCTGCGTCTCTTCCTGCGCCGCACCTATGCTTTTGCCAATATAGTCGGTTGGGTCAGTTCTATCGCGCTCTTCGGAGCCGAATTCTTATTGCCCATTTACCTGCAAACCCTGCGCGGTCGCACGCCGCTCGAGGCAGGTTTGCTTGTGCTGCCTCTTGCCATCTCGGCAGGCATTGTGACACCACTGGCGGGCGCGCTCTATAACAAAGTCGGCGGGCGCTGGTTGATTGCTTTCGGCAGCATCCTGCTCGCCATCAACACCTGGGAACTGGCCCATTTGACGGTTGATACGCCCTATATCGATGTGATGTGGATCGTGGCTATTCGCGGTGTCGCGCTCGGCTGCGTGCTGCAAACCACGCTTACAACGGCTCTGACCGGCCTGAAACCTATGCAGTTGCCGCGCGCCAGTTCGCTGCTCAACGCTACGCGCAACGTCTTCCAGTCTTTCGGTATCGCCATGCTCGGCACCATCTTCACCAACCAGTTCACCAGCTACCAGAATGCAGCCGTCAGCGATATTCACAATCCATCAACCAGCCTGGGAAAGCAATTTCTCCAACTGGTGCAGGCGCTACAGCAGCATGGTGTCCCGGCGGCTTCGGCAGCGAAAGCCGCGATGGGTCAGTTGATCGGCCAGATCTTCAATCCGCATGGCTCCATCTTCCAGCACAACTTCAACGCCGGACTGAACGATGCCTACCTCGTGACCTTCTGGCTGGCCGTTGCCACCATCTTCCTGGCCTTCACGCTCCCCGGTCGTCCAAAGGCCGAGCGCGAAGAGGAAGTACCTTCACCCGCGCCAGATGCTGCGCCTGTAGCATAAATTGTTCCAGGTTTTGTAGGGACGCGATTGATCGCGTCCACTCCGCTACCTCGGCACGCACGTCGGACGGGGTGGACGCGATCAATCGCGTCCCTACAAATAGTGTGTCCTATAATACAAATATGCACACGCTCTACACAATCGGACATTCGACGCGCTCCATCGAGGAATTGATCGAGCTTTTGCGGACACATGGCATCGAGGAAGTGGCGGATGTGCGCACCGTTCCAAAATCGCGGCGCAATCCCCAATTTTCCTCGGATGCCCTTGCTGCTTCATTAAGAGAGGCCGGTATTGCCTATACACATCTCAAACAGCTTGGGGGGTTGCGCCACCCGGCAAAAGATTCGCCCAATACCGGCTGGCAAAACACCTCGTTTCGCGGCTATGCCGACTACATGTCTACGCCAGCCTTTGAAGAGGGATTGGACGAACTGAAAAAGCTGGCTGAAAAGAAACGAGTGGCGATTCTGTGCGCCGAGGCCGTTCCCTGGCGCTGCCATCGCTCGCTCATTGCCGATGCCCTCACCGTCCAGGGCTGGCAGGTGCTGCACATTATGAACCGCAAAACCGCGAAGCCTCACGAGTTGACGGCCTTTCTTCAAGTGCAGGATGGAAAACTTATCTATCCTTCGCTTCTCTAGGACGGTTTGCTAAAAGTACTACCATTTTGTTTTTGCGAAGCAATTTTTCATACTAGATACAGCGATTTGAACGTATCTTTTTGAAGACGTGAGGAAGATGGAAGAGGTTTTTATGAAGCACCTGCAACGACGCACCTATTTTTACCTGCTGGCCTCGCTATTCGGGCTATTCCTGCTGAGCGGCTGCGGCTTCCAGGGTGATAGCCGCCACCTGGCCGACTCACAGGTACAGAACACCAACGTATCGATTCCCACACAACCAACACCCATTCTAACACCACCAACAGCCATTCTGGGCGGCCAGGTGAGCGCGTTTATTCAGAAATTTGGCATGCCAGACAACCACAGCAATCCCGCGTCCGGCATCTACGCCTTTCAACGTTACAAAGATTCGAACCTTGACTACCTGCTCATCCAGAGCAATACAAACGGGAACAAGCAAACAGATTCGCCCGTTTACCGGATTTCGGTTTCCGCGCCACCTCATACGCCCTGGGACGCCACCTCTGCCGAGGCAACCTGCGCCTTGTTCCTGCCCATAGATGCGCGTTATCTCAGTCAGGAACTGGATATCGATGGACAGGGACATATCCTGAGTATAAGCCTGCTCTATTCTAGTGCGAGCTTGGAAAGTGTGTTTCCCTCTACACAAGCGGATACAAAAGGTTTGCTGCACGTGCAATATACCTTTGCGAATGGGAACAGGCAAATGATAACGGGGTGCGTGCTGAAAACGGGGGCAAAATAGAAGAAGGCATAAGGAATAGAAAAGCCTCTCATTAGTCAGCTCATGGCTGTTTTCATAAAAACGGCTATGAGATTTTTTACCACTCATCCTTTTTTGTCAAATAAAGTCTTGATGAGCTTCTAAAAACAGTTTATACTCTTGCAATCCATAAATTATATTCAATTGAGGTAAAAAAATGAATATTTCTGCGTCCACAAAGAAACAGTTAGGAGAACGAAGCCAGGCCTATATCATTGCGCGGTTGCTGGAAGTGGGATACACCATTCTTACTCCTTACGGGGATAGTTCCCGTTATGACCTGGTGATTGAGGATGCCGAGGGCAAATTCTGGCGCGTACAATGTAAAACGGCGTGGATGGAAAAAAGGGGTGATAATGGGTATATAAAGTTCGCAACAACTTCGCTCCGGTCACGTTCCATCAATGGGAAAGTGCAATATAGTAGAGCTAAGTACACTGGGCAAATAGATTATTTTGCAGTATATAGCCATGAACAGCACAAGACTTACCTTATTCCAGCCGATCAAGCTACAGGGGATACAATGCGTCTACGTCTTACACAACCAAAGAACAATCAGGAAAAAGGAGTCAGGTGGGCGAAGGACTATGAGCTATAAATAAAAATAGCGGCGACAGGGATCGAACCTGTGACGCTCGGCTTATGAGTCCGATGCTCTACCAACTGAGCTACGCCGCCATACAATTACTATACCATTGACATGAATACATGTCAATAAGTAGCGGGAACAGGATTCGAACCTGCGACCTCCGGGTTATGAGCCCGACGAGCTAACCACTGCTCTATCCCGCGTCAAGTGTGCTTTGCCGACTGGTATCGAATAGCGGGGGGAGGATTCGAACCTCCGACCTTTGGGTTATGAGCCCAACGAGCTAACCACTGCTCCACCCCGCGTCGGCTTCATTATCATACTACAGACTTTGCGGCTTGTCAAGCATT
>Ga0070739_10005525_pt1 | contig 14339 bp, 13 predicted proteins | sample Coa_R1_7_FD_66445 | JGI IMG/M metagenome (GOLD analysis project Ga0070739, IMG submission 66445) | Surface soil microbial communities from Centralia Pennsylvania, which are recovering from an underground coalmine fire - Coalmine... | ecosystem: Environmental > Terrestrial > Soil > Unclassified ... | reverse complement strand
CGAGCTGGTCCCGACGGAGGGCATGGTCGAGGCGCTGCGCTGCGTGAAGGAGCCGGCCGAGGTCGCGCGGATCCGTGCCGCGTGCGCGATCGCCGACGACGCGTTGCGCGAGGTCAGCGCGTTGCTCGTGCAGGAGCCGAGCGAGCGCGAGTTCGCGCTCCGGCTCGAGCTCGCGATGCGCGAGCGTGGCGCGAGCGGCAACAGCTTCGACCCGATCGTCGCGTCGGGCCCGAACGGCGCGAAGCCGCACGCGCGCCCGACGGACCGGCGGGTGCAGCGGGGCGAGCTCGTCGTCATCGACTTCGGTTGCGTCGTCGACGGCTACTGCTCCGACATGACGCGCACCGTCAGCGTCGGCGACCCCGGTCCCGAGGCGCGGCGCGTCTGGGACACCGTGCTCGCGAGCCAGCGCGCGGGACGCGACGCCGTGCGCGCGGGAGTCGAGTGCGCGGCCGTCGACCGCGCGAGCCGCGCCGTCATCGACGACGCCGGATGGGGCGACGCGTTCGCGCACGGCACCGGTCACGGCGTCGGCCTCGAGATCCACGAGGACCCGCGGGTGGCCGCGACGGCCCGTGGTACGTTGGCCGAAGGTCACGTCGTGACCGTGGAGCCCGGCGTCTACCTCCCCGGCGTCGGTGGCGTCCGCATCGAGGACACCGTCGTCGTCACGGCGTCCGGTGCCGAGCCCCTCACCGAATTCCCGAAGGAACTCGTCGTCTCGTCATGAGTGAGCGAGCCGCCAGGCGAGCGGAAGCGTGGCCCAGCGGCCCGGCGCCGAAGGCGCCAGGAGCGGAAGCATGAGTGTCTCTACCAACGACCTGCGCAACGGGATGGCCCTCAACCTGCCCGAGGGCCTGATGACGGTCGTCGAGTTCCAGCACGTGAAGCCGGGCAAGGGCGGCGCGTTCGTGCGCACGAAGCTGAAGAACTACCGCACCGGTGCCGTCCTCGAGCGCACGTTCCGCGCCGACGAGAAGGTCCCGCTCGCCGTCATCGACAAGCGCGAGATGCAGTACCTCTACCGCGATGGCGCCGACCTCGTGTTCATGGACGGCGAGAGCTACGAGCAGATGAACGTGCCCGCGTCCGAGCTCGGCAGCGCGGTCAGCTTCATGAAGGAGGGCGACACCGTCATCCTGCCGATGTACCAGGGGCAGGTCGTCGGCGTGGACCTCCCGGCCGCGGTCGAGCTGACGGTGACGGAGACCGAGCCGGGGATCCAGGGCGACCGCGTGTCGGGCGCGCGCAAGCCGGCGACGCTCGAGACCGGTCTCGTCGTGCAGGTCCCGCTGTTCGTCGAGACGGGCGACACGCTGAAGGTCGACACCCGCACCGGCGAGTACCTGACCCGAGCCTGAGACGTGGGGTAGCGATGGCGACGCGGCGCGAGGCGCGTGAGCGGGCACTCGGGCTCTGCTACGAAGCCGAGCAGCGGCTCGTGCCCGCGGAGCGTCTCCTCGCCGAGCAGCCGGTCGCGCCGGACCCCTACGCGAGCGAGGTGCTCGCGGGTGTCGACGACCATCGCGAGGAGATCGACGCCGTGCTTCGCAAGTTCTCGGAGCACTGGGCGCTCGAACGCATGCCCGCGGTCGACCGCGCCGTCCTTCGCATCGCGTGCTACGAGCTGATGTACCGGCCCGACGTGCCGACGGCCGTCGTCATCACGGAGGCGGTCGAGCTCGCGAAGCAGTACTCGACCAAGGATTCCGGGCGCTTCGTGAACGGGATGCTCGGTCGGATCGCCGACCACGTCCGCGACGACGACACCCCCGCGAGCGAGGACACACCCGCGCCGTGATCGCGCGGCTCCGCTCCACCGGGACCGAGCTCGAGGAGCCCGTCCTCGACGAGCCGCTGCTCGACGAGCCGATCGGTGACGAGGACGTCCTCACCGACAAGCCGTGGATCGTCATCGTGTGGAACGACCCGGTGAACCTGATGTCGTACGTCGTGTACGTCTTCCAGAAGCTGTTCGGCTACTCGCGCCAGAAGGCGACGAAGCTCATGCTCGACGTGCACCACAAGGGCAAGGCGATCGTGTCGCACGGCAACCGCGAGAAGGCCGAGACGGACGTCGCCCGCCTGCACGCGCACGGTCTGTGGGCGACGATGGAACGCGACACACCCGCGTGACGGTGCGCGCGTGATCTTCTCCGCGTTCAAGCGCAACCGTCGGGGTGAGCTCGTGGCGCGTCTGCGTCCCGAGGAGGTCGAGCTGCTGCGCCGCCTGCCCGACGAGCTCCAGCCCGTCCTCGACGCCCCACCCGAGCCCGACGTCGCGGGGGAGGGCGACGCGATCCGGCAACGACTGTTCCCGCGCGCGTACCTGGACCCGACCGAGGAGCAGGCCGAGCACGACTGGCAGAGCGCCGTCCATCCGGAGCTCGTGCGCACGAAGCTCGAAGCGCTCTCGTTGCTCACGACGACGCTCGATCGCGCGACGACGACGCGCGGTCGCGTCGAGGTCGTCCTGTCGCCCGAGGAGTCGGAGGCGTGGCTCGGCGTGCTGAACGACGCGCGACTCGCGCTCGGCGTCGCCCTCGGTGTCACCGAGGACCTCGACTACGGGAAGATCCGTCCGGACGACCCGGCGGCCGCCGGGTACAGCGTGTACGGCTGGCTCACCTCACTGCAGGGTCAGCTCGTCGACGCGCTCGCGGGCGGATAGCCGGCAGTTCTCTGACGATGCGCTTCGAGGCCGAGCAGACGTTCCCGGGTGCGTCACCCCGCGACGTCGGCGCGCTCCTCGTCGATCCGGCGTTCGAGGCGAGCGTCGAGCTGCCCGACCTCTCGCCGCCGGAGGTCGTCGCGCGCGAACGCGACGGCAACGTCGCGCTGCTGAAGCTCCGGTACGAGTACACCGGGCAGCTCGATCCGATCGCTCGCCGGTTGCTCGGCAACCGGAAGCTCTCGTGGGTGCAGGAGCTGCGCCTCGACGTCGAGGCCGGTCGCGGTGAGCTGACGTTCGCCGCGGAGGCCGACCCGTCACGGCTGCACGGCCGCGCGGACGTCACGCTCACGGTCGACGGGGACGGCGGCACGCGCCGGCTCTTCGCGGGTGAGCTCGTCGTGAAGGCGCCCGTCGTCGGCGGCATGGCGGAGCGCAGGATCGTCCCCGGACTCCTCCGCCGCCTCGACGTCGAGGCCGACGCGGTCCGCGCGCACCTCTCCCGCCCCGTTCCGTGAAGCGTCACCGCGCCTATGTGGCGGTGCCGCTTCACGAAAGCGTGTCGAGCGCGTGCATCTCGTCGTCGGTCAGCGTGAAGCCGAACACGTCGAGGTTCTGCGCGATGCGTTCGGGTGTCTTCGACTTCGGGATCGCGACGACCTCGTGCTGCACGTGCCACCGCAGCACGACCTGCGCAGCCGTCACCCCGTGCGCACGCGCGATCGCGACGAGCCGCGCGTCGCGCAGGTTCGTGTGCTTGAACGGCGAGTAGCCCTCGACGACCATCCCGCGCTCCCGCGCCGCGGCGAGGAAGCGCGCGTCGAAGCGTGACGGGTCCCACGGGACCTGGTCGAGCGCCGGCGTCTCGCCGGTCGCGGCCGTGAGGCGGTCGACCTGAGCGACGCTGTGGTTGCTCACCCCGACGCTCGTCGCGAGCCCGTCGTCCCGGATCGAGAGGAACCGCTCCCACGTCCGCTCGAGGACGCGGTCGCGCGGTGGCCAGTGCACGAGCCAGAGGTCGACGTGGTCGGTGCCGAGCGCGGCGAGGCTCGCGTCGATCGTCGCCTGCTCGCGACCCGCGTTCTCGGGCGGCAGCTTCGTCGTGAGGAACACCTCGTCGCTCGCGATCCTGCTGTCGCGCAGCGCGCGTCCGATCTCCGCCTCGTTGCCGTACATCGTCGCGGTGTCGATCAGCCGGTAGCCGGCGTCGAGCGCAGCCCGCGTCGCCCGGTACGCGCCGCGACCGCTGAGCTGCCATGTCCCGAACCCGACGAGCGGCATGGCGGCGCCGCTGCGCAACGTGACGGTGGGGACGTCCATCCTCCGAGTGTTGCCGACGGATACCCCCAGGGGGTATAGTGGCGCGCATGGAGCACCACGGCCAGCACGACGGGCACCACGACCACGGGTCGCACGCCGACGCGTTCCGGCGCCTGTTCTGGTGGAGCCTCGTGCTGACGGTGCCGATCGTTGTCGCGAGCCCGATGGTGGCGGACTGGTTCGGCTACCCGGTCGACGTGCCGGGAGCGGGTTGGGTCGGGCCCATCCTCGGCAGCGTCGTGTTCCTCTGGTGCGGCCGGCCGTTCCTGGCGGGCGCACGCGACGAGCTGCGCGCCCGCGCGCCCGGGATGATGCTGCTCATCGCGCTGGCGATCACGGTTGCATACGTCGCGTCGCTGGCGAGCTCGATCGGCTGGTTCAGCGAGGACTTCTGGTGGGAGCTCGCCGCGCTGATCACGATCATGCTGCTCGGCCACTGGCAGGAGATGAAGGCGCTGGGGCAGGCGTCGGACGCGCTCACCGCGCTCGCCGCGCTGCTGCCGGACACCGCGGACGTCGTCGACGCGCATGGTGACACGCGCACGGTCGCGCTCGACGACCTGCGGCCGGGCACGGTCGTGCTCGTGCGCTCCGGTGCACGCGTCCCCGCGGACGGGACGGTACTCGACGGCGAGGCCGAGGTCGACGAGTCGATGATCACCGGCGAGTCGCGGGCGGTGACGAAGCAGCCCGGCGCCCGTGTCGTCGCGGGGACGGTGGCCACGGACTCCGCGTTGCGCGTCCGCGTCGACGCGTCGGCGCCGACACCGCGCTCGCCGGCATCCAACGGCTCGTCGCCGACGCGCAGACGTCGCACAGCCGCGCCCAGGCGCTCGCAGACCGCGCGGCAGCACTGCTCTTCTACGTCGCGCTCGCGGCCGCGGTCGTCACGTTCGTCGCGTGGAGCATCGGCGGTGACGTCGGCCGCGCGGTCGGGCTCACCGTCGGCGTCCTCGTCATCAGCTGCCCGCACGCGCTCGGCCTCGCGATCCCGCTCGTCGTCGCGCTCGCGTCCGCGATCGGTGCGCGCGCCGGGATCCTCGTGAAGGACCGGCTCGCGCTCGAACGCATGCGGACGGTCGACACGGTCCTGTTCGACAAGACGGGCACGCTGACGAAGGGCGCTCCCGCCGTCACCGACGTCGCGGGCATCGGGACCGTCGACAGCGCGACCGTCCTCGGGCTCGCCGCCGCGGTGGAGGCCGACTCCGAGCACCCGCTCGCGCGCGCGGTCGTCGAGGCAGCACGGAGTCAGCGTGGCGACGACGTGCCCCGGGCAGTCGGGTTCCGATCATTGACAGGACGCGGCGTGGAGGCCGCGGTCGACGGCACGGTCTACGCGGTCGGCGGTCCCGCGCTGGTGCGCGAGCTCGGCGTCGACCTCCCGCCCGAGCTCGAATCGGCGTTCGACGCGTGGCGTGCGCGCGGCACGACCGTTCTGACGCTCGTACGCGACAAGACGGACATCGTCGGCGCGCTCGCGCTCGAGGACGAGATCCGGCCGGAGGCGCGCGAGGCGGTCGACGCGCTGCGCGGGCGCGGGGTCCGCGTCGTGATGGTGACGGGCGACGCGCGCAACGTCGCCGAGTCGGTCGGGGCGCGGCTCGGCATCGACGAGGTGATTTCCGAAATCCTCCCCGAGGACAAGGACGAGACTGTCGGCGCGCTGCAGGCGCGTGGCCTGCGCGTCGCGATGGTCGGCGACGGCGTGAACGACGCGCCCGCGCTCGCGCGCGCGGACGTCGGCATCGCGATCGGCGCGGGTACCGACGTCGCGATCGAGTCCGCGGGCGTCGTGCTCGCGACGAGCGACCCGCGCGCGGTCGTGTCCGTCGCGCGCCTGTCGGAGGCCGGCTACCGCAAGATGGTGCAGAACCTCGTGTGGGCCGCGGGGTACAACGTCGTCGCGATCCCGCTCGCCGCGGGCGCGCTCGCGTGGGCCGGGATCACGCTCGCCCCCGCGGTCGGCGCCGTCCTCATGAGCCTCTCGACGATCGTCGTCGCCCTCAACGCGCAACTCCTCCGCCGCGTCGCGCTCTGATCTGACTCGCCCGCGTGCCGTTCCGTGAATCGTCACGGCCACAGAGTGGTCGCCACGCTTCACGGAACCGAGGGTGGCCGGGGTGGGCTGCCACCCGTGGTACGGTGACCGCGACCGTGAAGGGAATCCCGTGAGGTTCCTACGGAGGACTGCGCATGCCCGCGCCCGACGCCGGCCCCGCGCCCGCGCACAGCCGAGCCCGAAGCGACACGCCGGCCGGCGCTCCGTTCGTCCTCCGCATCCGGGTCTTCGACGCCGACGACCTGCGCCGGGCCCAGATCCGCATCGCGCACGAGATCGTCGAGCGCAACCACGGCGCCGACGACGTCGTGCTCGTCGGTCTCTACACGCGCGGGCCGGCGATCGCGCGGCGCCTCGCCGCCGCGATCGAGCAGTTCGAGGGCGTGTCCGTGCCCGTCGGGGCGCTCGACGTCGCGTTCTACCGCGACGACATCGGCCTGCGCCCCGTGCAGCCGCTTGGGCCGACCGAGGTCCCCGTCGACATCACCGGGCGCGTCGTGGTGATCGTCGACGACGTGCTCTACACGGGCCGCACGGCGCGCAGCGCGCTCGACGCCCTCACGGAGCTGGGTCGGCCGCGCGCCGTGCAGCTCGCCGTGCTCGTCGACCGCGGCCACCGCGAGCTGCCCATCCGGGCGGACTTCGTCGGCAAGAACCTCCCGACGGCAGACGTCGAGGACGTGCGCGTGCACCTCGCGGAGGTCGACGGCGGCGCCGACGGCATCGAGATCTGGGGACCCGAGGGCACGGGAGCGGCGCGGTGAAGCATCTCCTTTCCGTCGACGACCTGGGGCGCGACGGCATCGAGGACCTCCTCGACCTGTCGGAGAGCTTCGTCGAGGTGACGAGGCGCGACATCCCGAAGGTGCCCGCGCTGCGTGGCAAGACGATCGTGTCGCTGTTCTACGAGGACTCCACGCGCACGCGCCTGTCGTTCGAGACGGCAGCGAAGCGTCTGTCGGCCGACACGATGACGTTCACCGTCGGGTCGTCCTCGGTGAACAAGGGCGAGAGCCTGCGCGACACCGTCATGACCATCGAGGCGATGGGCGTCGACGCCATGATCGTGCGTCACTCGTCGGCCGGCGCGCCGCACCGCGTCGCGACGTGGACGGATGCGAGCGTCGTGAACGCGGGCGACGGGCGTCACGAGCACCCGACGCAGGCGCTGCTCGACCTGCTCACGCTGCGGACGCACCGCGGTCGCGCGCTCGACGGGCTGCACGTGGGGATCGTGGGCGACGTTCGCCACTCGCGCGTCGCGCACAGCGACGTGAAGGCGCTCGGGGCGCTCGGTGCGGACGTCACGCTCGTCGGTCCACCGACGCTCATGCCGGAGTCGCTCGACGGCTGGTCCGCGCAGATCGCGTACGACCTCGACGACGTGCTCCCTGACCTCGACGTCGTGTACCTGCTGCGCATCCAGCTCGAACGGCAGTCGGACGCGCTGTTCCCGTCGCTGCGCGAGTACACGGCGCGCTACGCGCTCACCGAGTCGCGTGCGCGCCGCCTGAAGCCCGACGCGCTCGTGATGGCGCCCGGCCCGATCAACCGCGGCGTCGAGATCGCGGCCGAGGTCGCGGACGGACCGGCGTCGGTCATCACGGAGCAGGTGTCCAACGGCGTCGCCGTGCGCATGGCCGTGCTGTGGTCGCTGCTCGGATCGGGGGGTTCCATTGTCTGAGCTCGTCGTACGGGGCGGGCGCGTCGTCGACGCGACGGGCGAGCGCACCGCCGACGTGCGCGTGCGCGACGGCGTCGTCGTCGAGGTCGGCGAGAACCTGCGCGGGGGAGCGCGCGAGCTCGACGCGGCGGGCTGTCTCGTCGCGCCCGGGCTCGTCGACCTGCACACGCACCTGCGCGAGCCGGGCGACGAGGAGGCGGAGACGATCGAGACGGGGGCGCGCGCCGCGGCCCTCGGCGGGTTCACCGCGGTCGTCGCGATGCCGAACACGCAGCCACCCCTCGACGACGCCGCGGTCGTGGCAGCGGTGCTCGCGCGCGGTGCCGGTACGGCGTGCGAGGTTGTGGCGTCGGCGTGCATCACCAAGGGGCGCGCCGGCGCCGAGCTCGCGCCGATGGCCGAGCTGCACGGCCTCGGCGTGCGGATCTTCACCGACGACGGCAACTGTGTCGGCGATGCCGGCGTCATGCGGCGCGCGCTCGAGTACGCCCGGTCGCTGCCCGGCGCGGTCGTCGCCCAGCACGCCGAGGACCCCGCGCTCGCGCGGGGCGGCCACATGCACGAGGGTGCGTGGTCGAGCCGGCTCGGCATCCCGGGTCGTCCCGCCGCGGCCGAGGACGTCGTGGTCGCGCGTGACGTCGAGCTCGCCGCGATCACGGGGACGCGCGTCCACGTGCTGCACCTGTCGAGCGCGCGCGCCGTCGCGCTCGTGCGCGACGCCAAGGTGCGCGGGATCCCCGTCACCGCGGAGGTCACCCCGCATCACTTCACGCTGACGGACGCGCGCTGCGCGTCGTTCGACCCGGTGTTCAAGGTGCACCCGCCGCTGCGCACCCAGGCCGACGTCGACGCCGTGAAGGCGGGCCTCGCCGACGGGACGATCGACGCCATCGCCACGGACCACGCGCCGCACACGCCCGAGTCGAAGGAGCGCCCGTTCGAGGAGGCACCACCGGGGATGCTCGGACTGGAGACCGCGCTCGCGCTCACGCTCACCGAGCTCGTCGAGCCCGGTGTGCTGACGATGCAGGACGCGCTCGGCGCGCTGTCGTGGCGGCCGGCGCAGATCGCGGGCATCGCGGAGCGTCACGGTGGCCCGATCGCGCCGAAACGCCCCGCGAACCTGTGCGTGATCGACCCCGCGGTCACGTGGGAGGTGGATGCCACCCGTCTCGCGAGCCGGGCCCGCAACACGCCGTTCGCGGGTCGGAAGCTGACGGGCCGCGTCCGCCACACCGTCCTGCGCGGCGAACCGGTCGTCGTCGACGGCGAGGCCCGGCGATGACCCCCACCCACCCGGTTGGTACACAAGTCGCGCCTATGACCGCGACTTGTGTACCAACGCGCCGAGGGGTTGGAGGTCGCGCGTGAGTTCCGCGGCCCGGGAGGCGGTGCTCGTCCTCGCGGACGGGACGACGTTCGAGGGCGAGGCGATCGGCTGGCCCGCGGACGAGCACGGGGACGCCGTCGCGACCGGCGAGGTCGTGTTCAACACCGCGCTGAGCGGCTACCAGGAGATCGTCACCGACCCGTCGTACGCGGGACAGGTCATCGCGTTCACGTACCCGCACATCGGCAACTACGGCGTGAACGGCGACGACGTCGAGAGCCGCCGTCCCGCGTGCCGCGGGGTGATCGTGCGCGACCTCGCGCGGCGGCCGAGCAACTGGCGCGCCACCGACGACCTCGACACGTTCCTGCGCCGTCACCGCGTGCCGGGCATCGCGGGCATCGACACGCGCCGGCTGACCCGTCACATCCGCGAAGCCGGCGCGATGCCGGGCGCGTTCGGCACCGACGAGCACGCGACGCGGATCGCGGCCAGCGAGGCGCAGGCGACCGACGGCATCGACCTCGTAGCCACCGTGACGACGCCCGCCGCGTACAGCGTGGGCGACCCGGCCGCGCCGTTCCTCGTCGTCGCGTACGACTTCGGCATCAAGACGACGATCCTGCGCCACCTCGAGGCCGCCGGTTGCCAGGTCGAGGTCGTCCCCGCGTCCACCACCGCGGAGGACGTCCTCGCGCGCGAGCCCGACGGCGTGTTCCTCTCGAACGGGCCCGGCGACCCGGCCGCGGTCGAGGGCGTGGCCGGCAACGTCGCGAGGCTGCTGGGCGAGGTCCCCGTGTTCGGGATCTGCCTCGGTCAGCAGATCCTGGGGCTCGCGCTCGGCGGACGGACGTTCAAGCTGCCGTTCGGTCACCACGGCGCGAACCATCCCGTGCGTCACGAGCGCGACGGGCGCGTCGAGATCACGAGCCAGAACCACAACTACGCGGTCGACGTCGACTCGCTCCCGGGCTCGGTGGACGTCACCCACGTCAACCTGAACGACGGCGTCGCGGAGGGCTTCCGCCTGCGCGACGTTCCCGCGTTCGCGGTGCAGTACCACCCGGAGGCCGGCCCCGGTCCGCACGACGCGACGTACCTGTTCGACGAGTTCACCACGATGATGGCCGAGGGCTGACCCGCACGATGCCGAGAAGAGACGACCTGCACACGATCCTCATCATCGGCAGCGGCCCGATCGTCATCGGGCAGGCGTGCGAGTTCGACTACTCGGGGACGCAGGCGTGCCGAGTCCTGAAGGACGAGGGCTACCGCGTCGTGCTGGTCAACTCGAACCCGGCGACGATCATGACGGACCCGGAGTTCGCGGACGCGACGTATGTCGAGCCGCTCGACGTGCCGTCGCTGACGCGCGTCGTCGAGAAGGAGCGCCCCGACGCGATCCTGCCGACGCTGGGCGGCCAGACCGCGCTCAACCTCGCGGTCGCGCTCGACGAGGCGGGTGTGCTCGAGCGGTTCGGCGTCGAGCTCATCGGTGCGAGCATCGACGCGATCCACACCGCGGAGGACCGGTCGCGCTTCAAGGCCGCGATGACGGAGATCGGGCTCAAGGTGCCGCGCTCCGGTCTCGCGTACAGCCTCGGCGAGGCCCTGCAGGTCGGCGCGGAGGTCGGCTACCCGCTGATCGTGCGCCCGTCGTTCATCCTCGGCGGCGGCGGGACGGGCATCGCGCACGACGAGGACGAGCTGCGCGAGGTCGCAGGACGCGGCCTCGCCGCGAGCCCCGTCTCCGAGATCCTGCTCGAGCACTCCATCGCGGGGTGGAAGGAGTACGAGCTCGAGGTGATGCGCGACCACGCCGACAACGTGGTCGTCGTCTGCTCGATCGAGAACGTCGACCCGATGGGCGTGCACACGGGCGACTCGGTGACGGTCGCGCCCGCGCAGACCCTCACCGACGTCGAGTACCAGCGGATGCGCGATGCCGCGTTTCTGTGCATCCGCCGCATCGGTGTCGACACCGGTGGGTCCAACATCCAGTTCGCGGTGAACCCCGCGGACGGCGAGATGGTCGTCATCGAGATGAACCCGCGTGTCTCGCGCTCGAGCGCGCTCGCGAGCAAGGCGACGGGCTTCCCGATCGCGAAGATCGCGGCGCGCCTCGCGGTCGGGTACCGGCTCGACGAGATCACCAACGACATCACCGGTGAGACGCCCGCGAGCTTCGAGCCGACGATCGACTACGTCGTCACGAAGTTCCCGCGCTGGGCGTTCGAGAAGCTGCCCGGTGCCGTGCCCGTCCTCGGCACGATGATGCAGTCGGTCGGCGAGGCGATGGCGATCGGCCGCACGTTCCCCGAGTCGCTGCAGAAGGCGGTGCGGTCGCTGGAGACGGGCCGGGCCGGCCTGAACTGCGACCCCGGCGAGGCCGCGTACGACGCGCTCTCGGACGACGAGCTCGTGCGCGCGGCGGCGGTCGCGACGCCCGAGCGGCTGTTCCAGGTCGAGGCCGCGCTCCGCCGGTTCGTCCCCGTGGAGCGCGTCTACGACGCCACCCGCATCGACCCGTGGTTCCTCGACCAGATCCTGCAGATCGTCGAGGAGCGGGATCGCCTCGCCGCGCTCGACGTCGACCGCATGACCCGCGCCGACTGGCGGCGCGCGAAGCGGTTCGGGTTCTCGGACACGCAGCTCGCGTACCTCTGGCACACGGACGCGGGCCGGGTCCGCGACGCCCGGCTCGATGCCGGTGTCGGCGTCACGTACAAGACGGTCGACACCTGTGCCGCCGAGTTCGCGGCGCGCACGCCCTATCACTACGGCACCTACGAGGACGAGGACGAGCTCGCGCCGCTCGACAAGCAGGCCGTCGTCATCCTCGGGAGCGGGCCGAACCGCATCGGGCAGGGCGTCGAGTTCGACTACTGCTGCGTGCACGCGGCGTTCGCGCTGCGCGACGCCGGGTTCGAGACCGTGATGGTCAACTGCAACCCGGAGACCGTGTCGACCGACTACGACACGAGCGATCGCCTGTTCTTCGAGCCGCTCACCGCGGAGGACGTGCGCGCGGTGTGCGAGTCCCTCGACCGCGCCGGCATGACCGGCGGCGGCTCCGTCGCCGGCGTCATCGTGAGCCTGGGTGGGCAGACGCCGCTCAAGCTCGCGCACGGCCTCGACGCCGCGGGCATCCGCGTCCTCGGTACGGCTGCGGACTCGATCGACCTCGCGGAGGACCGCGAGCGCTTCAACGCGCTCTGCGAGCATCTCGGGATCCCGCAACCGGACGGCGGCACCGCGACGTCGTCCGACGAGGCACGCGAGATCGCGACGCGCATCGGGTACCCGGTGCTGGTGCGCCCGAGCTACGTGCTCGGCGGTCGCGCGATGCAGATCGTCTACGACGACGACGGGCTCGACACGGCGATGGCCGAGCTGGGCGCGGCGGGGAGCCTCGGCCGTGAGGGCGGGCTGTCGGCGGAGCGCCCGGCGCTGATCGACCGGTTCCTCGAGGACGCGATCGAGGTCGACGTCGACGCGCTCCGTGACGCGACCGGCGACGTGGTGATCGGCGGGATCATGGAGCACATCGAGGAGGCCGGCGTGCACTCGGGCGACTCCGCGTGCGCGATCCCGCCGCCGACGCTGCCCCCCGCGGTGCTCAACACGATCGAGGAGCACACGCGGGCGCTCGCGGACGCGCTCGACGTGCGCGGTCTGCTCAACGTCCAGTACGCCGTGAAGGACGGCCGCGTCTACGTCATCGAGGCGAACCCGCGCGCGAGCCGGACGGTCCCGTTCGTCAGCAAGGCGACGGGCGTCCCGCTGGCCAAGGCCGCGGCGCGCGTCATGGCGGGCGCGACGCTCGCCGAGCTGCGCGACGACGGCGTGCTGCACCCGCCCGCGGGTGGCGGGCACATCGCGGTCAAGGAGGCGGTGCTGCCGTTCAACCGCTTCCCCCAGGTCGACACCGTGCTCGGTCCCGAGATGCGCAGCACCGGTGAGGTCATGGGCATCGACCGGTCGTTCGGGCTCGCGTTCGCGAAGAGCCAGGCGGGCGCCGGGAACCAGCTGCCCGACCGGGGGACCGTGTTCCTGTCCCTCGCCGACCGCGACAAGCCCGAGGGTCTGCGCGCGGCCCGGCGGTTCGCCGAGCTCGGGTTCTCGCTCGCCGCGACGGCGGGAACCGCGGCCGCGCTGCAGGGCGCCGGCATCCCGGTCGAGTCCGTCGTGGCGAAGGTCGGCGAACCGGTCGGCGTGGACGCCGTCGAGCTCATCTCGTCGGGCAAGGTCGACCTCGTCGTCAACACGCCGCGCGGTCGCACGCAGCGCGCCGACGGCGCGCACATCCGCCAAGCCGCGACCGTCCACCGCGTCGCGTACGTCACGACGGTCGCCGCCGCGCTCGCCGCCGCGGCCGGGATCGCGGAGGCGACGACGCAGGAGCCGACCGTCCGCGCGCTGCAGGAGTACCACGGCGACGGCCAGCTCCGTCTCGAGGTCTGACGTGCCCCGATCGTTCATGCGTCGCCGGTCGTTGCACCACGACGACGAGCGACGCATGAACGCTCGGGATGTCGACATGCGGGTGCGCATCGGGCCGGTCGAGCTGCCGAACCCGATCGTTGCCGCGTCGGGCACGTTCGGGCACGGCGACGAGGTCGCGCGCGTGTGTGACCCGTCGCGGCTCGGCGCCGTCACGACGAAGTCGCTCGCGCCGTTCCCGTGGGCGGGCAACCCGGCCCCGCGCCTCCACCCGGCGAGCGCGGGCATGCTCAACTCCGTCGGCCTCCAGGGCCCGGGCGTCGAGACGTGGGTGAGCGAGGAGCTGCCCGCGCTCCTGGCACGCGGCGCGCGCGTGATCGCGTCGATCTGGGGACGGACGGTCGACGACTTCGCGCTCGCCGCGAAGATGCTGCGACCCGTCCACGACGACCTCGTCGCGCTCGAGGTGAACGTCAGCTGCCCGAACGTCGAGGACCGGTCGCGGATGTTCGCGCATTCGGCGGACGCGACCGCCGCGGTGACCCGCGCCGTCGTGGACGCCGTGGACGGCCTCCCCGTGCTCGCCAAGCTGTCGCCCAACGCGACCGACGTGCGCGAGATCGCCGCCGCGGCGGTCGGCGCCGGCGCGACGGGGCTCACCCTCGTCAACACGCTGCTCGGCCTCGCGCTCGACCCGGTCACGCGGCGGCCCGCGCTCGGTGCCGGCGGCGGGGGACTGTCCGGGCCGGCGATCAAGCCGGTCGCGCTGCGGATCGTGGCCGAGGTCGCCCGGGAGCTGCCCGGCGTGCCGATCGTGGGGACGGGCGGC
>Ga0070739_10005524_pt1 | contig 14340 bp, 9 predicted proteins | sample Coa_R1_7_FD_66445 | JGI IMG/M metagenome (GOLD analysis project Ga0070739, IMG submission 66445) | Surface soil microbial communities from Centralia Pennsylvania, which are recovering from an underground coalmine fire - Coalmine... | ecosystem: Environmental > Terrestrial > Soil > Unclassified ... | reverse complement strand
CTTCTGGGGTGTCGATGAGAGTTTGCAAACGAGCCGCTAGCTCCGGCGGGAACCGCGTGGTCCAGGTAGCATCGATTAATCCGACGTCAAGCAGATCGCGCAGGTGCGTGCGGTCCTTGTCTCGAAACGCCGTCAACTTGATACGTACCAGGGCGGGCAGCGCCAAGACTCGGAAGCGGTCGGCCATTTCCGATTCGGCCACATCGGGATTAGGCAGCGGCTCATGTGGACGGACCTTCTCGCCGGCGAAGACTATATGGACAGCATCGCGCGCTTTGGCATCGGGACCGTCGAGGAAGAGGTCCACCCCCGTACTATGGCGATAGACGAATCCAGCTTTTTCCAGAGCGTCTTTTGCTGCTTGCAGGTCAGCGCGCCGAATGAGAATGTCCACATCGCGCGTATTACGCGTGGCGGACTCATCGACACGCGCCACCCAAGCTGCCACCGCATGTCCACCGGCCACGGCGTACGCAATGCCGGCACTTTCCAGGGCCGCTGTCGCACGCAATAAACGCTCATACACTTTTCCCACCGCTCGCTCCATTGCTTTGAGGGAAAAGGAACCCGTCACGACCATGCCCTCTCCTCTCGGTTAGCGACGCTTCGTAGAAGCGTCACGAGGACGAAGACGCTTCTGCGAAGCGTCGCTAACCTTATTCAGCAACAGCTGCACATCTTCGCGAACCCAGCGTGGTCGAAAGAATTGCAGATCGTAAATCTCTCGCAAGCGTCCGTGCCCATCGAGCAGAAACACCCGCGAGGGATGGTCTAGCTGACCATTCGCCGCCGGACGAACCCACATGCCCCAATCCGACAATACCTTGTCAATCTGCTTCTGTGAACCGGTCAGAAACGTCCAGTGTTTCGCGTCGATGTCATATAGGCGCATGTAATCGCGAAGCGCTGCTGGCTTGTCGCGGGCTGGATCGAGCGTGATCGACAACAGGTGGACCTTGTCGAGCAAGCCCGCCTTGGCCAATGCCTCCTTAGCGAGGACCATGCGATGCGTTGTGGCCGGACAAGTGCCATTACAAGTGGTGAACACGAAACTCACCAGCACGACCTTGCCGCGTAAGGACGACAAGCGAAAGGGCTTGTCGTCCTGCGTCGTCAGCGTGAAATCCGACGGAGTCCGAATGATCGCGAGACGTGAATTGGTGGGACCGGCGTCCTGCCGGTCATCGGTTTCCGCATCGGAGATCAGTAGCGCCGCGAATAATCCTAAGCCGAGCATCGCATCTTCCTCAATACATCAGCATGTCATGGCCGCGTGCCGGCCCGGTCTTGAGCTTGGTTAGATCGACGTTGAATTTCGGGTCCATCTTCATACCGTCGGGACCAATACGGACCAGGCGCACCCAGAAATCCTCCGAACGATCCATCGTGCTCAAGAGCGAGTTGGTGACGTACATCCGTTGACCGTCGCCGGTCAAGTGCATCATGTTCGGCTCGACGCCGGGCTTGACGGTGCTGAAGAGCTTCGGATTTTTCAGGTCGCTCACGTCCCACTGCTGGATTTCGTCCGAAGCGAAGCAGCTGACGAAGAGGTAACGTCCGTCCGGCGATTGCGTGAGATCGACGGGTAGTTTGCCGGTGTCGCACAGTTTGCGGACCGTGTACTGGTTCTGAGCGTCGCCCTCCCACACCCAGATGGAATCGGCCAAGGCGCAATTGACATATCCGTGCTTGGCGTCCTTCTTCAACGACCAACGGCATTCCAGCGGAGCAGCCGCGGTGGTGAGCGATTGAAGGAGCTTGCGTCCGCGGAAGTCCCAGATGAGCAGTTTGTCACCGAATTGTTTGAGATCCATCTTGGCCAGTGGTTTCCGGTAGTTTCGTGGCGGCGTGAAGCTGGACGTGACCATGCGATCCAGATCGGGGTTGATGGCCACGTCGTAGCCGTAGGGCGCTTCCTCTGGCAGCTCGAATTTGCGGATGAATTTACCGTCATTGGTGAACTCGGCAAACCCGGCTGGGATGCCCCCGTCTTTGCCGCCGAGAAAGCTGATGAGCATTTTGCCCGGCAGAGCATACGGCGAGTGCGGTCCGGTCAGGCCGGTTTCCTTCGCGGAGTCGAACGCCTTGACCAACTTCGGCTTGGAGGGATCACTGGCCACGTCGATGATGAACAGACGATTGGAGAACAGACTGCACCCCCAGATGTGCGTGCGGTCGTCGGTGAAGCCGAAGTGATGCGTCTCGTTGCCTGCCGAGCCGAGGTCGAGCTGATAGAGGATTTGGCCGTACTTCGGTGATTGGGCATCGACATCGATGACGGCGAGGAAATCGTTGTCCTTGGCGTCGGCATCGACGCAGAAGACGTAGAGGTATTTCTCCGGCTTATCCAGCCGCTTGACGAAGGGCGACAGGCAGGTTTCCGCCGGCGCGAGCGTCAGACCCAGCAAGCCGGCCAACAGTGCCAGGCTCCCCGCAATCACGGTCCAGTAACGTATCGGTGTCACGGCAACCTCCGCAAATAGTCCCCGAAAAAAAGTGCATCCATCATCTTGTCATGGTACTATTCTGTTCTGTAAAGGGGTAGCCAACCACCACAAGGAGATTCACCATGAGGCAACGCATCTGGACCGCTGTAGCACTAGTGGCCTTCGTCTGTCTGGCCGGACCGCAAGCCCGCGCCGATGTCAAACTCCATCCCCTGTTCTCCGACGGCATGGTCTTGCAGCGAGGGGTCGATTGCCCGATTTGGGGCACGGCAGATCCACAAGAGAAAGTCTCGTTTCGCTTCAGCTGGGGGGTGGAAGGCATCGTAGGCCCCTCCAAGGTGCAAGCCGACTTGGAGGGGAAATGGAGACTCACCATACCCAAGGATTATCTCAAGCTCGGGGGGCCATTCACCCTAGCCATCACCGGCAAAAACACCGTCACTATCCAAAACGTATATGTCGGCGATGTGTGGATTTGCAGCGGCCAATCGAACATGGAGTGGCCGCTCAGCCGCGCCCACAACGCGAAGGAAGCAATCGCTAAGGCTAAAAACCCCAAAATCCGCCTGTTCACGGTGCCGAAGAACATTTCCGATGAGCCGCTGCACAGCTTCAAGGGCGAGCCGAAATGGCACGAATGCAATCCCGACACGGTGAAAAACTTCACTGCCGTCGGCTACTTCTTTGGCCGCGATTTGCAAAAGGCGCTGGACGTGCCGATTGGCCTGATCCACACTTCCTGGGGCGGCACCGTGGCCGAGGCGTGGACCACCCGCGCCGCACTGGAAAGCAATCCCGATCTCAAAGGAATGATCGAGCAATCGGAGAAAAATAAAGCGTCGGCACACGCCAACTACGAGAAAGCGTTGAAGCAGTATGAAGAGGAGTTGGCCAAGCACAAGGAGGCCGTCGCCAAAGCTAAAGAAGAGGGCAAGGAACCGCCGCGCGCTCCGCGCAAACCGGTCGATCCGGATAAGAACCCTAATCGCCCCTGTGTACTGTACAACGCCATGATTCATCCGTTGCAGCCCTTCGCCATCAAGGGCGCAATTTGGTATCAGGGCGAATCCAACGCCGGGCGGGCCTATCAGTATCGCACGCTCTTTCCCACAATGATCGAAAGCTGGCGTGACACATGGAAACAGGGCGATTTTCCCTTTCTGTTCGTGCAGCTGGCTCCGTTCATGAAGATCGAGACAGAGCCGCAGGAGAGCGCTTGGGCGGAGCTGCGCGAAGCCCAGTTTTTGACCAGCTTACACTGCAAGAACACCGGCATGGCCGTCATCACCGATGTGGGCGATCCGAAAGACATCCATCCGACCAAGAAAGAGCCGGTCGGAGCGCGGCTGGCCCTGGCCGCACTGGGCATCGCCTACGGAAAAAATATCGAATATTCGGGTCCGGTATATGAAAAAATGACGGTGAAGGACGGCAAGGCCGTGCTGCACTTCAAGCACGTCGGCAAGGGACTGGAAGCAAAGGACGGTCCGCTGCAAGGCTTCACCATCGCGGGCGCCGACCGCAAGTTTTACAACGCCAAGGCGGAGATCCAGGGCGATACCGTATTGGTCTGGTGCGATAAAGTGCCGGAGCCGGCCGCTGTGCGCTATGGCTGGGCGAACTGCCCCGTCGTCAATCTCTGGAACAAAGACGGCTTGCCCGCCTCGCCGTTTAGGACCGATGACTTCCCGGGTGTGACAGCGTCGAATCGCGGACGACAATAACTTCGGTCAACCGGGAGTGGTAGGCGCGGTTTATCGTTTCGCGTGAGACGATAGCCGCGCCTTACGTTTTCGGAGAATCGATCAAGGCGGCGGATTCTTCGTGGCTCGCTCCGTCAGTCAGGATTGGTTCCGTACAACCCTGCACTTCTCCAACTAATAGCACCCAGCGCCTCGGGATAGCTGCCGCTGAGTGGACCGGCAAAGGAAGAAGAGTACAGAGCATTGGCCGACCGCCGTTCGAGGCGGCAACCTCCAGGATGAGCTGACAACCCGTGGGATGCGGATGATGGAAGCAGTCGGCAACACGGTTACGGTCCTGCTGGTGGGGGAACAACCAGTCCAGCACCAATTCGCAGCGGCTGTCTTTCACGTCAGGCACCGATAGTCCGGTTCGTTCTTCCCAGCGGGCATCCCAACCTTCAATGCCTCGATCCAGATCCAGAAGCAGAGCCAGCCAGTCCAGCGATGGTGTATGCGGAGAGGGGAGCTTCGCCCCGGCGATGCTGTCGCCGTCCTTTACGCTTCCTTCGTGGAGTTCGGGAGAGGGAAGATTGGGGACAGATGCGACAGTCAGCGGGGCCGACGTTTGCCGAAAGAACGCCATCGTTACAAGATCGTCGCCCCACTCTTCCACAGCGGTTTCTATCGTACACCAGAATAACGAGTGGTCGCTTCGCCGGAAGGGCAGAGCGCCGACGGGCGCCGCCGGTGCCAAATTCACTGCCTTCGCCAGCTCGTCTTGGCTGACCCAGAAGGGAAAGGGTGCGGTCTTGCCCAGCAGCTCCTCGGCCTGGAAACCCGTCCACTCCAACCAGGCAGCGTTGGCGTAAATCACGACGCCGGCTGTCGCAAGGAGAAGTACACCCTCGGCGGCGCGATCGAGAATGCGCCGTAAAGCCGAGCAGAGGTTTACTCGCATCGGTTTGGAAGTCTGCCTGCGACCAAGCAGACGAGCGGCATGATGGGCCAATCCGCGAATCACAACTGCATCCTCGGTGGTGAAGCTGTCCGCTTTGTTGGCCAGGGCCACGTGTCCCAAGATCTGTTTGTTTTGGAGCAGAGGGCACGACAGCAAGTTGCGCAGGGGAATATCTCCCCATTTCGATTCGGAAGCTAAATCGTTGAGTATGGCTGTCTCGTCGTTAATAGTGAAGCCCCATACGCTGTCTTGAGCGTGTCGCCAGGGCAGCCGGCTATCGGAAGAGATGTCGATGTGTACCGGGAAGCTCAGTCCAACGGTGTCCTGCAGACCGATCCAACCGGTCGTTGCTCCCACCAATTCCAGCCCGCTCAGCAAGAGATCGCTCAGCGCCTGGAACAATGGGCCGGGTTTTGTAACCGTCGTCTTTAGGGGAACAAGAGGCGTCATGCGTGCGCCTGCGTAAAAGAGCCACTTGAGGGCGAGGATGGCAACGTCGCACATCCTCTCTTCTGACGGATCGTTGAAGCGTAAGGGCTTCTATCCGTTGTCGAGGGGTACTCTCTGTTCCTATTCGTTCGACTCCTTTCCGATATTCATGAGGTTAAGCCGTGCATTCCTCCTCCGCAGCCAGGCGTCAAATGGACCATCCCGCTGGGGTTGGGTCGATGATGCGCCGTCCGCGGAGAAAAAGGTCAATCGATTGGGATGAGGAAGGGCAAATCCCATGCCGAGCCTTGGGCCTGTATTACCGAGCCGGCTTGTCTATCGCAATGGTTCGCCCGTCGATCTTTCCGCGATCCTTCTACAATGAAACGAACGCGAGAAGAATCACGGAGGGGCCCTCTCTTGACAAGGAAGCTAATGAAGCCAATGCTTGAACAGTTCAAAGTCTTTTCAAAAAATACTCCTCGGTTGTTGTCACAGTCGGAGTAATTCTGCGTAAGGATCTATAGCAAGGGATGCTCACGAAGCTTTGCATCCGGTTGTTGGAGATGAACGTCACGTGTCAGTAACTTTACGTGTCTGGTACTTGCAAGGTGAGCAAAACAGCGACAGCGATGCTTTGGGGTTTCTGTTGCGGCAATGGGCCAGTCGCCCGGAGAACGGCTGTTGGAGCATCGATTGTCTGCGCGGGACGCCGGATATGGCGGCATTGGTTCGCATTCACCACCCCGATGTACTGCTGGCGGCCGATCCATCCTGCCTGACCGGTTCCTGGGTGACGGGAGTGCTTGAGCAGGGCGTCGGAGTAATTGCGGCCGCGCCCTTGCAACGCGCGATTGAATTATTACCGCTCGCGGAACAGTATGCCGTACAGATGATTTCCCTGCCGGCCAGCACGGAAGCGCTCGGTTTGGCCTTCCTCAACATCTTGGCCGCTCTGCGCCGTCAGCGGGCCTGGCAGAGTCGTATCGATCAATGGCAGCAGCGTTTGCAGGATCGCATCCTTATCGAGCGTGCCAAGGGCATTCTCGTGGAACGCTTGAGTATTTCGGAAAAGGAAGCCTACCAACGCTTACGGCTGCAATCGCGCCGCCAACGCCGCCCCATCCGCGACATTGCCCAGTGCTTGCTCGATGCCCAGACGCTGTTTTCACCCGAAACGAATGGATTGGCAACCCCGGCCGGTTCCTTCTGTCAACCGTTGTTGGATCGACCCAGCGACAAAATATGACGCCCAGGCCGAGAGACCTTTGTCAAGGGCCTATAACAACGAGAGAAAAAAGGAGGATCGCCGCGTTTGAAATAGTTCATGCAGATTTAACGGATTGTCGGAAAGATTTGCTTGACAGTTACCGAAGGGTAACGTAAAGTTAACATTCGCTTACATCGGCCTTGGGACGGCACGGCTTGGGTAACCAATCCCTAAAGGCCCCGATTGGGAATCAGGGGGAACCGTCACAAAGAGACCGGCCCTGTTAGTTGTCCGGTCTTGGGGGTTTGTAAAGGAAGCGCCTGCCCCTTTTTTCGGGATGTCTCACCGGATGGACTTCCCACCACAGCGAAGCCCCGTCTGTCTTCGCTTCTCTCTCCTTGTTGAAGGTTTGGGCCCACCTGGATTGGCGGTGCGCCAAACAACGAAGAGATGCCGTGTCTTGTCGGCGACGAGCAGTGCGGCCGTCCGCCCCACTTTCTCTTCGCCCCCTGATCCGTGCGCCTCTGTCGTTGCACTGGATGTGAGGACGGGAGTCCCTGCTGCGACCCCATTGTCCGCAGGGTTAAGAATCCCCGCGTCAATACCTGAGCATCCTCGTCCCGCGGAAGCCAGTCTCTGTCTGGTTTTTGCCGGGGAAGGAATATAGCGCTCTCCCCGACCGGTCGATGGCGCCCGGCACGTATCCGCGTGATCCTGGACGTTGCTCCCGATCGTGGGTAGCTCCAGAGAGCCGGTGTTGTTTTCGCCGGCTGGCCCTTGATTGACCGAACGACAAAGCGGTAGGAGACAGCGATGAACAACAGTCGTGTAGCCCTGGTGAGCGATGATCTCAATCTCGCCGGGAGCATTCAAAACCACCTAAAAAAGAGCCTCGGCCAACGCGTTTTCCAGTGTAACTTCCATTCCATCCGCAGCCATCTCAGCCAAGAAACCGATGGCTTGCTGCTGTTGGTCGCCGCCTCCAGCGCAGAGGTCGAGTCGATCCTTCAGCTGGTGCGGGAGATTTACATCCGTAAGCTGCCGCCCATCATCATGATCGTCTCCGGCGAAGACGTTGGCCGGATGGACGACCTTCAACAATACGTAGCTCAGTATCTTCAGTGGCCCTACGACGCCGATCGGCTGACACAAGTGATCCGCCAGCGCAGCAGCCGAGTCCGCGGCTTTCTCGCCACCAATACCGAGGAAACCACCGAGCAGATAATCGGCCGGCAACTGATGACGCAAACGCCGTCGTTGATGCCGTTGGTCGAGCGCCTGTCGCTGGCCGCCAGCCATGAAGTCACCGTGCTTCTGAGCGGCGAAACCGGCACTGGCAAGACCTTCTTGGCCCGTCTCATTCACGATTGCTCGTCACGCAAGAACGAGCCGTTCTTGACCGTTCCCTGCGGCGCCCAACCGGCAAATCTGATCGAAAGCGCCTTCTTCGGCCACGCCAAGGGCGCGTTCACCGGAGCCGATCGCGCCAAGATCGGCAAATTTGAGGCGGCGGGCAACGGCACCATCTTACTCGATGAAATCGATACGCTGGGCATGGAGCAGCAGGCCGGTTTGCTCCGTGTCATCGAAACCGGCGAGTTTGAGCCGGTCGGCTCCAACGAGACGCGTCATTGTAACGCCCGCATCATCGTCGCCAGCAATTGGGATCTCGAAGAGGCCGTCTCGGCCGGCAAGTTCCGTCAGGATTTGTACTATCGCCTCAACGTCATGTCCTTCCACTTGCCGCCGCTGCGCGAGCGCATCCAGGACATCGCCCCACTGGCCCGCGCTTTGGTAGCTCGCTTCAACACCAAGTTCCGCAAGGAGTTGTTTGACATCAGCCTTTTGGCAATGGACGCCTTGGAGTCGTTCCCCTGGCCGGGCAATATCCGGCAGATGGAAAACTTCATCCAGCAAGCCGTGCTGGTCAGCAGCGGTCCGGAACTGCTGTTGGAGCATCTGCCGCAACAGGTCCGCGAGTATCGACCGGCCCGTATTCTCATCCCCGCCCGCCTCGGCGGCGATTCGCTGACGCGCAACCGCGAGCAGGTGGAACGCAACATTATCCAACGCACCTTGGTGGTCAACGGCTACAGCCGCATCAACACGGCCAATGCGCTCGGCATCAGCCGGGTCACGCTGTACAAGAAGATGAAGAAGTACGGCCTGCTCCGTAACGGTGCGGAGAACGCGTGATCGCCGTTTCGTTTAGCCGCGAGCCGCAGGCGAGCGCGTGGGAATGGTGGGACCGGCGTCTCGCCGGTCCTGTACGGCTCGCGGCGAAACGGCACAAGACAAATGAGGAAGATTCTATTTTCCGACAACCGAATCGAAACGCGACCGTTAATTCTGATTAACAAAGTGTAAAGGGTGACCCTTAACGCCTGTTAACGAATCGCAACACCTATCCGAGCCTGAAGCGTAAGCGAAGAGTCATCGCTAACGCTGCAGGCTCGGATAGGCTCTACTCTGCCGCCGCGCCCCGTTCGGCTGCCCATTGTTCCGGCGTGTACAGCACTTCTCGGGCATTGCTGCCGTTGTAGGCACCAACAATCCCATCCTCCGCCATGAAATCGATCAAGCGCGCCGCGCGTCCGTACCCAATGCCCAGCGCCCGCTGCAACAACGAGACACTGCCGCGTCCTTCGCGCAAAATGATCTCGATGGCCGGCTCGTACAGTTCATCCTCACGTTTGCCCAGCCGCTCGGCCACGGAGCCGCCCTTCTCGCCGACTTGCAACTCCATCAGTTCCGGAGCGTAGCACGGCTCCGATTCGAGGACATTGACGACGGCCTGGATCTCCTTGTCGCTGGCGTAGGTTCCCTGTGCGCGGATGAGATCGCTGCTGCCGGGCGGCAAAAACAGCATGTCGCCCTTGCCCAGCAGTTTGTCGGCCCCCATCGCATCGAGCACGACGCGGCTGTCCGTCTTGTTCGTCACCTTGAAACAAATCCGCGACGGCAGGTTCGACTTGATGAGGCCGGTAATCACATCGACGGTCGGTTTCTGCGTGGCCACGACCAGATGAATGCCTGCCGCCCGCGATTTCTGGGCCAGGCGAATGATGTGGCCCTCGACTTCTCGTTTCATCTGCAACATCAGGTCCGCCATTTCGTCGATGACGATGACGATGTAAGGCATGTGCAAGGGAATTTGCTTGCGTTCCTCGTCGTTCTCCGGTTTGACGCGGCGGATAATCTCGTCGCCTTTCAATTCGTTGTAGCCGGCGATGTTGCGGACGCGAGCACGGCGGAGGAGATCGTAGCGTTCCTCCATCTTGTCCACCGCCCAGGCAAGGATCGCTTCCGATTTCTTCATGTCGGTAACAATCGGATGCATCAGATGCGGAATCTTGCTGTAGACTTCCATCTCAACGCCGCCCTTGGGATCGAGCATAATCATCTTCACTTCATCGGGCCGGCGTGTCATGAGAATGCTGAGGATGATCGCGTTCAGACACACCGATTTGCCGGTGCCGGTGGTGCCGGCGATGAGCAGGTGCGGCATATCCGCGAGATCGCCGACGAGCGGCCGGCCTTCGCTGTCCTTGCCCAAAAACAGCGGAACCTTGAACTTGGCTGAGAGCTTCTTCGAGGCCAGGAGGACTTCTTTCAGCCGTACGTCCGCACGCAGTTCGTTGGGCACTTCAATGCCGACGGTGTTTTTGCCGGGGATCGGCGCGACAATGCGGACGCTGGGCACTTTCAAACTGATGGCGATGTCCTCAGCCAAGCGCGTGACTTTGTGTACGCGCAACCCCTTTTCCAGCGCAATCTCGAACTGCGTGACGACCGGCCCGGTGTTGATGCCGACGACATGGACATTGAGATCGAAGTCGGTGAAGGTTTTTTCCAGCAGCGCACCTCGCTCGCGCAGTTGCTGATCGTGAGCGCGATAATCGAACGGCTTGGGTTCTTCCAGCAGTTTCAGCGACGGCAGCTTGTAATCGGCAAAACGCTCGCGCTCCTCTTCTGAATAGCGGACAATCTCGTTGTGGTGATGAATGGGAATGATCTTGGCCGGGTTCGCCGGTGCCTCCTCGTCCTCTCGATCCTCCTCGTCCCCGTCCTCCTCGTTCCCACGCTCTGCGTGGGAACGCACGCACGGCCGCTCCGCGGCCCCTGTCGTTCGCACAATCGGCGAGGGGATGTGGCGGGGAAAGAGACATTTCACCATCGCCGGCAGATCGAGATTGGGACGGAGATACCTCCAGAGCAATCGCAACAGAAACCGCAATTCCACATCCAACGTCAGGACCACGCCCAGGAAGAGACAACCGCCGAGAAGGAACTCCTGACCGAGCGGCGGCAGTGCGCTTTCCAGCCAATCGTTCAACCAAGCGCCGATACTGCCGCCGCAGCCCAGTGGAGGCAGCGCACCTGCGGGAGCCAGTTCTGGGAAGCGTTCGGCCAAAACAGCAGTGCAGGGAATCAAGAACAACCAGCCCAATGAGCGCAACGACCAACCCAGCCAGCTTCGCCGCAACACCAAACGGACCAACACGACAAACCAGCCTATCAGAAACACGTACACGGCGGCACCTAACGATTGCCGCAGTTCGTAGGCAAGCGCGCCGCCAAGCGGACCAAGTCGATTCGATCTCGAAGCTGAATAGATCGAATCGAACACGCTGAGCGTAAGCAAGGCTCCGCCGGCCAAGAGCAGGCAAACGGCGAGATACAAACGCCAATAGCGACGATCCGGCATGATGGGAAGCTCCCCGCTGCGTTCTCGGAAGTTGTCGGCGAATCGGCCCCCGGAAGGAAAGCTGACACCCCGCATCCTTTGCCATCGGGAAATGAGGGGTGCATTCCTGAATGAAAAAGACATGCCTATCGGCGCCCGTTCGGATCGCCCTTGATTTTTTCGCTGCAATCTGCACGAATGCGGGCGGGATGAGGATTCAGGATCGAACAGGGAGTGAGAAGCATGGCCAGTAAACTTCCTCTCGGCTTGCTGCGATACGCCTACGCCAAGGCGGCCGACGATTATTTGCGCAGCCTTCCCTTGGAGCATTTCATGGAATCGACGCCCCAAGCGCGCCAACGCGAAATTACCCTTGAAAGCCTTGCCCTGGTCAAAGCTCGTCGGCCTGATGTGCAAGTCTTCAACGAGTTGCTCGTGCAATTCCCGATTCGCGGCCGTCGCCGGCCGGCGCAGGTGGTGCCCGATAACATGGTGGTCGTCTGTAAAGATCCCATCGATGCCGTGGGCAGCTATGATGTGCCGTTTCAGCCGGTTCGCCCTTTCTGGGTGTTCGAGTATGTCTCGCCGTCCAACAAACGTAAGGATTACGAAGATAGCTTCGAGAAGTACGAACGACTGAAAGTGCCCTACTACCTGGTTTTCTATCCCGACAATCAGGAAGTCACCTTGTTCCACCACCAAGGAGAGAAATACGTTTCGAAGAAACCAAACCGTCGCGGCCGCCTGGCCATCCCCGAACTCGATATGGAAGTAGGGCTGCTCAACGGTTGGGTGCGTTACTGGTATCAAGGCAATCTGCTGCCCTTGCCCGCCGATCTGCAACGAGACTTGGACGAAGCCCTACGCCGCGCCGATGCTGAGCGGCAAGCGCGTCTGGCAGCAGAGCAGGAAGTCGCTCGCTTGCGCGCAAAACTCGAACGACTCCGCTCACGGCGAAATGGCGGCACCACTTGAACAATTAATCTTAACGCGGCACCACGCGGATGCCCGGTTGGATCTTGTCGCCGGGATGCAAGATGACGACGGCCCCTTCATCCAGACCGGACGTGATTTCCGTTTCCAGAGCATTGCTGCGACCGACCGCGACGCGGCGCAGTTGGGCGCGGCCATCCTCGATGGCAAAAACGGCCCAATCCTCGCCGCGGCGGAACAGACATCCCGATGGCACTTTCAACACATGGTCTGCCGACCAGATCACGATGCGTGCTTCCACGCGATAAGCGTCGCCGAGACGGCGGCGTTTTTCGGGCGGATCGACAAAATCGATGATGACATTGACGCGCTGCTCCTCGACTCCCAGCGCCGAGCGCTTCATGAACCCGCTCGGCTCCACGACACGCACCTGGGCCATCAACGGCGCATCGCCTCCCCAATGCTCTAAAATTACCTTCGCCCCTGGCGCGATCTTGACCGCATCACTGGATAAGACATCGATCTCTACCTCTAGATCGCTCGGATCTCCCACTTCCAGAAGCTGTTGCCCCGCCGTGACGGTCGTGCAGCTTTCCTGGAAAACGCGCAGGACTCGGCCGCTGACGGGAGCGTGGATTTCGAAGCGCCAGGTGTCGGCGTCGCCGGGAGAGCGCGGCCGGGTACGCACCAAGGCGGCGCGGGCGAGATCCAGCTCAAAGTCGGCGATTTGTATAGCGAACTGCGACGCCTTCATGTCTTCCTGCGCCATCCGTTCCTTGTGTTCAGCCGATTCCAGGTCTTGATAGGTTGTCTCTCTGCCAATCACCATTTGGCGAAAACGCTGTAGCTCTTTGACGGCCAGATCATGTGCGAAGCGAGCGCGTTCCAGCCGGGCCACTGCCTGCTTGCGTCCAGCCTCGGCTGCCTTGACGCGCGCCTCGGCCTGGGTGCGGGCGCGGTCGTCGAGCAGGCCCGGATCGCTGGGTTCGATGACCGCCAGCAGCGTCTTGCTGGCGACGACAGGATCGCCTGCGCGCAGGCTGATACGCTGCAATTGTCCCGCCAGCGGTGCGGACACGACGTAACGCTCCTTGATGCGCGTTTTGCCGTCTTCGTCCACCGTGACGCGCAGCGAGCCACGCGAGGCTCGGGCGACATCAACTTCGATTGGTCGAGGCCAGAACGAATAGGCCAAAAATCCCACCGTGAGAAGAACGGCGGTAAATTGCAGAAAGATCCTACGTAGTTTCTTCACCGTCACTCCTTAGATTTGAGGACGGAAACGAGGTCGAGCCGATCGATCTGACGACGAACGATCAGCCCGGAAACGAGAGCGGCCAAGAGCGTGACCACAGCAGCGAAGCCATAAGTCGAAGGCTCAATCCACAGCGGCAGACGGAACAATTCCGTATCGTTGGCGCGCGTATCCAGCTCCGCCAAGAGGTATCCCAGCCACAAGCCGCCGGGAATCGCGATCACCGTCAGCACTGCTAGCTCACCCAATAGGATACGCGAAACCTCCGCTCGCGTGAAGCCGATCACGCGCAGCGTCGCCAACTCGCGGGCGCGCTCCGCCAAAGTGATACGCACGCTGTTGTAAACGACACCAAAGGCGATGATGCAGGCGAAGACCACGATGAACGACTTCATCACCAGCAAGTTCTCGGCGATGGTTTCGCGGAAGCTCTTCAAAGCCGCTTCTTTGACGACCACGACCGCCACGCGCGGGCAATTCTTGAGCTTAGCGTACAACTCATCCATCCGAGCGGAATCGACGGCCATGTACGCGCCGGAGACAAGAGGGCCTTCACGCATCAGCCGATTCAGTGCCGAGCGCTCCATGTAGGCATTCATGCCCAGGAAATCTTCCAACAAATCGGCCACGAGTATTTCGCGTGTGGGCCGAGTGCCTTCCAGAACCTCAACCGTCAGTGTATCGCCAACGTGAGCATCCAACACTTCGGCGAGCTTGCGCGAGAGGACCAGCCCAT
>Ga0070739_10005523_pt1 | contig 14341 bp, 11 predicted proteins | sample Coa_R1_7_FD_66445 | JGI IMG/M metagenome (GOLD analysis project Ga0070739, IMG submission 66445) | Surface soil microbial communities from Centralia Pennsylvania, which are recovering from an underground coalmine fire - Coalmine... | ecosystem: Environmental > Terrestrial > Soil > Unclassified ... | reverse complement strand
GAGCTGATCTTCGCCCCGGGCCTCAGCACCGCCCCCACCGTGACCGATCTCTCTGGACGCGGCATGGGCCTCGACGCCGTGCGCGCCGACCTGGCGCGGGTCAAGGGCACCGTCACGCTGAGCAGCGCCCCGGGCCGCGGCACGACCTTTACCCTCCGCGTGCCCGCCCTGCTGGTCGTCACGCCGGCCCTGCTCGTCGTCGCCGGCGGGCAGCGCCTGGCGATCCCGCTCGCGCAGGTGCGGCGCGTGCTCGACGTGGCGCCCAGCCGGCTGGTTGTCGTGGGCGAGGGGCGCGTCCTGCCGCTCGACGACACCAGCATCCCCGTCAGCCCGCTCGGCGGCCTGCTCGGCTGGGACGCGCCGCTCGCCGCGGATGCCGCGCCCGAGCAGCCGGCCAACCTCAAGGTGATCGTCGTCGCCGTGGGCGAGCGCCAGATTGGGCTGGTGGTCGAGGCGATCCTCGGCCAGCAGGAGACGGTGGTGAAGCCGCCCACTCCCCCGTTCGACGTGCTGCCCGGCGTGGCCGGCGCCAGCGTGCAGGGCAACGGCGAGGTGCTGCTCGTTCTCAACCTGGTCGAGCTGCTCGCCGAGTCGGGCGGACTGCGCGCGCCGCCGGCTCGCGCCGCGCGGCGGAGCGGCAGCGCCGGGCGCTCGCCCTCCCCGGCCGCCGAGCCGCCGACGGTGCTCGTGGTTGACGACTCGCTCAGCGTGCGGCGCGTCGTCACCCGCACCCTGCAGCGGCACGGCTGGCGGGTGCGCGAGGCGCGCGACGGCGTCCAGGCGCTCGAGGTCATCCGCGAGACGGCGCCCGACGTGCTGCTGCTGGACGTCGAGATGCCGCGGATGGACGGCTACGAGCTGACCAGCATTCTCAAGAAGCAGACCGCCACGCGCGAGATCCCGATCGTGATGCTCACCTCGCGCGGCGGCGAGAAGCACCGCCGCAAGGCGTTCGACCTCGGCGTCGACGCCTACCTCGTCAAGCCCTATCAGGAGGCCGAGCTGACCCGCGTCCTGGCCGACGTCGCTCTGGCGGTACCGCAGGGAGTCGCCTGATGCAGTCACGCCCTGGCTCGCACCTGCTCTCGCCTCCCACTAGCGCCCCGGACCGCCCGGGCCTCTCAAGCAGCCAGGGCTCGTCGGGCCGCCAGGCGGCCTTCGCCGGACCAGCGGCGGCGCCCCTGGCCGCCAGCCACGCCCTCTTCCGCCAGGGCGGCCACGCCTACCTGCTGCCCGCCAGCAGTGTGCTGGGCGTCGTCGGCGCCGAGCACCTCCGGCCGCTGCCGGCGCCGGTCCCCGGCTGGGCCGGCACGTTGGCCGTGCGGCGGCGGGACGCCGACGGCGCCGAGGCGGCCGTGCCGGCCCTCGCCGCCGCGGCTCTGCTCGGCCACGGCGGCCCGCCCGGCGCGGTCCTGCTGCTCCGCACCACCGCCGGCCCGCTCGGCCTCGCCGTCGAGCGCGTCGACCGCGTCCACGCCCTGCCCGCGCCCCCCGTGCCGCTCGGCGGTGCGGCCGGGCTCCTCGGAGCGGTAGCGGCCGCCGACGAGGTGTGGCTGCTCCTCGACGTCGCTCACCTCGGCGAGCTCCGGCGGGCCGCCATCGGCGCCGAGGCCGGCGGCACGCCGGCCCCCCGCGCCGTCGCCTGGACCGCGGCCCCCACGGCCGGGCCGCCGCCGGCCGCGGTGGCGGATGCCGCGCCGCGCGCCGGCGAGCCGGTGCTCGTCCTGGCCGAGCGCGCAGCCTTCGACCCCGCCGCCAGCCTGGCCGTGCCGCTGGCGCTCGTCCGTGGCGTCAGCCGCGTGCCCACGCTGCGCCCCGGCCCGCCCGGCGCGGCGGGCGTCGTCGGCTACGGCGCCTGGGGCGAGCGGGTCCTGCCGGCCGTCCTGCCCCGCGCCCTGGGCCTGTCCGCGCCCGGCCCGGCCGCGGCCTACGCCGTCCTGGTCGCCCTCGACCAGGTGCCCGGTGCGCCGGCCCGTAGCCAGGGCCTGGCGCTGCTCGTCGCGGGCGTGCGCGGCATCCAGCGCTTAGAGCGCTCTCGGCCTGCAGCGCCGGCGGCGTCGCCGTACGTCGCGGCGCTCGGCGAGACGCGCGGCCGGCGCCGCGCCGACTCGATCGGCGTGGGAGCGGTGAGCGCGACGGCGACCGCCGAAGGGGCCGCCGCCAGCGTGGCCGTCCTCAGCGCCGCCGCGCTCGCCGCCGCTGTCGGCTAGCCCTCCCCGCCGCGTCCCCGCTCGCGCCTGGCCCCCTGCGCCTGGCACCCCCCCGGCCTCGACCGGCGTCGACAGCCAGGAAACCTGCGCTCGGGCTCAGAGGCTGAGGTATACTCCCGGCCGGTCGCCACCAAGCGAGCAGCCGCCTACCTGCTTGAAGGACGCACCGGCCGTGTGGGGTGAGATCCGCGTTCGCCTGGCCCTCGTCGGGCTCGTCGGAGCGCTGCTGCTCTCGGCCTGCGCGCTGGGCGAGTGGCCGGGCGCGTCCGGCGGGGCCGGTGGGCTCAAGGGCGAGATCCCCGTTGGCGCGGTATGGTCGCTCCACGGGCCCGGCGCCTCCTTCGGCCCGCAGCAGCAGAACGCCGCGGCCCTGGCCGTCCAGGGCATCAACGGCAGCGGCTTCCTCGGCGACGCCACGCTCGAGCTCCTGGTCGAGGACGACCACTCCGTGCCCCAGGACGCCGTGGCGGCGTTCGAGAAGCTGATCGACCGTGACCACGTCGTCGCCCTCCTCGGCCCGACCCTCTCCACGGCCGCTCGCCAGGCTGACCGCGTCGCCCAGGACCGGCAGGTGCCCGTGCTCGGCGTTTCCAATACGGCCGACGGCATCGTCGAGATCGGCGAATTCGTCTTCCGCGACAGCCCGCCCGAGAGCGAGGTGCAGCCGAGCATGGTCCGCGCCACTCGGCGCAAGCTCGGCTACGAGCGGGTGGCGATCATCTACGCCGCCGACGATGCCTTCACCACCAGCGGCTACGACGCCTTCCGGCGGGCGCTGGAGGCGAGCGGCGCCCAGATCGTCGCCACCGAGGCGATCCGCACCGGCGAGCGCGACTTCGCGCGCCAGTTGACGGCAATCGCCGAGCGGCAGCCGGACGCGATCGTCCTCTCGACGCTGCCCGCCGAAGCCGCGGCGATCATGCGCCAGGCGCGCGAGTTGGGCCTGTCCCCGGCCGTTCAGTTCCTCGGCGGCAACGGCTTCAACTCGCCCGAGCTCCTGGCGCTGGCCGGCCGCGCCGCCGACGGCGCGATCTCGGGAGCGGCCTGGATCCTCGACGCCCCGACCCCCGGCAACCGGGCTTTCGTGAAAGCGTACCGCGAGCAGTATGGCGCCGATCCGGACCAGTTCGCGGCGCAGGCCTACGCCGGCGTCCACCTGCTGGCCGCGGCGATCAGGAACGCCCGCTCGCGCGACCCGCGCGCGATCCGTGACGCGCTGGCCCGCCTGCGCGGCGTGGAGACGGTGCTCGGCAAGTTCTCGTTCGACGAGGCGCGCAACCCGGTCCAGACTCCCGTGGTGCAGATCATCCGCGACGGCAAGCCGGAGCTATTCCCCTAGCGTTGGATTACCGCGGACCGGAAGGATGTCTGCCCGCGCCAGCGTCTTCCCGGTCCAGTAGCACGAGCTGCTGACGTCGGGTAAGGAGAGGCTGGCGTGGCCGATGACGCGTCGCCGCCATCCGCCGCCGCGGCGGACGGCTTCCTCAGCCGCGAGGAGGTGCTAGGCGGGCTGCCCAGCCGTCGCGCCCAGACCCTCCTCTTCCTCGTCGAGAGTCGGACGGCTCACCTCGTGGCTCGGACTCGTCAGGCGCTGGCGCCGTTCGTGGGCGAGCGCGCCGAGCGCGCGCAGGACCTTGCCTTCATCGAGGCCTTCACCCTCGGGCGCGAGCCACCGCTGCGCCCGACGATCCAGGACCTGGGGCGCCACGCGCCGATCTGGGCGCCGCTGATCCCCGACAATCCGCGCCTGCGCGCCGCCCTCGCCCACCTGCTCGGGCAGAAGTACGCCTTCGCGGCCCAGGACGTGCCCCGAATTCGCACCGCCCTCGGCCTCGACGCCGCGGCCGTCCAGGACGCCTACCAGCGGCAGTACCAGCAGCCTCTCACCGCGATCTACGCGCCGCGGCTGACCGCCGCCGACCGCTGGCGCTGGGCCTCGGCCGCGCTCAGCACCCGCGTGATGACGCTGCCGCCGTTCTGGTTTGCCGTCGCCTTCACCCTGGCCCTCGGCATCCCGCAGGCGATGCTGGCGGTGCCGATCGCCGTCGCCGCCGTCGGGCCGCTGCCCGGGATCGGCTTGACGCTCGCCGCGGGCCTGGTGAGCTGCCTGACTGTCGCCTGCGTGGCGGAGGCGGCCGCGCGCAGCGGCGTCGTCCGCTATGGCAGCGCCTACACCGGTCGCCTGGCCGTGGACTACCTGGGCAAGTCCGGCGGCGCCCTGTTCACCGCGGCGGTGTTCGTCCTGTTCCTGCTGTCGGTGCTGGCCAGCCTCATCGCCCTCGCCGTCACGCTCGCCCAGTCCACACCGGTCCCCGCGACCGTCTGGGCGGCGCTGCTGTTCGCCGCCGGGGTCTATCTCCTGGCCCGTGGCTCGGTCAGCTTCTCGGTCGCCATCCTGGTCGCCATCGCGGCGCTGATCGTGATCCTCGCCGCCGGCATCCTCCTCCTCACCGCGAGCCACCTGCGCCTCGACTACGTGCTCCAGGTCGAGGCGCTGCGTGCCAGCGATCCCGTCACGGCCGTCCACAATACCATCGGCGTGATCCTGATGCTGTTCTTTGGTGAGGCCTTCGTGGTGCAGTGCGCGAAGGTCGTTCTCCCCCGCGATCCCAACGGGCACGCCCTGATCTGGGGCAGCCTGACCGGGCTGGCCGCCATCGCCGCCCTGCTCTGCCTCTGGATCCTGGTCGTCAACGGCGCCGTGCCCCTCGCCGCGCTGGCCGGACAGACCGGCACTGTCGTCCAGCCACTGGGCGCCGTGGCCGGGCCGGTCGTCACCGCGCTCGGCTTGCCGCTGGTCGTGCTCCTGATCGGGCTGGCCGGCCTGCGCTGCATGGTCGGGGCCTTCAACGTCACGCGCGAGTGGGTGCCCGAGCGAGCCCTGCTCGCCCTTAGCCCCCTCGCGCTGGTCTTCCTCGCCGCCGAGTGGCTGCTGCTCAGCGGCAACTACTCCTTCTCGGGCGTGATCGCCATCCTCGGCGTGCTCAGCTCTACCGTCTTCTCCGGCGCCGTGCCGGTCCTGCTGCTCGTCGCCAGCCGGCGCAAGGGCGAGGTCGTTCCCAGCGTGGCGCTGCCGTTCCTCAGCCACCCGCTGGTCGTCGGCGGGGTGTACGTGCTCTACCTGGGCATCCTCCTCCTGCACGGGCTCGTGCTCTGGCAAGCGCCGCTCGAGCGCGCGGCAGCGCTGCTGACGGCCGTGGCCGTGCTCGTCGCCACCGCGCTGATGGTGCGGGGCGGCGCCTTCACCCGGCGGATGGTGGTCGAGCTGCGAGAGGACCTGCGCCACGGCCGCCACTCGGCCTTCGCCGTCACCGCCAGCGGCCAGGCCGCCGTCGCCGACGTGCGGCTCACCTATCAGGACGGCGAGCAGCGCTGCCGCGCCGCCGGCGGCGAGATCGCGGGTTTCACGCGGCTGCGCGAGGTCGTCTTCGACCTGCCCGCGACGCGGGCGCGCGAGCTGAAGGTCTGGGTCCACCGCGTGACGCCGGATGGGAACACGGAAGGGCTGGCGGCCCACGTGGCCGTCGAGTGCCAGGGCGCCGCCGACCGGCTCGACCTCGCTCTCTCCGGCGGGCAAGCGCTAGTACCCTTGACAGCGGGCCCGTGTTCGCTCACGCTCATCCTGTCGGAGCAGGGCGCGCGGGAGCCCGCGGTCGGCGCCGCCAGCGGGTGAGCGGCCGCGGCGCGGGGCGCGCCGCGGCCGGCCGCCTGGCAGGGGTCGACGTCGCGTAGCGGCGCGGCAGGCGTCCGGCCCAGCGCCGCGGCCCGCTGGCAGGCGAGCCAGTGGGCGCCAGTCGAGGGATGGGAGGTACTGCGTGCCCAGGATCGTCTCCGTCCACTCCTTCCGCGGCGGGACGGGCAAGTCGAACACGACGGCGAACCTGGCTGCCACCTTCGCTCTGCAGGGGCGGCGGGTGGGCATCGTCGACGCCGACATCCAATCGCCCGGCATCCACGTCCTGTTCGGCCTCGACACGGACCGGCCCCACCACTCGCTCAACGACTACCTCTGGGGCAAGTGCTCGATCGAAGAGGCGGCCCAGGACGTTACCGCCGTTCTCGGCGACGCCGCGGCCGACGGACGTATCTTCCTCATCCCGTCGAGTCTCCAGGCCGGCGAGATCGCCCGCGTCCTGCGCGAGGGCTACGACGTCGGCCTGCTCAACGACGGCTTCCAGGCGCTGCTGACGCGCCTGAGCCTCGACTACCTGCTGATCGACACCCACCCTGGGATGAACGAAGACACCCTCCTGTCGATGACGATCTCCGACGTGCTGCTGATCGTCCTGCGTCCAGACCGCCAGGATTACCAGGGCACCGCCGTGACGGTCGACGTCGCGCGGCGCCTGAAGGTACCGAAGCTGCTGCTGGTGGTGAACAAGGTCCTGCCGGACTTCGACTTCGACGCGCTCGCCGCCGAGGTCGAGCGGACCTACCAGGTGCCGGTCGCCGGCATCCTGCCCCTCAGCGAGGACCTCGTCCGCCTCGCCAGCAGCGACGTGTTCGGCGTGCGCTACCCGGATCATCCCTGGACGCGGACGATCCGCGACATCGGCGACCAGATCGCCGGGTGAGCGAGCGCCCCGCGCCGGACCGCTCGGTGGCCGGGCCCATCCCGCCGCGCCGCGGGCTGCCACCCGCCCGGCGGCGCTTGGCCTCTCGGCCGCTCGCGCGCCCTGCGCGCCAGGTCGCCACTGACCGACCCCATACCCTCCGAGGAGTACGACGATGACGCTACGGGCCCGCACTCTCCTGCTCGTAACCAGCTTGCTCGTCCTGGCGGTGCTGGCGACGGCGGCGGTGCTGGCCTGGGCCTCGACCGCGGCGCTCCTCGCCCAGACCCAGGCCGATGGGGTGCTCATCGCCCGCCTCCTGGCGCGCAGCGTGGAATATTCCGACGACATCGTGGACGAGGTCGAGGAGATAGTCGACGGCCAGATGATCGTCGAGGCGAGCCTGGTCGCCCAGATGGTCGCCCTGGGCGAGGCGCACGGCGCTGACGCCAACGAGATCGCGGCCCGCTTGCGCGAGGTCACCAGGCACACCGCGCTCGATGATATCGCCGTGACCGACGAGACCGGCCGCGCCTACGTCCACACTCCCCCCGACGGGGACTTTAGCTTGAATCCGGACGCGCCCGACCAGCCCGAGGCGTCCCCGTTCTGGGCGCTGCTCACCGGCGACCGGTCCCGCGTCGTCCAGAAGGCACCGCCCGGCGAGGCTGCCGCCGACACGTTCGAGTATGCTGGCGTGGGCGGCGTCGACCGGCCGCGAATCGTCCGCGTCGGCTACAACGCGCAGTTTCTCGATCGCCTGCGCGGGCAGGTGGGCCTATCGCGCCTGATCCAGGACCTGGTGGAAGGGGGGAACGTGGCGGCCCTCCGCGTCGTCGACCCGAGCATGGTCACCCTCGCCTATAGCGCGGTGCCCGGCCGCGAGGCCGGCCAGGCGCTGAGCGTCGCGGACACGGACGCCGTCCGCCGGGCGATCGCGAACGGCGAGTCCACTAGCCGCCTCGAGGGCGACGTGCTTAGCGTCATCGCTCCGATCGTCAACTCGACGACCGGGCGGCGGATCGGTGCCGCCCTCGTCCAGTTGTCCGCCGCGCGCATCCTGGACGCCCAGCGCCGCCAGCTCGACCTGACGATCCTGGTCGCGGCCACGGTGCTCGGCCTCGGCGTGGTCGCCTCGACGATCCTCGCCCGGCGCGTGACGCAGCCCGTGGCCCAGCTCACCGCCGCGGCCGCGGCGATCGAGGCCGACGCGCCGCTACCGGCGTCCCTCGCCCAGGTGGCCGAGCGCCGCGACGAGCTGGGGCGCCTGGCCCGCGTGTTCCAGCGCATGGCACGCGAGGTCTACGCGCGCGAGGCCCGGCTGCAACAGCAGGTACAGACGCTCCGCATCGAGATCGACCAGGCGAAGCGCGCGCGCCAGGTGGCCGAGATCACGGAGACGGACTACTTCCAGCAGTTGGAGCAGCGGGCGAACGCGCTGCGCCGGCGCTCGAGCGACGCGGCGCCCTAGACAAGTCGATCCTGACCGGTGAAACCGCTCCTGGCCCTAGTCCGGTATCGAGTAGCGCGCCGGGAGCGAATCGGGGGGCCTGCATGTCCGAACAGATCCTCGCCCGGGCGACGGTTGCGCCCAACAGCGGCCAGGCGTTCGAGGTCGCGCGCGGCCAGCGCCTGCGCGTGGCCGCCACGACGATCGTCGACTTCGTCGCCTTCAACCGCAACGATCTCCGCGAGCGCTTCGACCAGGCGCGCACCAAGACCTACAACAGCAAGATCTGGATCAGCGCCGGCGACGTGCTGATGACGAAGGCCAACAACCCGCTGCTGCGCATCGTCGCTGACACCTACGCCGGCCAGGGCACCCACGACCTGCAGAAGGGCATGTGCAGCGGCCGGCGCTTCCAGCGCGCCGCGGCCGAGGGGCGGCTCGCCGAGTACTACAACCGCCCCATCCCGCCCGAGAGCCTGCCCGACCACGGCTGCTGGGAGAACCTCAGCGCCGCCCTCGCTCCCTATGGCATCCCGCCGGAGGACGTGCCGAGCCCGTTCAACCTCTTCCAGACCCTCGCCATCGACCTCGCCAGCGGCCGCATGTCGAACACCAGCATCCGGCCGCGGCCCGGCACCTACGTCGACTTCCTGGCCGAGATGGACGCCCTGGTCGCCGTCAGCGCCTGCCCCGACCTCACCGTCGGCGGCAAGGCCGTCGAGGTCACCCTCTTCGCCGAGTAGGTCGAGGACTTACTCAGCCGTTTGGTTGCCTCGCGCCGTATAGACAGTGCCGTTGGGCGATGCTATAGTGGCGCCCGAGAGATGGGAGGCGACGATGGTGGCGCGACTCAAGCACGTGGCGATCATCAGCAACAACTACGCCTTGCTCGGCCGCTTCTACGAAGCGCTGTTCGGCATGCAGTCCTTCGCCGGCGCGCGGCCCGACAGCGCCGTCGCCGTCAGCGACGGCTACGTCGGGCTGAACATCAACCCCCGCGCCCCGGGCCGCCAGGCCGGCTTCGACCACTTCGGCTTCGAGGTCGACGACGTCGAGGCGATCTTCGCGCGCGTCCGCGAAGCCTACCCCACCGTGCGCTACCTGAAGCGACCCAGCAACCGGCCCTTCGCCGGCATCAGCATGCACGACCCGGCCGGCAACGTCTTCGACCTCTCCCAGCGCGGGATGACCAACCGCGCCGACGTCTACGCTGCCACCGAGGACAGGTCCGATCGCACGCCGCGCCACCTGCGCCACATCGCCCTGCGCGCGCTCGATCCGGTGGGCATCGCCCGCTTCTACCGCGACGTGTTCGACCTGGCCGAGCAGCCGAAGGCCGCCGACGACCCCGCGCACTATCTCTCCGACGGCGTCGTCACGCTCGTCGTCCTGCCCTGGAGCATCGCCGACTACTTCGGCTCGGGCATCGAGCGGCCGGCCCTCGACCACCTGGGTTTCCACGTCGAGAGCCTCGACGGCTTCCGCGCCGACGTCGAGGCGCTCGTCCGCCGCAATCCGGCTCTGGCGCCGGGGCCGCTAGGCGTCGGGCCGGAGAGCGAGGTGCGCAAGGGCCTGCTCGCCAGTTGCCGCTTCGGCCAGTACCAGCTCGCCGACCCGGACGGCGTGCTGATCGACGCCAGCGCCGACTGACCCACTTCGACAGTTCACCCAGCGTAACCTGGCGCTTCGTCACAGGCGGCTCGCTGGGCGCTGACCGTTGCCAACGTCCAGAATATCCGCCTTGAAAACCGCTAGCCCCCTCTCCCAGCGGGAGAGGGCCGGGGTGAGGGCCAGCTCATGTCCGCCAGGCTCGTCGCTCGCCACATCCCCTCTGCGCTGCTCGCCGCGCTGCTGCTCGCCGTCTCCGCCTGCGCCGGCGGTGGGGCGAGCCGCTCCGCCGCGCCCGGCGGGGCACCACCCGCGGCCGCCGGCGCCGCTCCCTCGGGTGACGCGCCCGCCGTCGCCCCGCCGGCCACGATCGCGGCGCCCGCCTTGCGCAGCGTGCGGCTCGCCTACGTCTCCACGGCGACGATCTTCGCCGGCCTGTGGGCGGCGCGCGAGTACGGCTTGCTCGAGCAGCACGGCCTGCGTGCCGACGATCTCCTCTACATCAACGGTGGCCCAGCCCTCGCCCAGGCGCTGGTGGCCGGCGAGCTGGATGCTGGCTACGGTGCCTTCTCGCCCGCCGCCACCGCCATCGCCAGCGGCGCGCCGCTCAAGATCGTCGGCGGCATCGGCTACGGGTTCGTGCACCACCTGTTCACGCGTGACGGCAGCGGCATCCAGCAGGCCGCGGACCTCAAGGGGAAGCGCGTCGGCGTGTCCCGCATCGGCAGCGAGTCGCAGACCGTGGTGCGCTTCTGGGCGCGCAGCCACGGCGTCGAGGATGACGACATCACCTACGTGAACGCCGGCGGGGCCGGCGAGCGCCTGGCCGCGCTGGCCGCCGGCAGCGTGGACCTGCTGCCGCTCGATCCGCCGATGGTCGTCAAGGCCCAGAAGCTGGGCTACCGCGAGATCGCCGATCTGACCAGCGAGCCGCTGCCCTGGCTGCAGGACGGGCTGATCCTGCAGGAGCGCACCCTGCACGACGATCCCGCGCTCGCGCGCGCCATCACGGCCGCGGTGATCGAGGGCAGCTACCTCGTCCGCTCCGACCGCCGGCGCGCCTTCGAGGTGCTCGGCAAGTACATCGGCGAGAAGGACCCGGACGCGCTCGACTATGCCTACCAGGGCTACGTCCGCAAGTTCGTCGACCACGCGCGCCCCGACCCGGTCGCCGTCGAGTCCGTGCTCGAGTTCGTCGACGAGTCGTTGCCCGGCGCCGCCCACGAGCCGTACAATCGCTTCGTCGACCTCAGCGTGCTCGACCAGCTCGAGAGCGACGGATTCTTCGCCCGCCTCGAGCGCCAATACCCGGCGCCCTAGCGCCCCCTCCGCGCTTGATCGCCAGGAAGCGCAGGCGCCGGTAGTCGGCCACCCAGCGGTCGTCACGGTACCAGGCCGGTCGTACCAGCATCGTGGCCCGCGCGATGACCGCCTCCTGTCGCTCCGGCGGTACCACGGCCAGGAAGGCGCCGCCGAAGACGCGGAGCCAGTCCGCCGCGCCGTTCGGGCAATCGTCGAGCGGCGTCGGCCGGTCGAAGAGGTGCGCGTAGCGCACCTCGAAGCCCGCGCCCTCGAGGAGCGTCGCGTACTCCCCGACGCTCGGGAAGTACCATGGCTCCGGCAGTCGCTCCGCGCCGACGCCCTCCTCGCGCAGCGCCTGGTGCACGGCCGCGATCAAGCTCGACACATTGCCCTTACCGCCCATCTCGGCGGCGAAGCGCCCGCCCGGCCGCAGTGCCCGCGCCACGTTCGCGGCGACGTCGGCCGGGCGCGGCATCCAGTGCAGGGCGGCATTCGAGAACACCGCGTCGACCGGCGCGTCGAGGCGGAAGTCCGCGCCCCGACCGACCTCGAACCGCAGCCGCGGGTACAGGGCGCGGGCCCGCGCGATCATCGACTCGGCGGCGTCCAGGCCGAGCACGTCGGCACCGTAGGCCGCGATCTCGGCCGTGAGGTGCCCGGTCCCGCAGCCCAGGTCGAGGATCCGCTCGCCCGGCTTGGGGTCCAGCAGCTCGAGCACGCCGCTCCCGAGCCGCGTCACCACGCCCAGTGCACGATCGTACAGCGCCGAGTCCCACTCGTTGCCCCGCCCCGGCGTCCCCGTCATCTCGTCCACGTCCGCCGCTCACGAACCCTCTCGCAAATTGTCGCAGGGCAGGAGAAGCTATGCCAACACGCGCGGATGGGTCCGTGCCCCGCGCCCCGCGGATGGCGCATACTGGGAGCGGCAGCGCGCGGCAGTGGCGTGCGAGGGCGGGCGCGGGGCGGAAGGGCGCTTCGGCGCCGCTCTGGCCGTGCCCCGGCGCCGCGCCCCAGGCTGGGCCAACAGGAGGGCAGCGTGTACACTCACGAGGAGATCGCGCCGGGCATCTATCAGTTCCGCTTCTACGACGACAAGCGCGGCATCGGCTTCAACCAGTACCTCGTCGCGGCCGACGAGCCGGCGCTCGTCAGCACCGGCGCCAGCACCGGCTTCGACGCGCTATGGGCCGCGCTGAGCGAGGTGCTCGAAGACCCCGCGCGCCTGCGCTACCTCGTGGTCCCGCACTTCGAGGCGGATGAGGCCGGCGCGCTGGGCCCCTTCCTGACCCGCTGCACCGCGGCCCAGCCGGTCTGCGCCGCCGTCGCCGCGCGCCAGATCGTCGGCTTCGGCCTCAGCGGCGACCCACTCGTCGTCGGCGAGGGCGACCGCCTCGACCTGGGCAGCCACGCCCTGCGCTTCAGCCTCGTTCCCTGGGAGATGCACCTCTGGGAGGGACTGGTCGCCTTTGAGGAGCGCCACGGCGTGCTGCTCAGCTCGGACCTGTTCGGCCAGCGCCTCGACCCCACCGGCGAGCGGCCGGCCGACCTGCCGGCCGCGACGGCGCCCATGACCACCGGGTCGATACCCGTCCGGGCGCTGCGCGACCAGGTCTACGCCCGCCTCCTGCCGCTCGGCGTCCGCCTGGTCGCCCCGGGCCACGGCTTCGCCTTCGCGCCCGACGGCGGTCTGGGCGACCTGGCGGCCCGCGTCGAGGCCGCTACCCCCGTCGCCGGCTAGCGTCGCCAGGCCGGCAGGCGCGGTGCGACTGAGCGCAGTCCAGCTCGGCTATCTGGCCGCGGGCGCCATCGCGGCAGGTGAGGGCGGCCTCGGGGTCATCCTGACGCCCTACCTCACCATGCTCGGCTTTCCAGTCGCGGTGATCGGGGTCTTCGTCGCCTTCTACGCCGTGGCCGGCCTGCTCTCGCGCATCCCCGGCGGGCGCTTCTATCGTCCCGGCTGGATCCGCCCGCTCATCGTCGGCAGTCTGCTCGCCCAGTGCGTCGCCGACCTCGGCTTCCCGTTCTTCACCGACGCCGCGCCGCTGGCCGCCATGCGGCTGCTCGGCGGCTTCAGCTATGGCCTGTGCACGACGATCAACCTGGCGCAGTTCATCGACGGCCTGCCGCCCGCCGAGCGGCGCGACCGGGCGATGGCCTACTATACGGCCGCTTTCTCTTGCGGTTTCGCGCTCGGCAACATGACCGGCGGCTTCGCGGCGAGTCAGTGGGGATACCGCGCCGGCTTCAGCAGCATCGCGATCTACCCGTTCCTCGTCGCCATCGCCACGCTGTTCGCCGCGGAGCCCAAGACCCTCCGCGTGGCGCGCGCGGGCGGCGCCGGCCCGCTGGCGCTGCTCCAGGCCGCGGGCGAGCCGCTGCTCCTGGTAGTGTTGATCGAGGCGTTCCTGCTCAACTTCCTGTTCGGGCTGCACTACGCGCTCTTCCCGCTCTACCTGCTCGCCATCGGCGCCAGCCTGGCCGAGATGGGCCTGATCCGCGGGCTGTTCTCCATCACCCAGGTCGCCTCGCGCATCGGCACCGGCTGGATGATCGCCCGCTTCGGCCACCGTCGCCTGGCCGTTGCCGGCCTGGTCGGTCAGGTCTGCGCCATCGCCATGCTGCCGCTGACGGCCAACCTGGTGCTGCTCACGGCGCTCTCGATGGTCTATGGCCTCGGGCGCGGCATCATGCTCGTTGCCAATACCCTCGGCATGGCCGACAGCTCCGACCGGTCTGCCGTCAGTCGGGGGGCGACCTCGGGCCTGTTCAATGCCGCCAGCGACCTGGGCACGCTGTTCGGTCCGCTGATCGCCGGGCTGACAGCCGGAGTCTTCGGCGTCAGCACGACTCTGCTCTACCTTACGCTGTCCGTGCTGGTGGTCTACCTCGCCAGCCTGGCCTTCAACGCCCGCCGAGTGCAGCTCCGCACGCCCGCCGTCGAGTGAGTGGGCCAGGCGCCGCGCGGGCGAGGTCCGCCCCCACCCGGCTGGGCCATCTAGGGCCCCGCGCCGGCACCGCCCGGCGCGCTTGACAGGGGTAGAGGGCCACGCGATAGTACCCTCCGGGACGACCGGCGCGGCTAGCCGGCGGGGAGCGGAGCGCGGTGCGCAACGGGCCAGACGGCGGCGAGCGCGATCTCGAGGCGGCGCTGGTAGCGTTGATCGAGGTGGCGCTCAGCGGCTGGGAACGGGAGGGCCGCCCCTCCGAGCAGCAGATCC
>Ga0070739_10005521_pt1 | contig 14341 bp, 13 predicted proteins | sample Coa_R1_7_FD_66445 | JGI IMG/M metagenome (GOLD analysis project Ga0070739, IMG submission 66445) | Surface soil microbial communities from Centralia Pennsylvania, which are recovering from an underground coalmine fire - Coalmine... | ecosystem: Environmental > Terrestrial > Soil > Unclassified ... | reverse complement strand
GCGGATCACGGAGTTGCCGATCACGGCGGAGAAGGTGAGGCGGGCGCTGCGGGAGCGGGCGGCGGGTGAGGCGGGAGCGCGCTGAGCGCGGCGATCGTGGAGCTGGGTAAGCTTGGGGCGCGTTTCTCACAGAAGCATGCAGCTGGAGGCGCCTGCGGTTGCGCGGCCAGCGATAGCTGCAGTAGTGCTCACTCGCTGGCCTTGGCTAGCGCATTTTGCCCTAGGATTACTGCAGGACTATTACCATTGCGTACTAGTCTTGGACTACCGTGTGGCTCGCACAGGGTGTTTCCTGGGACAGGCCGTACGAAGAGGAGAGCAGGATGTGCACTATTTACTCGCGTTCCACTATAGCAGTAGCCTTTGCGCTTGTCGCGGGCTTATGGCTGATTAGCTGCACGCCTGTCGCGACACGCCCGGCCGCTACCACCGAGCCGGCCGCCGAAGCGCCTGCCCACCGGGCTGACTCAGCTCGGTGGGAGCAGGTAAAGCGAGCGGCGAGAGAAGAGGGGAAAGTGGTCGTAGCCGGTCCAGGCTTCCCCGGCCTGCGGGCTGCACTGGTGGAGAACTTCCAGCAGGCCTATGGTATCCAGGTGGAGTACCTGGGCTTGCCCAGCGGTGAGGTGATCACACGCGTCGACCGCGAGTTTAGGGCCGACCGGCCGAGTATCGACGTGAACATCGGAGGCTTCACCGGCTGCTGGACCATGGGCGAGCGGGGCCAGATCGAGGACGTTTCTACCCAGTTGCTCGATCCGGCGATCTTAGACCCTGCCGCCTGGCGTCGCGGCGCTCTGAAGTTCGTCGAGGCGTCGCCGCAGATGCCACAGGACTTCCACTGCGCGCTGCAGACCGCGGAGTGGGTTATGACGGACCTGTTCGTCAACACTACGGTGGTTAAGCCAGAGGACATCCGCTCCTGGAAGGACCTGCTGAAGCCCGAGTACCGGGGTAAAATCGCCTCTTTCGACCCGCGAATTGCTGGCCCGGCCCAGACCACAGTCCCGTATCTGAGCCGCCTGTTCGGACTCGACTACTTGCGCGACCTGTATGTCGGCCAACAAGTGGTGCTCACCGGAGACAACCGTCAGCTCGCAGAGTGGGTCGCCCGCGGCACTTATCCCATCGGCATCGCGCTGGTCCAAGCTGCGGTCGAGCCGCTGCGGGCAGAGGGCCTGCCGCTCCAGCGAGTATTCCCGGGGGACGGCCCTGGCGCGCTCACCTCGGGCTTCGGCACGATTATGAAGATCAAGAACAGCCCGAATCCCAATACTGCTGCAGTGTTTATCAACTGGTTCGCTTCCAAGGAGGCACAGGAGATCTGGGAACGAGAGATGCTGGAGTTAAGCCTGCGCAAAGATACCACCTCCGGTGTGCCCGAGTACATCATCCCCAGGCCGGGCATACAGTACAGTGTGGATGCCACTACGCCGGAGCAATTCTTTGCATATGGCGCCCAGGCTCGTGAACGGCTCCAGCAGCTGCTTGGCCGTTAGGGAGACGGTGTGCTCGGGTCGATCGGATGGCGCCGTTTCATCACGTGGAGGTTTAGTCCCGCACCACTTGAAGGCCCAGCCTTCGTGCTACGAGGGCCACCGCGATGGTCAAGGTGGAAAGAATGACCCCAACGACGGCACTCGCCTCCACCGCCGATGAGGTGGCATATTCCAGCATGAGGATGGAGAGTGTCCGCGTCGCTGGGCTTACTAGTAGGATAGTAGTGCTAATATCCCGTAAGGCACTGATGAAAACTAGTACAAAAATGCTAACCAGCATGGGACGCATCAATGGGATAACAATTCGCCGGAAAGTGGTGAACGTGCCGGCTCCGCAGACGTGAGAGGACTGCTCCAGCTCGATACCTATCTGGCCGATCGATGCCTTCATCATATGAGTTCCGATGGGTAAGTCTTTGACGAGTAGCGCTAGGATAAGTACACTGATGCTCCCGTATAGCAAGACTCGAAGGGGTGTTGCAAGTACTAGCCACAATAGACCGATGCCTAACAGGATGCCTGGAATAGTCCATGGAAGCCAGACCAAGATGTCGACCATTCTGCGGCCAAACAGTCTCGAGCGTGTTAATGTATAGGCCAGTATAGCATAGAGCAATACGCCGCAAGATGCGGTGCCAAGCCCAACAAGAAGAGAGTTGCGAAGTGAAAGGAGAAAGACTGGATCGCGCAAGACTTGTAACCAATGCTGGATAGTGAACGGCTCATTAATGGTGAAGAAACCAAATAGTTTCATAAATGATCCGCTGACTAGCATTGTAATAGGCAGTACGACCGTGATTGTGATCAGTGTGAAGAGAAACGCCGATATAATGTACCGCCATCTTCCGGTGATCAGAGGGTGAAATGCGGCACTACGGCCGGTAATAGTAGCAAAGTGTCGTTCACTGCTGAACCGTTGGTAGAATAAGGCGATTATGACGAGCACTGTCAGCATAAAAGTGCTGAGCGCCATCGCTTGTGGGAACAGTGGTGGCTCCCAGGTGATTAAGTCGTAGATGCGTGTGGAATATACATAGATTCCGGCAGGGCGTCCTAGGAGTTGTTCCACCTCGAATGCCTCGAGGCTGCGAATAAATCCAGCTAAAGCTCCGGTAAGCACGGCTGGTGCGAGGATTGGGAGAGTGATTTTACGGAAAACCTTGAGTGGACTGGCGCCGCACACCCGTGCAGCCTCTTCCAGGGTGGCATCTAGCTGACGAATGGCCGGCCCGAGAAGAATGACCATGACGGGGACGGAGGCAGCAGTGACGTGCACCCAGAGAATGCCAGCCACCGAGAAGATATTGAAGATCGGCCCATCTATAGGAATCAAATGCTTTAATGCTAAGTTTACCAGCCCGGAGTCAGGATCAAGAAGCAGAATCCAGCCCAGCGCGATCGGCAAAATAGGGAAGAAGAAGGCCAGCCAGAAAGCAAATTCGATTATGGATCGGCCAGGTAATTGGGTTCTGATGAGCAGCCAGGCCAGGAAAAAGGCTACTAAGGCCGCTGCAGGAGCGCGAAGAGCTAGCAAGAAACTAAAAGCGATGGCACTCTGAGTGCGAGGGCTCTCCAGGAGGGTTTGTCGCCAAGCATCGAGGCTGAATGTGGCCGGGTTGCCCGTTTGTTGAATATCGAAGCTTCCGATGATAACGACAAGTACTGGTACTAGTGTCAGCACTGCTACGCCGATTAACAGCAGGAATCCCACGGTAAAGTGAGCCGGTAGCCGAAAAGCCCAGAGACGTTGAGTGCTCTGTTGGGGAAGAGCCTCTATACTGGCCACACTTTCACCTTCGCCGGATGGAATCGGAGCATCAGTTCCTGGCCCTGTTGCACTTTGCAGTCCTTGGGCACATCGAGCACCCATTGGATCTCGCCAACTCGAAGGATACATTCGAAATGATCGCCGAAGTAGACCAATGCGTCGACTCTAGCTCGTAGATAGTTGCCGGGCGATAAGACGTCGGAGAGAGGTTCGATATTGATGTCCTCAGGTCGTATTGTCAGAAGTGCACGTGAGCCCTCAGGTAAGACGGTCGATGCGTCTATCATAAGGCTATCTCCGTTGTCCAATTCGATATAAGGTGAACCATTGCAGAATCGTATGATGCCAGGAAAAGTCAGCGTGCGTCCGATAAAGCTTTGGACAAAGTATGTGGCTGGCGCCTCATAAATCTCGGAAGGTGGCCCGATTTGCTCGATCCTGCCGTGATGAATCACTGCCACACGGTCAGAAAGCGCCATTGCCTCTAATTGATCATGAGTGACGTAGAGAATCGTGGTACCTAAACGTTGCTGCAAGGCTTTGAGTTGCAGACGCATCTCGGCGCGGAGCTTAGCGTCGAGGTTACTCAGCGGCTCGTCGAGGAGTAGCAGGTCAGGTTCATACACTAGAGCGCGTGCTAAGGCGACACGCTGCTGCTGACCACCACTTAAATGTGTGGCAGGGCGCCCTGCCAGGCCACCAAGACCGACTAGTTCCAGGACATTTGCAACCCTATGCTTGATGTCATTTTTTGACAAACCTCGGATCTCAAGCGGATAAGCTACATTTTGTTCGACGGTCAAGTGCGGCCAGATTGCATAGGATTGGAAGACGAGACCGAGATTGCGCTTCTCGGCAGCGACGAAGACTCTCTTGCTAGGCGATGCCACCAGACGTCCACGGATCCTAATCTCTCCTCTGTCAGGCTCCTCAAGGCCGGCTATAAGTCGGAGAGTAGTGCTTTTGCCGCAACCACTGGGGCCGAGGAGTGTTAGTACTTCGCCCGGATAGAGATCGAAGTCGAGGCCATCCACGGCCTTGACATGTCCATAAGATTTCTCGAGATCACGTACTTCAAGAATTGGGGTAGCCATATCCACCTCAATCGAGAATGTAGATGATTCAACATGCTTTCCATAATTACCAAGATTACCGATAGTTTGACCAATTCGCCGCACGATATCGATAAGATCATTCAACAAAAACGAAGTGCACAGTATGCTTCATGCTGTCACCGTCCAAGCAGTTCTTGTAACTTCGCAATAGCCGGCTCTCGTTGCGAGAAGAAATAGCCGGGATGATAGTCGTTAATCGAGTAATTCACTCCTGGCCTCGGAATTACATACTCGGGAACCTGATGCGGTACGTCTGTGCGCAAACTGGTTTCCAGCATGGCGCGCTCATACATCTCTTGCGCCTCTCTCGATGCGAACCAGTTGATGAATACCGCAGCAGCATTGGGATGCGGCCCCCCTTTGATCTTATGGACTGTGCCGAATCCACCGGTCAGAGCACCAGGTCCATCTTCAGGAAAGACTCGCTCCAGAGGCAGCCCTTGCGCTCGCAGAGGCTCGACAGCCGCTTGAACTAGCGCGATACCGATCGGATATGTGCCCCGTGCTACCCACTCGGCCAGTTGCCGATTGTCCGTAGTGAGCACAACCTGTTGGCCGATGTATAGATCTCTAACATACTGTTCACCAAACAGAGCATAGAGATAGCCTGCCGGCGTTTGGCCAGGCCCAGCGCGGCGAGGATCGAAGGCAGCAATTCGCCCTCTGAATTCGGGTTTTAAGAGATCTCTCCAGGATGTGATTGAACTCGGAGGAATGATCTGATTGTTAACGAATAGATCGGTCATAACCCATTCGGCAGTTTGCAGCCCGCACATAAATGATTGTGGCAATTTAGGGGAGGGAAGAATGAGACGTGGAACTCCTCCCCACCAAATAGACGGATCGTAAATGGAGGGGTCGACCAATAGGCTCGTGACGTCATCAATCTGGCCTCGCTCAGCCATGATCCAGCATGAGGATGTGCCTCCGATATTCACATCAACCGTGACATTGCCGACTCTGGACTCCCGATCAACACGGGTGATCACCTCACCTGAGGGAAGCCCTAGATATTCTACTGCAATCCCATAAGCTCTTTGGAATCCCTCGATCACACCATCCCGCAGGGCTGGGAAGCCGGGCCCAACCACGACCACGCGGCCTTCCTGTTTTGCTGCTTCCTTGATACGCTCCCATTCGGTAGGGTTGGACCTGAGGCGCTTAGCAGCCTCTACATAGTCGGCCATCCACGCTAACTCAGCAGGTTTATCCGCCGGCGCCTTACTCACTGGCTCTTGAGCCGGCCTTCCGGCCACCTCTTGCCCCCGAGCCACTTCTCGGCTCGCCGGCGTAGGCGCTACAGTCGCCGGAGGCGATGTGGCTGTGGGTATACAAGCGGTAGCTACGAGAAAGAGGAGAACAGTTGCTATAGACCGAAGTGTTTCCATCACACGTATCTCTCCCAAATTTCGGTCGTGTATCCGCCCACACTGATTGTCAAAGCGCATATTTTTCATCTTACCGATTTATCCAGAGCACGACTCTTCTAGCGCATCTACCTCCTGTTCCTCGGAGATCGGAACATCTCCTTCAGAACCACGAGGATGCTCGCATAGTTTGCGCCAAGCAATGATAGATACGTCTGGGCGATACAATCTTTCTGGAGGGATGCGCATTCTCTCTACCATAATCGCGTCTTGGTCGTTGAACATATGATGGAATACCCATCGAATATAGGCCAAATAGCGCATCCTGAATAAAATGGCGTCCACACCGCGCGTAAACTTTGCTGCAATCTGAATATATCTGTGGTGATCAGCATCTACTGGTACATACCATTCATAGTGTGTCCATTCTGGATACTGTACTCGCAAACAACCAGGTAGCCTTATGGACACAACAGCGCCACCGCGCCGGCGCTTCCACCACGGCTGAGGGGGCCACTTGCCAACCACCGGATAAGTCGCCTCAAACTCGATTTTGTGTTGCACGCGGGTAATCCACCGACCATCCTCGCTAGGTACCACACTGGTCCGCGAATACGCAGGCATTTGACGAAAGAATGCCCACAGAGAATTGCGGTGCAAATACTTGGCATGCCCTTCATCAAAGCCGTTCTCTGCGGCGTATCGCCAGTTTCCCCTTCGGACCGTGATGCGTCCCCCTATAGCAGTGGGGTTGCAAAGGAGCTCGTCCGGAATGTCGGCCTCAACAGGTGGGGGTGGATTGAGGTCTCCAATAAATACCCATACTAGTCCGAGTCGCTCTTCCACCGGATACGTCCGTATCTGTACCTTGCCGCATAGTGGGGAATCAGGGCCATCGGTCAAACAGGCTACCATTACTCCAGTCACCAGATCATAAGTCCATCCGTGGTACCAACAGCTCCAGGTCCCTTTGATCTCCTGTTTGCCGAGCGACAGAGGAACTCCGCGGTGTGGACAGCGGTCCTGCAAAGCGTAAGGTCGGCCGTCCCGATCACGGACTAGCATCACCTCCTCACCTAGGAGCGTTACAGCAACAGGCCTGCGGCCTAGATTCCGGGACCAGAGCACTGGATACCAGTAATTACGGAACCCCAGGACAGCTGCATCGTATCGTGGCCAGATATCCCACTCTCGTCGACCAATTGAGAGAGCACTGCGTCGTTCCATATACTTGTCTCCTGAGTCCGCTAACGCTGCATATTGCGGCGTTGAATGCCGCGGTTGTGCGCGCTAGCAAGCTTTCGCCACTCAGTGATGATGAGGTCGGGTCGGTACAACCGCTCCCGATACCATCCACCTTCCTGGGCGTAAAACCGCTCCATAGCTTCACGCGCTGTAACATCATCGATGTTGAATTTGTTAACCACCATATCCTTCCAGTAAGCTTCTACCTCCTGATAGAACTCTTCAGCCTCCATCTCGGATCGCACATATTTGCCCCAAGTGACGATGTACCAGTGGGAGTGCTCATCCTTTGGAACGTACCATTCGAAATGGGTCATCCCTTCGACTGGAAAGGGGTCCACTTTCAGTCCGCACGGCAGCCACATTGAGACATCAGGGGAGACGCGGGGAGTATCAGGTCTCGGCATAAAACGCGAGGCAACCTTAACCCCCTCGATCTCCGCCTCCCAGACAGAGACTGGCCGGTTGCTCCCTTTGATCACGCCTTTGGGTTTGCCTGCTTCGGCAATCACCATGCCCTCACGCGTCGGGAAAATAGTAGCTAGCGGCATAGGCCGGCGTCGGGAAATGACCAATGGCGAATTCCGATGGATGTAGACATGTGAGGCATCAAAGCCATTTTCGGCCGCCAGTCGCCAGTTGCTCCGTACAAGCGTCCGCTCGCCACGTGGGTAGATTGCTAGTCCCGCATCGAGGAACCCTGGCTGTACATCCTCATATAGCGGCGGGGTAGGATCAAGATCACCAATGAAGATAAAGATCAGCCCTTTATGCTCTTCCACCGGATAAGTCTTTAAACTTATCTTGCCGATAAGTGCGCTTTCTGGGTCGGTCAGGATAGTGATCAGGCGGCCATCCTTCCAGTTATACGTAAAACCGTGGTACCAACAGGTAATAGTATGCTTAGTGTAGCACTCAGGGCGAATAGAGAACGGAACACCGCGATGTAAGCACCGATCTCGAATGGCATAGACTACGCCGTCGATCCGTCTGAACAGCACCGGCTCGCCGAGTAGTTCGACAGCCTTGATCTCGCCTTCCGGCAGCTCGACGCTGAAAAGCGCCGGATACCAGTGATTCCGAAACCCTAGGCTCGCCTCAAGGTAAACCTGCCAGGGCTTGGTGGCCAGCGCCTCACCCATTTCTTGTTCGATGCGCTCCATCTCTCCCGAGAGGTCGCTGTCCTGCGCCATGGTTACTGCTCCTCTCCGCCTCGCTACCTGGGCAGATTTTGCGTCAGAGCTATATTGGCAAACCAACCTCGACACGGTCTCTAGTGCAAGTATCGATCACCGCATACACAAGGCATTTCGTGAGACGATACATGCTTTCAACATGAGCAACGCCCATGGAGAAGCCTTGATAAGCTGAGGGGGGAGCCGCTCGGGGCAATCCGAGACGAGCAGTCGGGATACCACGTCCCCGCAGAATTGCCGCATCTGTCGCTCCACTGGTGTTACCATGCGGTTCATGCGGGCGTTCCTCTACGAACTCCCAGGCACGCATAAGCGACTGAACGATCCAGTTATTTGGATCGGTGTGGGTGCCTGGAATCGAGAGGATCATATCCCAGTCTAGCTCCAGACCAGGGTTAGCCGCTTGGATCTGAGCCAGTGCTTGACCGAACTCGTATTTTACCTGCATCGGTTCTGCGCGAGGGCTCACCCGGATGTCGACATAGAGATTACATACTGCAGGAACAAAAGCCGGCTTGTAGGTCCACCCACTCTCAATTGCTCCAATAGATCCCTGTGGAGCAACAAGACCAGAAGTATGGCGAGCACTATACTCGCGGAACCACATTTCTAGTCCATTGATCACCTTTGCAGCTTCCACAATTGGGTTCTTGTACGGAACTACGTGCCGAATCCCAGTATAATTGAGAGTGCCTCTAACCTGGACTTTAAACCAGCAGAGGCCGACTTCCTCCCAAGACACGCTGTAACCTGGCTTAGCAATGATTGCGAAGTCCCCACGCACCCCTTGCTCGAGCATGAAAGAGCAGCCATTTCCCTGCCCGGCGTTGTAGCGTCTAAGCCCTGGGCGCTTATTGGTCGGCATGCCTCCGGCACCTAAGCCGACCAAGAGTGTACCTCGCAGTGGTATCCTAGCAGCACTGATGGCCTGAGCCGCAGCCACTACACAGGTCACATACGCCTTTGGGTTCTCTGCTCCCAGACCGATTACATAGCCATCCTCGATAATCCCTACCGGACGCAAGTCGGGCCGGATGCCCTGGCCAAGCCAAGGCAGGTCTTCCTCCTCACGACCCGTAAAAGCCGTATCGGTGGGCGCATAGAGCAGCAGTGTCGGCCCAGTACCGTCGCCTCGTAGACGGCCCACGGCATTTCCTTGCTGGTCGTCGATCGGCTGGTAGAACGCATCAAGACCGGCCGATTGCATATACTGCACCAGAAACTCAGCGATTTCCCGTTCCTGTCCCGTGGGGCTCGGAATACTTACTAGCTCGGCATCGAGTCGCGCCAGCTTCTCGGGATCGATACACGTCCATGCTTGCTCTAGCCATGCACGTTGTTCAGGAGACAAAGGCTTCGGCCGAGTCACGACTTGAACGTCGGTTGTCATCACGCTCTCCTGCCGATCAGTCGATCTTCCAGTATGCAAAGCCGAGACCCGTCACTGCATGGCGTGCGGGGATGTAATCTACCACCGTCGCTGGCATTCCATGAAATGCTCCTGCCACTGTAATCCAACTCCGTATCTCACCTGTTCCTCCGCGTAGAGTGTCTGAATCGAAGGTGAACAAGTGTTGCAATTGCTCGCCTTGCCCTCGAGCGATGCGCTCGAGTATCCAGCGGTCTAGGGGCTCATCCACCCATCCTGCCCGGGGGCCTCGTGGGTCGTGCGACAACCCCCCCGATCCGAGGAGCGCTACCCGCTCGGGTCGGCGGTCCAGGATCTCCCGCAGGGCTTGACCTAGCTGATAGCAGCGTGTGGCTGTGGGTAGTGGTGGATGGTAGGCGTTAAGGAACAGGATCACGGTCGGGATGCCAGTTTCGTGTAGGCCGAGCACGCGGGCCAAGCGGGTGAAGGCATGGCCGAGCCCCACCTGCGGGCGGGATAGGGGGACCAACTCCTCCATATAGGCGAGATCGAAATGTCGCGCCATCAGCTCCTCTAGGATCAGCCGTGCCAATGGCACATGGCAGCGGAGTGTGACGCGATTCTCCTCGTAGGGCTCCCCGAGCAACCCGATGCTGGTACTTCCGACCACCTGTTCCCCCAGGTAGATGGCCAAGGCCGGGATGAAGGCTCGGGAAAACACCTCCATCTGGTCGTCGCCCACGATGATCACCGCATCCGGACGATAGGCCTCCAACTGCTCTCGTAGAACGCGGAAGTTCTTGCGGATACGCTGGACATAGCTCTCGATAACTGCAGAGGTTTCCTCCTGGATCTGCGGCGGTTGGGGAATCCCATTGGTCAGAATCTCATGCAGCGGCGGCCATTGTTCAGGGGTAACGAACATAGATGGAGCATGCGAGGATGCTAGACCAAGGCCGAGCGGCATTTCACGCCTCCATGACTAAACCGCGTCGAGCAGTTGGGACTTGTCTCCTGGGATCAATGAGAAAAGAAATCGAGCACCAACCGATTGAACTCATCCGCCTTCTCTACCTGCGCCCAGTGGCCGCATTTTGAAAAGATGTGCATCCGCGCATTCTGAAACCTCTTCAACATGAGTAGACCGATGTCCAGTGCACCGAAGCGATCCTCCATGCCCCAGATAATAAGTGTAGGGCAAGCAACTCGATGCAGTTGATCGTACAGATCTTCTCGCTCAGGTGGCCTCGTCGACATGATACGGATCACGTCCGGATCAAGGCTGGCCTCATAGCGTTCCCGTAACGTGTCCTCGGTTAAGAAAGAGGAATCATATACTAGAGTCTGGATGAGTGTGCGCATCTTCTCTAGCGTCGGGCCTTCTCCTCTGTAATAGTTCTGGATCAACTTGATGCCCTCAAGTGGCATGGGACAGAAGAGACTATGGCCGACTGGTGTACTGCCAATGACGACAAGTTTGTCAACACGCTCTGGCCGGTCGATCGCCAGCTTGATAGCTACCTGCCCGCCCATGGAATTTCCGATGAAGTGTGCTTTTGTGATGTCCAATTTGTCCATAAAATCTGCAAGAACGCGGGAGATAAAGGTCAGGCGCCCGCCTTCGATAACAACCTTGTCAGATTTCCCGTACTGGGGCATGTCAAACAAGAGCAGTCGATAGTGTTCTGCCAGAACAGAGATATTCTGCTTGAAGTTGCTCCAGCTACTGGCACCCGGGCCGGCTCCATGGAGCATGATGATTGGGTAGCCAGAGCCTACATCGTTGTAGTGGATCCGAAGACCGCCTGCCTGAACATACCGACTGGTCGCGGCTTCATCGATCGCCTGCATGGTGTTCCCCTCCTCTTTCTTAACCTAACCAGGTCATGCTATCCGTGATAGGCTATGGGTGCACCGGCCAATCGTCGATGAAGATACAGCGGCGAAAGGCTGGCTTCCGTAACAATCTCCCCACGCTGCTGCTCAACAGCTTCAAGACGAACACGTCGCAGGTAGTCTATCAGATCTCGCCTTAGGCAACATCGCTCTTGTAAATGTCCATGTCTGAGGATCGGCTTGTAGACCAGCGTCTCCTCAGTAGGGGCATATGCTACCATGCTTGAATAGTGCGGTGCAAACGTCAAGGTGCGACTGCTGCAACAGAGAGCGCAGACCCAGGAGCAGCTGACCTGCAGCCTCCAGCGGAGGTAAAGTACACCTGGCTGGGGCGTGACAGCTCACCCGCTGAGACGGGCCTAACGGCGGCCTAGGGGCCGGTAGTGGATTCTGTGCAGCCGCGGCCCTGCCGGCTTCGGTACCTCCTGCGGATATTCCCTAGATGAGCGAGCGTCTCGCACCCACCTGTGCATTCCAGCTGCTCCCCGGCAGACACGCTCTCGCGGCGCACGGAGATGGTCCGACCGAGCTGGCCAAAGCTGCCTCGGACCAGCCGCCGCTACCGACCCGGGGTGCGCCACGTCGCATCGTGGCCGGTTAGGTAGGGATGATAGGATATGACGAGGATGTTGTCCCTAACTATATGGGAGAGCGCTTGCTGGCCATCCTTTGGCGCCGGGCGGCTGGCTCCCGCGGGGCAGGCCGCTGGGTGTGGACTGTTTATCGTTACCACGTATCAACTCCAGACGGACACGGGGTAGAGGAGGGAGATGAGGAGGGCCTGGGCCGCTACGCGGCAAACCCCTAAAGGCGAGGGCAGTCGATGTGCTCCAACCGTGCGGGGCTGTCTGTGCGCCTGCTGCTTGGGCTGTGCGGGCTCGCGGGGCCTTTCCTAGCTGCCCTATTGCTGGCGGCATGTGGGCCGACGGCCGCACGCCCACCCGCGCCTATAGCGCTGCCGACGCCTGCTCCCTCTGCAGCGCCCAGCGAGCCTCCTCCACCCATGGCGCGGCAGTCCTTGCGCGCGGCCTATACAGCGCCCTCCGCCTCGCAGGCGCCGCTATGGATCGGCGTCGAGGCGGGCCTGTTCCAGGAGCAGGGCCTCGACGTGGAGACGTTCTACATCAGCGGCAGCGACAAGGCGGTGGCGGCGCTACTGGCAGGTGAGACGCCGGTCACGCTGCTGGCCGCGAACACGCTGATCAGCGCCGTGGCGCAGGGGGCCGACCTGATCTACGTGGCCGGCGGCTCGGCGAAGCTGACCTTCCAGCTCATGGTGCCGCCGCAGATCACCAGCGCCGCGCAGCTCCGCGGCCAGCCCGTGGGTGCGACGGGCCGCGGCTCGGCGAACGACTTCGCGCTCCGCTACGCACTCCGGCGGCTAGGCCTGGACCCGGAACACGACGTCGTGCTCCGCGCTATCGCGGGCGGCGAGCCCCAGATGCTGGCGGCGATGCAGAGCGGTGCGATCCTCGCGGGGGCCTTCAACGCGCCCAACGACTACCTGGCCGGGCAGGCGGGGATGCGCAGCCTGGCCCGCCTGGCCGACTGGAACGTGCCCTATCAAGTGGCCGGGGTGGCCGTCCGCCGCGCGTTCCTCGCCGAGCAGCGCGACACCGTGCGCCGGTTCGTGCGCGGCTATGTGGCCAGCGTGGAGCGCATGAAGGCCGACCCGGCGTTCGCCCAGGCCGTCATGCGCCAGTACCTACAGAGCGAGGATCCGCAGGCGATCGCGTGGGGCTACCGCGCCGCTGTCGAGGCGCTGCCCTCCCCGCCATACCCAACCGAGGCGGCACTGCAGACGGTGATCGATGGGCTGGCCGAGGTGACGCCGGAGGTGCGCCAGCTGGCGCCCGCCGCGCTGATGGACACCACGCTCCTGGATGAGGTGACTGCCGGTGGGCGTGCCGAGCCACCGCGCTAGCGGCCGCTGGGCGGGGGGGTGGGGCTTGCTGCCGCGAGGCCGAGGAGCGCGCGCGCCCGGGCGATGGCCGCCTCGGGCAGGGTGAGGCGCGCGGCGAAGGGGCCCAGGGGGCGCGTGGCGTCGATGCCTAGCTTGGCCGAGGTCCCATCGGGCGAGGAGGGATCGAGCAGGGTGCCCATCCCGCCGCTGGCGATGACGAGGTCCTTGTCCGCCTGCACCCGCGTCGCGACCGCCCAGAGCACCTCCTCGTCGTTGAAGATGTCGATGTCGTCGTCCACCACGATGACATGCTTGAAGTAGTGGTCAGCCCCGAGCACGGTCATGATCGCCTGCTTCGCCTGGCCCTCCGCCGTCTTGCGGATGGAGACGTACACGTGGAAGCTGCCGCAGCCCGAGCGGATGGGCACGCGCACCGCCTTCAAGTTGGGGATGGTGCGGCGCAGCAGCTGGGTGAGCATCACCTCGCGCGGGAAGGCCAGGAACATGCAGTGCTCCAGCGAGAGGCCGGCGTTGTGCGACTGGTAGATCGCGGCGTCGCGGTACTGGATCGCCGTGGGCACGAGCACGTTCTCGGTGCCGCGCGTCGAGGCGTAGCCGGTGAACTCGCCGAAGGGGCCCTCCTTCTCGCGGACGCCGGGCAAGATGTGCCCCTCGATGACGATCTCGGCCCAGCGGGGGACGGCGAGGTCGACCGTGCGGCAGCGCGCGAGCTCCAGCGGCTCGCCGAGCAGGCCGCCGATGATCGCGAACTTGCCCACATCGGGCGGCGGGAAGGCGATCGAGCCAAGCGAGACGGCCGGCGGCACGCCGAGCACGACGGCGACCTCGAGCGGGCGCTGCTGCTCTTCCGCCCGGCGGAAGTACTCGAACAGGCGCCGGCGGGAGTGGAGGCTGATGCCCAGCCGGCGTGGCCCCTTGACCATGATGCGGTGGTAGCCGATGGTCTCGACGCCGGTGTAGGGGTC
>Ga0070739_10005517_pt1 | contig 14345 bp, 13 predicted proteins | sample Coa_R1_7_FD_66445 | JGI IMG/M metagenome (GOLD analysis project Ga0070739, IMG submission 66445) | Surface soil microbial communities from Centralia Pennsylvania, which are recovering from an underground coalmine fire - Coalmine... | ecosystem: Environmental > Terrestrial > Soil > Unclassified ... | reverse complement strand
TCTTTGCCAGCAATGTGGGCGGTCCTAGTCGGATTGACCAGACCTACTCAAGCAACATGGGTGATTCAGCATACTATGTGGGTGCTTGCAGCGACTGTAATGTTGTACTCACTCATGCCCACGCACAGAACAGTGCGCTCGGCTACTCAGGGACCAATGCAGGAGGTCATCTGATCATCGAAAACAGCGAGTGGGACCAGAACAAGGCTGGCATTGTTCCCAATAGTCTCAATAATGATGATTGGCCTTCACCTCAGAATGGTGCTTGCCCCAGCGGCCAGACTGGCCCAACCGGTACCTCTTCCTGCACGATCATCCGCGATAACTATGTCCATGACAACAATAATCCGAACGTGCCTCAGTTCGGCATTGCCGGTTCAGCTCCTGTGGGAACGGGTATTGAGCTAGCCGGTAGTCAGAATGATACCGTGATTGACAACAAGGTCATCAACCAGGGACTCTGGGGTATCCTGATCCACGACCTGCCCGACCCTGAAACGCCGCCTGCCAACAATCCTAACCCTTGTAGTGGTGGCATCCAACTTAACTCACTCTGCTACTTTGTCGGCTATGGCAACGAGGTCACCCGTAACACTCTCAAGCACAACGGCTTCTTTGGTAATGTGACCAATGGTGATCTTGCCGACGGCCATATTGCGAATGATCCAGGTAACTGCTGGCACGGAAATCACGATCCTAACGGTGTGACAAGTGCTCCTGCCAACATTCAGACCACAATGGGAACCTGCGGAGTTGCCAACCAGGGTGATCCAACGGTCCAGGCCGAGGTGTTGTGCATTGGCGCAGGAGACCCACAATCCTGTGCCGCACTGCCCCCGCTGCATTTCCCACAGGAGACAACGCCCGTCCTTATGCCTATCCCTCATGAGAGGACGATGCCGAACCCTTGTGCTGGTGTCCCAGCTAACACTTGGTGTGAGGATAGCTCACTGGTTAACCAGCAGGGTACAGCCTGGGCGGGGACTTTGAGTGGAGATGTATTGAAAGTTGCTGAACTGCCGGCTCTGGCCGCTTTGCGCAAGAGATAGACATATCATCTACTAAAAGATAGGTGATGAGCATTTCTAGTTGACAAGCTCAACTAGAAATGCTCATCACCTATCTTTTAGTAGATAGTGGTAGGGCAATCAGTCGTGTACTTGCGATATAATATCTGAAAGAAGACGCTCAGCGAGAGGTATGCTTGGTAGCAGCAGTAAAGGGATTGTTTAGGAAAGGAAAGGCAGATTTATGGCACATCTCATATCAGAACGCCTGGCTCAGGTGCCTCCGGCTACTGACCTGTATAATGTCGATCATCTTTTCAGTGAGGAAGAACGCCTGGTGCGTGATACAGTACGCAAATTCGTGCAGGAGCGTGTCTTGCCCATCATCGGCGACCACTTCGAGGCGGGCACCTTCCCACGTGAACTCATTCCAGGGGTCGCGGAGCTTGGCTTGTTGGGGATGCACCTGGATGGCTATGGGTGTGCAGGACTAAATGCTGTCTGCTATGGACTAGCTTGCCAGGAATTGGAGGCGGGCGATAGTGGTCTGCGATCGTTTGTCTCTGTACAGGGCTCACTGGCGATGTTCCCGATTTTCTCCTTTGGTTCTGAGGAGCAGAAACAGCGCTGGCTACCACGTATGGCACGTGGTGAAGTTATTGGATGCTTTGGACTGACAGAGCCGGATTCTGGCAGCGACCCCGCCAGTATGCGGACCAATGCGCGTCGAGATGGCAATGTCTACGTCTTAAACGGCACGAAGATGTGGATTACCAACGGCAGCATTGCGGATATAGCAGTCGTCTGGGCAAAGACGGAGGAGGGTGTGCGTGGCTTCATCGTAGAGCGTGGCACGCCAGGATTTACTACCAGTGACGTGCATCACAAACTCTCTCTGCGAGCCTCTGTCACCTCTGAGTTGCACTTTGAGGATTGTCGTGTGCCTGCCGAGAACATGTTGCCCAATGTCCGTGGTATGCGTGGTCCACTCTCTTGCCTCAATGAAGCCCGCTACGGCATTGCCTGGGGTGCAATAGGTGCTGCTAGGACCTGTTACGAGGTAGCATTGAACTATGCCAAATCGCGTATCCAATTCAATCGTCCTATCGCTAGCTTCCAACTTGTCCAGCAGAAATTGGCGATCATGGCAACTGAACTCGTCAAAGCACAACTGCTCGCCCTCCAACTCGGACGGCTCAAAGACGAGGGCTTGCTGCACCCAGTACAGATTTCTATTGCCAAGCGCAACAATGTCCGAGAGGCGCTCAAAACTGCGCGTGAAGCACGAACTATTCTTGGTGCCAATGGAATTACCCTGGAATATCCGATCAGCCGCCACTCGAACAACCTGGAGTCGGTCTTCACCTACGAGGGTACAGACGACATTCATACGCTCATCATTGGTCAGGCCATCACGGGACATGACGCGTTTGCGTGATCGTTGGGATGGGTTTATGGCGACTAAGAGAATATCAGGCGCTTTACAGCTTAGGACGTTTGAAGATCAACCTGATGATCGTGCTCGTCGTTGAGGCATCTTGCCCTGGAACACCGGCTATCGAGACGCTCGTATGAGAAGAGACCAGTTCCCATCCCTCGGTACCCAGGAGTTGCGATAGCATGTACATAGAGATACCTTTGTACTTGCTTGGTGGATCCTGTCCATTGATGGAAGTGACGACCCAATTGTCGTCACGGGTTTGACAGGAAAGAAAGATGTATTCCCACTTTTGCACGTTGCTATGCATGTTGTTACTCCTCTTAGGGTGTTGGTCCAACTCCTTCCTCAATCTTCTCAATGTTCTCTTGCTGAGGTGTTTCTTGCTGTATGCGGTGCATGTTACGGCGGTGGCGTAACCATAGGAAAAGAATAATAGCTGCGACCACTACTACGATGATTCCTGCCGCTATCCAGCTGCTAACGCGGGCAATCTGCTCCACCTGACCAAAGTTATCATGAAAGAAGCGTCCGGCAACATAGCCGAGGGTGCCGTAAATGATGGCCCAGAGGATTCCACCTGCTGCGTTATAAAGCAAGAAGGTGCGCCAGTGCATATGGTTGACACCGGCCAGAAATGCTGACCAGAGCCGTAGGAGCGTGGTAAAGCGACCGAAGAAGACCGTTTTGCCGCCATGTTTGGCGAAGAACTGCTCTGCATGGTCGAGATGCTGAGGCTTCACAAAGAAGTAGCGACCAAAGCGTTCAACGAATGGTCGGCCACCCTTGCGCCCAATGAAATAGCCGATGTTGTCACCTAGAATAGCTCCAAGAGCAGCGCAGCCGATCACGATGGGGATCTGCAAACGGGAGTCGATGGCAGAATAAAACGAGGCGAACAAGAGCATAGTCTCGCCGGGAAAGGGGACGCCCATGCTCTCGATCATAATAAAGAAAGTAACCGCTGGATAGCCAAAGACGGCCAGCGCTTCCCGAAGTGTTTGTAATGTAATCAATGCAGCAATGGGCAGGCCCTGGAAATGGAGCAGTCCTAGCCGCACAAGGGTTAACCAGCGCATGCGAAATATCCTTTTATGTTGTCTGCATTCATCATCGGCCTAATCCTATATGTACAAGAAATGCTACAAAGAAAGCAATAGCAGCGATGGCGTGTATGATACGTGCATTTTTGGCAACGCGCTTTTTCCTTACCGCATGTTCGATCCATAGACCACAGCAAAACGAGAGAACGAGGATCAGAAATGCTGCTATGCCAGTGATCAGCATTTTCAGTGATACCCGCGAGAGAAAGGACAAAAAGTATGCCGTAGCTGCCGATGAGAAAGAAAAAGTCTATTACTGCGACAATGGTAAAGACAAAGAGCAAGAAAAACAATTGCTCGATACTGTGCATGATCGGTATCCTCTGTCATTGTTATATTATATACGAGTCTACCAGTGTGATTGTTGTTCTATGGAGTCTTTGGCAAAGCGGTATGTTCGCTTGGAGCTTCGTTTCAGAATTGCCAGGTTACGACAGGTTTGGGCGATGTCTTCCACGATGTGGGTGGAGAGCAAGATGGTGCGGTCTCCGGCCAGGTTTGACAAGAGATTGCGGAACGGCTATCATCGCTGACTGCTTATTCATCCAGCCAACTCTTTGTGCCACTCTATAACTCCACGTCTCGTTGCTTTCTGTGTCCCTGCTATAGCAGTACGTTTCCTTCTAGCTATGAGTAGCAGCAAATTCCCTAAAAGTTCACCAAAACAGGTGGAGCAGACGCCTCAGTAATTGTTTAGAGAGGCGTCTGCTCCACCTGTTTTGGCTCTATTTACAGGTTGGCTGTGCTGGCCCTAGACCAGCGCCGTAACTAGAGACTCTCCACTCTCCAGGTTTGTCAGGGTTTTGTTGCAGAGTGAGATGAAGTTGATATGGCTTCGCAGTCTTCTTGCGCGTGATAGTGTACGTATAACTCAAGGTATTGCCATTTTCCTGCATTGCGGCGCTATCAGGAACTTCCGTGTAGTTCGTCACGGGTCCAAAGCAGCGATCGTTGTTCACTGCTTGTTGTTTAAACTGATCTAACGTAAGTTGAAGCGTAATGGTGGGGTCAAGATCGTTATACGCCTGGCTATAGTTGCCAGAAGAAAGAGCGTTGAGAAAATCATTGGCAGCGGTTGACGCGCCAGAGCTTGCGGTCAATCCATTGACGTAATTAAAGGCTGCGTACCCAATACCGCATGCAAGTAAAGCGCAGACGACAAAAACGCCTATCAGGATAAGCGCATTGCGCCGTAGCGTATTTGGTGATGATGGTTCACGGTGCGGTCGTGCTACACGTGGAGTTGGAGGTGCATCAACACGTGGTCCAGGAGGCCGAGGAGGAAGAGGACGATGTTTCCCTGTGCCATTCAGTGGAGGGAGACGTCGGCCTCCTGGTGTATCTCCGTGCTCGCTGCTTTGCCATTGTCGTCCTTGCATGCCATCATCTCCTCAGAGGCGCAACGATTTTCTCTACTACTGATTTGAACATTAGAGATCCAGCAGGATAACGCCAGCGAGCTTAGCATGTGCGCGTTGCAGTTGTTCCTGTGCCTGTTTTGCATGAGTACGAGTGGTACGCCCTCTGATAATAGTGAGGAATGTCTGTTCGACCAGTGAGCTGATCGCTGAGGCTTCCAGACCAGCTAACACAGGCGGGCTGTTGAAAATAACCAGACTCGGTTTAGTTTCAGTCTCAGCCAGGAATTGGCGCAAACCTGCGATGACATCTCGTAAATTCTCTGAAAGCAGGGGATTGGGCGTCTGAATGGGAGCTTTGCCTGTATAGAGCAAGCGCAAGCCAGGAACGAACGTGGCACAAAGATAAGATCCTATGGCTTGTGGCTGTGGAACATTGCCTGTGAGAAGGTCACTCAACCCCTTGGATTCACCCTGACTGAAACGCTGTTGGAGACTTGGTGCGCGAAAGTTCGCATCGATTACAATAGTTGGCGTCCCGCTTTGTGCTGCGACAATCGCCACATTAGCGACAACTTCACTTTGTCTTGGAGTAGCTACGGGTGTTGTGATTAAGAGAGTTTGCTGTTTTATGCGTTCGCTATCCCAGTTGAAGCGGATATTCGCGTACAACGTCTGGTAAGCGATATTGTATGGTGACCCTGCATCATAGTCAGTGAGCAGGGTGACTTGTTCTTGAGAAGGTATACTCATGAAAAACTCCTCTTTTCTTCAAGCCCTTCGGTATCGAAATGATCCAAAGAGTAGAGCTAAGCGGCAGGCGAGCGGCGTGTCGTCCCGTTGCTTCTTAACGAAGGCACACGAGGTACCTGACCATAAACTGGAACCTGCAGGAGTTGCTCTACGTCTTCTGTGCTACGAATACGATCATCGAGGTAGTCTATCAGAAATGCCAGTGCAATGCCGATAATGAAGGCAACGAGCACGAGCACGAGGAGTAACGCTGGCCTATTTGCTGATGCGCCAGGTATAACAGTGGATGGGGATGCGTCACTGACCACAGTAGCAGAGACGACAGGCTGTAGAACGCTTTTTGAAGAAGGACCAGAAACGTAAGCGGAGGTATTCATCAGTCCATAGTTCAAGTATGAACTGATATGTGCCGTTGTCACCTCGCCGATAGCCTTAGCGATAGCCCAGGCACCAGCAGGCGTTGTCCATGTCACACTCACGGTTACCTGATTGTGGATGCGTGTGGAGGTGATGGCTCCGGCGAGAGCAGCTGGGTCTTGCACGTTGCCAAGGTCTGGATTTGGCCCGTAACGTTGTACAATCGAACCCATATCACTACTAATTTGCTGCCCAACTGCCCTATCAAAACGATTTGATGTGAGTATAGGATCGGTCGTGAGAGCGTCAGCAAGCGTTTCTGAGGCCGATACATAGTCATTGAAACTGTGGTTGTCTTGACTACCGAAATTCTGTATGCCAATTGCAAGCGTGACTTCAGAATGGTAGGTTTTCAACGCACCAGGTGTTTTATAAAGGTGATAGTATTGATAGGCGGCATAGAGGCTAACTACTCCCACCACGAGAATGACCACCCAGATGCGCCGCCAAATAATAGCTCCATAAGCTCGTAGTTCCACGTCTAAAACCTTTCTTAAAGAAGATAGTCTTATTAGCGTACCAGGTCATCCGTTGGTGTGCGATACTGGCGCAACTTCCCTTCACTGAACTTGGCTTCAATAAATTGGAGGATACGCCGACTGAAACGCGGCTTATCAAACTCAAGTGCATGATTACGGATAACGTGTGGATTATACATGCGTCCGTCAAAGGATGCAAGCACCGTTGCTAGGCTATCCACTGTTTGTTGTTGAAAGAACGCGCCAGTGATGCCATCGACAACCGAGGCTAAAGCACCGCCAGCCCGATAAGCGATCACAGGACGGCCGGCAGCTTGTGCTTCCAATGGCGTAATGCCGAAGTCCTCTTCACCGGGGAACAAGAGCGCACGACAGTGTGTGTAATAGTAAATGACCTCTTCGTCAGAAAGACGGCCTGTAAAGCGAATGGTGGGACCAGCAAACGTTTTGAGGCGGTCGAGGTCACGCCCGCTCCCGATAATCACAAGGGGAAGTTGGAGTCGGTTGCATGCCTCAATAGCAAGATCGATGCGTTTATAGGGAATCAGGCGACTGACAATCAGAAAGTAGTTCTCTGGCTGTAGCGTTGGATCGAAGGGAAAGCGCTCTGCCTCAACTGGTGGAGGAATAACAACAGCTTCGCGTCGATAGTACTTTTGGATGCGATCAGCAACCACAGGCGAGTTGGCAATGAAGTAGTCAACGCGCATAGAGCTCGTCTGGTCCCAGGTGCGTAATCCAGTGATCAGGATGGGCAAGATGCTACGTGCCATCTTGCCCAGTTGCTCACGCTCAACATACTCATCATAGTTCCAGCACCAGCGCATCGGAGTATGGCAGTAGCAGATGTGCAGCGTTTCGGGTCTGGTGATGACACCTTTGCCGAAAGCACTGGAGCTACTCAAGACAAGATCATAGCCACGCAGGTCCAGGCTCTCCATTGCAAATGGGTAAAAGGGCAAGTATGGTTGATGATACTTCGTCACCAAAGGAAGCTTTTGCATAAATGTGGTACGAATGTCCATCGTACGGAAAACCGGATCGACACGTTCTGGATCATATATGGATGTGTAGATGGGTGCATCGGGAAAAATTTCATGAAAGGCCATAACCACCCGCTCTGCTCCGCCCATTTGATTAAGGTAATCGTGAACCAGCGCTACTCTCATCACACTTGCTCCTGTAGACCTAAAGGATTAGTAAGCACCGCGGCTGAAAAGGACTGCCGGAATAGTCCGTAAAAGAATTTGGAAGTACAAACGTAATGACCAGTTTTCAATATAATAAAGGTCCATCAACACGCCTTCGTCAAAGCTCAGGTCACTACGTCCTCGCACCTGCCATAGACCGGTTAGACCAGGCTTGATGGCTAATCGTCCCTTGTGCCATTCCTCGTACTGTGCTACCTCGTGGGGCAGTGGTGGGCGTGGTCCGACCAGGCTCATCTCACCTTTCAGGACATTGATGAGTTGAGGGAACTCATCAAGGCTGGTGCGGCGCAAAAATTTTCCCACTGGAGTGATACGTGGGTCTTCTCGCATCTTAAAAAGGGGTCCCTGTGCTTCATTGCGTGCCATCAAGGCGGCCATCATCTTCTCGGCATCTTTGTACATTGAACGGAACTTGCACATCTTGAAGGGCTGCCCATTCTGGCCGATACGTGTCTGTTTGTAAATGATAGGACCTTCGGAGTTCAAGCGAATAGCAATGGCGATACAGAGCCAGAGTGGAAAGCCAAGCACAATAACCAGACAGGATAGGATGACATCAACAAGCCGGGTGATGAAGCGTTGTACCGAATCGAGAGATGCCTGCTTAATGCGGATTAATGGGATGCCTTCTATGGCTTCCATGTCGATACGTGATAGGCTCAGTTCATACAGATCAGGAATAAGTTTGAAAGAGGCCCCCAGCCGCTCACAGAGGCGTACACTGTGAATAGCATATTGATGCATATGTGAGGGGAGTGCAATAATCACCTCATCTATTTGCATGGAGCGAATGACCAGTCCAATATCATCGAGTGTGCCGAGCATTCTGAAGCGACCGAAGTCACTGGGGACTTCGGTCATGTCGTGGAGAAAACCAACAATCGAGTATCCCAGGTCAGGGTTGGCTGCGATATGTTGCATCACCATCTTGCCCAGGCGTCCTGAGCCAACGATCAGCAGACGTGTCTCGCCTAGCCCAAGTCTGTACAACATTCCTATGGCCCCGGAGAGGATAAGCCGTCCCAGGCATAGGATAACGATCACAGTTGCCCAGACGAAGGGTACAATTAAGCGAGAATTAGACGCCGATGGAAAGACGAAGTAGTAGGCGATCAGGAGGGTAAGCCCCAGGGTGGCAGAGTTCGTGATAGTCCATGCCTGGCGAAACCAGGTGCCGGTGGGATGAATCTTATAGAGTCCCCGTATAGCGAAGATCACGATCAACCCTATAACGATCCCAGTTTGGAGCGAAGCAAACTTACTAAAAGGAGTAAAAATGTAGAACTCTTTTGTTGCCGTATTCCCCGTTAGATTTCTTTCTAGAATAGAGAGTATATAGCTTCCATTCTTGCCAAGAACATAATAACGGAGATAATAAGCGATCAGAAAGGCAACATTAATGAGCGTTGCATCCAGGATGAGCATGACAGCGCGTTCAACGGTACGCCAGTAATGGCGACGTGAGCGTCTGCGGGAGATTTCCTTCATGGGTCCAGTTGCTCCCGTCATGGTGTCAAAGGCTCCTATGCTGTTAGTATCTACACTGAGCTTTGTTGTTGGGAATAGTTCGCTACTTTTCACGACTCAAACCATATTCTTTAATACTATCGAACAAACGTTGTCCGCTGTGAGCGTCTCTGCAAGGCATGCAAAGCCGCTGCCTGCTCATACACTGCTATAGTCTGCTCAGCCATAGCTTGAGCAGAGAAGAGCTGCCTTATAGCGGGTGCCGATACATGGCACTTTTCACGATAGACAGAATCAGTAAGTGATTGATACAATGCTTCTGCTAAAGCGTCTCTATCATCAGGATTCACAGTCAATGCAAGAGTTGCTCCTGCCTCCGGTAGACTAGAAATATTTGAGGTAACAGCTGGAATGCCACAGGCGAGCGCTTCTGCCACAGGCAAGCCGAAACCTTCATAGAGCGATGGATAGACAAAGGTAGATGCTGCGTGGTACCACAAAAGTTGTTCATTATCTGCCACATAGCCAGGAAATAGAACCTCACCTTCCAGGCCATGTTGGCGCACTTTTTCGAATATGGTGTCATACAGCCAGCCTTTGCTTCCAGCTAACACCAGCTTTTCACGCACTCCATAGATGTATCGTAGTCTGGCATAGGCATCGATGAGTGTGGTAAGATTCTTGCGCGGCTCTAACGTGCCAAGGTACAGCAGAAAACCATCCGTCAGCCCTTTTTGCTGCCGAAACGCTTGCACCTTTTCCTTTTCCATTACGTTTGAGAAGCGCTCGTCGATACAGGGATAGACGGTGCGTATGTGCTCAGCCGCGATACCGACAAGTTCATGGGCATCTTGTTTTGTGCTGTTCGATACTGTAATAATCATAGTTGCTCGCTGCAAGCTGCGAATAGTAAAAGTGCGATGATATAGGCGCTTTGCACTCGTAAGGACCTCTGGAAAACGTAGGAATGCCAGATCATGTAACGTCACCACGGTTGCGCAGCTCTGAGGGAGCCATTCTGGTAATACGTTCACTGGTGAGTGCAAGATATCAATGCCACGCTGGCGTAGTAATGATGGAAGACTAAATTGCTCCCATATCACACGTGTTGCCGGGCGTGACTCAGGCCAGGGTGCTGCTATATAGGCGATCTGGGGATGCCGTGCGCAGAGCCGTTCAGCAACCTCCTCCCCATTGACAAACACTGTATATTCGTGATTGCCCGGTCGTTTTGCCAGCTCTTTCAGCAGATAGCGGATGTAGCGACTAACGCCTCCATTCCGGTAATTCTGACTAAAAGAGAGCAATTGGGCATTAATACCGATGTGCATACCAGCTGTCTCTCTCCTGACTAACTGCAACGGAATGACTTCTGGTTTTCAGCATGGGAGGAAATACTCCCTATTCAGATAGTCATCCGTTTACTACAACGTCTCTGGATTTTGCGAGGTAACAATATGCATCGTTCTTCGCGCTAGCTCTTATTTTGTGCTCCCCATGCGCCATAGCAAGCGGTTCTCCTGGAAGAGCGGGTAAATCTCACCTCGTGTATAGAGAGTACTGACTGCTGATTGTATAGTCGCTTGATACAGGACATGTTGTGAAAGTGTGGTGATCCCTGCCCCCTGAGCTTGCGCAACAGCACTCAGTAGATCAGCGGTCGAATGGGGGTGCCATCAGCGAGGGCTGTACGCACCGCAGCAAGGACACTCTCCAGACATTGGACAATATAGTCAATGCCTCATTTGCTCGTTCCGGCGTGCTATAGATTTCACCATGTCCCGCAACTATATGTTTGAACGCATCAGTGCGTTGTTTCAGCGTAGCAAGGGTCATAAGTCCTAATTGAGTTGCACCTCCTGCAATCCCATCAATGTGTGGTCTTTCTTCTGTTGTGGGATCAGTAGGCTATCTGGCAAGGCAGAGATCAACTCGATTGACTCTCTGGTAGATATCGAGGGCGGCTACACAGGCTGCAAATGCTTCTGCTTGTTGTATAGGAGAGACTGCCATATCATAAGCATAGTAAAAGAGAAGGGTAGAAAATGCATCTGTGCAGCGTTCTCGATAAAGAAGAGGGTGATCTCCACTCAGCAGTTGTAGCTCAACACCATACTGCTGTAACTGTGAGTTAATCGCCTCAACTCCTGTCCTCTTTAAGGAGGCGGTGGAACGGGTGAATGCCATGCTTGAGCGTTGCCATGCTTCATAATAGGATAGGAGGTGTTCGTCCGCGTAGTTGAGCAGTTTTTCCTGAACAGGTGAGACCATCGGCATATACCTCTGACTGAGCTAGTACCGTCTGTTAGATATCTTGCATGCTGGAGTATGAAAGAGTATACTCAGATGCAAAGGTTATAATAGTTAGGAGAAACGTTCGGACATGAGTAGGTAGAGCGTTGCGTTTTTCTCTACATCGGTGTATTATAGCCTAAAGTTCCTGCAACTGCATAGTATGTGGAACACATTGGTTGGAAGCTACACAGTCAAGAGCTGCAGAAGTATGGGAGAGATGTGCGTTGTCCAAACAACTTCGGCTCGATCCAGCACAATTGACAGATGTTGGTCGCAAACGCCCCCATAATGAAGATAATATGGCCTATGTCATCCCCAAGGACCCTGAGGTGATGGCAAGAAAAGGGGCGCTCTTCATTGTGGCTGATGGTATGGGAGGGCATGCTGCAGGGGAAGTGGCGAGTGAAATAGCTGTAGATACAGTCAGCAATGTGTATTATCAAGATGATAGTGAGGATGTCCCTGTTGCCCTGCTGCGAGCGATTAAGCGTGCGAACGCGCTGATTTATCAACGTGCTGCCGAAAACATGCTACGTAGTGGTATGGGTACGACTTGCGTGGCAGCTGTCTTGCGTGGCAAAATTGCCTATATTGCCAATGTGGGGGATAGCCGTGCCTATTTGATCCGTGCTGGACAAGCGGTACAGATATCACAGGACCATTCCTGGGTTGCCGAACAGGTCCGGGCGGGATTGCTGACAGAAGATCAAGCCCGTTCTCATGCACAGAGAAATGTGATCACACGTTGTTTGGGGACGCAGCCCGACGTGGAGATAGATGTCTTCCCTGTAGAATTGCAGGAAAGTGACTCGCTTGTCCTTTGTACGGATGGTCTTTCTGGCCTGATTAGCGATGAAGAATTGCGGACGATCGTTGACCAACACCAGCCTCAAGAGAGTGTCTATCTGCTTGTAGAGCGTGCCAATGAGAACGGTGGTCCTGATAATATCACTGCGATAGTGGTACGTGTGCAAGAGGTTGGCACTGATCCACCGGAGGTGCGCCATCCTGTGTATGCTGGAGGCATGGGAGGGATTGTCGGTGATGATACCTTGCCAATGGGATTGGCTCCTGCACAATCATCGAGTAGGCCACTGCAAATAGAGGATGGACGTACTCCGAGTGCTCCCTTGCCCCATCTTACTAATCCTCTTCCTCCACCTGAAAGGATCACTGCTCCGCAGCCCGTGCTCCGCATTCCTCCTTGGAGGCGTAGTCGTTTGTTCTATCCAACATTAGCCCTGTTTGTCCTCTTACTGGCCTCTTTTGTTGGTGGAGGATTCTATTACCTGTTTTATAAAGATGTGGAGAACAAGCTTGGGCAAGCGGACACGCTGATCAGAACAGCGAATCAAGAAGTCCAGAGCAATCCTGTTGCGGCCTTGCATACGTTGTTGCAGGCACAGTCGACCTTACGCGAGGTGCAAGCCCGTTCGCTGACGGAGCAGCAACGCCAACGTATGAGCGCTCTGCTCAACGGGTCCCTGTTGGTGGCAGTCCAACGGGCTATGAGGCAGTATAATCAGACCTACAACATTACGGCTTTGCCCTGTAGCACGACGGTAGTCGGTGCCATTAATCTGGGCAGTACCAACACGCAGGTCGACAGTATTGCCAGCATTACGGATGGAAAAGGCAATCTGCTGTCGTATGCGCTGGGGACAGATCATAAGCTCTATCAATTGAGTCCACTCCCCAACAATCAGCACAGCCTGCTCAACCCGTTCACTACTTTGGGCCTGGTGCTCAAGATTGCTGGTAATGGTTCACGTTTGCTCGCGTTGGTGGAGCAGCCTGCGGTTGGCGGGGCTGCTGCTAAATACAGCTTGCATCTGTTGACACCCACCAACACGGGTCTGTTGCAGGATAGCAGTGAATTCACGATTGATGCGAAGCAGGCGCAGGGAATAAGTATTCCGGTGCTCATCACCCCCTCCGATGCGGATGCCTATGTCCTGCTCAGCTCAGCCGCCTCGCCCAACACGGTGACGATTCTGGATGTGGCCGCAAGCATGCAACACAATGTGGTAGTGATGAGACAGGTTGGTTCAGCTACCCTTTCGATCTCGACCAGCATCGTAAGCGTGGCCGCTTTTCCTGCTCATCAGCTCTTCCTTTTGTTCAGTGATGGCTCGGTCCAAAGTCTCTCCTTTGTCAGTGGCAATCCCAAGCTGGAGAGTGTCTTGATCCAACAACCCATTGCCCCTTCACTGCCTCTTGCTCCCAACGAGTTCGCCCCTACTCTCACGGTCCCCACGGTCAATGCGCTGGCGCAGTCGCAAAGCTTCCTCAGTGTGTCCCAGGCCAGTCTCTTACTCGCCGGGATTGTGGAGGGGACGCCGCATCTCTATCTGGTCGATGGCTTGTATCATCGGGTGCTTGATCTGCAGTGGCTGCCATCTTCTCCTCCCTCGAGTACACCGACGGGCAGTGCGACACCCGCAACGAGAACGAGTACGACCGGGGGAGCGACGAGCGCTGGTGGGGTGATGATGCGCTTGCTTGCCCAATATAGCTCTGCGCGGTTACTGGCGGAGGTGAAGAGCCTGGTCGTCAACCCCAAGCAGGCACAACTGTCTCTGCTCACTCACGGTAGTCAGGATGCACTCCTTTCGATTGATGTGAGCCAGAAAACGCCATGCGGGACGTAGAGGTCCTATGGAAGTTATGGAGGTGAGTGGGCCTCATGATGTGAAGTGTCCCCAGGTCCACTCACCTCCATAGCAAAGAAGATCGATAAATGGGGCTTGCTTTCTTCCCACCTTATAAGCTATACTGGTAGAAGAAGCCCACACTCAAGACAAAGTGTGAAGAAAT
>Ga0070739_10005516_pt1 | contig 14346 bp, 9 predicted proteins | sample Coa_R1_7_FD_66445 | JGI IMG/M metagenome (GOLD analysis project Ga0070739, IMG submission 66445) | Surface soil microbial communities from Centralia Pennsylvania, which are recovering from an underground coalmine fire - Coalmine... | ecosystem: Environmental > Terrestrial > Soil > Unclassified ... | reverse complement strand
TGCTTGTATCAAGCACTATCCTGGACTTGGTGACGCGAGTATCGACGCCCACTTTGGTCTGCCAGTCGTGGATCGCACAAAGGACCAGTTGTACTCTGTTGAACTTGCCCCTTACAAAGCCTTGATTCAGTCTACAAACAGCCTGGATCATCCTGGCATGATTATGTCAACCGATGTCTTAATGCCTGCTATCGACCCCAAAATGCCTGGTGAACTCTCCCACATTTTCATGACGGACATTCTGCGCAAACAGTTCGGCTATGACGGCGTGGTAATGACCGATGCTTTATACATGAAGGGGATTTCTCAGTATTGGAGCATGCCTGAAGCAGCAGTGCTTGCGCTCAATGCGGGCGACGATATGTTGCTGGGTCCAACCGGTGCCGATCAGATGACCGATATGCTCAATGGCATCAAGGCTGCCTTGCAAAATGGCACGCTTTCGAAGGCACGAGTTGATGAGGCCGCAACGCGCATTATTGCACTTAAAATGGAAGCACACCTGATGCCAGCCGTTCTTCCACAGTAATCAGTCACAACACGACGAGCGAGACAGGGTGCGGCGCACCCTGTCTCGCTCGTCGTGTTGTGACTGATTACTGTGATGATCCACGCTGCAAACGCTCGATGATCTCTTTTAAGCGGCGCATCTCGGCCTCGTGTTGGCTCTGTAGCTGGCGCATCTGCTCCTCTAATTCTTCTTGCATCTGCTCCATACGGTCCCTCATATGCAGAATCGCCTCAACTCCGGCCAGATTGACACCCAGATCACGCATTAAACGCCGAATATGCATGACACGTTCAATATCACGATCTGAATAGAGGCGCGGGCTATGAGGGCTGGGGCCTTTACGTGCCGGTGAGATCAGCCCCAGGCGTTCGTAATGACGCAGTGTTTGCTCGTGTACTTCGGCCTTTTCTGCCGCTACGCTAATGATGTACCACGCGCCATCACTCTTCTCAGGCATGCTCCATTGTCCTTTCGCGAAATCATGCCGAGGTCGCCTCGACGCCACGACTACGTGCCAGTCTCTCAAAGAGCCCACGCTCCTCGGAGGAGAGATTCATCGGCAAGATCACCTTGACGCGAGCATACAGGTTGCCACTACCCTCACCACGTAAACGAGGCATTCCCTTGCCAGCCAACCGAAAGACGCGCCCGTTCTGCGTCTCAGTTGGAATCGTTAGGAGCAACTTGCGCCCATCAGGTGTTGGCACCGTCACCTCTCCTCCGAGCATCGCCTTGACCAGATCCACATCGATATCCGTGTGCAGGTCGTCACCTTTGCGCTCAAAAGATGGGTCAGGCTTCACACTGATGACCAGATAGAGGTCACCTCGTGGCCCACCGCCGATGCCTGGCTGGCCTTCACTAGCAACACGTATCTTCGAGCCATTATCGACACCTGCCGGAATTTTCACCTGGATGCGTTTGTTGCGTGGAAGCGAACCCTGGCCACTACAGGCGGTACAGAGTTTCCCCCCGATCTCACCCACACCCTTACACGTTGGACACACCTCCGTCGACTGAATATTGAAGGTACGTACTGCTCCCATGTATGCTTCTTGTAGCGTCACCTCAACAGGCTGCTCGATGTCATCACCCGCACGCCGTCGCAGATCATTGTACGAACTACGGGCGTTGGTCCCTCCCATAGGGGAACTGCGCCCAAAAAGCGTCTCAAAGAAATCCGAGAAGGAGGAACCACCCGGATCAAAGCCATAGGGCGAGGAACGGCCTCCATAACTATACGTGCGTCGCGTGCCAGCACCAAAGTTCGGGCCAAACTGATCCATCCAATTCGGTCCAAGTGTGTCATACTTGCGGCGTTTGTCAGTATCAGAGAGTACTTCGTATGCCTCGTTGATCTCTTTAAACCTCTCTTCTGCTTTTTTGTCGCCGGGATTCACATCGGGGTGATACTTGCGTGCCAGCTTGCGAAACGCCTTTTTAATCTCGTCAGCGTTAGCTTCACGCGAGACTCCGAGTATTTTGTAATAATCTTTGTACTCCATGGCTCCGCCCTCTTTTGTCCTTGTCCTGGAGGCAGGCACCTCCTTCAGTGGGGCTACTTATTGCCCATGCTTACCTTGACACGAGCTGGACGCAGCGTCTCATCGCCGAGTGTATAGCCCTTGAGTACTTCCTCGACAATCGTTCCCTCTGGCTTATCACTGTTTTCGACCACCTCAACGGCCTCATGCACATAGGGATTAAACGTCTCACCCACTGTCGGAACTGGATTCAACCCTTCGCTGCGCATCACTTCGTTCATCTGCCAATGGAACATGCGCAACGCTTGTTGCAAGCCCTGACGGTCCAGCGTATCCTGGTAGGCGAGTGCTCGTTCTACGTTATCCATCACACCGAGGAGTTTATGGATCAACGCCTTCTTCTGGTTCTGCACGCGGTCTGCCAGCACACGTTCCTGGCGCTTGCGGAAGTTCTCGAGGTCTGCTCGTTCGCGCAGATACCGGTTCCAGTTCTCCATCGCCTCTTGACGCGTCTGGGCGAGCTGTGCTTCTAACTCAGCAATACGTGCATCACGAGGATCAACTGTTGTCGGGGGAGTTTGCATATTCATTTGTTCTGTAGGTATCTCCTGTGGTTGTTCTTTTGGCATCTCGTTGGACTCTTCCATCAGAATGATTTCTCCTTGCTTACTATGATCTTCAAAAAAGAGGTATGTCCAAAAGGATTTTATTGCTTCTATAGTATAAGTTTTGAGTCCCTTCTTGTCAAGTTCTTTAGGACCGTGATAAAATACGAAGTTTTTTTGCTTGTACCAAAGCTGATCATGCATACGAAGTCCCTCTTTGTATGAAGAGCCATCTAGTCAACACAAGCCAATTTTAATACTTTTTTAATACGAGAGGCCTGCTAAAAATATTTCTATATGGTTAAATATTCGTGGGGGTTCTGATTTTCCATTCTAGAAAGGAGTCTTGATTTTTCAGGATTACACCAACCTACAACGTCTCGTTCGCGCTTCCTTCTTCGGCATTTCATGCATGTATTTACAGTTCTATTTGGGGGAGATGTTCATGAGAATCCGCTTCAGGCCGAAACTGGCCCTTATGATGACCGCGTTGGTGAGTGTGGCCTTCATGGTCCTGCCACTCACCGCCTCTGCTGCCCGTTTGCATACGTCGCTCACAACAAGTACTGCTCGGGCGCACATCAACTGTGCCGCAGGAGATTCTAGATGCACAGAGGTCTATGATTCTGAGGCTGTCTTTGGGGAAGGACACTACATTGGACATGATGAGCCCTCCACGCTCTTCTACTCCAACCGGCCCGGCTCAGGCAATCGCATGCAATGGAGACTGACCCTTCCTAGAGACCCATCACCAACAGATCCACTGACTCCCGGCAAATCCTTCAACTTCCAACTCCACTCCGCCTTCTGGTTCGGTATGGCGATGTGCGACACGCAGTCCTATCCTGAGCAGGTGAGCACCTGCACACCGGATAGCGATAGCAACAATGTTGATCCAGCGGTGAGCCCCAATCATCCAGGAGTGGCTTTCATGGAAATGCAATTCTATCCTCCTGGTTGGGTGCCATTTGAAGCTCCTGGCGGCATCAGTTGCGACCCAACCAAGTGGTGCGCTGCACTCAACATCGACAGCCTCTCTCAAAACGCTGTTACAGGACAGGTACTGAATTCTACCTGTGCCGCCAGCACTGGCCTCGAATATGTTAACTTCGCCTTCATTACGAAGAGTGGCGTGCCACAGCCAAACTCACCTCCTAACCCGGTTCAGGCGACTATCAGCACCTTCACCCCTAACCCGTCAGCAGACCTGTTCATGAACTCGGGGGACAAGATCGTACTCACCATGCACGACACTACCCATGGTCTCCAGATCGTCATCGATGACCTGACAAGCGGCCAGAGTGGCTCGATGACGGCTAGCGCTGCTAATGGGTTCGGCCAGGTATTGTTCGCACCATCTCCTTCAACTGCCTGTGTCAACATTCCCTACGACTTCCACCCGATGTACAGTACCTCGTCAGAGCAGACCCGCGTGACATGGGCAGCCCATTCCTATAACATCGCCTTCTCTGATGAGATCGGGCACTTCGACCTCTGTACCGCCATCTCGGGTCCTGGTGGAAATTGCACGGGACTGGAGGGCATCCCTGGCGATCAAGAGCCTGCTGATAGCGACGACGTGGTCTGCCAGCCTGCCTCTGCATCACTGCTAGTTCAGGTGACGGGTTGCTATAACCCAGCCGCTGTCAACTTAGGCTTTGACGGGACCTCCTATCAGACGCTCTGGCCTGATGGCAATACCACGCTGCGCCCAACGCCGATCCAATTCAGCAGCCCGCTGACCGGCTCAGGATACAATGTGAAGTACAACCGTGTGGCTTTCGAGGCGGATCTGCCTCGTATCGAGAACCCGGCTGTCTGTGATCGCTTCACGGGGGTAGGCTGTACACTGATACCTACCACCGATGACCCAGCTATTGGGGGGAGTGGCTTCGAACCTGCTACCTTCTATCCATTCTTCAGCACGACTAGAGTCAGCGATCGATGCGTCTGGCAGCTTGGCAATCATATTCCAGGAAGCACTAATGATTTCGGTCAGAATGCTCAATATGGGACCTTGTTGAATCTGACCTACACTGCACTCGGTGGTGGCCCGACCACACGATACAACGACTTTCGTCAGATACTTTCCAAGAATTCCTGCTAGGGTATTGTGTTATACGGTTAGCGACGTTGTAGCTCAGGTTCAGAGGCGCATTGCGCCTCTAAACCTGAGCTACAACGTCGCTAACCATGTGTTTATAGCTCACCGTAAACGATCTTTCCTCCCACAATTGTCGCCTGCACCCCGTTCTCAGATATCTTTTCCTGTGACACATTCAGAATGTCCTCGCGCAATACCACTGCGTCGCCTAGTTTCCCGACCGTTAATGATCCCTTACGTTGCTCCTCGGCACCCGCGTAGGCTGCCCCTAAAGTATAGGCCCAGAGCGCATCCACGAGGGGCAAGGCTTGATCAGGCAGCCAGGGGGGACGGGAGAGCGTCGGGTCACGGCGTAATGTGGCTGCGTAGAGAATACGAAGGGGATCAAAGGTTTCGACGGGCGCATCGGAACCTAGCGCCAGAGGAATACCCATATCGTGCATAGTGCGGTAGGCATAGGCGCGGCGATGACGTTTGCCCCAATAGCGTTCGGCGATATCGCGGTCAGCAACTGCATGGAACGGCTGGACTGAGGCGATGACCCCAAGACGATGCATACGTTCCAGGTCTTGGGGAGCGATCAATTGCACATGCTCCAGGCGATAGCGAAGCCCTGAAGTAGGGTCTGTTGGCGTTCCCTGTTCAGCAATGAGCATCTGAGCGTGTTCAATGGTATTGAGTGCAACCCGTGCCGCCCGGTCGCCAATGGCGTGGATAGCGATGGTCAAACCCATTTCGGTGGCGTCGCTCACGATATCCTGCATATCTTGCTCCGGTATGGTGAGAATGCCATAATTGCCAGGGCTGCCTTCAAAGCTTTCAAGCATAGCAGCAGTCTGGGAACCGAGGGTGCCGTCAGCAAAGATTTTGATACCACCAATGCGCAACAGATCATTCTCGTCGTTGGAAACACCCTGTGTACGGAGTTGAGCCAACATTTGGCGGGGTAGAATCATCTGCACTCGCAAACCCAGCTTGCCTTCATCGCGAAGTTCCTGGAAGAGGCGAAGCGATGTTTCACCTTCAATATCATGAATAGTGGTGATGCCGCAGCGCTGGAGTTCCGGCAGGATACGCCGTATGAGCATACGATTCATCTCTTCATCAGGCTTGTCGATTACCCTATAGACGAGGCTGGTTGCCGCCTCCTCTTGCAATATACCTATTGGCTCACCAGCACCATCGCGCAGAATAGCCCCGGTAGCTGGTTCGGGCGTCTCTGCTGTAATACCTGCGCGTTGCAGAGCAAGTGAGTTCACCCATAAGACGTGTCCATCTTTGCTCCACAGTGCGACAGGATGGTGTGGGGCTACAGTATCCAGTGAGGCTTTTGAGGGAAACTGTTGACCGGGCCAGAGATTCTTGTCCCAGTGTCCACCAAGTATCCACCGGCCAGAAGGAGTGTATGCCGCACGAGCGCGTACCAGGGCGGCTATCTCATCCTCACTTGTGCAGGCTCCAGCATCGATATGATAGGTGAGATAGGCAGTATCAAGCAGGTGTATGTGTGCATCGATAAAGCCTGGGAGAACCGTTTTCCCACGCAGGTCTACCACGTCTGTATGCTGGCCGCCCACGCGCCGCACTTCGTCGTTAGCTCCCACGGCGAGAATACGTCCGCTTGTGCTGTCGATAGCGATGCCTTGCGCTCGTGGCTGGGCAACATCCATCGTATAGATGTTGCCATTCACGTATACTATTGTACCCATGTTACACCACCTTCACGAATTCCTCAATAGCAATGGCTAATACGTCAGGGCGTTGCAACTGGATATCATGTCCCGTTTCGGGCATCCATAGTACAGAGCAACGCCGGATAGTGCGCTCTACCTGAGATACCATATACCCCTTGGCGATGGCAAACTCTGCGGCTTGTTCCATGCGCTCCGGCAACGCTTTCCCGAACTGTGGTTTGCTTGCAGCAGGTACGAGCAGCACAGGACAGTGTACTTTGCTGTAGTAGGACAATGCCCGGTCATCCCAGAGTGCCTCGCGAATGCGCCGCTGGTTCTCCGGGCGCAGATGCTCCTCGATGGAGCCATCTGCTAGCTCACGCACATAGGTCAGGACAATGGACTCTACGTCCGCTGACCAGAATGCCTTCATTTCGCGCTGCATTGCCGCAAGAAAGCTGGCACGCGAAGCATAGATCTCCTTTGGGGCAACCTGGCGAATAAAGCGTTCGCGGGTCATGCCAGGCCAGTGGCGTGGCTCGACATGAGGGCAATCGACGAGGATCAAATGGCTGATAAGTGCGGGATGCCGAGCGGCAAGTACCAGGGCGATGCGTGCTCCCCAGCCATGTCCAACGAGAGTCACCTTGCCAAGCCCAAGTGCCGCCATACCCTGTACAGCATCCTCTGCCATTGTCACCAGATCGTAGCCATGGTCAGGTTGATCACTCAAGCCATGCCCACGTAGATCGAACGCAATGGTCAGATGATGGTGACAGAGAGAGTTTGCCACTAAGCGCCAGGTGTCCGCAGTCGCTCCAAGCCCATGTAGCAGCACCAGAGGTATCTCATCATTCTCTTGAAGAGACCGTTGTCCCTCTTTATGCTGTAGCTGGGCAGGATCCCATTCGAGATAGTGTAGACGTATATGTCCAGCATCGACGAAGGAGCTACGTGGCTCGACCATAGAGCTACCTTTCTCTTTTCTATTCCTGTCTTGAAATCAAATAAACGCTGACGATAATCAAAACCCCTCCAATGACGGTTGTCAGTGTAAGTTGCTCACTTAGCAGGACGACAGCCAGCAGAGTACCAAGCAGCGGTTGGATAAAAAGCGTCGAGGCGGCGGCAGAACCATTCACTTTTGCCAGCCCTTGGAACCAGGCAAGATAGGCCAGTACAGTAGACATGAGTGCCATCCAGCCGATACCGATCCAGGCAACCGGCCCGATGGGATGCCAGCCAGTGGTAAAAATCTCCCACCCGGCGACCGGAAGCCAGAATATCAGACTTCCCACAATCGACGCGGACGTAATAAGCAGGGGAGGATGCTTCACCAATAGCGCCTTGCCACGCACCGTGTAGAATGCTTCCACGAGCAACGCCAGCACGACCAGCAGATCACCAACTATGCGCCAGACCCCACCACCGGTAGGAATGTTTGGTATCAGGCTACGTTCAACAATCAGGTACACGCCCACAAACCCCAAACATAATGCCAATCCAGTAAGCTTTCTGAAACGCTCACCTAACAGCAGCCAGGAGAGCGCGGCGGTGAAAATAGACTCGCTCGTAATGAGCAAAGCGACATCAGACGCCGTGGTAAGAGCCAGACCAACATACTCGAGCAGTTTGTTAATCACAAAGCCGGTCAGCATCAGCATGACTAGTTGGGGAATATCATGGCGCGTCAAGTGTAGCTGCTTACGCCCCGCAAGCAACAAGGGGAGCAAGATCAGTGAGGCAATACTCATTCTAATTGCCAGCATGACGTTGACAGAAGTATCACGGAGCGCAAATTTAGCAGCAACATAGGTAGCAGCCCAGAGGACATTCGCACTAATAAGCAAAAACCAGGAGAACGACTGACGAGACGACGAAGAGGCAACAGTACGGAAAGACAATGTGAAACTCCTTATATAGGATATCGCTAATATAATATCGAAATAATGCACGATTAATAGAGATCAGGCATATCTCTACAAGAACGAAGAGCACAAAGCCATGTTTGACGATTCTATTGTACCCCATTACGGCATGCATGTGCATCAGCCAATCCTCGCCTTTGATTCTTTATGGTTGCCATACTATCCCCTCATCAGATATAATCCACATACGGATAACATATTTCCATCGCACTAAGGCAATGAGACAGCCTTGCAATTCATCAGGGGAGCATCATGACCGAGCAACTGAATATTATTCTTGTTCCGCATACACATTGGGATCGTGAGTGGTATCAAACATTTCAGCAATTTCGTGTACGTCTGGTAAGAACCATTGATAAGTTGCTCGATATATTAGACCGAGACAAACAGTTCAGCCATTTTATGCTCGATGGTCAGACCATCGTGCTGGATGATTATTTAGAGGTGCAGCCGGAGCAAGAAGAGCATCTCAAGCAATACACGCGTTCTGGGCGCATTCTGGTCGGTCCCTGGTATGTCCAGCCGGACGAGTTTCTGGTCAGCGGTGAGTCACTCATCCGCAATTTGCAGTTCGGTCTGCAACGTGCTAGCGAGTTTGGGAATCCTATGCGCGTCGGCTACGTACCCGACTCCTTCGGACATATCGCACAAATGCCGCAAATCTTGCGAGGAGTGGGCATCGATAGTGCTGTATTCTGGCGCGGCGTGAGCGCAGAAGCGCAGAAGAGCGAGTTCTATTGGCAGGCCCCTGACGGCACTCGCGTCCTGGTCATCTACCTGGCCGACCCTCTGGGCTATTCCAATGCGCGACAGATGCCACTCAACCTCGATGAGTTTGTCACTCGCGTTGAGCTGCTCGCCGCGAACATTCTGCCAAAGGCGACCACCAACACGCTGCTCTTCATGAACGGTTCCGACCATCTGGAAGCGCAGGAAGGGCTTCCAGAGGTCATCGAAGCAGCAAACAAGCTGTTAGCCCATGTGGATCCTAAGCATAAGAACATTCTCACCCACCACGGACTTTCCCCAGAGCATAATCTCAGACAAGTGCTTAGGACGAATCCACAAGGCGAGGATATCACACTTAATGCTATTCATGTCGAACTAGGGACGTTGCCAGAATACATAGAGGCAGTTCGCCAGCAGCACAGCAATATACATGAAGCGCCATTACAGACCTTGAGCGGTGAAATGCGCAGTAGCCAGTTTTCCCACCTCTTACCCTCGGTGCTTTCTACACGTATGTGGATCAAGCAACAAAACACGGCAACCGAGCATCTACTAGAGCGCTGGGTCGAGCCACTCACTGCATGGGCAGCCGCACTTGGCAATCCCTATCCAAAAGGACTTGTCAGGACGGCATGGAAATATCTCTTACAGAATCATGCGCATGACAGCATCTGCGGGTGTAGTATCGATCAGGTACACCGAGAAAATAGTGTGCGCTTCGCACAAAGCCAGCAGATAGGCGAGAGCGTGCTTAATCTTGCCATGCAACAGATCGTCGCGGCAACCGATACACAGGCACCCTTTCCAGCACCCTATGTTGGCTATGAGCCACTGCCAATTGTTGTCTTCAATCCTGCACCGGGTCCACGCACTGCCGAAGTACAGACAGTTGTACAGCTTCCAGGTTCACTGCATAATGCTATGATTATCGATCAGCATGGAAGAGTGATGCCCTATCGAGTCGTCAACCGCTGGCGACAAGAACTCGGCTCCATGCCGATAGCACGCGATATGCTCTCTGCCGCAGTTGCCCTTTCTGGCATTACTACACCGCAACAACTGATCTCCATGGCTCATACCATGATGACATCTGCATTGGGGCAGACTGAAGAGACTCACGTCATTTCCCGTATCTATATCCAGGACTATACTCCCTCACCTCTCCATCATGAACCCCACCCTTCACAACCAGGCATTGTTTACCTTGAGGTCATGATTGCTCCAAAAGGGCGTGTCAGCGTCAATGAACAGGAGATTAATGCCGCAGGGGAGCAAATACTGGAGCTTTTGCAGCGGAATGATATCCACACCTTTGAGGTATCGCTGGTCGATCAAGCACGGGAAACGATAGATTTCCTCGCTGTTGGCCTGCCCGCTTATGGGCTCAAAACCTTCTGGCTTTATCCACGTGGATTCAAAGAGGAAGTTCAGGCAGCTAATACTGACAACTTGCACACGCTCGTCCTTCAGACTCAGAGCATCGAGAACGAGTTCTACCATGTTGAAGTCAGTCCACAAGATGCTACTCTTACGATAACTGACAAGCAAACAGGTGCAGCTTTTGCTGGTCTCAATCGTTTTATAGATGGAGGTGATGTGGGCGATCTGTACAACTATTGTCCACCAGAACATGACATGCTCATCAGCGAACCAGTAGAGCCGCCTAAAATCGAGTTGATTAGCGCTGGACCAGTACGCGTCACCTTGCGTATTACTGGGCGCTGGTCGTTGCCCGGTTCTAGCACAGGAAATCGTACTGAACGGAGCGCACGGCTGACTAGCTGTCCAATTGTGAGCGAAGTCTCGCTGCGGCCAGGCGTTCGGCGTGTGGATATTCATACCACTATCGAAAATAAGGCAAAGGACCACCGCTTACGCGTGATCTTTCCAGTACCCTTTACAACTGATTCGGCAGCTGCTGAAGGAACCTTCGAGGTCCGAACCCGTCCGGTCGCTCAACCGCGCCCCACAGATACTGCAGAGTGGGCAGAGGAGCCCGTCAACACCTTCCCACAGAAGCGTTTCGTGGATGTCAGCAATGGACAGCTTGGACTAGGAGTTCTTAACCGCGGCCTACCAGAATATGAGATCGTGCAGAGTGGCCCAGGTCTGGCCGAGGGGCAGATGGGCATAGCCGTTACCTTGTTACGTTGTGTTGAATGGCTTTCGCGTGGGGACCTCCCTACTCGGCGTGGACACGCCGGTCCTATGGAGCAGACCCCGGAGGCTCAGTGCCTAGGCCAGTCAACGTTCGATTACGCGCTGGTCCCTCACAGTGGCACCTGGGAAACAGATGAGGCCTTGATTTTGCAGGAAGCCCAACGTTTCAATACGCCTGTGACCACACGAGCAGTTGTTACCGAGCAACACGTGGGAGCGCTTCCTTCGGAGGCCGCACTTGTTAAGGTTGAGCCCGGTGAACTGGTTGTCAGTGCCATCAAACAGAGCAACACTGGCAAGGGACTCGTCGTCCGCCTCTACAATCCGCTCCACTGGACTGTATCCGCCAGTGTCCGCCTGGGTATTGCTTTTACACGTGCATCTGTGGCAAACTTATTAGAGGAGCCTGGAGAGTCCATCACAGTGGATGACCAGTGCGTCCACATGAATATCCGCGGAGAGGAAATTATGACTGTAGTATTCGACTAGTTTCAATCCCCTCAAGCGGGGCCAAAACACCCGTGGTCAGCCGTCCCTCCCGCTTTCGCACAAGGAGACACCACAAATCCGAACAGGTCAAGTGGGTAGGCACTAAGGAATGGCCCTTGCGGTTTCCCTGCTGCCGGGGTATCTACCCTACCACATAGTCCTACAACGTCGTTCGTACGTAGTATGATACGTTGTAGCTTGTAATGTAGCCTGAAAAAAGTGAACGCAACGCAATCCTTGACTGAGTACAGTATCTTATTCTCTTTTCTGAAAGGGGCAATCGTCCTGTGAACCCATTATATGTAATGTCTATACCTCTAGTGCTTGCTGCTGGTCCGGTTGCAACGCCGACAGTAGCACCCACAACATCTTCGACATCAAACCTGATTACTTCGTTGCAGAACGCCCTCGGGCCAATCATTGGTTGTACTGTTGCCTTTGTCGTCATCTTCTGGTTGAGCCTGGTAATCTGGACATTTCGCGACATCCGTTCCCGCTCACAAGACCTCTTAACTCAGATTCTGGCAACGCTCCTTGTCGCCGTCTTCTTCGTTGGCGGCCTCTTCATTTACTTGATCCTGCGACCCCGGCAGACCCTGGCCGAAATTTACGAGCGCCAATTGGAGGAAGAGTCACTGCTGGCAGAAATGACCGAGCGGCAGACCTGCAACAATTGTCACGCTCGCATCGAGTCAGACTTCCAGATCTGCCCCTCCTGTGGCCAGAAACTCAAACGCTCTTGCCCCAAGTGTGAGCGTCTCCTGGAGCTTCGTTGGGGGTTCTGTCCCTACTGTGCCACCAATCTGGCCGGTACACCTATGCCGAGTATACCAGGTATAGGAGCAATGTCAGGCGTACCAGGAAATCCTGGCATGCCTATGAGTGGGCAGCTAGGTAGCGGCAATATGAGTGGACAATTGGGAGGGAATCGCTATTAACAAGACAGCAATATGAGCTGTCTATTCCATCTGGGTATCAAGAGCTTGCTTGTTGAGCATGTTTATCAAGCAGGCTCCTGGTATCCTGTCTTTCGTGCTATTCAATTGGCTTATCAAGCAGAATGTGATATAATAAGGGAGCGGAAATGTGGCACCATTGCCACATTTTCTCTGTTCTATCAGAATAAGCTAGCACAAGGTGTAGGTCAGCCCTTCATCAGGCTTCACCTCTTTACCTGCCCGAACACGTCCATAACCTACATGGGTGAAAGAATCGTTCTATTAGGTAATGGATATGACATACAACAGGTACTGCTGCCCTACATCATATGTGTTTCTATATGCAAAAAGGAACGTGCAGACACTATGGCGAAAACGAGAGAATCGATGATGACAGAGCAACTCCCTCATGATGAACAGAATGCATCCCTCGATTATGCAGGTAATGGAAACAGCGGTGGAAATGGGAATGGAAAAGTTAATGGCAATGGCAGTAACGGCTATGGTGGACAGAATATCCAGATTCTCGAAGGCTTAGAGGCCGTACGCGTGCGCCCCGGCATGTATATTGGCGCAACCGACCAGCGTGGTCTGCATCATCTCATCTATGAAGTGGTGGACAATAGCATCGATGAAGTCATGGCTGGCTATGCCGATACCGTGACCGTCACCATTCATGCCGATAGCTCCGTCACCATAGAAGATAATGGACGCGGTATCCCCGTCGAAGAGCATCACCAGCGCCCTGGTCTCTCCACCCTGGAAGTTGTAATGACCGTGCTACACGCCGGTGGCAAGTTCGGCGGTGGTGGCTATCAGATTAGTAGCGGCCTGCACGGCGTCGGTGTCTCTGTTGTTAATGCCCTCTCAGAGTGGTGCCAGGTCGATGTCAAGCGCGACGGCTACCGCTATCGTCAACGCTATGAAAGGGGTGCCCCCGTCACCGGACTACAGATTGTCGAACCGGCCGAAGGAACTGGCACGATCACCTCTTTCATACCGGACCTCACCGTCATGGAGACGCGTGACTTCAACTTCGATATTCTTGCCCAGCGTTTCCGCGAGATGGCCTATCTCAACCGAGGTCTCACCATCAGCCTCTTCGACGAGCGCACTGACCGTGAAGCCACCTTCTACTTTGAGGGGGGTCTTGTCTCTTTCGTGCGCTACCTCAACAAAAATCGTGGCAAAATGCAGGCGCGTCCGGTCAGCGCCATCCGCGAAATGGACAACGTGAAGGTCGAAGTGGCAATCCAATACAACGACAGCTGGACCAGTACCGAATACTCCTTTGCCAACGGCATCAACACTGTTGATGGCGGCATGCACATCACAGGCTTCCGCAGCGCCCTCACACGCACCCTCAACGACTACGCCCGCAAGGTCAACCTGCTCAAAGAAAAGGACAACAACCTCAGCGGAGACGACGTCCGACAGGGCCTGACCGCCGTCGTCAGCGTTAAGGTCCCCAACCCACAATTCGAGGCCCAGACCAAATCAAAACTCAACAACGCCGAAGTGCGCCCCATTGTCGAAACCGTGACAGCAGAGATGCTCACCCGCTACCTGGAAGAGACACCAAGCGAAGCCAAAGCCATCATCGAAAAATGCCTCCTCTCGGCCAAAGCCCGCGAAGCCGCCCGCGCCGCCCGTGACCTCATCCAACGCAAAAACGCATTGGATACTACACTGCCGGGCAAACTTGCTGACTGCTCTGAGAGGCGA
>Ga0070739_10005510_pt1 | contig 14366 bp, 14 predicted proteins | sample Coa_R1_7_FD_66445 | JGI IMG/M metagenome (GOLD analysis project Ga0070739, IMG submission 66445) | Surface soil microbial communities from Centralia Pennsylvania, which are recovering from an underground coalmine fire - Coalmine... | ecosystem: Environmental > Terrestrial > Soil > Unclassified ... | reverse complement strand
GTCCGGCTGACCTCCACGGTCGGCGGCCGCAATCCGGCGCACGCCACGGCCGTCGGCAAGCTCCTGCTCGCCTATCAACTGCGGAACCTGCCACAGGTCGAGGCCTGGGTCGCCAGCGCACCGTTGATCCGCCGCACACCGAATACCCTGTGCACCGCCGAGTCTCTGCACGCCGACTTCAAGGCCACGCTTGAGCGCGGATACGCGCTCGACGCCGAGGAGAACGAAGCAGGGATCGGCTGCATCGCGGTACCCGTATATGCGACCTCGCCGACAGCCCCATCCGGAGCCGTAAGTGTCAGCACTCTTATCTACCGCACGCCCTTAAGCGCGCTGATCGATGCTGTCGACGCGATCCGTGATGCGCTCGGCGGCCTGCAGGATCCACACCGGTGAGCGGCATCCTCGCCCCCGCGACCGCGGAAACGTTCCAGTTGGCCGAAGGCCCGGTATGGGACGCGGCGCGCCGCTGCCTGCTGTGGGTCGACATCCACGCCGGCCTGGTGCTCGAAGGCAGCCTCGAAGCCACCTCCGGAGACATCCGCATCACCGTCACCCGCCGCCACGCATTCGACTGCATGGTCGGCGCGGTCGTCGCTGCGGACGACGGCACGCTGCTCGTCGCCGCGCAAGAGCACCTCGTCGCGCTCGACCCTGACGGAACCCGGCACGACGGCCCGCGGATCCTCGCCCCCGGCCAGCGGCGCCGGCTCAACGACGGCGGCACGGACCCGGCGGGGCGCTTCCTCGTCGGCTCCATGAGCCTGGACGGCCCGTCGGAGCGTGAGTCACTCGTCCGGCTGGAGTCCGACGGCCGGTTGACTGAGGTGGATAGCGACCTCACGCTCTCCAACGGTCTGGCCTGGTCCGCGGACGGCCGACGCATGTACAGCGCCGACACCATGCGGCGCATGGTCTTCGTCCGCGACTACGAGCCGTCGACCGGCGAAGTCGGTGAGCGACACGTTCATCTGCACCTTGATGACGCCTTCCCCGACGGCATCGCGCTCGACGCCGAAGAACATCTGTGGATCGCCGTGTGGGGGAGGGGCGAGGTCCGCCGGTATGCTCCGGACGGCACCCTTGTCAGCCGTCTCACACTACCGGCGCCGCACAGCTCCAGCGTGGCGTTCATAGGTGACGACCTGCGTACCCTCGTCGCCACCACAGCGACCGCGGATCTCGACGAGGACCAAAGACGCGCCTATCCCGAGTCGGGGCGGCTGTTCACGGCCCGGGTCGAGGTGCCGGGTCTGCCCGTACCGCCGTGGTCGGGACAGCCATCCTTCGCGGGGAACCCAGCGTGATCGAACAGCGCCCGCTGCGCGAATCCACCATGCGTGCCTTCGTTCTGACCGGGCCTTACGAAGGGTCGGTGCAGCAGGTCTCCGCACCGATTCCCGCGCCCGGGGAGGCCGTCATCGACGTGGAGCGAGTCGGGGTCTGTGGCACCGACGTCGAGCTTTACACCGGCGAGATGGCGTATTTCAAGGACGGCCAGGCGTTCTACCCGATGCGGCTAGGGCACGAATGGTCTGGCCGCGTCGCTGCGGTCGGTGAGGGTGTCGACGCGCAGTGGGTCGGCCGCCGCGTGATGGGTGACACCATGATCGGCGACGGGACCTGCCGTCGCTGCCTGCGCGGGCGACAGCACGTCTGCGCGAACCGCGAGGAAGTCGGAATCCGCACCGGGCGGCGCGGCGCACTGGCCGAGCAGCTCGCCGTACCGGTCTCCTCACTGCACGTCCTGCCCGACACCGTCGACGCAGCACTCGGCGCCCTGGTCGAGCCGGGCGGTAACGCATATCGCGCGGCGCAGGCGGCAGAGCTGACGCAGGCCGACCGTGTCCTGATCCTCGGCCCAGGCACGATCGGCCTGCTAGCGGCGATGTTCGCCCGCGCCACCGGTGCGGAAGTACACGTCGCGGGCGTGACTGACGGCTCCCTCGCCTTCGCGCGCGAACTCGGCTTCGAAAACAGCTGGCACGTGGACCAGTTGCCGTCGCTGCCGTTCGATGCAGTGATCGACGCCACCAACAACGTGCGCTCGCCCGCGCGGGCCCTCGACCTGGTCGAACCGGGCGGCCGCGTCGTCTATATAGGGCTGGCCAGCGAACCCAGCACCATCGACGCTCACACGCTGGTCCTGAAGGACGTCACAGCGGTCGGCGTCCTGTCGGCCTCACCAGGTCTGGAAGCCGCCATCCGCGCCTACGCCGAGGGCGTCGTCGATCCCCGGCCTCTGGTCGCCGCCACCGTGAGCCTGGAACGCACGAGCGCGACCCTGGCGGGCTGGCGCCCGGCCGGCGCCGGACCGGGACCGAAGATCCACATCGATCCCCGCCTCGGCTGAACGGCCGCTCCAAGCCCGCTTATGAAGCGAGCGAGTGCTGCTCGTCGACCTGTTCGATTGGCACCGGCAGAAGGCGCAGGCGCGGGCCGTGTCGTGCCACCGACGTCGCCTGCGACAGGGCGAGAGCGCCGAGGAGGTTCAGGAAGGCGAATTCGATGAACGGGGTGAGGCCCAGGTCGACCGCCGACAGGTGGATGATCAGTATCAGGATCATGGCGCGGCCGAGGATGGCGACGGCGCTGATCAACGCCTCGTCGCGGCGCGGGTTTTCGTGTGCCGCGAGACCCGCGATGAAGAGGACTGCGAACACGGCGCAGGCGCCGATGGTGTATCGCGCGACGTGTTCGGCGCGCGATCCGTCGGGCATCGCCGCAAGGATGACGCTGGTTCCCGCGGCCCAGCAGCACGCGCTGAACACACACGTCCATCGCCTGCCGTGCCGCACGAGAAAGGTGCGCTTGCCGAACATGGCGTCGCCGCGCACGTCGCGGAAGTCCTTGAGCAGGATGCGCCCGATGAAGCCGACGTACAGGCCGCCGAGCAGAGCGAGGTCAGTCCCCGTCGGCGCGCGGCGGACCGCGGTGATCCCGAGCAGGTAGGGCACCGCGACGTAGCAGGCTGGTAGCAGCAACGGCGCCAGTACACCGCGCTGCGCGATGCGAACAGGCCGCACCGAGTACGCGCCGCTGACGGCGAGACCGACGGCGGTGATCACGAGTGCCGGCCAGCCTATCAACACACTGATGAGCAGCGCGGCGCCGGCCGCGACCCAGCCCGTCGCAAGCAGACGCGCCCGGCTCACCGCGCCGGAGACGAGCGGGCGGCGCGGATCGCCGGAGAGGTTCACCCGGTCGATGGCCTCGTCCGCCAAGTCGTTGCAGGCCACGGAGAACACCAGGAACGCCGCGGTCGCGGCGAGGATCTTCGCGAGCAGCACGTAGGCATTTGGCTTTCCGGCCTGCGCCAGCCCGAGTTCCGCGTAGAACGCCAGCAGTACGAACACCGGCGGCCGCACGGTCACGACGATGCCCCGCAGCTGTCGAACCACCCCGTCTACCGCCGTCATTTGTTGCTCCCGTAGTGCGACATGCCGATCCAGAACACGACCGCTACAGCGGCGACCGACAGGCCCGCGAGCGCCATCAGCACCGCGACGACGATGCCGAAGACGGTCCAAGCGCGCTCGTAACCGGACGTGGGCCGGGAGCGCGAGGCTTTCATGCGGCACCGCGCACGTGTTCGAGGGGAAGTGTCATGACGACAGTCTCGCCATCCGCCGCCGCGCCGAAATCCGTACGGATACTCAGGTTCGGCGCGTCGGCGTACTCAGTTCGCCGGACCATCGTACGCGATGCCCTGCTACGCGTCGTGTGCAAAAATGCAGCTCACTGACCGGCGAGAGGGCACGCGGGGGAGAAGAGGGGGCAATGCGATCGCCGTTGCGCATGACAGCTGGCGTACTCGCGGTAGGCGGCGGCCCGCACGGGTACGAAGCGCCGCTCTGGCGCGCGCTGACCGTTTTTCGCGTCGCAGCGTTCGGGTTCGCATCGGTGCTCGCGGTTGCCCGCCACAGTCATTTCACCCGCCCCGTTCTCGTCTTGTGCGGGCTCATGGTCATGGCGCTGTGGACCGGTTACAGCTCCTACGCCTACCCCCGCGATGCTCGGCGCAGCTGGCTGTTGCCGTGGGCGGATCTCGCGATCACAACCGGTTGCCTGTTGCTCACGCGGTGGGTGCTGCGCGCGGACGATTTGGCGGTGACTCTGCCGATGGTTTGGATCGCAGGGCCCGTCATCGCCTGGGCGATTCGCGCCGGCCGTCGGGCCGGTTGCGCCGCCGCGGCGGTGATCGGGGCCTGCTGCATGGTCGTGCGAGGGCGGATCGACCTGACCGGAGTCAACGAGGGAGTGCTTCTGCTGCTGACCGCGATCGCGATCGGCCATATCGCCAGGCTCAGCAGCGAGGCGGAGACCAGGGCGCTTGAGGTGGCCACCGCGCGGGAGCGCGAGCGCTTGGCCCGGGGAATCCACGACTCGGTGCTCCAGGTCCTGGCCCTGGTGCAGCGGCGGGGCACGGAACTCGGCGGCGAGGCGGCTGAACTCGGGCGGCTGGCCGGAGAGCAGGAGAGCGCGTTACGCCAGCTGATCGGGACGCGGGCCACCGGTTCGAGCCCAGGTCCTGGGCCGATTCCGGGCCCAGGACCGGGACCGGGGCTGGGACCTGGCTTCGGGCGACTGCTCGGGCCGCGCTCGAATTCGGGACCGGGACCGGGTTTCGCGCGAGGGCGCGGGCCGGGATCGCGTTCCGGGCCTGCCGGGAACACGGATCTGCGCGAGGTACTGAGCCGGTTCGCCACCGCCACCGTCACCGTCGCCACACCGGCCGCCGCGGTCGTGCTGCCCGGCGCCGTCGCGGACGAACTCGCGGCAGCCGTCGGCGCGGCGCTGGACAACGTGCGCAGACATGTCGGCCCGCAGGCACCGGCCTGGCTGCTCGTCGAAGACGAGGGAGACGGCGTGGTGGTGACGGTGCGGGACGACGGGCCCGGCATCGCGCCGGGCCGGCTGGCCGAGGCGGCGCGGGCGGGGCGGATCGGAGTGACGCGGTCGATCCGGGGGCGGGTCGAGGAGCTGGGCGGCACGGTCGCGATCAGCTCTCCGGCCGGTCAGGGCACTGAGGTGGAGATGCGGGTGCCGCGGCGATGACGACGCACGACGGGCGGGCGCCGGCCGGCGCCGCGGATACCAGAGTCCTGATCGTCGATGACCACCCGATGTGGCGCGACGCGGTCGCCCGCGACCTGGCCGCCGCCGGGTACCAGGTGGTCGCGGCGGTCGGCGAGGGACGCGCGGCGCTGCGGGCGGCCGCGGCGGTGCGGCCCGATCTGGCCGTGGTCGATCTGCAACTGCCGGACGTCAACGGCGTCGAGGTGATCAGGGGGCTGCTGGCCGCGCTCCCGGCCCTTCGGGTCCTGGTGCTCTCCGCGAGCGGCGAGCACCAGGACGTCCTCGACGCGGTCAAGGCCGGAGCCGGCGGCTACCTGCTGAAATCGGCGAGCGCCGCCGAGTTCCTCGACGCGGTCGCCAGAACCGCCGCCGGCGACGCGGTGTTCACCGCCGGACTGGCCGCGCTGGTGCTGGGCGAGTTCCGCCGCCTGGCCGCCGCGCCCCGCGGCGAAGCGGACGACCAGGTCCCCCAGCTGACCGAGCGGGAGACCGAGGTGCTCCGCCTGGTAGCCAAAGGCCTGACATACCGCCAGATCGCGGAGCGCCTCGTCCTCTCGCACCGCACCGTGCAGAACCACGTGCAGAACACACTCGGCAAGCTGCAACTGCACAACCGGGTCGAGTTGGTCCGCTACGTGATCGAGAACGGGTTGGCGCAGGAGTAGACAGGCGTAGACACGAGTGGACTGCAGCAGAGCCACTGCGCCCGGGCCGGTCGGTCAGAGGGCGCCGAAGAACTGGTTCGCGCCGCCGTTGTAGTAGTAGGCGTCGATGCCCGCTCCCGCCCACGGGCTGTCGCCGTAGACGTCCATGTACAGGCCGCTCCAGGGGTTCATGATGGTCCCGGCGCCGACGAGCCAGGGGGTGACCGGGGTGTGCCAGATCTGGTTGATCCCGCCGGCGCAGGGGAACTGGACGATCTGGTCGCCCGCCACCCCGTCGGTGGTCAGGCACAGCCCGCTGTTCGCGTTCTGGATCATGTAGTTCTCGCTGCCGGCGACCGGGATGAAGGTCCAGTTCTGGTTGTTGCCGCCGTTGGCGTACCACTGGATCAGGCCCCCGCCGGAGGAGGTCGAGCCGCCGGCCATGTCGAGCAGCAGGCCGAAGCTGGAGTTCGGGCTCAGGTGGATGGTGAACCCGGAGGCGGCGTGCGCGGAGGTGGCGCCCGCGGCCAGCGCGCCGGCCGTGGCCAGCGCGACCGTGGCGGTGGCGGCCGCGGCCCGGCCGCGCAGCGAGCGCAGTCGTGACCGGCGCAGGGCGGATCCGGTCGGCGTGGCGGCGGAGACGTGCTTGTTCATGGCTGATACCCCTCTTGAAGAGCGCGGCGCCCCGTTGGCGGTCGCGTGACGTGGCCGCGGCCAGCGGCCTGAGATGCGGGCCGTCGGGCTTGTGCTCGACGGCCATCCGCGGCTGACGGCTGAGAATCCCCGTTCGCTGCGTGCTGATATTGAGGCTAGGTGGGGCGCAGGTGCGCAGACCTGCAGCGCATCTATAGGCCGTGTGCGCGCTCTGATCAGGCGATTTGGCCTCGCGCGGAGGCCGGGCGGCAACAAGCGGCAAAAGCGGTCGCTGCGTCGTTGCCGCCGCTTCAACGAGGGCGAGACACTTGAACGCTGATACAGCCGGCGTGCGCAGTCGAGTCGGGCAGGAAAGTCGCCGCGGTAGCCCTGCGCGATCAAGGCGTCGCCATGCTGGTTGTGCGGGTCAGAGGTACGTACTGATCTCTAGCATCGCGCTCTCAGCGGGGGAGATGTACGTGCCGTTCGCTTCGAGTGCAGCCAGCGTTCTAAGCCAGTCGTCCTCGGATCCCATGAGTACAGCGCGCAGACCGTGAAGCGACCTCTCCAACGCAGGGTTCTGTATCAGTCGTGCCAGGCTCAGCAGGTGGCCGTGGACCTGTCCGTCCAGAGCCCGGGCGACGTGGACCCGGTCTGAGCTGGTGGTCATCTTGGCGATCTCCTGCTGCCCGTCGCGCAGCGCTGAGGCGACAGCCACCAGCGTTGACAACGTGGACTCGGTAGACGTCGCGGACGCCGCAGACACCGCGTCGAGGGCCGCCTGCTGCACGAGGCGAAGCCGAATCCGGCCCACCAGCAGGGGCAGCGAAAGCGCTGTACTTCCGCTACTCACGGGCAACGCGTCAGCCAGCAGGTCGACCGTCAGCGACTGGACCCGGTCGTTCGGCGCCATGGCGAGCCGTTGCATGGTTTGAGCACACTTCGGGCCGAGCAGCATGGCCAGTTCCTCCGCCGCGGCGACCTCGTCGTCCGGGCAGTGCACCAGGTTCAGCAGCCCGTTCTCGCCCTTGTACCGGATCGAGTCGGGTGACGCGGCGGCCGGATTCGTCGCGCCCTTGACCGCCAGCAGCGCGTCGCAGGCGTCGAGATCGCCGTAATGCAGCGTCAGAACGCAGCTCGGCCCCAGACCGTACCAGAGATCGAAGGCCCGCTTGGACGGGAAGTCCGACTGCTGGAGTCGCCCGGACGGATCGTATATGCGCAGCATCGTGGCCGATTCCAGGCGGATCAGCCGTCCTGCGACGGGCACAAGCCCGGACGAGCGCAGCTTCTCAACGAGCCACGGCAGTGACTCGGTCACCAGCCCGTCCGGGGTGACGAGCACATAAGTCCAACTCCCCGAGTCTTCCGGCATCCCGCTCCCCAAGCCGTCCGATCACCGCCGATGCGACCTACCCCACCACAACGCGGCGCCGCTCCGGCCCAGTTCGCTGCAGATCAGTATGATGACGAAGTCTTGATCAACGAGGCGACGAGCCGTCAGTCGACGGAAGGGCACGCGCGTGGCGAATCCGGCCGACCTGGATCCTCAAGAGCGTAACCGGTTCATGATGAACAAGATCCGCGCCGATGGGCCCGCTCCATATCAGGAGGGCACCTACGTGCTGCGGGTCGTGTCCGTGACCGGCCGTAAGACCGGGGAGCCTCGGTCGCTGCCGATCGCGGTCCCGATGGTCGCGGGGGAGCGCTACTTGTGCGCCCCCAACCGTCGGCGGGACTGGGTACGAAATCTGTTGGCGGCCGGGGAGTGCGAGATCGAGGGCGACCCGCAGCCCCGGCACCGGGCGGTGCTCGTCGAGGACGACGAAGCCGCGCTCGCGGTGCACACGTATCTAAGCCGGCTGGGGCGGACCTCGCCCGAGTGGCCGTTCCCCAACGGCGCCTCGGCGACGCAGATCGCCGAGCACCTCACCCAGATCGCCGTGTTCCGGCTGCAACCGGTCGCCGCCTGACCGAGACTTCTCGGCCCGCCTTCTGTCGGCGCCGCGCCTTAGGATGCCGCTCATGGTAGATCGTCCACTGACACTGATGGCGGTGCACGCCCATCCCGACGACGAGGCCACCGGGACCGGCGGCGTGCTGGCCCGCTATGCCGCGCAGGGCGTCCGCACGGTGCTGGTCACGTGCACGGACGGCGGCTGCGGCGACGCGCCCGGCGGAGTGAAGCCCGGCGAACCCGGGCACGATCCGGCGGCGGTCGCGGCGCTGCGGCGCACCGAGCTCGAGGCCAGCTGCCGGGCGCTGAAGGTCAGCGATCTCGAGCTGCTCGGGTACGCCGACTCGGGCATGATGGGCTGGCCGCAGAACACCGCCCCCGGCTCGTTTTGGACCACTCCGGTGGCCGAGGCGGCCGACCGGCTGGCCGACCTGATGCGCTACTACCAGCCCGACGTCGTGGTGACGTACGACGAGAACGGCTTCTACGGTCACCCCGACCACATCCAGGCACACCGGATCACGATGGCGGCGGTCGAGCAGACCGGGATCCCGGCGAAGGTGTACTGGACGACCATGCCGCACTCGGCGATGGCCGAATTTGGCCGCGTCATGGCCGAGCTGGGCATGGAGATGCCGGAGCAGGACCCCGCACAGCAGGAAGCGATCCCGTTCGGCCTGCCCGACGAGGCGATCACCACCTGGGTCGACGTCGCCGAGTTCGGCGAGCGCAAATACGAGGCGCTCGCCGCGCACGCGAGTCAGAGCGAGAACATCTTCTTCCTGAGCCTCGGCGTCGAGCGGTTCACGCAACTGATGGGGGTCGAGACCTTCCTGCGCGTTCAGGACTCCACCGGCGCGGCGCTCCCGGAGAACGACCTGTTCGCCGGCCTGACCGGCAGCGACCGCTGAGGATTCCGTCGCGCCACAGCACCTGTCCGGCCGCGGTGGAAAGCGACGCCCAGTCCCGTAGGCACCCATTCGTAGAGGCCGGCCCCGGCCTGCTCGTCACTCCGCTCCGTTCCAGGGACCGACTCGCGTGGGGGCCTTGCCGTCGAAGGCTGCTTCGACGGTGACTGCCTCCAGTTCGCGGGCGCAGGCCTCGATGTCGCGCGGGGCGAGGGCGTGGGTGTCGGCCCAGATGGCGAAGTAGACGGCGGGTTGCTGCTGCTCCTCGGGGATGAGCCGGCCGGGGACGTTGGCGTCGGGCGCCGAGTCGACCTGGAGGAAGAAGGCGCCGTCGAAGATCGGCTGCTTGCGGTCCCAGCGCAACCTGGTGCGGGGCAGCGCGGCGCGCAGTTCGTCCTCGGTCGGCGGGGGCTCGTCGGGCGCAAGGACGCGGCGGTCGTTGACGAAGCAGGAGAGGTCGAGTTCCTCGCCGCGTCGCTGGCTTATCTCGTCCAGCAGGCTTTGGTGGGCGCCGGGCTCGTAATAGCCGTGCATGTACGCGCCCGCTGCTGCCTTCCAGGCGCGGGCGACCACGTCGTCGAATACGCAGTCCGCGACGTCGATCACGCAGATGCCGGTCTGCGACAGCTGGGTGACCGCGTCGGCGAAGCCGGGCCGGAACCGATTGCTCACCACCACCTGCGCGACGCTGGGGGTGCGGCGGGTGACCCGAGCCAAGGCGACCGCGTACGCGGCGAGCAGCACATGCGAATTGTGCGCTCCGGTACGGGCACTGATCGAGCGCATGGCCAAGTGCATGGCCGGGGAGTAGCAGAAGAGCTCCCAGAAGCGGGGCTCGCGCGGATCCTCGGACGCAGAGAAGCGCCGCGCGGGCACGGTGGCCAATTGGCTGTCCCAGTAACGCAGGGCTTTGTCACTCTGGCGGCGCCCGGCCGGCCCGGCCTGCGCCCGGGCGATCTCCAGCGGCTGCATTCCGCCGACCGGCGCGGTGGGCCGGTTGCTGCGCGGGTCGCGGTTGGCCAGGTCGCGGGCGATCGCGTCGATGCCGAGGCCGTCCACGGCGACGTGACTGTATTGCACGACGAGATGTGTCAGCGTCCCGCCCTTGCGAACCACGCCCATCCGCACCGGCCATTCGCGGGCATGATCGAAGGCTGTGGTCTCATAGCGGGAACGCAACTCCTCGGCGGCGGCAGCCGGGTCGTCGGTATCGTCGATGTCGACGACGTGCAGCACGGTTTCGCCGGACTCGCTGACTGTCTGGTGCGGCGGGGCGCCCGGCGGGCGGTCTTCGTCGAACTGGAGCCTGGTGCGCAGCGCCTGGTGTCGGCTGACCGCGAATTGCAGGACTCCGGCGATCTCCTCGACCGGGGTGCCTTCCGGCAGCGACATGACCCCGCCGATGTTCATGGTGCGGCCGGTGCGCTGGATGGTGCTCCAGATCCCGCGCTGTCCCCAGGTCAGTTCGCCGCTTCCGGAGCCCTCGCCGTGGAACGGGACTCGAATCTCCGCCACCGTGCTGGCCAACGCGTCGTCTCCCCTCGATCGGCAGCCGCCGGACCGCCGCCCGCCGTGAGGCCACGTTATGGGGCGTTGACGGTGCGTCAACTGCGGTGCGGATCGGGGTGGTGGCCGCAGCAGGCGGACGCGCTTGTCCACAAGTAACTTTCGTGTCAGCACAACGCGGTGGCGTTGGCCTCCTTCGCCGCAACGCGGATCCATTGACCTGAGCCACGCCGCCTCGCTAGCCTCTACCGAAACTATCTGGCATGCACGTGAGAGACTTTTCTGCTGCAGGTCGTTTCTCGAAGCGCATGTTCATGCTCAGGACTGAGCGTACTGAGACGTGGTACCCCGGCCGCCTCCGCCGCCGGGGTACCACTCGTTTCGGTATCACAATGCCGGTGTCGGACAACTCCTTGCCTGACGGGAAGAAAGTCTCTTATCAGGGGGCGGATAGAGTTTCTGGCCGGGACTGGAGGCCGGACCAATGGCCCGGATGCTGCCCTCCCGAAAGGCCCTGGCTCGCCGGGCCCGCGAGACTGACAGTGGTTGCAGGTCGCAGGCTGCGGACAGGATCAGGGCAGGTGAACCGGCGATGGCGACGCAGGCGACGGCGGTCGTGGCCGAGGCCCGGACCGCCGCTGCCGGGCGCGTGGACGCCCGGCCGGTCGTAGCGGCCTCCTGGCGGCGGTGCGCCGCGGCCGGCGTGCCGCGCGAGGGGCGCCTGCTTCCAGAGATCCGGATGGGCGATGCCGAGCTGGGTGCCTACCGCTCCCGCCATCGGCTCGCCCCGCTGCTACCGCTGTTCAGGGAACTGCTCGGGCGGGAGAGCGACGAGGCCGGATACGTGTTCGCGGTCACCGACGCGGCCGGGACGCTGCTGTGGATCCGCGGGCATCACGGCGTGCGCGGCCGTGCCGAGCGGATGAACTTCGTCGAAGGGGCCGCGTGGTCGGAGCGCGAGGCCGGCACCAACGCGCCCGGCACGGCCCTGGCCTTGCATCGCCCCGTGCAGATCATCAAAGCCGAGCACTACAACCCGGCGGTGCGGCCGTGGACCTGCGTCGCGGCGCCGATCCGGGACCCGCGCACCGGCCTGGTACTCGGCGCGGTGGACCTGACCGGGCACGACTCGGTCGCCGGGCCGTACGCCCTGGCGCTGGTGCGCGCCACCGCCAAGGCGGCCGAAGCCCAGCTCGCTCTGCTTGCGCCGGAGCCGGCTCAAGCCACGATGCGGCTCAGTGCGCTGGGACGACAGCACGCGCTGCTGGAAGTGAACGGTTCCGCCGTCGCGCTGCGGCCGAGGCACAGCGAGATCCTCGTGCTGCTCGCCCTGGCACCGGAGGGGCTGACCGGTCCGCAACTCGCCGTAGCGCTCTCCGAACGCGAGATCCCCCCGGTGACATTGCGAGCCGAGTTGTCGCGGCTGCGGTGCATGCTGGGCGGGGACCTGATCGCCTCCTACCCCTATGCGCTGCGCCATCCCGTGGACTGCGACTTCGAGCACGTACTCGATCTGCTGGCGGACGGCAGGGTCGCCGAGGCGCTCGACGCCTACCGCGGTCCGCTGCTGCCCACCTCCGAGGCCCCCGGAATCGTCGAGCACCGGGTCATGCTGGCGCGGCGGCTGCGCGCTCAGGTGTTGAGCAGCGCGGACCCCGCAGTGCTGCGTCACTGGCTCACCGGACCCAGCGGAGCGATCGACGCCGCCGCGTGGCGAGCGCTCGCCGACCGGCTGCCCGGCGGTTCGGCCGGTCGCGCGCAGGCGGCGGCGAAGGCCCGCTCGCTGGCCCTCTCATCCACGCCCTCATCCATGCCCTCATCCACCCCGTCACCCGCACCGTTACTCACCCCGTGACCTGCGCCGACCGCCGCCAGCCGACGGCAACGGTATGGCAACGGTGCCGCTCCTAACGTCGAGATCGCAGTCCGGGAAACCCGCCCAACCGCGCCGAACCCGGACCGGTGACTCCCGACGAGAGCGAAAGGGGACGGCAATGAAGTACGCGCCGCCCGGACACCGGGACAGCGTGGTCTCGGTGAATCCCCGCTACGACAACTACATCGGGGGCAAGTGGATCGCCCCGATCGCCGGCAAGTACCGGACGAACCTGGGCCCCGCGACGGCCAAGCCGATCTGCGAGGTCGCCGACTCCAGCCCGGCGGACGTGGAGCTGGCGCTGGACGCGGCACACGCCGCGGCCGAGGAGTGGGGGCGTGAGAGCGCCGCGGCCCGCGCCGCCGTGCTCAACGCGGTCGCGGACGCGATCGACGCGCACCGCGAGGAGTTGGCGGTGGCCGAGAGCTGGGAGAACGGCAAGCCGGTGCGCGAGACCCTGGCCGCGGACATCCCGCTGGCCGCGGACCACTTCCGGTACTTCGCGGCGGCCGTGCGCTCGCGCGAGAGCACGATCACGCAAATCGCCGAGGACCTGATCTCGTATCACTTCCACGAGCCGCTCGGAGTGGTCGGGCAGATCATCCCGTTCAACTTCCCGCTGCTGATGGCGGCCTGGAAGCTGGCTCCGGCACTGGCCGCCGGCAACTGCTCGGTGCTCAAGCCCGCCTCCCCGACCCCGTGGTCGATCCTGAAGCTGGCCGAGGTGGTCGGCGACATCCTGCCGCCCGGCGTGCTCAACATCGTCAACGGCCCCGGCGGGAAGATCGGCCAGGCGCTGGCCTCCAGCCCGCGGATCGCGAAGGTCGCCTTCACCGGCGAGACCACGACCGGCCGGCTGATCATGCAGTACGCCGCGCAGAACATCATCCCGGTGACCCTGGAGCTGGGCGGCAAGAGCCCGAACGTGTTCTTCGCCGACGTGATGGCCAAGGACGACGCGTTCCTCGACAAGGCGATCGAGGGCCTCGTGCTCTACGCGTTCAACAAGGGCGAGGTGTGCACCTGTCCCTCGCGCGCGCTGATCCAGGAGAGCGTCTACGAGCGCTTCATGGAGCGCGCCCTCGAACGCGTCGGGCGCATCGTGCAGGGCGACCCGCTGGACACCGAGACCATGATGGGCCCGCAGGTCTCCGCCCAGCAGATCGAGAAGATCGCCGCCTACGTCGACATCGGCAGGGCCGAAGGCGCCGAGGTCCTCATCGGCGGCAAGCGGGCCCAGGTCGGCGGCGAGTTCGCGGACGGCTACTTCTACGAGCCGACCGTGCTCAAGGGCGAGAACCGGATGCGGGTGTTCCAGGAGGAGATCTTCGGACCCGTGCTGGCGGTCACCACGTTCAAGGACGAGGCCGACGCGGTGCGCATCGCGAACGACACCCTCTACGGGCTCGGTGCCGGGGTGTGGACCCGCGACGGCGCGCTGGCCTACCGGATGGGCCGGGCGGTCCAGGCCGGGCGGGTGTGGACCAACTGCTACCACCAGTACCCGGCCGGCGCGGCCTTCGGCGGCTACAAGATCTCCGGGATCGGCCGCGAGACCCACCAGATGATGCTCGAACACTACAGCCAGACCAAGAACCTCCTGGTCAGCTACAGCGAAAACCCGCTCGGACTGTTCTGAACAGCGGCCCGGGCGGCGCCGCAGGCCTGACCCGGCGCCGCCCGGGCGCCCCGCCCGGCCAGGCGCCCGATCCGAAACGGAGATCAACCATGAAGACGATGCAGGCGGCCGTGGTCCCGGCGCT
>Ga0070739_10005509_pt1 | contig 14367 bp, 16 predicted proteins | sample Coa_R1_7_FD_66445 | JGI IMG/M metagenome (GOLD analysis project Ga0070739, IMG submission 66445) | Surface soil microbial communities from Centralia Pennsylvania, which are recovering from an underground coalmine fire - Coalmine... | ecosystem: Environmental > Terrestrial > Soil > Unclassified ... | reverse complement strand
GATGAGCGCAATTTCATTAGCACAAACAGCATGAAAAGCGGGTAGGACAAAGCAAAAGCTCACTTCGCGTGGGTACCTTGCACTACGGCACCACGCGAAGTGAGCTTTTGCTTTGTCCTGTCCACAAAAAAGTGCTTGACAAGTAAGGCGCGTAGGGTTATAATTTGCTCTGTCAGATGTGATAATATCTCACAAAATGATAAGCCGATGTAGCTCAGTGGTAGAGCAGTCGATTCGTAATCGACAGGCCAGGGGTTCAAATCCCCTCATCGGCTCCTTTTTATTCCGGACCTACTATTTCCTCCCAACCATCGGATTGATGTATCTCTCTCCAATGTAGCTTTGCGTGACAATTGACGCACAATACATCACACTTCTCAATTTCGTTCATTATCTGCTTGAGACTGTTCGCCCTTCTAACAACATCAGCGATGGCAAAACTTTTCTCCGCCCGATTTCGGTGGTGAAACTGTAGTACTGCCGGATGACTTATGCCACAGTTTATGCAGGAGAGGGAGCTTTTATATTTCATAAACCAATGACGGATTTCTAGCTGCCTTTTTTTACGCCTTTCTATCACTTCCCCTTTGTGTTGCTGATACCATCCTTTCTGATACTCTTTTGCTTTCTCTTTGTCCTTGTACGCCATAGCTCCTCCTAGAATACCTAATCTACTGGTGGTAATACTTCTCTCCAGTCGTCGAACTCATGTGTTTCTTTCCAATGATGTTTTGCATGGCAATTGCCACAGAGGATATCACATCTGTTGATTTCCTCTTCTAACTTTCTGAAAGATATATGCGTCCTTGCGATAATGCTACTAATAGTAAAGCTTTTCTCTTCCCTATTGCGATGATGAAACTGAAGGCATGCTGGATGATTTTCTCCGCACACTACACAGCAGAACTGACTCTTGTATTGTCTGAGCCAGTCTCTCATCTCACTACTATGATGCCGACGTTTTTCTAGCAGACGCTCCTTGTGTCGCCTATACCAACCCTTGTTGTACTCGCGAAAGTACGCTTTGCGTTCCTCATCGTCCTTGAAGGCCATACGATTCCCCCTTTTGTAATGAGATTATCCCTTGTAAAGTCTTGTTTGCCTAGCTTTGTACGTATGAAACTTATCTAGTGCTAGTAAAAGTAACTTATTATCATTTTAGATCGTTGTCTATCATTCAGTCAAGGTTAGCACGACCAAATTCTTATAAGAGCAGATAAACGTTCGTATATTTAAAATAAGTTGACCATAGGCCATTGACCATAGTAGAATAGAAAAAGGAGGTGAGATGCTATGAGTGACGACAAACTGCTAACTGTACAACAGGTAGCAGACCACATACAGGTTAACCCTGAAACTGTGCGCAATTGGATACGAACAGGGGAGTTAGATGCTCTGGATATTGGGGGGGAATATCGTATCTCACGTGCAGATCTTGATGATTTTATACAGCGTAGGAAGACAAGCAGACGAAACAAGAAAGCTTAACAACCGGGGAGGAGCAGTACGATGACCCTCATGAGTCCTCAGCAATATCGAGATAGCCTGCGGGAGCTTCATCCCGATGTTTGGGTGCGTGGGAAACGTGTCGAGTGTGTGGCAGATGAGCCTCTACTCCAACCGGGAGTGAATGCCATTGCTTTCACCTATGAGTTGGCGCTCAATCCTGAGTTGGCATCTGTCATGCTCTCTACGCTGCCAACGGGTGAGCAGGTCAGCCGACTCGTTGCTCTGGATATGAGTACTGATGATCTTCTTCGTAAATTGGAAATGTGTCGTCTGCTTTGCCGTTCTACCGGTTGTGCTCAGCGCTACCTGACACATGATGCGCTTGGAGCGCTCGCCCAGACAACTAAGCTTATAGCTATGGAGCTTGAGACTGACTATTATGACCGCTTCCATGCATATCTGACTATGGTTCAGCAGCGGGACCTGACGTGCGCTGTGGCACTGACTGATCCGAAGGGTGATCGTAGCAAACGCCCACACCAACAGGAGGACCCTGATCTTTATTTGCACATTGTTGAACGTCGGCGCGATGGTATTATTGTGCGAGGAGCAAAGGCAAATATCACGGGAGCACCCTACACGCATGAGATCCTGGTGCTTCCTACCCGTTCCATGCAGGAGGCCGACCAGGACTACGCGCTCTCTTTTGCTGTGCCAATCGACGTGCCAGGGTTGCGTATCATCGCCAAGCCAGCGGGGCGACCAGGAGATGCCGAGGCCCCTTTCAGTTCTCGCTACGGACAATGCACCGCACTGGTTGTCTTCCAGGATGTGTTCATTCCGTGGGAACGTGTCTTTCTTTGCGGCGAATACAAGTATGCAGGTGCTCTTGCCGAAGCGTTTGCCAACCACCATCGCCATAGTTGCGTCGGCTGCCGGGCTGGCTTGGGAGATATGATAATCGGGGGAGCAGCGGCTCTGGCAAGCGACAATGGTCTGCCCCACGAGCACGTAGGACATATTCATACAGCGATGGCTGATCTCATTCGCATTGTCGAAGGGTTCTACGCCACCGGTGTAGCGGCATCTGTCTATGGCAGACGTACAGTCGCTGGCACCTTTGAACCCGACCCTGTTTACGCCAATCTTGGCAAACTGCTGCTCGCTCAGCAGGTCTATGATCTGTTCCGTCTTGCGCATGAGATTGCCGGTGGTATCGTCGTCAATGCACCGACACCTGAAGACGTTGCCAATCCTGAGAATGCAGCCCTTATAGCAAAGTACCTGGTCGGCCGCCCCGGAGTTCCGGCTTCACAACGCATCGAGATGGCCCGGTTTTTACAAGACCTCACAGCTTCTGGCGAGGCTGGATGGTATGCGCTGATCAGTACACATGGTGGTGGGTCCCCTGAAGCCTTACGGTTATCTGCTGTGCGCAACTACGATATTGCAGAACGTCAGCAGCTAGCGCGGCGATTGGTCTGTTTTGCAAAGTCTGAAGAAGGTTGTAGTGGGTGTGGATCATGCAGTACGTGTGCAGATTAGCACACTATTCTCTGCAACTTATTCTCTTGGTATACGTAGCAACAAGCGGAGACATTTTCAAGGCCCATCTAAAAACAGTCGGATGCTACATCTATACAGAGGAGAAAACTACAATGATCAATCCTTTCTCTGGGCTGTTATATTTCCTGTTCCTGGGAAGAAACGGCCTGCTCACCATAGCTATGATATTCTGGATCTGGGTCATCTACGAGTGCGTTACGAAAGAATCTTCCGAGGGGAATGATAAGATTGCTTGGCTGCTCTTTATACTCTTCGTTCCCGTGATCGGCGCTCTCATCTACTACTTCGTGAGACGGCCTGAGCGCATCAAGTCAGCTGGGCAGTGAAATTTGCATTCAAGACGAAAACACTGAGGTACGCGTTGTGTACCTCAGTGTTTTCGTCTTGAATGCAAATTGGGATGAGCAAGTTTATACTCCCTCAAATAGGGGGCATGCTTCTCTAAACTGCTGTACTAATCGCTCAACCTCCAACATTGGTTGCTGCATGACGGAGGGGACGATAAGGTTCAGAGTCAAAATCTTACTGTTGAGTTCGCGCAGGGTCCGCTCGTATTCAGCGACAGTTTTCTCTACGGTTCTGTTGAAGGCGCGTTTCTCACTGGCGAAGGGAGGAATACGGCGTTTACGCAGGGTTTTGCTCTGATGAACCACCCTGGCGATTTTTGCTTCTGCTCGTTCACGCTCAGTGCGAACTTCCTTGAGCAGTTCGATCTCAGGTGGCGCAAAGTGGTTGCTTTTTAGCAGATTATAGCCCATTGCCTTGTCGCCAGCGTAGACGTTTTGTTCGAGCTGGAGTGGTTTACCAGCGCCAGGCAGATTGTCAAATTCACCGCGTTCCTGAGCGTCGCGAATCTGCTCTTCAATGTAGTCCATGTACGCTTTGCCGTAAAACTTGTTGGATTTGGGCTTAGGCGTCTCGGTATCAATTTTCGGTTTGTCGGGTGACTTACGCCAGTCTACGAAATCCATCGCCTTTCCTGATTTCCAGAAGACTAGATGAAGGGAACCTATCTCATTTCCCAATGTGCATGTTCTCTACGATGCTCTCTTTTCTATTATAGCCGATTTGATCACCTGCTGCACAATCTCATACACCCCTGTCAATGGCATGTCTCTCTCTCGTGCAATACGCAGGCAGTCCTCGTACTCTGGCGCAGCACTCAAAACACGCTTGCCCAGGCGTTTGATCTTGATCTGTAGAGGGCCAAGTGGCGTATCGATGCGTTCTTGTGCGCGTTGCGCTTTGAGCCGCTGCATCTGCTGTATTCTCACCCCCAGAGTACTTGTCTCGCTCAGTAAGACCCGAGCCAGGCTATCGCCTTTTTCCTGAGAACAGATAACCGTTACCAATGTAGCAGGACGATTCTTTTTCATCTGCATTGGTACATAACTTACATCCAGAGCACCAGCACTAAATAAGCGCTCCATCAGTCCACCCAGGAGTTCTCCGCTCATGTTGTCAATGTTCGACTCTATCACCGTGACCCAATCGGTGTCAGCATCCTCTCCCCCATACTCCATTCCCTGTGCTTGACCGATGCAGAGACGCAGACAGTTGGGCCAGGGAAGTTGTTTCCGTCCGAAACCGTAACCTATTTGCTCAATGGCAATGGCAGGAGTCTCAAAACGGGCCAGTGTTGCCAATATTGCAGCTCCCGTTGGTGTGACTAATTCTCCTTCAGCAGGACACGGTCTCCAGGTTGCTTTTACACGGCGCAGGATTTCTAGCGTGGCAGGAGCCGGTACAGGCAACATGCCATGTGCAGTCTTGACGTGTCCACTAGTTAATGGGAGCGCAGAGGCATAGAGCTGGGTAATGCCGAGTTCCACAATGCCAATGGCTGCCCCAGTAATATCCACGATCGCGTCAATCGCTCCAACTTCATGAAAATGCACCTCCTCGATACTTGAACCATGCACGGTAGCCTCGGCTTCAGCCAATCGCTGAAAGATCGCAAGGGCCGTTTCCCTCACACGAGGAGGAAGTGTGGAGGCATGTAACAATGCCACGATATCTGAGAGATGACGCGTATGTTGATCGTGTTCGGAGAGCATCACGGTAAAGCGCGAACCGCGTATCCCTTTATCATGGAATGGTTCCATCACAAGCTGATAGCCCGTCACAGGAATCGATGTGAGTGCTTGCTTGAGAGTATCCAGCGAGAGGCCCGCATCGAGTAAGGCTCCAAGAAACATATCACCGCTGATACCAGAGTGACAATCAAGATATGCAATCTGTGGCATATTACTTTCCGCTCTTATGAAATGCCAGTGCATTGCGGTAGACCTCCTCGTAGCGGATAGCTGAGGCATCCCACGAGTGATCAGCGGCCATCCCGTGTTGCTGGAGGATACGCCAGGTATCCTTGAAACGGTAGACTTCTAGAGCACGCACAATCGCCGCGAATAATTCCCAGGGGTCATAGTTGGCAAAGGCAAAGCCATTCCCTTTCCCTGTGCGTGGGTCATATTCCTGGACCGTGTCCGCCAATCCACCAACACTGTGGACTATGGGTACACAACCATAACGCATCGCAATCAGCTGACCCAACCCGCATGGCTCAAAGCGCGAAGGCATTAAAAACATATCACTACCCGCGTAGATATGTTGTGCCAACTCGGTGTTAAATGTAAGGAAAATAGCAACCTGCTCAGGATAGCGAGCCGCTATGTTCTGAAACATCTCATGATAGTGCTGGTCGCCTATACCGAGGACCACAAACTGTACTCCCTGAGCAATCAATGGCTGTATAATCTGTGCCAGCAGGTCAAACCCCTTCTGATTCGTAAGGCGCGAGATCATCGCCAGCAGGGGCGTATCTGCACAAACAGGCAAGTGTGCCTGTTCCTGGAGCACCTTTTTATTCTCCAGGCGCTTATCCAGGGAATGTATTCCAAAGTTGGTATGAATATAGCGGTCCGTTGTAGGATCATATTCTTGATAATCAATACCATTGAGAATACCAAACACGCGATCACGGCGCGAACGTAACAGGTGATCGAGTTTCTCTCCGAAAGTGGGCGTCAGAATTTCCTGCGCATAACGTTCACTCACTGTGGTGATCGCATCGGCGAACAAAATGCCACGCCCCATGATATCCACCACGTTTGCCAGCTCAGTGATCTGTGGATACAAGAAACCCTGTGCCGCCACGCCTGCCACTTCGAGGATACGATAGCCGAAGATACCCTGATAAGCCAGATTATGAATAGTATAGACAGTCGCAGAATCAGTATAGAAGGGATCACTACGATAGACAGAATGCATCCAATTTGGCACGATTCCTGTATGCCAGTCATTGCAATGAATAATATCAGGCGACCAGTCCAGAACGCGCATGGTATCTAGTGCAGCACGGCAAAATAAGATAAAACGCTCCCCGTCGTCAGTATAGCCATAAATGTTCTCACGGTCGAAATAGCGTGGCGCGTCGATCAAGTAGACAGCAATATCCTCACCAATCGATCCCTGGCGGACACTGACCGGTACTTGAAAGCTCCCCATTTTGATAGGAAGGGCATCAACGACATTACTCAGCTGGAAGCGCTCGGGATCGACCTGTCTGTAACACGGCATGGCAAGGCGCACATCGTGACCAAGTGCCTGCAATGCCTTGGGTAAGGCTCCCACAACATCGGCTAAGCCACCAACCTTGGCAAACGGGACTATTTCTGCCGCCAGGATCAGCACTCTAAGAGGCCGTTCATAAAGCATAGCTATATATTCCTCCCACTAGCAAACGTTACCTCATTATATCATGCAAAAAAGAGGGATGGAAGGATGAGTTTTTGCAAAGCAGAGCTATTGAACAACTATGCTCAACGTGCTTGCTAGTGCTAAGCACGTTGAGCATAGTTGTTCAATAGCTCTGCCATCATCACACTCTATAGCGATTGCGCACCAGGAAGTAGAACTGGATAGCGGCTAGTATCGCCATAATGACAAGAGTTCCTACAGCGTCAGATTGGGTGATGACAGGTGGTTCACCAGGCGCCGGATGAGGGCCAATAATCGCACCAGAGACAAACGGGATGTTCGGCTCTGTCTCACGGAATCCAGGAATAGAGAAGAAGGCAAATGCGGCAATGTAGATAAACAGGCAGGTGCCCACCACTAACCATTGCCCGATACAGCCCAGATTATTCTCACCAACGACCGCAAACTCGCGCCGTGCGGTACTTGTCCAGATAGCAGCAAGTACCAATGCACCACCACAAAGCAGTAAGGCAATGAGCAACTCATCTGGATGCATATGCACTACTAATGTAGCCAGCGCGAGAATGGCAGTAATCACAACGCCACCAACGACCACCAGATAGCGATTGGATTTCCAGACCCAGACAGCTGCCATCAACACGGCAAACGAGTTGGTCGTGACAATCGCATCGATGAGATAGCCAAACTGCTGAGAGAAGGCACAACTGGCAGGAACAGCAGATTTCCTGGCACAAACTGTTAGATAGTCATTGAGTCCAATGAATGTCCAGGTATGCATCCAGGCAATGACAGGGTAGACCAGGAACCAGATCAACAGGGAAAGGACCCCTATCTGTGCCAACCCGAGCGCACCAACCGCATAGAGACCAGACATCGTGCGTTTACGGACTGGACGCATCAAGTAATGCAGACGTAGAGCGAAAGCCCCAAGAGCCAGGAAGATGGCAACTCCTAGGAAACCACTGACGATGAAATCAATGAGTTTCTGTGCGAAAAACGGACGAGAAGGGAGCAGTGTGTATGCCAGGCCCTGATCATTAACATACGTATAGGCCACTATGAACAGCACCAGCATCACGCTACTGGCAATAATCATCCAGCGTATAGCAGGAGTTGTTCCTGGATCACTACGGTCTGGATTACGCTGTTCACGAATAGCCAATTGACTATAGAAGACCATGGCGATGCCAAGACCCATAATCACGGTACCTAGCATCACGAAGTCAACGGCATTGGGCTGGAACCAGAGCACCTTGCCACCTAATACAGGATTCCAGACAGTATTTGCACTTGGGAAATACTGATTGCAGGCGGTCTGTTGAGGAGTACAGCCTGTCGTTGTGGCCCAGAGCATAAGCGCGAGTCCAAGAATTGCCAGAGGTACCCCAATGACGGTGAAGATAATGGGAGACACTAAAGGTTTAGGGTCGAAGAGTGACACGATCACTAAAACGACTAGAAACCCGGCCAGACAAAGGACACCAAGGGCCAGTGTGGCCGTCTCCAGTCCTTCAAGAGAAGAGGCTGTCATTTCTAGAAAAATGTATCCGGGAAGTTGCCCAATCAGGATAGCAGCGATGAAGAAGAAACCCACACCAAAAATCATCGCCCGCGCCCATGATATTCGTTCCGGCATCTCCCGTTGTTGAATTTGTTGCATGGATCGCAATCCCTTTCAACATGTCGCATACCATATGAAACGACATGAACAGCGATCAAAAACGAAACAGCAGCGCGGCCCTCTCGAGTCGCCCTGCTTCACACTTATTGCACTATTGTCAGTTCAGCCACCATCGAAGGATGAATCTCGCAATAGTAGAAGACGGTATGATCTGGATTGAAGTTATAGGCAGCCGTCGTTACGGTCCAGGTGAAGCTCTTTCCAGATTGAAGGAGCTTCTGGGTACCACCGGAATCGAAGATCTGACTGGCAGCCTTGGGACTAGCAGTATTCTGCCCCTGCATCGCAGTAACAGTATGAGCAACGCCGCTCTTATTCACCCATGTAATCACTGTGCCAACTTTCACTTTTATATGGATCGGATCATAGCACGAAGGAGTACACGAGGCCCCGGCAGGAGATTGCACAATGTTGACGGTAACGGCCTTGCTCTTCGTCATATCAACCGGAGCACCAAACTGCCCGACGCTCCCAAGCGCCTGTGCAGTAGCATATTGCCCCGGTGAACTGCTCTGAAGGTAACTAACCAACTTATCAAAACCGTTGCCGCCGGTATAACCATGCTTTTTCAAATATGCTGGATCAGCCGAGCGGAGGAACTGGAATAAGTACTCTATATCGTTTGCTGCTAACGGTCCACCGAAGTCCTGACTTTGAACAACCAGACTCGCGTTAGTGGGCCGTGGCTTTCCAGGAGCATACACCCCCGCGCTGATCACCCGATGGAGTTCATCATCGCTCATTTGATTGAGCTGATCGATAGTGAATCCATTGTAGTTTACGTCAGCAAGCTTGCCATTCTTGATGCTGTAACAGCTGTCGGTGCAATACTGAGCATACAACTCCATACCATTTTGCACCGCGATCGTATGTTGCTGATCTGCAGCAGTGGCCTGATCACCATTCTGCAAAATCCAGAAGACCGGAATCATAAGCGAGACGAGTGCCAACATGATAATGGAACCGGCTCCCGTCTTCTGGATAGCGTTGGTGCGGGAATAGAATATATAGAGCAAGCCGCCCACAGCTATCAGGAGTAGGATAACGCCTACAACGACCTGTCCAATACTCATAAACAATAACCCTTTGATAGAAGTAACGGCGGGGTATCACTTGTGCAAGTCTCCCCGCCTGGTAACATTGCGGTCTAGCCACCAGCACTACATTGTACAGTTGGCACAGGGATCAACCGTGTCGTGGGATCAGGATGGGGAACCTTGGTGTTCACTACCCCTGTATTCACAACGACATCCTCTCCATCGAAGCTCAGTTCAAAACGATCCAGGCTTTTAGGAGCAGGTCCGTCGAGCCATTCACCCGTCACATTGTAATGCGACCCATGACAGGGACACTTAAAGCTGTTGCAGTCATCACGGAAAGGCACCGTGCAGCCCAGATGGACACAACGCTGATAGAGCGCGATCCAATACGAGCCATCCGAGTCCTTAACCACGGACTCAGAATCCAGTTGATCTTTCAGCAATTGTCCATGCAACAAGAAATCCGTGTCCTTCGACATATGAATCACATATGTTCTAGCTGCCTGATTATAGAAAACACCAGTAGAGCCTTTTTTATAGTCACTCAGTTTCGTAGCAGGTGGAAAGTCCGCTTTTTTGCCTACCGTTAACGCTGCCCCAAACTGACCTGCCAGGTTGGGGTAGAGCATGTACAAGGCACCTGCCACACTAGCAGTAGTAGACAGGCCCCATATGGTGAGCATGGATCTGCGGAGAAAACGCCGACGGGAAAGGCGCTGTTGGGCAATCTCTGCCGCCTCTGCTCCACCACCATGCAATACTTCATATTGTTGTGGCGTAATAGGCGGGGTATCAATACTCATACGTATCCTCTCTATCCTCCCTGCAACTACAGGTCAAAGTACAGGTGCGACCAGGGCCATACCCAAAGCCATCCTGGACCTCGGAAGAAGCTTCCTGCCAATGTAACCACAGCCCAGAACACGAGGAACATCGTGAAGGTCACAATAGCCACTTTGCGATCAGCATATGCACGACTGGGGTTGCGGTCCACATACGGAAGTACTGCCAGAGCGAGCAAGACCAGACCAGGCACCAGCACACCACCAGTGCTTGGTGGAAAGTAGTGCAAGAGTTCTTGTAGGCCGAGGAAGTACCAGGGTGCCTTTGCAGGGTTGGGCGTAACGTTTGGGTTAGCCGGTAAACGCAACGGAGCATCGATAACGAGCGCCATGACCGTCACCATCACCGTGACAATCGTGGCCGCAAAAAACTCGCGTACCAACAGATGAGGCCACACGAAGACTGCGTCCTCAAGCGGCTTTTCCACTCGTGTGATAGCTTCTTGCCTCACCACCGCCAGCGTGCGATAACGCCGCTGAGTCGCCGCCCCTTGAGTCTGTACCTTGGGTTCTTGTTCTATTGCCATAATGCCAAGTATCCTCTCATAGGTCGTTGCTAGACGACAAACGAAAACAACCTATGTTCTCAACGCACTGCGCCAGTTACAGCACGCTCTGCACGTGCTTCTACATCACGACGAGAGGGTGGGGGTGGACCAGCTGCGCCACCATCCTTACGAATACGCCAGAAGTGAACTGCCATCAACAAGGCGGCTGCCAACGGGAGCAAGATCACGTGTCCCACGTAAAAGCGAATCAACGTTGCCTGACCCACGGCAGAGCCGCCAACCATGATTTTATAGACCGTATCACCCAGCAATGGTGTATACGGGGCCAGGTTCGTACCGACAGTGATAGCCCAGATGGCAATCTGATCCCAGGGGAGCAGGTAGCCTGTGAAGCTCAGGAAGAGCGTCACAAAGAAGAGCAGCACCCCGACCACCCAGTTGAATTCTCTTGGTGGCTTATACGCACCATGATAGAAGACGCGAATCATGTGTAGCGTCACCGAGACTACCATCAAGTGAGCAGCCCAGCGGTGCATATTACGTACAAGATTTCCAAACGAGACCGCACTATGAAGCTGGTTAATATTTTGATACGCAGTATTGACGTCAGGGATGTAATAAAACATCAGAAAGACGCCGGTAACGGTCAACAGCAGGAACAAGAAAAATGAGATGCCACCCATACACCAGGTATAGGTGATCCTCATGGCTTGACGGCTGACTTTGACGGGGTGAAGATGCAAAAATACGTTACTCATCATTACCAGGGACTGGTTTAATGGAGTATCGGGATAGCCATGGCGGAAGATGGAACGCCAAAGTTGGCTCTCGACGATCTTCTGCGTCGCCACGTCAAGCAAGCTTTTGTTAGCAGTAGAGCTCACTATGCCTCCTCAAAAGGATCTAGACTTGATCGTATTAGGAAAGATACCTGAGATATGCATGTTTTCGTATGTGTAACAGATTATAGCATACAAGTGTTCCTCACGTGTACCCCTCACCAAGCATATCATCCATCTCTGCTGCGATGATGAGGAGGGAAGAAAACTCTTGCACTCTCTTTACTATTATAAGCAATCTTACCAGAGAACGTGAAGAGTAATGACAGTTTTTGCATGGCTAGCGAGAGGTTGGTGTGCTGAGCGTTGCACGCAATGCTCAGCACACCAACCTCTCGCTAGCCATGCATTTGACAGTACATACCCACAACCTATACAATTACCTCGTAAGTACGTGCATATCTTCCTAAAACGAAGGAACACTATGGCAACCAATTCTCATACAACACCGGGAACCACTATACAGCACAATCGGTTACTCAGACCAATACTGGGTATTCCGGTCTTTTATAAAGTACTGATAGCCAATAGCTTCATCATCTTTGTAGGTGCAACAGGGGGAACATGGCTTGCCTCTGGCTTGCACACCACGCCGCAGGTACCGATCTTCCTCATTGCTTTTGTCACCATTGGTTGGCTACTCAGTGTTGCCCTGAACTTTGTCGTCCTGCAAATTGCTTTCCGTCCCCTTCATGGCTTGGAGAAGGTGATGAAGTGTGTGCAGGAGGGGGAACACTCGCTGCGTGCCCCTCTCACAGGCGAACCCGAGACAGACCTGCTGGCCCAGACGTTTAACGTGATGCTCGAAGCAATCGATGAGGCAAACCGCCTGCGTACCAGCCAGATTATCAACGCACAAGAGCAGGAACGTAAGCGGGTAGCGCGGGAACTACACGATGAAACCTCTCAGGTCCTCACTTCGTTGCTGATCAGCCTAGCACTTCTCGAAGAATCGATCACCACATCAGAGGCTCAAGGACGTATTGCCGAGACACGCATGCTCGCCCATCAAACGCTACGAGCAATTCGTAGCTTGAGCATCGACTTGCGCCCAAGCGCACTCGACGACCTGGGGTTGCTACCTGCACTGCGCTGGTATATCAAGGAATACCAGCAGAAATTTTCTATCCAGGTGGAGTTTCAGCCAACAGGTTTTCGCGAACGCCTGCCAGCAGAGATGGAAACGGCACTATACAGAATAATCCAGGAAGCACTGACCAACATTGCCAAGTATGCACACGCACACACTGTCCACGTGACACTCAAAGAAGAAGCCAACCAGGTCCATGTCACGGTCACCGATGATGGATGCGGTTTCGATATGGAAAAGTTACAAAAAATAACTGGCCAAGAACGTGGTTTGGGCCTGGTTGGTATGCAAGAGCGGGCACATTTGCTCGATGGCACACTGAACATCCAATCTAGTCCCGGGCAGGGTACGATCATTGAGGCATCTATTCCGCTCCATCTCACAGCAGTGCCAGCGAAAAAGACCATATCCCGTCTACTAGCATAAATAGAATATAACCCATGGGGTATGTACATGACAAAAATACACATCTTACTTGCTGATGACCATACTATTCTTCGCGCTGGGCTCAAGATGATGTTGAATGCGCAACCAGATATGGAGGTAGTGGGCGAGGCCTCCGATGGTCGGCAAGCTATCACGGAAACCCAACGACTGCAGCCAGATATTATCCTTATGGATATTACCATGCCAGAGATGAACGGGATTGAGGCAACCCGGCAGATTAAAAAGCTGGTTCCAGAAAGCAGAATCCTGATCCTGACAATGCACGAACATGATGAATACGTCTTCCAGGCATTACGCGCTGGTGCTTCAGGGTATATGCTGAAAGAAGCCGCTGACACAGAGCTCATCTCGGCACTACACATCATACAAAGTGGACAATTCTATCTCTCCCCGATGGCTCAGTCAGTCCTAGTGGGCGACTATTTACAGAGGGTTCGTATCGGAGAAGAGAAGGATAGTTACAGCAGCTTGACCGAGCGCGAACGTGAAATTCTGAAACTTATTGCCGAAGGATACACAAATAACCAGATCGCGGAACGTCTTGTTATTAGCCCAAAAACAGTTGACACCCATCGTACACACATCATGGACAAGCTCAATTTGCATAGCCGCGCCGAGCTTGTAAAATATGCTATGCGGCGCGGCCTACTCGAGGATTAGCGAATGGGGAGGACTAGCGGGTAAGTCTAGGTAGTTCTTACAATAGACGCAATAAATGTATCCCTCTGCTCCTTTCGTTTAGTGCTCTTCGTCGTCTTCAAAGTCTACGTTGTTGTTGCTCTCTTCAGTGAAATAGTCGTCGCTGTAGAAGCCAACATCCTTGCCAACGTAGACACTTACCAAAAAATCTTCGCGAGGCATGTCAGCAGAGAGCACAAGGTCTTCATCGATCTGCTCAATAAGCTTTGTCAACTCTGCCTCCTCTAGCTCACGCTCTAAAATAAGCGTCCCATGGACCGAAGTGGTGGTAAAGTGAATATCCACTGTTCCAATGCGGTTGCTACTCTGCAAGCCACTTCCTTGCATGATGTAATAACCCTCTGAGTATGGTGTGCGGAAATGCCGTTCAAAGTGAATATCATCCATATATGTTGTGTGTAAGCGCAGTCAGCGTCTCTGCTGCGCACTCCTTTCTCTCTCAACTGTCTATGACCGATGCGCTTTATCGAGCTTTGCCAGTAATT
>Ga0070739_10005508_pt1 | contig 14368 bp, 10 predicted proteins | sample Coa_R1_7_FD_66445 | JGI IMG/M metagenome (GOLD analysis project Ga0070739, IMG submission 66445) | Surface soil microbial communities from Centralia Pennsylvania, which are recovering from an underground coalmine fire - Coalmine... | ecosystem: Environmental > Terrestrial > Soil > Unclassified ... | reverse complement strand
GAGCCTGGGCAGCGAGGGGATCAGCCCCTCTCTGGTCTCGGAGATGGCCAGGGAGCTGGACCAGCTGTGGAGGCCTTTCGCTCCCAGCCCCTGGACGCCGGCCCCTATCCCGACGTGTGGATCGACGCCCTGACGCCGTGCGGCCGGGAGGGAGACCGGGTGGGTGGTCACCGCCATCGCCACCGGGGGCAGGTGGGCGCCGCGAGGTCCTGGGCCTGGACGTGGGGCCCCCCATCGAAACGAGTTTCGATAGGGTCCTTTTCAGCCGAGGATGGGACCACCTTCCTGCGCGGGCTGGTGGCCCGGTGATAGAGATATTCGAAATTGACTCAGGTGAGCGACCGGGGGCCAAGCGGGATGTTAACGCGGCTGAGGGCCAGTCAGGGGCGGCCGGCAACCCCCCTGGAGAACGTCGGCGAGCAGGATGGGCTCGTCGCAGTGCGGACACACGATAGCCGGGCCGAGACGGCGAGCCCAATGGTTGCAGCCCTCGCATCGGCGCTCGTTGAGGAGACGCTCGCCGCAGCCGCCGCACTCATAGAGCACGGACAGCGACGAGGAGGTGGACGGCGTAGTGGGGCTCACGGGACGGCTACCTTGCGGAGAGCGTCCACGCGAGCGCGATGGGCCCCATGCGGTAGCTGTCGCCGTCGATCTGCAGGACGGTGCTGCGATGGAGCAGTCTGTCGAGCATGGCGGCGGCGATCATGGGGTCGTCGAAGAGCTGGCCCCAGCCACTGATGCCGCGGCTGGAGGTGAGGCAGATACTGCCCTTGAGGTACCGCCGCGAGATCACTTGGAAGAGGGCGGCCGCGCCCTCGCCGGGCAGTGGCAGGTAGCCCAGCTCGTCGATCAGGAGCAAGGCGGGGCCGGCGTAGAAGCGCATGGTGGTGGCCCAGCGACCCTCGAGGGCCGCCTTGTGGTAGCGGGCGGCGAACTCGGCGGCGGCGGTGAAGTAGACGCGGTAGCTGGCCTCCACGGCCAGGCGGCCGAGGCAGACGGCGAGCATGGTCTTGCCGACGCCGGGCGGCCCGATCAGCAGACAGTTGGCCTTCTCCTCGATGAAGCGGAGGCCGGCCAGCTCCTGGACCAGCTGGCGGTCTAGCGTCGGCTGGGCGTCGAAGTCGAACTCCTCCAGGCGCCAGGAGGCGGGGAGGCAGGCGAAGCGGAGCCGGCTCGCTAGGCGACGCTCCTGAGTGCTGGCGACCTCGATCTGGAGCAGGTGCTCCAGGAAGGCGGTGTGGCTGAGCTTGTCCTGGGTGGCACGCTCCAGCTCGGTCGGCAGGGCCTCAGCGGCAGCCGCGAGGTTGAGGTAGGTGAGATGGCCGCGGAGCCTCTGGTACGTGCTGGCCTGGTTCACCGCGCCACCTCCGCCAGGCGGGCGTAGTGGTCGAGGTCGACCGCGCGTTCGCCGAGGTCGCGGAGCTTGGCGACCGCCGCCTTGGCCTCCAGGCTGGGCGGTCGGTTGACCTTCCGACGGCAGGTCTGTGCGGTGGTGAAACGCGGCCAGCACGGCGTGCTCCAGGGCGACCTGGTGCTCGGGCAGCCGCAGCCCACGCCGCGAGATAATCTCCAGAGAGCGTCCACCGACTCGATGATGGATCGCCACCGTGCTGCCCTCCAGGCCCGGCAGCACGGAGTAGCGGTTGGCCCGGTAGGAGACCAGGCTGGTCGGGCCGATTGTGCGCTCGATCGCGATCAGCGCCGGGTAGGGTTCGGGCGGCAGGGCCAGCAGACCCTCCTCCTCGGCCAGCTCCCGGACCGTCCGCCCGGCCCGAGGGCGGTCGTCGCTGATGCTGGCGCAGAAGCGGTCGTAGGCGACCTGGGCCTGGTACAGGCTCTCGCCTTCCGCCGTCCGCCACCAGCGCTGGGCGCTGAAGTGCTGGGCTTTCTCAACGACCCCCTTCCGCTTGGCGCGCCGGCTGGGGCAGATCGCCAGCGTCACCCCAAAGAACTTGGCGACCGCGGCGAAGCTGTCCAGGACCTCGCCGCTGCGGTTGTTCACGACCGTGGCCATGCGGTCGAAGCGCCAGCGCCAGGCGGTGCCTCCGAGGCGACGCAGGACGCCGTCGACGCCTCGACCAGCTGGCCCTGCTCCTCCCCCTCGGCGAACACCCCGCGTGTCCGTCCGGAGGCGGGGCGTCGCGGAGCCGGATGCCGATGCACTCGACGTAGGGCTGGATGGGGTCGGGCGCCGCCCGTCGCCGGCCGGGGCTGCGTTCGCCGCGGGCGTACGCCTTGACCGTGTTACGGCTGATCCCCAGGTGCCGGGCGATGGCCGACAAAGTCCACCCCCCGCTTCCGGAGTGCCGTGATCTCCATATCTTCCTCCTGTGTGAGCATGAGCTGGGACCCCTCGTCTGTGACAGCCGCTGTAACACCGTCAGGATGCGGGGTCCCGGCCCCTTCGGACCTACTGCCGGCCCTCCGGACGCCCCCCAGGGTGGTCAATTTCGTTGATCAGGTCTGGTCAATTTCGCTGATCGAGGGCACCGGGGCCTGAGCGGAGTCAGGCTGGTCGTCAGCGATGACCACCTGGGGCTCAAGCGGGCGATCGCGGCGGTCCTGCCCCAGGCCAGCTGGCAGCGCTGCCGGGTGCACTTCCTGTGCCACCTCCTCATCCGGGTGCCCCTGCTCCGCTCGAGCTTCGATCAGGCCAGCGCGGAGACGGCGCGGATCCCGCACCAGCGCCTCTGGGGCAGCTCGAGGCGCGCTTCTGAGAGGCGGCCCGGCCCCTCGACGAGGGAGGAGCCGACCGGCTCGCCTTCGCCACCTTCCCCACCAGCGCTGGCCGCAGATCTGGTCCAACCACCCCCACGAGGAGCACCCCATCGGGACCCGTCCCGATGGGGACCCCGAGGGGTGCTGACGCACCAACGTGGTCGGCATCCTCCCCAGCCGCGGGACGATCACCCGCCGGGTCGGTGCCGGCCGAGGGGCATGAGGCGGGAATGGTGGCGGCTCCCTGGAGTGGGATCGCTCCGGGTCGTCCTGGCCGTGGTCCCCGACCAGGAGGTGGCGCCGGGGCTCCCCACGCCAGTCAGTTGTCACCGGGTGACACGGTGGTCGTTCGTACACCCACTTGACTGGGCGTGACCCCGACTCGGCCGCGCCCGATCAGGATCTTCCTGGCCCGGGGTCGTCCTGGCCGAGGGATCCAGCAGGCCAGCCTCCGGACCATCGTCAGGCGGCTGGGCTTCTGGTTCCCACCTCGGGTTCCACTCTCCAGGGATTCATGGTAGAATGTAGCAAGTGTTTCAATACACATCTGTTTCTATTCATGATCGGCACAGCAGGCTGTGGGGTCACACGACCTGAAGTCGATCGTGGCTGTCTACCCGAGACGTACCGGCCACCTTCCTGGAGGATGGACAGTGCTGCGGAACCGCATGCGCGAGTTGCTGTCGGCGTCGAGACCGGCGCTGGGGGCGTGGACCAATCTCAGTGACCCCGCGGTCGTGGAGATCATGGGGGCCGCTGGTCTGGACTACACGTTCATCGACATGGAGCACAACGGCCTGGACATGGAGGGCCTCAAGAACCACCTGCGGGCCGCTCGAGCCTACGGGCTGGGTAACCTGGTCAGGGTTTCCGCGGCTGATCCGAAGCTGATCCTGCGGGTGCTCGACTGCGGGGCAGAGGGGATCCTCGCGCCGCACTGCGCCAGCCCCGAGGATGCACGACGGGTCGTGGCGGCGGTGCGCTATCCCCCTGAGGGCGAGCGCGGTTACACCAACGCCGGACGGGGCCAAGAGTATGGCCTGCACGGCCTCGGCTCGGCAACCGACATGGCCCGCGAGCTGAACCGCTTGGTCGTCTGCGGCCTGTATCTCGAAGACATCCAGGCGGTGGAACAAATCGATGAGATCGTGTCCACGCCTGGTGTCGACTTCTGCCAGATCGGGCCCGGGGACCTCTCCGCCTCGATGGGCCTCATCGGCACCCGCAATCACCCCGATGTGGTGGCCGCGGTCGCCCGCATCCGGGACGCCTGCCTGGCAGCCGGCGTCGCGGTGGGGATGACGGTCGAGCACCACTCGTGCTCGCTCTCTTATGCCGAGCTCTGCGAGAGCGGCTATCGAGCGCTGATCTGCGGAAGCGATAGCGGCATGATCGCCTCCGGCTTCAAGGCCCGGCTGGAGTCGCTCCGAGGAGCGACCGCGCATGTCTAAGGTGACGTTTGGTCCCACCGCCTGGGCCGCTGTTCCGAACCGACTGCCGTCCCAGAAGGGAGGGAGGGAAGCATGAGCGTCCTCGTCGTTCTGGCAACGTTCCTCGCTGCCGGTGTCGAGTGGGTGGAAGCCCTGACCATCGTGTTGGCGGTCGGCATCGTTAGGAACTGGCGGAGCTCGTTGGTGGGGGCGATGACCGCCCTGGCCGCGCTGGCGATCCTGGTCGCCGCCCTAGGCCTGACTGTTACCCACTATGTCTCCATCGCTGACGCCCGAAGCGTGGTGGGAATCGTCCTCCTGCTCCTTGGTCTGGGTTGGCTTTACAAAGCCATCCTCCGCTCCGCCGGGCTCAAGTCGGAACGTGACGAGGCGCAGGTCTTTGCGGCAACGCGAGAGCGCCTTGGGCAGGACGGGCGTCCGCTGTCAGGGTTGGACTGGACGGGCGCGTTCACCTCCTTCAACGGGGTCTTTCTCGAGGGCCTGGAGGTGGCGTTCATCGTGGTCGCGCTGGGCGGGTTCGACGTGCGCTCCGCCCTCGCCGGAGCCCTGACGTCGCTCGTCGTCGTGACCGCCGCCGGCGTAGCCCTTCGCCAGCCCTTGACGAGGATCCCGGAGAACACCACGAAGTACATCGTCGGGATCATGCTCACCTCGTTCGGGACCTTCTTCGCTGGCGAGGGGATGGGAGTGACCTGGTGGCACAGCGACCTGTCCATCCTGCTCATCATCGCCGTCTACCTGCTCGCTTCCCTGGCCTTCGTGCAGGCCCTGCGCCGGCCGCTGCGCCTACCCATCTCGGAGATCGCGGTCCTGCGCGTGGTCGCCGCCGCCGTGCGCGAGGTCTGGGGGGTCTTCGTCACCGACAGCTGGGTGGCGGTGTTCGCGGTCGTGGCCTTGCTCGGGGTGACGGTCTTCCTCCAGAAGGTCGCCGGCCAGGGAGGGACGGCTGCAATCCTGCTGGTGGTCGGCGTCCTGCTTGCGATCGGGATCGGACTGAACGTGGCCGCGCGGTCCCAAGCCCGGTCTCACCCTCCCAGGATGAGGGCCGTGGAGGAGGCCGAGGAGGAGTCGCCCTCCCGGGCGTCGGTGATGCCCTGAGGGGGTTGGAGATGACCAAGAAGATCGTGGTGCTGCCCGGGGACGGCATCGGCAAAGAGGTGGTCCCCGCAGGAGTGGCGCTGCTCCGCTCCCTGGGACTGCCGCTTGAGTTCGAGGAGTTCGACGTCAACGTCGAACGCTACCTCGGCGTCGGCCGGGCCATGTCGGAGGAGGCTTTCGCCGCGATCGAAGCTGCAGACGCCGTCTACCTGGGAGCCTTTGGCGACCCCCGGGTTCAAGAGCCCGACTATCAGGCCCAGGTGCTCCGCCATCTTCGGGTCACCTTCGATCTCTACGCCAACGTCCGCCCAGCGAAGCTGCTGGACGACAGCCTAAGCCCATTGCGCCGCAAGGATCGCCGCCCCCTCGATCTGGTGGTCCTCCGAGAGAACACCGAGGGCCTGTACTCACACTTGGGCGGGCGCTTCCGCCAGAGGACGGACCAGGAAGTCGCGGTGGTGGAGCACGTTAACACCTACCACGGAGTTACCAGGATCATCGAGTATGCCTTCCGCATCGCTCGACGCGAGGTCTGCATGGTGGACAAGTGGAATGCCATGCCCGCCTCCGGGGCCTTGTGGCACGAGCGTTTCAAGACCGTCGCCCTCCGTCATCCCCACCTGAGGGCTCGCCACCTGATGATCGACGCAGCGGCTGCGCACCTGGTCCGCGACCCGACCCAGTTCGACGTGATCGTGGCCGAGAACTGCTTCGGAGACATCCTGAGCGACCTTGCTGGCGAGCTCGCCGGTGGCATTGGCATGTCGCCATCGGGGAACTTCAACCCAGATGGCCAGCGGGCTGTCTTCGAGCCCGTCCACGGCTCGGCCCCGGACATCGCCGGCCAGGGGATCGCCAACCCGATCGCCGCGATCAGGACCGGGGGGATGATCCTCGAACATTTCGGTTACCACGAGGAGGCGCGGGCGTTGGAGGCGGCCATCGTGGCCGCGATCAAGGCCGGCGAACGAACGCGGGATCTGGGCGGCACCCTCTCCACTCGAGAAGCCGCCGCTGCCATCGCTCGCCGTCTCCACGCCTGACCAGGCATGTGGACGGGTGTGGATGTTCCACCCAACCGAGGGGCAACCGAGGCCCTCGGAGGCGGCCAACGTTTCGCCCATGAAGAAGAGGCTTGGCCGAGAGGGAACGGCTCCAAGGTGCTGCTTCCGTCGGCCTTCCCTGGCCGCGAGCCAGGCCACCCGCGCCGGCGTGGAAGGCGGGCGACGGGCCATAGGGCTACCGACCTGATCCACGGGGACCGTGGCGGTCCTACATGAAGCCGCGGCGGAGGTGCAGGCATGGCAACCGTCGAGCTGAGAGGGATTTGCAAGTCCTTCGGTTCCACCGAGGTTCTCCGCGACCTCAACATCAGCATTGAAGAACGGGAGTTCATGGTGCTGGTTGGCCCCTCGGGGTCGGGCAAGAGCACCGCCCTCCGGCTCATCGCCGGTCTGGAGACCCCTACAGCAGGCGACGTGTTGATCGGGGGGCGCCGGGTTAACCACCTCGCCCCCCGGGAGCGCAACGTCGCCATGGTTTTCCAGTCCTATGCGCTCTATCCGCACATGAGCGTCTTTGACAACCTGTCCTTCAGCCTCAGACTGGCGGGGCAGCGGCGGGCGGCCGTGGCCGAGCGGGTGGAGGGCGTGGCTCGGGGGCTCGGCATCGCCGGCCTGCTCCGTCGCAAGCCCCGACAGCTCTCGGGCGGCCAGCGCCAGCGGGTGGCAGTAGGCCGGGCGATCGTGCGTCGCCCCGAGGTCTTTCTGATGGACGAGCCACTCTCCAACCTGGATGCCCAGCTGCGTGCCCAAACCCGGGTCTCGCTGATGCGGCTCCATCGAGAGATCCAGAGCACCGTGGTCTACGTCACCCACGACCAGGTCGAGGCGATGACCCTGGGCGACCGGATGGCGATCCTGAAGGACGGCCTGGTCCAGCAGGTGGCCTCGCCAGAGGACGTCTACCGTCGACCGGCGAACCGATTTGTGGCCAGCTTCATCGGCAGTCCGACCATGAACATGCTGCCGGTCGAGGTACGGGGAGATGAGCCGATCCGGCTGGTGGCGGAGGGAGTGGAGATCGCCCTCCCCCAGGGCTGCTTCGCAAGAGGGAGAGTACCGGCTCCGGGGAAAGTGATACTCGGCATCCGACCTGAGCACGTGCGGGACGAGGCTGCCGCTCGGCGACTGCACCTGCCGGTCGTGCGGGGAGAGATCGAGATCACCGAGAACCTGGGCTCTGATCTGCTCGTCCACACCCGCGTGGGCTCATGGACCCTCTGCGCCAAGTTCGGAAGTGACGTTCGCATCCGCCCTGGGGAGCCGGTGACGCTCGGCATCGACACCCGCCGCTGCCACCTGTTCGAGGTCGGCGAGGAGGGCCGTCGCCTCGACGTAGAGCTGGCCTCGGAGGTCTGACCCCTGGGACCGAGGCCTCTGCCTCCTCTCCCCGTACGGTCGTGGCGGACGCGGGAGTTCCGGGTACTCGTCCCGAGTTGGGGTGGACGAGGTGAGCCTACCCTCTCCAAGGTGAGGAAAGGGACGTCGACGTCCGCACCTCGGGCTCCATTGGAAGGTCTTACCCGGCAGCTCCCAGCCCCGCGTCGCCGCCTTTGCCAGCCGGACTGGAACCCGCTCCGGCAGGTGCGACAGGAGGGGTTGACCGACGCATCACCGGGCAGCCGGGGATGGCTGGCCCGGCTGGCCACCACGGGTTGGGTCCCCCATCACCCTCGCTCCTCATCCCCCAAGCCGAGGTCGGCTCCACCCCGGGCCGGCGGTTGACAAGCCGCTTGGGGTCGTTCATGATGCGTAATAACAATGGTTACATTTACCTGTTGTCACATTCGAGGGCCAGGTACGCGGTCCCAGGAGGGAGGCAGCTGGGGATGGCAGACGGGATGGTAAGCGTCGTCCAACCGGTGCACTCAACGCGGAGGACACAGGCGATCCTCTCCGGGCTGCGCTCGGCCTCCCTCGGTACAGTGCTCGGAAGCGTCGTCTTATGGATCCTGGTGCTCGTGATGATCACCCCGCTCGTCTGGGCGGTGATCTCATCACTTGAGACCTACCAAGAGACGAACAGATATCCACCGACACTTTTCCCTCATCAGATCACGGGAGAGAATTACTACAAGCTCCTAACTGTCTTCCCTTTCACAACCTTCTTTAGGAACAGCTTGCTCGTCTCCGTCATGACCGCTGCCATCACCATCCTGTTGTCGTCTACCGCGGCCTACTCGATCACTCGTTTCCGCTCCATCGCCGCGGAGTTGACAAGCTTTGTTGGACTTGTCGCCTACATGTTGCCTGGCATCCTCATTATCGTCCCCGTCTTCGGGGTGGCCTATCGCCTGCACGCTCTGGATTCGCTGCCGGCACTGATCGCGATCTATGTGGCCTTCTTCGTTCCCTTTGGGGTCTGGCAGCTCCGATCCTACTTCTCTGGTATGCCTCCAGAGCTCGAGGACGCGGCCCTGGTCGATGGCGCTAGCCGCTTGGAGGCCTTCTACTTAGTGGTGCTGCCACAGGCATTGCCGGGTCTGATCGCAACCGGCATCTGGACCTTCACGGTGGCCTGGAACGAGTATCTCTTTGCCTCTGTACTACTTTACACCACCGGACATGAGACGTTGAGCGTCGGGCTCTTCACGGCCATGATCTCAGACACCAATCTCTACTCGTGGGGGGTCCTCATGGCTGCCTGCGCTCTGATGACAGTGCCGGTGATGATCATCTTCATGATCATTCAAGGGCGGCTGGTGTCCGGGCTCAGCGCGGGAGCCGTCAAGGGATGAGCGGCTGTGGGCCAGGCCATGAACAGGGAACGTGAGATGGTCTGGGATCGTCCTCCGTGCCCGAGTGGACCCGGTCGCGGATGCCTGACAACGAGAGCCGGGGATGGATCTGTGGGCGGGGCCGGGGCGCGCTAGCGGTGGAGGGCCGATCGCAACGGCGAGAGCGTGAAGTGGCGGCCGGACGCACCGCGCCACCGCCTCACCTTGGACGAGACGACGAGGGCCGAGCCAGGTGGGCAGGACGGCGATCGACCGCAAGGCGGCCCGTCCCGACTGGGGCAAGGAGGGGGTCGGGTTCTCCCCGCTCCAGTGGCCAGGGTGCGGGAGGCGGCGTCGCCGGCAGACGATACGGCTGGACTGCTACCGATCGACCATCCCAAAACTAAGGAGGCTGTGCTAATGGCCAAACTCGTGGTCGGGGTACCGCAGGAGGAGGCCCGATGGCGGTTCACCTCCAGGGGTGTGCCGGTGCCACGGATGGGCCGTCGGCTCCCCGACTTTCTGCTCTCCTTCCTGATGGTGGCGCCGGCCTTGATCTTGATGCTCGTCTACGTCCTCTATCCCTTTTGGCAGATCGCCACCGGGGCTTTCGAGACACAGGCCACCCTGAGTTCCCCTCTGCAGTGGGTGGGGCTGGCCAACTTTCGAGCGATCTTCGCCCAGGGTCAGTTCACCCATGCCTTGGTCCTGACCATCTACTATACCCTTGGGCAGATCGTCCTCCAGGTCTCGCTCGGCCTCGCCATTGCCCTTCTCCTGAACTTACGGCTGCCAGGACGGAACATCGCGCGAGGCACCATTCTCTTCCCGTTCATCGTCCCCGCGGTGGTTGCGGCCCTTATCTGGACATACATCCTCGATCCGGCCACCGGTCCGCTTGACTACGTGCTGGTGCACCTCCATCTGATCCAGCGTCCGCTTCTCTTCCTTAGCGACCCCAACATGGCCATGAACACGGTGGTGCTGATATCGGTGTGGAAGTACATGCCGTTGATCATCATCTTGTTCCTGGCTCGTCTCCAGACGATCCCTGTGGAGATCCTGGAGGCGGCTCGCTGCGATGGTGCCAACGCCTGGCAGACCTTCCGTCACGTGACCTGGCCCTGGGTCTTCCCGGTCGTCCTGATCGCGATCATGGTCAGGACCATCCTGAGCTTCAACGAGTTCGACATGCCCTACCTCTTGGCTCGAGGAGGTCCGTTGAACACCGTCTTCACGCTGCCGGTCATGATCCGCAGCCTGATCAACGACCAAAACCAGCTGGGTCAAGCCTCGGCGGTCTCACTGATCATGATCGCCATCCTGGTCGTCGTTTGTCTCGCGTACGTCTGGGCCTACCGCCATGGAGAGAGGGGGCTCGACGGCTGAATTGGATCTTGGTCGGACTCGCACCTCACGCTTCCTGGACTCCAGGTCGCCGGCCGCAGCGGTCAACCGCGAACGGGCTTACAGCTCCGGTCGTGACGACGCGGCTGAGGTCGAGGTGGAGGGCATGGGCGCTCGGCCTCCAGCCCAGAGCCTCGGCCATGGGCCCCAGCGCCGCCTCCGGATGGTCCAGGAGCCTGCAGCGATGCCGGTGACCGCAAGCTGGTCACCGGTCCAGCCCCTTCCCCTGCGGTCCGCCTCGTCGCCGAACCGCCGTCGGCACTCCCGGATGGATCGGACGAGTAGGAGCGGATGGAGGTGAGGCCCGGGCATCCCTCCCGGAACCTGCGCATCTTGTTGATCGGTCGGGTCCTCAGGGCGTTCGGATTCGGATTCGCCACGGTGCTGCTCGCCATCGACTTGCAGGGGCGGGGCCTGTCCTCCACCGAGATCGGGGTGGTGCTCGCCGTGGGACTCGCCGCGGCCTCGCTGACCGGGCTGCTGACGGTGATGGTGGCCAGCCGCCTGAGCCGCCGCGCCACCCTCGCCGCCATCGGTGCCCTCATGTCGCTTTGCGGACTTGACCTCGCCCTCGCCGGCCCGTTTTGGCTCCTGGTCCTGTCCGGCCTCACCGGCATGATGGGTGCCGCCAGCGTTGACCTGGGGCCGTTCCTTGCCATCGAGCAGGCCATCCTCACCCGCGCGGTGCCGCCCACGACACGGAACCGGGCCTTCGCTCGCTACTCTCTGGCCGGCGCCCTGGCCGGGGCGGCGGGCGGGTTCGCGGCCGGGCTTGGGACGACACCGCTTCGGGTCCAAGGGTTCTTCATCCTCTTCGCCCTCTTGGGTCTGATCACCGCCCTGACCCCGCTGCTCCTCTCGGATGAGGTCGAGCACGAGGCCCAAGGGCCGATCTTCGGCAGCTTCCGACCTGTCATGGGCCTGTCGGCCCTTTTCTCCTTGGACTCGCTGGGCAACGGGCTGGTCGTCAACTCGGTGTTGGCGTATTGGCTCCACATCCGGTTCGGGGCGACGCCGGCCGTGCTGGGTCCTAGCTTCGCCGTGATGTCACTTCTCGGTGCCCTCTCTCTCGAGATGTCGGGACGGCTTGCTGACCGGATCGGCCTGGTCAACACCATGGTCTTCACCCACCTGCCCAGCAACGTGCTCGTCATGCTGGTCCCTTTCGCGCCTGGGCTGGGCTGGGCTCTCGCGCTCCTCTTCCTTCGGGCCACCGTGGTCCAGATGGACCAGCCAGCCCGCCAGGCTTACGTCGTCTCGATCGTGCGGCCCAGCGAGCGCGGTGGGGCGCTCGCCCTAACCGGAGCGGTCCGGGGTGTGGCCCAGAGCTTCGGACCGGCCGTCACCGGGGTCGCCATCCACGCTGCCGCCCTAGGCCTGCCCTTCCTGCTTGGCGGGGGGTTGAAGCTCAGCTACGACCTCGCCCTCTATTGCGGTTTCCGACAGCGGAAGGGAGACCATGAGGCGGTGGGTCTGGGCCGTTGACGGGGGGTCGGAGGGAGCCTGAGCTGAGGTGGAGAGGCAATCAAGGATGGATGAGACGATGACCTCAGGACGCCACTTCCTGCAGATCCCTGGGCCGACGAACGTTCCCGAGCGCGTCCGCCTGGCCATGGATCGGTCGGTCCCAGACCACCGGGGATGGGAGATGCCGGAGCTGACGAGCGAGCTGGTCAGAGGCCTGAGACAGGTCTTCAAGACCACCTCCGGCCGGATCGCCCTCTACCCGGGGTCGGGCACGGCAGCCTGGGAGGCCTCAATCGTGAACACGCTGGAGCCCGGGGACAGGGTGCTGGCCTTCAGCATCGGCCATTTCAGCCATCTCTATGCCGAGTGCGGACGGCGACTTGGCATGGCCGTGGACGAGGTGGAGCTCCCCTGGACAAGGGGGGTTCCGCCAGAGCTGGTCGAGGCTCACCTCTCCGTTGACCGTGCCCACCGGTACCGCGCGGTCTTGGTCGTGCACAACGAGACCTCGACCGGTGCCACCTCTGACGTGGGCGCCATCCGGGCCGCCATGGACGCCGCTGGCCACCCCGCCCTCCTCCTCGTGGACAGCGTGAGTGGGGTCGCCAGCATGGACTTCCGGTTCGACGAGTGGGGCGTGGACGTCGCCCTCACGGGTGCGCAGAAAGGGCTGATGCTCCCACCCGGCATGGGCATCCTGTGCCTAGGCCCGAGGGCCCTGGAGCGCAGCCGGCACGTCACCACGCCGCGCTACTTCCTGGACTGGGGCCCGCTCCTGGAGCAGATGGAGACAGGGTATTTCCCCTACACGCCGGCCACCCTTCATCTGCTCGGGCTGCGTGAGGCGCTGCGCATGCTCCTTGAGGAGGGGCTGGAGGCGGTGTTCGCGCGACACGCACGACTGGCCGGAGCGGTCCGAGGCGCGGTGGAGGCCTGGGGGCTTGAGATCCTCTGCCAGTGCCCTGCCGAGCGCTCCAACACGTTGACCGCCGTGGTCGTCCCTCCAGAGGTCGATGCCGACCACGTGCTCCGCTTCGCCCAGACCCGGCTCAACCTCTCTCTCGGCACCGGGCTGGGCCGGCTGCGCAAGCGCGTCTTCAGGATCGGCCACCTGGGCGCCCTCAACGAGCTCGAGGTCCTCGCCACCTTGGCCGGCGTCGAGCTGGCCCTCCACCTCTCCGGCGTTCCCCTCGACCTGGGCTCTGGTGTCGCGGCCGCGCAGCGGTTGCTGGCCGAGACGCTCCGCACCCGGGCCGGGGCGACGACGCCGTGCTGACCGCGGCGGCTGGAGTCGGCCGATGCGTCCCTCAACTCGTGGCTGAGCTTGGCGACCACGCCGGACGCGCGCGAGCAGCGGCCATGGAGCGAGACCGGGAGCCTCGATCCCAGGCTCACTCCTCAAGGGTCGTCTCGTCATCTTTCGTCCATTACCACTGGGGGGATCGTCTCCACCAGGCAGCATCTCTCGTGAGGTTCCATCTGGGCAGGGTGATCGCCGCCGTGTCGTCGCGCCAGTGGCGCCTCCCGCAGCCGTCGCACCTCCAGAGCTCGGCCCAGCCCAAATCCTGGACCTGCCCACCGTCCGAGCAAGTCCTCGAGCTCAGCAGGCAGCGGCTGGCTCCCAGCCGCTCGGAGCCGTGCAACCGGTCGCGCCGCCAGTCAATCCAACTCGGCGCCCTGATCGGCGGGCGCCACCCGCGCACGTCCGACCACCTGCCGGCTCCCGGAGTGGGGAATCCACCAAGAGGGGATGTCCGACATGCCCCGCTGGGACCAGCAGCTCGCCTTCCCGATCCAGAGGTCGGCGGTCTTGAGGGGACGCCCTGGGTCTCTTCCCCTCCCTTCATGCCCGGTAGCCTGCTAATCATCCCCCAGCACGAGCACACGGGCAATGGTTCCGTTCCCCCTCGCGGGGCGCCGACGGACCCAGGGTCTCAGCGCCCTGGGAGGGCAACCGTGACCATGAGGGGGCCTGAGCCAGCGAGGTTCCCTAGGCCCGTGCCGGGCGGGCCATCACCGTTGCCGCCCCGGGCTCACCCCTCTCAGGCAAGGGACGGCGGTAATGGCGGCGAGGAGAGAGCTTCCAGGCCGGGGCTCTGCCGAGGCCGGTGAGGTCGCCTGGCGGTCTACGTGACCAGATGGCGGTCGGGCCTCGGCAGACTCTCGGCGCTGGGGCTTTCCCCTCTCCTGCACACCTCCTACATCCACTGCCTTCCTTCTGGCCCACCCACAGCGTCAGCCGCGGAGGTGGCCGCCTCCCCGCCGTGGACGGGGACGGCCCGGGGGCCGGACCGTCCCGCCTCGGCGAGGGCGGGGGAGACGTTGATGGCGGTGCCGGAGAGAGGAGATGGGCCATCGCGCAGACTCAACCCTCGTCACATCCGTCCTTGCTCAGTCGGTCACCGGAGGTGGACAGGTCCTGCCGAGCCGATCACTCGAAGAATTT
>Ga0070739_10005507_pt1 | contig 14369 bp, 13 predicted proteins | sample Coa_R1_7_FD_66445 | JGI IMG/M metagenome (GOLD analysis project Ga0070739, IMG submission 66445) | Surface soil microbial communities from Centralia Pennsylvania, which are recovering from an underground coalmine fire - Coalmine... | ecosystem: Environmental > Terrestrial > Soil > Unclassified ... | reverse complement strand
AGCGGCGATCGCAAGCGCGGCGAAGCCGGGCGCAGCGGGTCGCCGCCGATGAGGCTCGCGGCGTATTTCACCCGCATCGGCTATTCGGGACCGGCGGATGCCACGCTGGAGACATTGACCGAGCTGGTGGCCGCCCACGGGCGCAGTATCGCCTTCGAGAATCTCGACCCGTTGCTCGGTATCCCCGTCGTCGATTTGGGCCCGAGCGTGCTGGCCGACAAGCTGGTGCGCCGCCGTCGCGGTGGCTACTGCTACGAGCACAACAACCTGATGCGATATGCGTTGGAGGCCCTAGGCTTTAGTGTCGATGCGCTGGTGGCGCGGGTGGTGTGGATGAGCCCCCACGGCTTGGCTGGGCCGCCGACGGCCGAGAACCATCAGGCGCTTGCTGTGCGCATCCCCGGTGTCGACAACGTGTTTCTGGTGGACGTCGGCTTCGGCGGGCAAACCCTGTCGTCGCCAATCCGGTTGGAAGCCGGGACAACTCAGCAGACCCGACACGAGCCGTACCGGCTGCAGACTTACGGCCGGGGTTATGTGTTGGAGGCGTTGGTGCGCGATGTTTGGCAGCCGCTGTATACCTTCGCCACCGAGCCACGCCCGCTGATCGACCTCCAGGTCGGAAGTTGGTATACCTCAACGTATCCCGGGTCGCCGTTCGTCACCGGGCTCACCGCTGCGCTGGTCACCGACGATGCGCGGTGGAATCTTCGGGGGCGCAACCTCGCCATGCATTCCCATGGCGGGACCGAGCGGACCCGATTCGATACCGCCGAGCAAGTCCTCGACGCGCTGACCGACACGTTCGGGATCGACCTGTCCGGTCTGGGTGGTATCGAGGCGCGGGTGGCCGAGGTGTTGGACAGCTAGCGCGGGTTCGGATCGGTGAGATAGCGCTGCACCGTCGGCCCCACCCAGGCAACCAACTCCTCGACAGAGCTGGAGGCGATCGGCTCGATGCGAAGCTGGTAACGCGCGAACGCCAGCCCGGCCAGGTGGCTGGCAACCAGCTCGACGCGCAGTTCGGCATCGGCCACCCTGAATTCGGCCGCCACCCGCTCGGCGATCGGGCCGGCCATCGCGTCGTGCAGCACCTGGCGGGCCCGCGGCTGAATCGCTGCCGATCGCCACAACGTCAGGAACGGCTCGTAGACGCCGCCGTCGTCCCAGTGCTCGAGGAAGCGGCGCACCAGCCGCCCGCCGATCTGCTCGGTGCCCTCGTCGAGCAGCGACGCCAACTGGTGCAGTGGGTGTTCGGGGCCGGTCAGCGCCGATGCGGTGAACAGTCCCTCCTTGTTGCCGAAGAAGTAGTAGACCATCGCGACATCGACGCCGGCGTCGGCGGCGATGGCCCGGACGGTCGCCTGCTCGTAGCCCTCGCGCATGAAACGGTCCCGCGCAGCGTCGATGATGCGCTGCTTGTTCTGTTGACCGGTCCGCCACCGGCCCGCGCGAGGGGCCTCCGACATGCCTGGCAGCTTACTTCAACAAGTGTTGATCTTTAGCCGAAGCGAGCGTACCCTCATTGTTCAACGGTGGTTGAAGTATCGAAATGGAGGTCTGGCAATGGTGGCGGACACGCAAGAACGGCGGCTGTGGTGGCGGCATTTGATGTCGGTTCTGCTTTTCCCGGTGACGGTGACGCTGGTGATTCCGGCGCTGATCACGCCCTGGGCCGACGTGCGGGCGCCGGATCTCGGGGCCCTGTGGAACGTTGTCCTCGTGACGCTCGGCGGCCTACTGATCGCCGTGGGGTTGGGGCTGCTGATCTGGACGGTGGTGCTGTTCGACCGCTTCGGCGAGGGAACGCTTGGTCTCGGCGAAGTGATGGGCGAGCCGGTGCACCTCGTCGTGCGTGGTCCCTATCGGCATGTGCGTAACCCAATGATCACCGGTGTGCTGTGCATTCTGCTCGGTGAGGCAGCCATCGCCGCCTCGGCTTGGCCGCTGGCGTGGTTTGCGACGTTTCTGGTGTTTCAGGCGACCGCCATCCGGTTCTGGGAAGAGCCGCATCTCGCCGAGCGCTACGGCAGCGAATACCTGGAGTATCGCCGCAATGTGCCGCGCTGGATCCCACGAATCTCAGCGTGGAAGCCAAGCACGTAGACGTCGTACGGAGCTCGGCTCGGCTGCTTGTCCAGTTCCCGCCCGGCGGCGCACCGCTTCGCGGGCGCAGCACCCCGAAGGGCATATCGGTTAGGTGGTCTACAATACAGTTTTGGGCGTCAGTGTCACGTCCTACCCGATGACCGAATTCGAAAAGGGTTGCAGCCCAGAAGGATTCGAGGATGAGCATTTCGTTACTTCTCGAGATGGCTGTGTCGAGCAACCCCGACCGAACGGCCGTGGTCTGCGGCGACGTCCGGTTGACCGCCCAGCAATTGAGCGACCTCGCCGACGGCGGCGCGGGCGTCATCGCCGAATCGAATGCCCAGCATGTGGCCTATGTCGGCACCGGTGGCGCGATGCTGCCGTTGCTGATCTTCGCCTCGGCACGTGCCGGGCTGGCGTTCACCCCGATCAACTACCGGTTGTCTGCCGAAGGTATCCAAACGCTGATCCGGCGGCTGCCCGAACCGCTCGTGATCGTCGACAGCCGTTACCGCGAGATGGTGGGCGATGCCGGCCGGCAAACGCTGCTGTCCGACGAATTCCTGAGTGCCGCCGGCACCGCCGCGCCGGCCGCGGAGTTTCCCGACCCCGATGCGGTTGCGATCGTGTTGTTCACGTCGGGGACCACCTCGCAGCCCAAGGCGGTCGAGCTGTCTCACAACAACTTGACCAGCTACATCACCGGCACCGTGGAATTCGACTCGGCCGAGCCCGACGACGCCGCGCTGATCTGCGTGCCGCCCTACCACGTCGCCGGGGTGGGCGCTGCGCTGTCGAACCTCTACGCCGGCCGCAAGATGGTCTACCTTCCCGACTTCGACGCCGAGGACTGGGTGCGGCTGGTCAACGCCGAACACGTCACCACCGCGACCGTGGTGCCCACGATGCTCGACCGCATCGTCCGGGTACTAGAGCAAGGCGGCCACGAGCTACCGTCGCTGCGCAATCTGGCCTATGGCGGCTCGAAGGTGGGGTTGCCGCTCGTGCGGCGGGCCCTCGAGCTGCTGCCGAACGTCGGTTTTGTCAACGCCTACGGCCTGACCGAGACCAGTTCGACGATCGCCGTGCTCACGCCAGACGATCACCGTGAAGCCCTGGCTGCATCCGAGTCCACGGTCGCGAAGCGGCTCGCGTCGGTCGGCCAAGCGGTGCCGGGCATCGAACTGCAGATCCGCGACGAGGACGGCACCGTGCTCGGCCCGGGCGAGACGGGGGAGTTGTTCGTCCGTGGCGATCAGGTCTCCGGCCGGTACGCCGGGGTCGGCTCGGTGCTCGACGAGGACGGCTGGTTCCCGACCAAAGACATCGCCACGCTGGACGAGGACGGTTACCTGTTCATCGGCGGACGTAGCGACGACACCATCATCCGCGGCGGCGAGAACATCGCACCGGCCGAGCTCGAGGACGTGCTGATCGAACATCAGCAGGTGCGCGACGTGGCAGTGGTAGGCGTCGACGACCCGCAGTGGGGCCAGGCGATCGTCGCGGTGGTTGTCCCAGCGGAAGGCGCCGACCCTGACCCCGATGACCTGCGCGCATACGTCCGCAAGAGCTTGCGGGGTTCGCGTACGCCGGACCGGGTAGTGTTTCGTGACGAGCTGCCCACCAATGCGACCGGCAAGGTCCTGCGCCGCGTGTTAGTCGATGAACTTCGAGCCGCGCCGGCCGAGCAGTAAAGGGAAGCGACCAGTAGAGGACCACGCCATGATCAAGAACGGAACCCGCCTCGCCAGCCAGGTGTGCGACACCCAGGTGATCGTCGTCCGGACCGCCGACAGCCTGGAGGACCTGCGCTGCGGCGGTGCCCCGATGGTGCCGATCGGCGCCGAGCGGTCGGGCGAGCTGAATCCGGCATTCGCCGACGGCACCGTGATGGGCAAGCGCTACGTCGACGAGAACGGCGCCGAAGTACTGGTGACCAAGGCGGGCGCCGGCACGCTGACCATCGGCGAGACCCCGCTGCAACTCAAAGAGGCCAAGCCGCTGCCGGCCAGCGACTAACCTCCAGCGGTGTTCGCCGGGCCCTGCCCGGCCACCTGAACCAAAAGCGCCTAGCGAGCCAGCGCGTCGGGAGCCTTTTGCGTCTGCTCGCGGGACTAGCGGTGCGGTACCCCGTTCCGGCGGACGAAATCCCTTGCCTTAATGAGGAATTCGAGCTGATCGACGACTTCGCGCAGCGGTCCGGCGCTGCGCGTCGAGCGGCACAAAACGACGGCGCCCTCCAAGGCGGCGATAGACGTTACCGCCAGCGATTCTGCGTCGGCCTGCTCAAAGCCGTCGGCGATAAAGGCCCGGCTCAGTGCCGTGCGCCAGCGGTCGAAAATCCGGCCCGCCTCGGTGGTCAGCCGCGGTTCATCGTCGCCGCAACCGATCGCTGCGGCCACCACGGGACAGCCGGCATTGAAGTCGCTGTCGGCCAGCAGATGTTCCCAGTACTCGACGAAGTGATGTACCAGGGCCATCGCGCCCCGGTCGGCGGCGGCATCGATGGTCGCGGTGATCGCATCACCGGAGTAGCGCAGTGCCTCGGCGAGAATCTGGTTGCGGCCGTTGGGAAAGTGGTAGTACACGGAGCCCCGCGGCGCGCCGCTGCGGGTCAGTACCTCGTCGATGGTGACGCCGGCCGCGCCGCGCTCACGCATCACCTCAGCGGCGGTGACCAGCATGTTGGTGCGGGTGTCCCCACGTTTCTTGCGCGCGGCGTCTACTGCCGTCGACACGATCGCCGTCCCCCTTGATGCCGGATCGTTATGCAGCGGGCGAGTGACGAAGCTGCGGGGCGCGCCAGCGCAGGTTTCGCCGGCGGAACGGGACGCCACGCAATGGCTGGCTGCGCTGGTCGGAAACCTCACGAGTGAACCGGTAGCCCGCAACGTTGAGCTCGATAACCCACATCGTTATCTCCTGACTCACAGGCCGGAGGGGCCGACCCATGATTATGCACAAAAGCATACAACATACAGATTTGCTAAACAAATAGGTGCTCGCATCCTGGGCCTGCGACGTGTCGCAACAGTCCGGCCAGCGACTCGACCAAGCTGAATATGTAGCTTTGCATAGTCCCAGTTCCCGGGTTGACCGCTGCCAGCTCCCACACACCATCGCCGATCGCGCTGCGCCGTTGGGCGTCAAAGCCACCCTCGCCTCGGCGCAGCTGGCACGCGAACACGGTGAACTGGCCCCATCGACCGGTTGCGGCCGGATTTGCCTGCGCTTTTCGGCGCCGCTGATGCCGCCGAAGGTGTGCAGTCCTTCATCGAACGTCGCCAAGCCCGGTTCCGGGCCTTTAAAAGGGCTCCGAGCGCGTTACGCTCGGCCCAGCGAAGCGGGGAGGCGCCCAATGGGCCATTACAAGAGCAACGTGCGCGATCTGGAGTTCAACCTTTTCGAGGTGCTCAACTTAGAAAAGGCGCTCGCTGCTGGCGCTTTTGGAGACTTGGATGGCGATTCGGTGCGACAGATGCTGACCGAGGCGGCGCGCCTGGCCGAGGGACCGGTGGCCGAGTCTTTCGCCGACGCGGACCGCCACCCGCCGACATTCGATCCCGAAACCCATGCTGTGACCCTGCCGGAGTCGTTCAAGAAGTCCTTGCGCGCCTGGCGGGATGGTGAATGGTTCCGCGTCGGCCTCGACGAGCACGTCGGCGGTGTGCCCGCACCGTCGATGGTCAGCTGGGCGATCAATGAGCTGGTGCTCGGCGCCAACCCCGCGGTGTACATGTATATGTCTGGCCCCGTGCTTGCGGACATCCTCTATCACATCGGCAACCAGCAACAACGGTATTGGGCAACGCTGGCCATCGACCGCAAGTGGGGCGCCACCATGATGCTCACCGAACCCGATGCCGGTTCCGATGTCGGCGCCGGGCGGACCAAGGCCATGGATCAGGGTGACGGCACCTGGCACATCGAGGGCGTCAAGCGGTTCATCACCAACGGCGACACCGACGACCTATTCGAGAACATCATGCACATGGTGCTGGCCCGCCCGGAGGGCGCCGGACCGGGCACCAAGGGTCTCAGCCTGTTCCTGGCTCCGAAATACCTCCCCGACCCCGAGACCGGTGAGCCGGGTAAGCGGAACGGCGTGTTCGTCACTGGCCTGGAGCACAAGATGGGCCTGAAGGCTTCAGCAACCTGCGAGGTAGCGCTCGGCGGGCACGGAGTTCCCGCCACCGGCTGGCTCATCGGCGACACCCACAACGGCATGGCGCAGATGTTCAAGCTCATTGAGTACGCGCGAATGATGGTGGGCACCAAGGCGATCTCGACATTATCGACGGGCTACCTCAATGCATTGGACTTCGCCAAGACACGGGTGCAGGGCGCCGACATGACCGAGATGACCGACAAGAATGCCCCGCGGGTCACCATCATTCACCACCCCGACGTGCGCCGGGCGCTGCTGACGCAGAAGTCATACGCCGAGGGGCTGCGGGCGCTGTATCTGTACACCGCGGCCCACCAGGACACGGAGGTCGCGGGCATTATTTCGGGGGCGGACGCCGAGCTGGCCCACCGCGTCAACGATCTTCTGCTACCGATCGTGAAGGGTGTGGGTTCCGAGCGGGCCTACCAATGCCTCACCGAATCGCTGCAGACGCTGGGCGGCTCGGGGTTCCTGCAGGACTATCCCATCGAGCAGTACATCCGGGACGCCAAGATCGACAGCCTTTACGAGGGCACTACCGCGATCCAGGCCCAGGACTTCTTTTTCCGCAAGGTCGCCCGGGACCAAGGGGTCGCCCTGCAACACGTGCTGGGGCAGATACAAGGCTTCCTCGACAATGCGGACGCCCGGGCGGAACTGGCCGACGCGCGATCGGCTTTGGCCGCCGCGCTGAAAGACCTGCAGGCTACCGTGACCGCGATGATCGGCTACCTGATGGAGTCGCAGCACAACGCCCGCGAGCTGTACCGAGTGGGCCTGGTGTCGGTGCCCTTCCTGCTCGCCGTCGGTGATCTGCTCATCGGATGGCTGTTGCTACGGCACGCTGAAATCGCACTGGGCGCACTGGACCGCGACCCGGCATCCGCGGACCGCACCTTCTACATCGGAAAGGTGGCTGCCGCAAAGTTTTTCGCCAAAAACGTACTTCCTCGGCTTAGCGCCGAGCGCCGGATCGTGGATAACGTCGACCTTGCTCTGATGGAACTGCGCGAAGAGGCTTTCTGAGCACCCGAACGACGCCGAAGGTGCAGCTGCCCAGGTACTTCTGCGGCTAACCGTTTACCGCGGCGAGGCGATCGCTTGTCCGAATATTGACCAAAGGACGTGAGCAGGGCTGGTTAATAAATGGTGAACTGATGGTAAACTGACGGTGCTTTTTGCTCGACACCCACGCACCACAACCGAGAGGTGTGGTCATGCCGGACTTGCCGCCCATCGTTCTCGACAGTGATGTCGATCCCGCAGACCGGACAAGCGCGATCGACTTCATCAACCGCGTCAACTTGCTGTTCGATGCCGGTGCTATCGATGCGATGCTCGAGGCCTTCTTGCCGGATTGCGTCATGTACCACACCCAGGGCGTCAATCGCGGTCGGGCCGAAATGCGGCGCTTTTTCCAGCAGGCGTACCCGTACAGCGTCCCGGGCGTCAGCCGGCTGGCGACCAACCCGATCGTCGACCGTGACGGTGACGGAGTGATCGTCCGCTACCACAACCTTCTCGTGCGCTACGCCGCGCCGGACTCTGTGCCGGGCATGGTTACCGCCGAGGTACTCGGAAGTCCGGGTGAGCTACCTGCGATCTGGGTCTACTCGGCGATGACGGACCGGCTGCGCCGAACGGATCGTGGGTGGCGGATTTTCGAACGCCACGTCGGCCCGACAACCATGAATGACCGCCTGCGTCCGATCACGTCCGGCCCCGGTTACTTCGACCCGTACCTGCACCGGGCACTAGCACGATGACGTCCCTGAGGCGGACTCGACAATCAACGTTGAATCGCCCACGAGCGTAGCTTCAGTCCCGAATAAAACCCTTGGTGCGCATCAGAAAATCCGCCAGGAACCCATCGTGCGGGATCTGGTGTGCGCTGTAGTAGGTCGGGTGCCGGCCGCAGTAAACGTTGGCGACGGTCGGCTCGGCCAGTAGCGCGTCGATCAGCGCTTCGTCGTCGGTGATGGCCGTGACGACCAGGGAGTGCCGCAGCGCAGCCGTGCCGTCGTCCCGCGACCACGGCGACACCCACACGCACGGGAACGGCAGTTCGGTGTTGAGCTTGTCGACGTCGGGTCTGGCCAGCACATGTACAGCGGGGCGGAGGGCGGCACAGTCGTTGCCAAGTGTGGCGACCACGCGATCGGCGCCAAGCAACGGCGTCGTTCCGGCGGATTGGGCGGCAAGATAGTTCGCGATCTGCTGGGCCTTGTCCGCACTCTGCGTGGGCAGGATCGCTCGCTCGTCCTCGGTCGGAAGCGGCTCGATCGTCGACAAGCGCTCGGCGATCGCCTGCGCGAGCGGAGCGGGGTCACCTTCATAGAGCACGGCGGTGGCGTTGACGCACGCCATCCCACCCAGGTTGGCGATCGAGTCCACGACGACATCGAGGTGGTCGCGCCAATCCTGCTCTGCGGTGATCAGAATCTTGGCCCGTCCTGGGCCGTTGACGAACACCGTCGGATCGTTGGCGTAGGTGTCGACGAGGTGCTGGTCACCGTAGACCATGGCCAGGTCGGCCGACCGGATGATCTCGTCGGCTCCGCCATGGTCCGTCGGCAGATATGTCGCGTCCTCCGGCCGAAATCGACTGTCCCTCAGGGCGTGTATGAGCCGGTGCGCGGTGAACGGCTCGCGGCTCGACGGGCGGATCGCCACCCGGTAGCCCAGCGCCAGCGCCTGGGGCCACAGGGCGTGAATCCCGGGCCCGTTTCCCGAGGCATGGACGGCGAACACCTCGCCGCGGCGGGCCCACACGGCCCCACCGCTGCGGGTGCCCGCCTCCCGCCAGTCCAGCGCCGCCCCGGCAGGACGAGCCGGCCGCACCGCATCGAATGCCGACGCGACACCGTCGGCGACCTGGCGGGCCCCGGCACGGGTCACCGTGATCGGCAGCCCCGAAACCCGGCTGGCTAGTTCGACGTAGGTGTCGAAGTCCAGGCCAGCGATCACCGCCGTCGCGAACGCATCAGCGGCAGCGGAGAGCGCGGCCTGGCGCTGGACGAGCGGCAACGGTTCCGCTTTGCGCTGCGCGCTGATGCTGCGCGAAACATAAAGCGGCGGCGCCATACTCAGCTCGGCAACCGGCACGCCTGTCGTGGTGGTGATAACTTGGCGGTTCCGCGTCCGGTACGGCCCGCCCGGGCCGAGTGCGTCGAGGAACACTAAATCGGTTGCAGCACTGGTTTGTTCATTGGTCAGCGACGTCACGTCAATACACACCTTCGATGACAGCCTCACCGTCGAATGTCGCCACCGGCCGCACCTCGCTGAGCGAATCGCCGATCTGTCCTGCGGGTCCCAGCATTCGGATTGCGGTATCGCGTTCCAGGTTGTTCGGGATGAACATTCCCTTGCTGAGGTGGTTCATCACCACCTGGCCGCGTTGCCCGTAGGGCACCTGGTCGCCGGTGTCGGGGTCCACCACCCAGAACACCACATACGGTGTGCGCGGATCGAAAACGAACGACTCGCCATCCTCGGCGGTACGGGTGGTGGCCTGCGACAGGATCATGGTGCTGCCGAAAACCATCGTGATCATGGTTTCCGGGAAGATTCCTCGAAGCAGATCCAGGGTGTCGGTGTCCACATGGGCGCCGCTGAGCAACACGTAGCGGATCTTCTCGTTCACCAAGTCCACCAGCTCATCGCTGCGCGCGATCATCTCCAGCAGCGGGGGAGTGGTGTGCATATTGGCGACGTTCTGGCTGCGCAGAATGTAGACGGCTTGCTCGACCACATGGTCGACGTAGGCAGACACGTCGGATGCGGCGTTACGCGCTGCAATCTTTTTCACCCAGCGGGGGTCGAGATCGATCGAGTGGAAAATCGAGCCGAGCCGAGTAGAGACAAGACGGGAAAAATAACCGACCCCATGCGGTCCGGTGGGCATCATGCACAGGAAGCCGCGCCCGGGCAGGAAGCCGCCCGCAGTGAAATCCTCAGTCTGCCAGCGCGCGACTTGATCGATCCAATCGGGCAGTTGCACAGTCCGTTTGGGAGGACCCGTCGTGCCGCCGGACTCGAAGATCTGGGGAACTGGTGGCGGTGAACCGTACCCGCGTGGAATTAGGTCCTCCACCGGCGCATCGCGCAGTTCGTTGACAAGGTTGGGAAACAAGCGCAGATCCGCAAAGCTGTTGATCTCGGTCAGCGGATCGAAGTTCAGTGTGGCGGCGATGCGCGACCAGAACGGCGATCCGGTGTCTTCGCTGAAGTGCCACGCGACCACCGCACGCAGGTAGGCTTCCGCATCTTCAACCGGCTCTGACCGGGGCACGTCCAACAACGACAGATCGACACCTGCCACGCCACCGATCTTGGCGCACCACCGACCACCCGGCAATCGCAGGCGTTGGCTCGCGAGGTCGTTACCTGACGCCCACCCACCCGACACAATAAGACCATGAGCACAGACGGCGGTCGATCGAACAACGCGGAACCCGTCGTGGTGGTCGGCGCCGGGGTAAGCGGACTGACCACAGCGATCTGTCTGGCTGAGGCGGGCTCGCCGGTGGAGGTGTGGGCGGCAGAGCCGCCAGCGCAGACCACCTCCGTCGTCGCAGGAGCCCTCTGGGGACCTGCCTTTCAAGAATCGCCCACTCAAACCCTGGCATGGATGGCGGTGTCACTGCGCGAGTTCCAGCAGTTAGCAACGGCTCCCGACACCGGAGTGCGGTTGGCGCCGGTGCTAGCGGTAGGCGACTTAGCGGACATCGACAAGCTGCCGCCGCAGGCCTGCCTGATTCCCGACCTTCGGCGCTGCGCGGACGAGCAGATTCCGGCGGGGTTCCGTCATGGGTTTCACGCGACCATGCCGCTGATCGACATGCCGCGCTACCTGGAGTACCTGGTGGACCGTCTGTCGGCGGCCGGCGGTCACATCGAGATGCGCCGGGTGGAGTCGTTGGCCGATGCCGCCGAGTCCGCGCCGATTGTGGTCAACTGCGCCGGTCTTGGCGCTCGGGAACTCGCCGGCGACGACACATTGGAACCGATGTTCGGCCAGCACGTCGTGCTGAGCAATCCGGGGCTGGACCAGGTGTTCATCGAATTGACCGAGGCCGCGGAATGGACGGGCTACTTTCCGCATCCCCAGCGAGTGGTCTGCGGCGGGATCAAGGTGCCGGGCCGCTGGGACCGAACGCCCGATCCCGAGGTAACCGAGCGGATTCTGCAGCGATGCACGGCGGTCGAGCCGCGCCTCGCCGACGCCGAGGTGATCGAGATCGCCACCGGGCTGCGCCCGGGCCGGCCCGCCGTGCGGGTCGAGGTTGAGCCGCTTGGCTCGGCGCGCTGTGTGCACAACTACGGCCACGGCAGCAACGGGGTCACCCTCTCCTGGGGTTGTGCCCGGCAGTCTGCGAAACTGGCAGTGGCGTCAACAGCGTCAAGGGAGTGAATCAAAGCCAAACACCAAGTGGCGCAATAGGAAAGCACCGATTCTGCGAGTCGGCGTAGCTTTGACCCTATGCCGAATATCGATCGGCGGACGATCCTGGGGGCCATTGCAACCACCTTCGCGGCGGCAGTAAGCAGGGCGGCGCAGGCAGGTGCCGGCCCGGTGCGGTGGGCGATTCCGCTGGCCCCGCTTCCCACGGCGGCCGGTGTCATCACCCGATTGCCCGGGAGTGGTAATCAGTTAGCCCTCACCGTCGACGACGGTGCCAGCGTCCCAGTCGTGGGCGCATTCGCCCAGTTCTGCCGCGACAGCGGCACTCGGCTCACCTTTTTCGTCACCGGCGCCAACCCATCCTGGTCGGCCAATGCCCCTGCGCTGCGACCAATGGTCGAGTCCGGGCAGGTCCAGATGGCCAACCACACCTGGTCACACCCATACCTCAACCGGATTGGGCTGAGCGCAGTGGCCGACCAGATTCGGCGCAACGCCGACTTTCTGCAAAGCACCTATGGCGTGGACGGCACCCCATATTTTCGCCCGCCGTACGGCGTCCACAACGGCGACATCGACCGCGTCGCCGCCGATCAGGGCTATACGACGATCACGATGTGGAGCAGTAGTCTCGGCGATTCCGCGCCGGAGAGCGAAGCCAGCCTAATTGCCTACGCCACCAAGTCGTTTCAGCCGCAGCAGATCGTGCTGGCGCATGCCAACCTGCCCACCATCACCCGCTGCTATCCGGCGCTGCTGGACCTCATCGACAGCCGCGATCTGCAGACGGTCACACTGCACGACGTCGCCGCCTAACCCGTCGCGGGGTCAGCTGTCGATCGTGTAGCCCATCGGCATCAGCACGCTCTTCTGCTGCGTGAAGTGCTCGACGCCCTCAGGCCCGTTCTCGCGGCCGATGCCGGAGTTCTTGTAGCCGCCGAACGGGCAACAGGGATCGAACGCGTACCAGTTGACGGCATACGTTCCGGTGCGGATCTTCTCCGCAATCTCGATGCCGCGCGGAATATTAGTGGTCCACACGCTGCCGGCCAGCCCGTACACCGAATCGTTGGCAATCGCGATCGCGTCGTCCTCGGTGTCGTACGGGATGATCGACAGCACCGGTCCGAAGATTTCCTCCTGCGCGATCGTCATCTTGTTGTCGACGTCGGCGAACACCGTCGGCTGCACGAAGTAGCCGCTGTCGAGCCCTTCGGGACGGCCGCCGCCGCAGACCAGCCGCGCGCCTTCCTCGATGCCCTTGGCGATGTAGCCCTCCACCCGGCTACGTTGCTTCTCCGAGATCAGCGAGCCAATCTGGGCGGCTGGGTCCGCCGGCAGACCGACCGGCAGCGCCTGCACGAAATTGCTAACCGCATCAACAATCTCGTCGTACCGCGAGCGCGGTGCCAGGATACGGGTCTGGGCCACACACGCCTGCCCGGTGTTCATGATCCCGGAGAACACCAACATCGGGATGGCAGAGGCCAGGTCGACGTCGGCGAGGACGATGGCCGCCGACTTCCCGCCGAGTTCCAGGGTGCACGGCTTGAGCAGATCCGCGGCGCGCCGACCGATCTCCTTCCCGACGGCCGAGCTGCCGGTGAAGGTGAAGATGTCGATGTCCGGGTTGGACGTCAATGCTTGGCCCGTCTCGATCCCGCCGGGAACTATCGAGAGCACACCCTCGGGCAAGCCAGCTTCGGCGAACACCTCCGCCAAAGCATTTGCGCTCAGCGGCGTTTCGGCGGCCGGCTTCAGCACCACCGTGCAGCCGGCCAGCAGCGCCGGACCCAGCTTGTTGACGGCCAGGAACAGCGGCACGTTCCACGCGACGATCGCGCCGACGACGCCGAGCGGCTCGCGATAGACGATGCTTTGCCCGTATCCGCCGTTGCGGATCTCTTTCCACTTGACCTGTTCGACGGCGGGGCCGGCGAAGAAATTCAGCGCTCCGATCGAGCTCATCCAGTGCATCGTCTCGATGGTCGTCGGCGGCTGGCCGGTTTCGTCGGCGAGCAATTTGGTGAACAGCTCCTTGCGCTCTTCCATCACCTTGAGCGCATTGGCGATGACGGCCGCGCGCTCGGCCGGCGGGGTGGAGGGCCACGGTCCGGTGTCGAATGCCTTGCGGGCCGCCGCCACGGCGGCGTCGACGTCGGCTGCAGCGGCCAGGGGCACCTTGCCGACATATTCGCCGGTTGCTGGACAGTGCACCTCGATGACATCGGAGGTCGACGGTTCGGTCCACTTGCCGCCGATAAACAGCTTGTCGTATTCAGTCTTCTGGCTGTCAGGCATATGCGCCGCTCCTCCTCATCGCTCCGCTCTGCATCGTCGCCAGCGGCATGGCGCCACCCTACCCAGCCGGAGGCAAAACGAGAACAGGTTTCAATCAACTGGCGGTTGCGGTTGCAGTACCAGCACCAGATTGCTCACCAGAAACTCCCGTAGCACCGGTGCAGAAATCATCCACCACGCCCATCGTGGGTGGTAGCGGGGGAAAGCGGCGACTAGCGCGCCGGTGCTCGCCGCCCAGTCCAGCCCGTCGGCCGCCGATACCGCGAAAAGTGACGACCCATAGTTGTTCTTGGCCGGATGACCGTGTTTTCGGGCATAGCGGGCCGCGGCGCGGGGCCCGCCCAAGTAGTGCGTCAGCCCCATCTCGTGGCCGCCGAACGGGCCGAGCCACACGGTGTA